>Ga0224554_1001648_pt1 | contig 13496 bp, 11 predicted proteins | sample 714S22024metaG_FD_180666 | JGI IMG/M metagenome (GOLD analysis project Ga0224554, IMG submission 180666) | Peat soil microbial communities from Stordalen Mire, Sweden - 717 S2 20-24 | ecosystem: Environmental > Terrestrial > Soil > Wetlands > Peat | place: Sweden: Norrbotten County, Stordalen...
GACCCCGACCGCGAGGGAGAAGCTATTGCATGGCACCTGCAACAGGTTCTCAACCTTCGCCGGTACGAGCGCGTCACCTTCGATGCAATCACTGAAAACGTGATCCGAGCCGCTCTCAAGGCACCGCGACAACTCAACACCAACCTCGTTCATGCGCAGGAAGCCCGGCGAGGCGCTGACCGGCTCGTCGGGTATCAGGTGTCGCCTGCTCTCTCGAACCAAACTGGCATTCCGCGGCTCAGTGCCGGGCGCGTTCAAAGTGTTGCTCTCCGCCTCGTCGTTGATCGGCAACGTGAGATCGACGCATTCAAAGAGACAAAGCACTTTGGCGCCGAAGCGATCTTCGACGGCGGGAGATGGCGCGCCCAGTGGGATACGGCCCCCTTTCTCAAGGAGGGCGAGGAATACATCCTGGACGCCGCGCTGGCGGAAGAAGCCGCGAAATGCAGACTCTTTGCCGTGACCGCCGCGGCGACCAAGCCGGCGTCCAAGGCCCCACCGCCGCCCTTCACAACGGCCACGTTGCTTCAGGCGGCAAGCGTGACGCTCGGATACAAGCCGGAGCAGACCGCGCAGATTGCCCAGCGGCTCTTTGAAGAGGGGTTGATTACCTACCACCGCACCGACAGCCAGAACTTCTCCGCCGAGGCGTTGGCCGAGATTCGAGCCTACGCGGCCAGCAATAACCTGCCGTTGCCACCTAAGGCGCGCACCTGGAAGTCCAAAGAGAGCGCCCAGGAGGCCCACGAAGCAATCCGCCCCACCCACCTGGAACAGCGCAATGCCGGGGCGGACGACGAGCAGAAGAAGCTCTACGACCTTATATGGACCCGCGCTGTAGCTTCCCAGCTTGCGGATGCCGAATACAGCGTGAATACCCTAACGCTCGCCGCGCAGGACGGCTCGCAGCCCTTCGTATTCAAGGCGATGGGCCGAACTCTCATCAAGCCTGGCTGGCGCACTCTGACGGCCAAGGATGCCGCCGAAGAAACCGATGCGAGCGACGCGGAAGACACGGAGAAACAATCCGACGAGAATGGCCGCGTTCCTGCGCTTGGGCGCGGCACCCAACTCCATGCCGATAGCGCCCGCGTATTGAACAAGCAGACGCGCCCGCCGAACGGCTACACCCAGGCGAGCCTAATCAAGAAGCTGGAGCATGAAGGAATCGGACGGCCCTCGACCTATCCGGCCATCCTCAAGAACATCATCACCCGCAACTACATCGACGATTCAAAGAAGATATTGCGGGCCACGGACCTCGGCATCCTGCTCATCGACGCGCTCAAAGGCCACTTTGCCTTTCTTGAGTACGATTACACGCGCTCCCTTGAGCAGCAGCTCGACGATATTGCCGAAGGCAAGGCCCAGTATCTCAACGTGGTCTCCAGCATCGACGGCCAGCTCAAGAAGGAGCTTTCACAGTTGCACATCGCGCCTCTGCCTGCCCTGGCGTCGAACGGGTCAGCGCCGACAAAGACTGGCACAGCCCCGCCGTCCGGATCGCTCGTATGCCCGAAATGCAAGCAAGGCATCGTCAAGAAACCCAATGGGCAGAACTTCTACGGTTGTAGCCGCTACCGCGAGGGTTGCAACTTCAACATCAACGAAACCATTGCGAAGAAGACTCTCACCCTGAAACAGGTCGAGACTCTCTGCACGAAAGGCAAGACCGGCGTTCTCAAAGGCTTCATATCCAAGCAGGGAAAACCCTTCGAGGCGTATCTGACTTTGGGCGAAGAAACAGACTGGAAAGCACAATTCCGCTTTGAGTCCAGCAGGTGAGGTATCTGTGTCCAACAGAAGAATCGCGTCGAGCAGCGCTCGATGACTCGCTTTTATAATCGTTCGCGTCGGCAGAGCGCCCCAAACCAGCGTTCGAGCGAAATGCCCAAATCTCGCTAGCGCGATGGGCTGTTGCGCAAGATCTTTCGTGTTCTCCCATCGGTCGAGTTCCATTTTATGAGCGGCTTTGGTGTCGCGTTTGCGAGGCTTTCATTCATTCTTTCGAGCGTCAAGGTATAAATATGTTGCTTTGCTGGAGCAACTTATGGCAACCTTAACTTTCGAGTTGATTTCGCGCAGGAGGCGACCGCAAATGGCAAACGAACCAACCCATCAAGAAAACAGTGAACTGTGCCATGGCCAGGCGATTTCCTACAACGCCTTCTTGAGGCGTCTGAATCCAAAATCGGGAGCTGGAATCATTCTCCTGATGGCTAGCTGCTACTACGGGAACACTGGCTGGGAGATTTTTTTTGAGGGCAACAGCCTAATGCAGACTCCTCCTTCGGGAATCTTCGAGCAACATGTCACCTTTTTTGCAGCCAGTAGGACTAGCCTACTCGAACTTTCAGAGCCTCCGACTGTGATTAACATTACGGATGCCTTCGGCTCACACGATATCCCTGTTGGCGATTGGGTTGATCATTCCGAGAGTTCACTGCCAACCATCTCACTTAATGCAAAATCGTAGGAGCACTTCTCAACTGAGATCGGAAGAGGAATCGAAAATGACAAGAAATATGACCATGACATTCTCGCGCGACGTTGGGACTAGCCCTTCATGTCTTGAATATTCTTGGGTTCCGACTGGCGCCCGAAGACATATTTTGCTCGATGCTGGATCGCCAGAGGGCTCTGAGACAGATGCCTTCGCGGACGATTACTATCCGTCTCAGGTGCAGGTGTATGTTTTGTGTGATGGCAACCAATCCGCAATGGGCTGGCAATTCCCTTCAGGTCCGCCGCGTGGAAAGGTTGTCGGTGCGAGTGTGACTGTATCCCACCAACAAAAGCAGGTAGTCGGGAAGGTATGGTTCGTTGACGGCTCGACGGCCGCTGAAGAACGGAAACTCGACCAGTTTGCTCGCAAATGTCCGGAGCCACAAAGCTGAGAGGCTTCTTGCTTCTCTTTGCCAATCCCTGCTATCTACAGCCCAATCTCTTCAGGGTTAAATTCCCCGCCGCTTGCGGTGTAACGTCAAGACAGGCTTTTCAGGATACCCCGCCGCTTGCGGCGGGGTATGTTCATCTGGCTGGCTCGGAGACCGTTGCTCAAGTGAGCGATGGAAAGAAGCACCCTTCAATTGTGTCCGGGTGCCGGACCTATCACGCCAGTCACGACAACTTGGGAAGCGTCGATTGAATCGATGACTATGCCACTTACAGAAAGGTCAGCTAGTCCATATTGCGCAGCGGTAGTCTGATCAACAATCGCGAAGGAGAACGTCGACGTCTTTCCACCGAGCGAAAAAGTGAATGGCCCCTGTATTGCTTGCAGCGTTATCGAACCAGTTGCGTGATCTTCGCGGAAGGTTATCGCTACGTGCTGTGCAGGCATTGGTAGAGGTGCATCGACGCCAAATGTCGCATCCCCGAATACAGTGAAGTTTCCAACGGTCGGCCAGCCATCGTTGTTCCAGTGCCCCGGCAAGGGGAAAGGATGCCAGCTATCATGCTCCTTTTGATATTCATCAATCAAGCTAACCGCAACCTTTCCAACAGGATTGGCACTAGGGGACGTACGAGTCGATGGACACGGCGGATGACCCGGGTGCCCGCAATCGATAGGAGGATGTGGAATCGGGTGCGGTGGATGTGGGCCAGGGTGTGGTGGATGTGGGATAGGGTGTGGTGGAGCTGCTCCACCGATAGCTACCTGATGTAGGATGATGCGCCCGTTCAAATAGCGGATATTTCCGAGGTCAAGCTGTTGTGTAAGAAACCCAGGAAGAGTGCCACTTGCATTGATGTTGGTTTGTGCAGCGTCCAGGATGAGAGCTTCGATTTGCGATTTGTTCACCGTAATCGTGATGCTGCCATGCGTATTGTCATTCATAACCGCTTGAATCGATATGCAAGGACTATTTGCAGGACAAGGAATCGGAATCGGTGCGCCCGTCTGTGCCATCCCGACTCTAAGCGCTGCGACGGCGAGGATAGCATGAACAAGAAGCCTATTCATTCGGCGTTTCCTCCTATTGCGGGCAATCAGTTCTGGGACCGGCACCCTGCGGTAGTGGTTGGAAAGTCTGAAGTTCCAGCGTAATCTCTTTGCATTTTATTTGAATTGTGGCGGGAGGTCCGTAGATCTCTAAGCCTGTTGCATTCTGTGCGGAATAGTTTGTCGAAAGGCCGGCAGCAATCGCCGTCGAATTAACTGTGCTGCAAACTGTCGCGGTCTTGGTGTTCGGATTAATGATCGCTGGAATCGATTTACCGGTTTGCAGGTTACTTACGACGATCGACGCAGTAACGCCTTGACCAGTGCCAGCGTCACACAAAACTGTAATCCCTTGCGCCGTGGGGTTTGGAGTCGCCGGAGGGCCAACGTTCGTGCACGCAGTACAGGCTAGGGGCAGGAGTAAGATCATGAATTTGGCCTTATTGAGCATTGACACCTCCATTGCCGAAGATCGAGAGGTAGTAGTCGTCTACCGTGCTATAAGCGCCAACAAAGTGCAACGTAGCTGGCTGATCTCCTAAAGTGATATTGAAGTCGTGCGCCGTTCCAGAAACCAAAAGAGCATTCTGGAGCTTCTGCTGCAATTCATTCTGCGCGACCGTTGAGAGGGCGGTACAAAAACCTTGAGGCGGATCGCCCACAGCATTTACGGCTTGAAATGCGAGAGGTGCGCTTGACCAGTCCGTCGTAATATGAATTTTGCAGAAACTTGTTGCCGGACTAGTAGCGGTAGTTCCGATCCTGACGCCGGTTACATGAGGGGCCGAGAGAGGGAGTGTAGCTTCAAAGATATGGTCAAATGTGACAGCCTGATTATTGATGGTTGTTGAAATAGTGAGATCAGTTTGATATTTGAAAAGGAGTGTCTGAAGCAGCGAGTGGCTTACGGCAAACTGCGAATTGTTCGTGTAGATGCTGTTGCCTGTGATCGGTTGCGCCTGATTCGACCAGTCTGCGTTCGGTGCTTGAGTTCCCTGGAACACTCCGATAGCGATTGTGTCATTAGCAAAGGCAAATGCAAGCGCGAACACTTCACTAAAGTTATTGCTACTTGAAAAGACAACCTTGTCCGTCGGCACTTGGCTGGAATATTTCTGAATCGCCTTTAACTCCTGCGCAGAGAATACCGCAGGTTCAGCTGGCGTAACTGTTGCTACCGTCCTTGTGAGCGTCCAATTGGACCAGGCGACGGTCACCTCCAGCACGCCCGAAAAGCCAACGTCGGATTGATGACGAGCTACAACGGAAGCCAAAGTACCAGTGCAATCGGCTATTAGGAGATTAGCGGCTGCGGGAGAGTTCAAACCCTGCGTGATTTGCGCAAGTACCCGCGCACCCGTCGCTGTGGGTCCGCAGTACTGTGCATCAGTTATTTGAGCTATAAAATTCCCGCTTGCATCAGTAATGCTCGTTGGTAGTAACTCGTGTGCCAGCGGTTTTGTCAAATTCGTTTGCGCTCGAAACAGCGCATCGGGTTCGCCGGCAGCGAGCTGCCCCAACTTATGATGCGAAACCGGCTTAAATGCAGCGCAAAGCAACAGAACTGAGATAAGGCTCGCAGTGCCAACAATGCGGAAGTTCTGAGCCGACATCAGCGCCTCCAATGCAATCTTTGATTTGCAATGTCACAAACTGAAATGTTTCTGAAATCCTGGTGAACTGACCTGTTTCTCGACTGCTCTGATATGCGCTCTGGATTCTACAGGGACCTGCACTTCTCAAAGTGAGTTGAAAACAAGGGGTAGGAAGGTTTGGGGAACGCCCGAAACGCCGAATAGACAGCCAACACGTTACCGGACTTGGGTGCAGTATAGCTTTCAGAGCACGGCTAATGCAAATGAATCCACAGCTTTTAACAGGGTTCATTGCGCCGAGCGCGATAAATGCCGATTCGATCATCAATTGCCAATTGGCTCCCGAATGACAAGCAAACCGTCTGATTCTAAAGCGTTTCCATGAAATCCAAATTGTAATTCTGGGACCGGCGCTCTTTGATGAGCTCGGCCACTAAGCCGACCGCGCAAACCCGGCCTCTGCGCGCCGAAAGCTGCCCAAACCGCGCTATTCACTAGTGTGTTCACGGAGCATCCGCGCGCGCTCGCCGCCTCATGAACGGCGAGCCACGCTGACTCGAATACACCAACCTGCGTTGAATGGACCCGGCGCGAATCCACGTCGAGCAGTTCCACTGTGCGGAGATTCACACCATCCAGAGCCTCACGGACGCGAATGGACAGGTCGCCGTGCATTCTCCAGCGCCGGCGCAGGCAGCGATCAACCTTTGCACTAAAACGAATATTGCGGTAGACAATCTGCATCGTCGGCTCCTATTCTCTCGCCCTCAAATCTCCATAGGGTTCCGTGAACGCTATGTCACGATTCACGCGCACATTGAACCGATAGCCAGGTCTAATCTTCACAGTGGGCTGGATATTCAGGTTCTTCCGCGTCACCTCCATGCCCAACTGGCCGAACTGCTGGCCAAGGGCTTGAGTTGCAGCCGCGCTCGGCGACAATGCGCCTGACGCCGAACTCCCCTGTGGCTGGGACATCTCGACTCCGGCTGTAAATGCACTCAGCATCAACGCCATCGAAACAAGCCGCACGAAATGGTTGTCCACCTGGTCGTGAAATCCCGCCGCTCCAGAGGCGTCGTGTCCTACCATGCCGTCGAGATCCACGCTGGAGCCGTCCGGGAAGATCAGCCGCGACCAAATGACGATTGCGCGGCTTTGGCCATATGAGACGCGGTTGTCGTATCGACCAATCAGGCGAGAACCTTGCGGGATCAACAAATACTGGCCCGACGCTGTGTCGTACACATTTTCACGCACAACGGCCTTCACCTCACCCGGCAGGTCGGTGTTCACTCCACTCTCTAGCGTCGCCGGAATGTCCCAGCCAGATTTGATTTCGTACTTAGATAGGGCGGGCGCTCGCGTCGCGGACGAATAATCCCGCTCGTCCCTGGCCTGTCTTGCCTTGTCGATGAAGTTCTCTTTGTGTTCCTGGAGGTTGGCATCGCTCTGATCTCCAGAGCCTGCATTTGCGGATAATGACGACGGGGTTGGTACTCCGGAATTCCCAGTAGAAACGGACTTCGGATATACACCGGCGAGCTGTTGAAGAAGCGAACTCACACCCTCGACAGGCGCGGCCCCCAGAGCACCCAAGCCACCCAAACCCTTACTGGCATTCATTCCACTGGAAATCGAAGTTCCTGCCGTGCGCGCTTCGAGATCGCTTTTGTACATCTCCTCGCGCAATTCGTCCGCGGCGCTCCGGCCGGCAGGTGCCTCTGCTTGAGTGCCTGCCTGCTGCTGATTCAGCGCGACCCTGCCGCTTGTGTTCGCGGGCCTTGCTGGCGCAGGTCGCCCAGAAGCAGCAATCTGCCGAGCTTCAAGAGGCGGAACAAGCGCATCTTTCGTGTAACGGGAAGAAGCTACAAGATCAGCCGGAACCCCGGCACTCTGCACATGGTCCTCGATCACGTCCGGCGTACTTGGCGCAGGCTGAGCCTGAGTCTGAGACTGGTTCTGGGCTTCCTTCCTTGCGTCAATTTTCCGCTGCTCTTCGAGATCCTTCCAGACCTTCGTCCCAGTCGATTGCGCATCCGAAATCGACTGGTCATCCTTGGCGGCGTCCGCAGCCTTTTTCTTTCCGCCCCGCGACATCACGCCATAGACCATCACGACGAGGAAAGCCAGGACTACGACAAACAACATCCCCCGCACGGCCGGATTCAGATGCTTTCCGTCCGTGGGCCAGAATCGCAGCTTCAAAGGCTGCTTACTGCGCGTTGGACTCTCACTCTCTACCTTCGGGGACAACACAACCTCTTCGCGCACATTCCCATCGACTTTGATTTCGTCTGCCATCATTTCACCTCCATGCGTTCCGTTGGCGTATGCGGTGTAAGCGCATCTTTGCGCTCGATCTCAACCAATTGCTGATGCTTTCCAACACCAAGCAGCAAGGCTGCCTTCACAAAGAGACGGTCCACCACGAAGGTCGTGCCCTTCACGCGGAAGTTGACCATCTCATTGCCCTCCGGGCCTTCGACAACCAAAGTCGGCAGCTCCTGAAACGCCGTCACGCTCGGCATTTCGATGTAGGTTTTCTCTCCGTCATCCAGAACCCGCACCGGCTTGATAGAGTCCGCGCCAGACTTCACCTTGAAGGTGTAATCGAAGTAGAGCTTGTCAACAGCCGCATTCCCGGTTTGCGAAATACGCGAAGCCTCTACATGATCTTTGTGTTCTTTCGCCTGCTGCTCCAGGAAGAGCTTCCATTGCAACGGCTGATCGTCGGGATACAGGAACGCAACCCGCGATATGTATTCACCTGGCTTTGAAACGAGCCGCAGATAATATGTTCTTCTGTCCGTAGTAACAATCATGGTCGTATCGAGGCCCGTCACCTTGGGCTTCACTACCAGAATCGGCGTAGCAGCATCGCCGGACCCCGATGAGAGGGGCGTCACAACCCAACGAACAGAATCGCCAATCTGAGGCTCGCCCAGGATTTTCTCGCCCGCTTGCAACTCGATGGAACTCACGCGAAGTGGTGTGGCAACCAAGGTTGGTTGCCCGACCCCAAAGGTGTAAACCACGCGCCCGTCCGGTCCAGGAACCGGATTGTTCTGCTCATTCGTGAGCTTCGCTGAAAGCGCAACGGCCTCGCGCGCAGTCTCCGACAGCGCGACATCTTTCGACGGCTCCCAGCCCGGAGGAACTTTCACTCCAAGTCCTACGCTCGCGGTGACCGAGCCAATCTCCGAACTAATCTCAGTTCCGGGACCTTGCTCCAGAGCTTTCTGAAGCGCCGCAAACGGATACTTCTCCGTGGGAACAACCTCTTGTTTCGTCGGCGGGGCCTTCCGATTCAACACCACCGCGCTACCAGCCGGCGCACCCGTACTCGGAGCGCCATCTTGCGCGAACCCGCAAAAGGCGCTCGCACCCATCACAAACAACACCAACACTCGTATCGTCTTCATCGCCTTTTTATCTCCGTGCCTTTCTCGGTTGAATTACAGAACCTTCGACCAGCTCACATTCGTGACATAAATCCCAAGGGGATTCACGCGCGCCAAAGCCTCATCCGCGGGCGGATGAATGGAGATTGTGATGACACCCTTGTAGTTTTGAGTACCGATATGCTCACCCTTTAGGTCGAAGGCCGTCTCGGTCCACTCAACTTCATAGCTGTCCTTCGAGGACGCATAGAGAGCGCGGACATCGACAGAAACCGTCTCCGTCTGCGCCAGCTTTAACGGCGACCCATCGCGATACCCATCGCTGATCTTGATCGCAGCAGGAGTTCCGTTGCCGATCTCGGCATACACCCGTTCGACTGCGTTCTTCTCGACCGTTGCATCCGACGAGACCATCCGCCAATCCTGGACCCACGACCACAACGCCGCCCGTTTCAAACGGTCGTCGGCAACCGAGGCTTGGACCGCCGTTCCCTGGCTCACTACTTTGCCCAGGTTGTCCACCGCGACGATGTAGGGAATGACCTTGGGTTTGGTCCCGATCACGATCAAGCCCAGTACGGCCACCAGCGCAACCGCACTGGTTGTAACCGCAAGAAGCCGCCAATTGCGCGCGGCCACAATCAAATCCCGATACCTCTCGTTCCACTCGTCGCGAGCTGCCAGATACGGACTCTTGCCCGGACCCTTTTCTTCCACTATTGCCTGCGATTCATTCATCATTCGCTCCTATTCTCCGTGTTGAATGTTCAGAGTCGGCGCCGACACAGTCGCCGAATCCTGCGGTAGATGTTGATGTACCTGTGCCGCGGCATTGTGAACTCCAGAGATCCTCTCGCCCAACGAGCGGCCATCCGATCTACTCCTCCCACTCGACGCTCCCTCTTCAGCAGGGCTCACAGCGCCGAAAGGAGCTTCCGTCACCACACCCGGCGATGCAGTTGGCGACTCACCCGAAAGACTGGCTTCACCTGTAGCTGCGCTGCTACCGTCTTCGCTTGCCAGAACACTGGTAGGCGTTTCTCCGCTGCCAGAAACACTCCCGTCCGCGACCGGCCCACTCGTGGAATCGCCGCCAGCCGAAATCGCCTCACCCGCATCTGCGACGCGGGTTGTTTTCCCCTGCGTTGGCACGGTTACCGAACTGCCCGTGGTCGCGCTCTCTCCGACACCCGTGCCAGCAGACGATCCTTCAGCACTCTGCCCCGGTGTAGGCGAACTGTCAGCCGCAACGGAGATAGGAGGCGGGTCTACGGCGACACTCCCACCGCCGCTACTGGCCGCAGGCGGCGGCACACTGTTCATCGCGCCCTCGACGCCCGGCGCGGCACCGCTACCTCCGCCGCCAGCCATTGTGGTTCCCATGCCGGGCATCAGGCCCCCAGCTCCGGGCATGAAACTTCCGCCAACCCCACTGGCACCGCCTGCCGCGCCCGCTCCACCACCAGCAGCCGCGCCACCGGCGCCCAACAATCCCACGCCCCCCGCCACGGCTCCGACACCTGCTGTCGCAACCGCGCCGATCGTACCGGCAACAACAGCGGCGGACATTGCCGGAGCTATCAGATCGGAACTCCCCATTTGAAGTGAACCTTGCAGGACGCTGCTGGCGAGCTTCGGCACCTGCCACGCGAGCGCCATGAACACGATGACGCTGGCCAGCAATCCAAAGAGCGACTGAAGCCCAGCCGTACTCAATGCGATCTGCGAGGCTTCTTGTACCCAGGTGTTCGATAAGGTCTGGCCCAGACCGATAATCATGTAGAGGACCATCAGTCGCACTCCCGTCGATACGACCAGGGAGATATAGCGTTCCGTGTAAGGAACCGTCCAGCGCGATGCGCCGAAGCCGAGGAAGATCAACCCGGCAGACATCACTACATAGCTCTCGACCGTCGCCATGATGAACGTCAATGTAATGACCACATAGGCGAGGAAGATCAACAGCGCGCAAAATAGCGCAACCAGCGCCGGGATCAGGGAAGCGGCCGTCAGAGCGGCCCCCGCGCCGGGAACGATGACTCCCAATATGCCCCCAGCGGTTGTGCCTGTCGTGGCGCTTGGCAGACACGCAGCCAAAATCGCTCCGCTGATTTGAACTCCCGTCCACAGGATTGACGATGGATTCAGATACCCCGACACCCCTCCAGCCTGTTGACCGATCTGGACGAAGCTATTGATGATCGCAGGGAACCAGGTCGATTGATTGATGAGCAGAGCGTAGAAAAAGCTGATGGTCATGAACTTTTTCAGAAAGCCCGCAATCCATCCCTGCAACTCCTGCCGTTCCAGGAAAAGAACGATCATCGCCCACGTGAAGTCGATGACGGCAAGAAGGCCGAACAACTTATTCGCATAGCCGAACGAAGTTGAAACCCAGGTCGTCGTTGCGTTCTTGTAGACATCGAGCAAATCCGACGGCCCAGACTGAGGAGCCGGAGTTTGCCCATAGGCAAGTGCTCCTGTTGCAATCACCAATGCGCCCAACACCAACAACGACCTGTGTTTCAGTTTCATCTCAATCACCCCGCGTTACTGCTGTGGAACCGGCGAATACGTCCGACTGTCCGTATTCGATCCGGTAGGGACCGTAAAGAACGTATCGTTCATATCGCCGTCAGCCTGCGCGGATGACGCCTGCTGTGCCTGATACGTCGCCTTGGATGTAATGTCCGTTAGCATCAACTGGCGCAGTTTCTCCATTTCAGCCAGTTCCTGCGCCGCAAGAGAGTTGCCAACCTGAAGCGTCTGCAACAGCGTCGTCGAATTCTGAGACTGCTGCTGCAACGTCTGCACCAACGCGGCATCGTTGTTCAATTGCGAGTATTGAAGCCCCGCAACCTTCAGCGCAGAGTGAGCCGTATCGAGATTGGTTTTGTACCAGTTCCGATACATTCCCGCGTAATTGGTTGGGTTCGCGCTTCCATAACCAGGGAAGCGCGCATTGAACTCATCGTCCAGATTGGCCATCGAGTAGGCCAGGCCGTTTCCATATTGCACGACACCATTCAACGCCGACAGATCGTTGGCAATGGCGCTGAAATTGAAGTTGCCGTTGCCGATTCCTTGCACCATCGCAGTCGTTTGCTTGTATGCCTGTTCCAGATGCTGGATTTGCATCTGCGCCTGTTGCAACTGAGTTGCGTACTGTTGAATCTGCTGTTCATATTGCAGAACAAGCTGGATGTTGTTCATGATCTGGGTCCACTCCGTGGCGATCCCAGCAACCACTCCGGCATGGGCCTCGTCCACGTTCAGACCGATTGTGAACATGAATGCAGCCATGACGATACCGACACGCAAAAACATCTTTTTCATGCGTTCCACCCTTTCACAACACAAGTTTGCGGCCGGACTTCTTCGCTCCATATTTGGTATCGAAGTAATCCGCCCAGTTGGCGACACCGCGCACACGCAGCCACTCCGAGACCCATCCTTCGCCGTGCGTCTTGCGGATCTCGCCAATGCGAGCGCGCACCTCTGGACCACTTACGCCCACGAACGCCAGAGCGACCGGACCGAAGCCGATATTGAAAAGCCGGCGTCCGTTCGGCGTTCGCTGGTAATACTCGCGCTTGGGCATGGCGCGAGAAATCATCTCAATCTCACGAGAGTTGACCCCCAACATCTCGTAGTACACGCGCACTGTCTCGCTCGTGGCCTCGGGGTTGGGAAGAAAGAGTTTGTTGGGGCAGGTCTCGATCAACACATCCTTGAGCGAGGAATTGAAAATGTCCGACCAATTCTGCGTCGATAGCATCAGCGCCGCATTGGCTTTCCGCAGCGTCTTCGCCCAGTCGCGGATGAACTCCTTGAAGAGTTCATGCTTCAGGAAGACCCACGCTTCATCGAGCACAATCGCCGTCGGCGACCCGTCGAGACGTTTCTCGATTTGATGGAAGAGAAAAAGCAGGACCGAAACTACTGCGCGCTCACCCATTCCCATCAAGTGCTCCATCTCGAAGACCATGAACCGGCCTCGGCCAAGTACGCTCTGATTCGCCTTGGCCTCCAATAGACCGCCGAGCGAACCCTCTAGCGTGTACACCCGCAGCGCATCCCGCAGAGCCAGGTTCTGCAAGTTCACCAGGAGTTCGGTGAAGGTTCGCGTTGTCGATTGCACCAGGAGTTGAAGCGCCTTCAATATCTCCTTACGTTCCGCCGGTACTACCGTATGGCCGGCCAAGGCGCACAACTGCTCGATGTATTGCGCGGCCCAGGCAATATCTCCAGCAGTGTCGAGTTCCGCAAAAGGCGCGAAACTCATGCCGCCATCCTCAGCGCCCAGGTTGTAGAACTCTCCACCCGCGGCCTGATTCAGTGCCCAGGCTGAGTACCCTTTGTCGAAGACGAATACCTGTGCATTCGGATAACGGAAGAATTGCGCTTCAATGCCGCACAGCAAGGTGCTCTTGCCCGCGCCCGGAGGCCCGACGACGAGCGTATGCGCCAAATCCCCAACATGCAGATTGAAACGGAAGACCGTCGAGCCGGTGCTCGTGGCGTACATCAAGGGTTCGCTGTTCTTCGGCA
>Ga0224554_1001649_pt1 | contig 13496 bp, 12 predicted proteins | sample 714S22024metaG_FD_180666 | JGI IMG/M metagenome (GOLD analysis project Ga0224554, IMG submission 180666) | Peat soil microbial communities from Stordalen Mire, Sweden - 717 S2 20-24 | ecosystem: Environmental > Terrestrial > Soil > Wetlands > Peat | place: Sweden: Norrbotten County, Stordalen...
TCAAGATCTGCCAGAACGTCTGGCGGCTGACTTCGAGCTTCTGGGCTGCCTTGGTCGGCCCGATCGCCTCACCGAGGCGTCCGGCGAGTTCGCGTCGTCTTGCGGCGATTCGGGAGATGGCCGCGCGGTGCTTTGCCGTCTCGCTCGGAAGGCGCAGCAGCTCCTTCACCACCCGGTCCATCTCTTTGTCGTCCATGACTCGATGCTAGGCGTAAGGGGGCTGATGACGACTGCTTGAGAGCTGTCCGCCGCTCTCCTGGCGCCCGAGGTGCCCGATGGACGCATATCAAGTAGTCATTCGCCGAGGCTGCTTCGGAGTTAGTCGAAGAGACCACCGCGGCCTTGGCCCTGGGGCCGTTACGCCCGCACGGTTGATCTGCCCCAACCCACAAGCATCCGGTAGGTCGTGCCGGTCGAGGCCGAGGGACCACTGCCCGTGGGTCACCACGCCGTCGAGATCAGCCAGCTGCTGCTCGGAAGCCCCTTGTTGTGAAGAGCGTCCATGCCTTCATCTTTCAATGACGCATATTGCATCGGACGCGTATTCGCGACAGTCGGTAAGGCTCGTCCGCTCGTGGCGCTTCCTGACCGGGCACAACCTGTCATGTAACCCGGTGGGCAACCGCTTCGGCTTGGCCGAACCCGACTCGGCAAGGCAACCGAGGAAAGAGAGTAGAAAGACCCTCTATTATGAGAGCCACTATTCTTTAGGATGACCTCTAGAAATGTTGGTGATCGCATAATCACAGGAGAGACAGGGTGCTGACGATGACGGCAACGGGAGCACGCAGGTGGTGGGCGCTCGGAGGGGTCATGCTCGCGGTGCTGGCGGTCGGAATGGACTTGACGGTTCTCAGCGTCGCCCTCCCCACTCTTGCCGTGGCCCTCAAGGCCTCTGAGTCCGACCTCCAGTGGTTCTCGTCGGGCTACGCCCTGGTCCTCGCGGCGGCAATGCTGTCGGCGGGACTCTTGGGCGACCGCTACGGCCGCAAGAAGGTCATGTTGTTCTCTCTGGCGTTGTTCGCTGCCGGCTCGCTTGCCTGTGCCTACTCCCGCACGCCGGCAGAGTTCATCGGCGCTCGAGTCCTCCTGGGATTCGCGGGCGCGGGGCTCGTTGTGATGGCCGTGTCCGCCCTCACAGTGCTCTTCTCCGAAGAGGAACGCCCGAAGGCACTAGGCATCTGGGCGGCCGCCAACATGTTCGCCTTTCCAATCGGTCCGATCCTCGGGGGTTGGCTGCTCTCCCATTACTGGTGGGGTTGGGTGTTCTTGATGAACGTACCGGTGGCGGTTCTCGGCTTTGTGGCAGTGGTCGCCCTCGTTCCGGAGTCGAAGTCCGCGCTGCGTCCGGGCTTTGACGCTGTGGGAATCGTGAGCTCGAGTGCAGGCCTCGTCGGCGTGACCTACGGACTCATCGAAGCAGGACAGCACGGGTGGAGCTCACTTGGAGCCCTCGTCCCGCTTTTCGTAGGGCTCCTGGTGATCGTGGCGTTCTTCTTGTGGGAGCACCTTCTCGAGCAACGCCCAAGCGGCCAGCCCCTTCTCGACCTAAGCCTATTTCACTCTCCGTCGTTCACCTGGGGTGTGATCCTCTTCGCAGTGCTCACGCTGGCCCTGATTGGCCTCCTGTTCACAATGCCCCAGTATTTCCAGGGCGTCATGGGCACGAGCCCGGAGGGATCAGGTGTCCGCTTGCTTCCAGCCGTCGGCGGGATGCTCCTCGGGTTGCTACCGTCGGCACGCCTGGCCAAGGCGATCGGTGCCAAGCTGACCGCCTCGGCCGGTTTTCTAGTGCTTGGCATCGGTCTCGGGATAGGGACCACCACATCCCTTTCGTCGGGCGAGGGCTTCGTAGCATTCTGGTCGGTGATTGTCGGGATCGGCACGGGGCTCACGATGGTCGCGGTCGCCTCCGCCGCCTTGGCCGAGCTTTCCAAAGAGCGGGCTGGGGTGGGCTCGGCAGTTCTCCAGTCGCTCAAGAACACCGGAGCCCCACTCGGGAGCGCCATCATGGGGAGCGTGCTCATCTCCGCCTATGTGAGTCGGCTTCACCTCGCCGGACTTCCACCGGCAGCCGCGTACACCGTGCGCGGCAGCGTCTTTGGAGGCGTTGCCGTCGCCCATGCTCTTGGCTCGAAGTCACTTGCTACCTCGGTGCGCGCCGCATTCGTGCACGGGATTGACGACGCCCTCTTGGTGTCGGTCGGGTTTGCTCTAGTCGGTCTCGTTCTCACGTTGGTCTTCCTGCCCGCACGCGCCCGGCCGGCCGCCGAGGCGGAAGAAGAAACCCCGGGAGGTGAGCGCCTTGTCGCCTGAGATCGAACGGGCTACTGGCCTGAGGGAGCGCAAGAAGGCCAAAACGCGCGCCGCCATCCAGCACGAGGCACTCCGGCTATTTCGCAAGCAGGGCTACCAAGCCACCACCGTGGAACAGATCGCCGCGATTGTCGAGATAGCCCCATCCACTTTCTTTCGGTACTTCCGCGCCAAGGAGGACCTCGTCCTCACAGACGAATACGATCCGCTCATCCTTGAGGCAGTCCGGTCACAACCTGCTGAGTACAGCCCGATCCAGGCCGTTCGCAGTGCCCTCCGCGCGGTCGTCGGTGGACTTACCGACGAGGAGCGCACCGACATGCGCGAGCGAGCGGAACTCGCGCTCGCCGTGCCTGAACTCCGCGCTGGCATGCTCGATCAGCTCGCCCAGACCCTTCGTCAGGTGACCGACCTTGTCGCCGAGCGGCTCGGGTGGCCAGCTGACGACTTTGGGGTGTACACGATGGCAGGGGCATTCTTGGGTGTGATGCTCTCAGCCGAGCTCTACTGGTTAGAGCATCCGGGGAGTGACCTCTTCGCGTTGCTGGACGATGCGCTGGCGCGTCTGGAGTCGGGACTCGGCCTCTGAGAGCCTCAACCGCGAGACCGCCCATCGGCCGTTCCGGATGTCGTGTCGCTCGCGGGATCTCAAGTAGAGCCCTCGGCATCGTTGTCGATCAGCCGACCTCGGTTCGTGACCGCCCTGCACCGACCGCATGCTCGGGCCTTAGCCCACGTCGGGCGTGGTGAGGCGTTTGAACAACGAAACGAACTTACGAAAGCGATCGGACATGAGAAGTTGCGAGATCCTCGGCGGCCCCCTATTCATGAGTACAGCCTCGTAGCGTGACGTGGTCAGATGGATTCTCGCCACGCACAGGTGGCGAACGACGTGGACAGCGTGTCCGACTCGTATGTGCTGTTCTGGAAATCGCTGTCGACGAGGCGTGAGCTACGAAGCTGACCAACTGCGCGCTCGTGTGATCAGGGATGGGGAGCTCTACGCCGGGGTGCGCCTGTCGGCACCGGCCCGCATTGGCCAAGCGCGGGCAGTTCTACGCATCGACGTGAACGTCGGAGATCCGGTGACTCCTGGTCCGGTGGAGCTCGAGTATCCGGGCCTTCTCGAGGGGTCCTTTCACCTGCTGGGCTACCCGATTGCGACTGTGATGGCCGAGAAACTGGTCACGATGATCGACAGGGGAGCAGCGACGACCCGGGAGCGTGACTTCGCCGACGTTCTCCTTTTGACACGACGTCACTCGATGGAGGCGGCAGACCTCTTGGCTGCGCTGCAGGCGACGCTTCAAAGCGGCCCACCTCGCGCAATCGAGGGGTACAATAGATAACGAAATGGACAGCACTATCTCGACGACCGAGGCAGCACAAGCATTGAACACGACGCTCCCGAGGGTCCATCGTTCACTGTCGCGACTCGGCATTGGGACGCTCGACGGTCATCGGCGGAAGCTGACCGATGGCGACTTCAAACGCTTGCGAGCCGACCTTGGCTTCGCCCCAGATCGAGAAGATATCGGGCGAGAGGAGCTGTTCGTTCTCGCAGCGCTCCGTCAACACTCGCTCGGCTTGCGATCTGCTCGTGCAGTGGCCCGAGTCGCCGGAGTCAGCCCGACAACCGCTTCGCGCGCCCTTGCCCGACTAGAGAACAAGGGGTACGTCGTCCACCCGGTCCGGCGAGTTGTCGAGGGCGCGGTCAAAGAGGTGGAGCTGTGGGAGATCAACTGGTCATCGCCGGCGTGGCGATCCCTCGAGTCCGATGTCCGCGGCACCGTCTTGCCCGCCCGAGCCGCCGCCGGCCACGCTGCGACATCTCCACCCAAGTACCTCGACCATCTCTTTTGGAACGTGGACCGCTCGTCACTCAACCTCGACAGTGACGGTGCGTTCATCGCGCTGCGCATCCTCGGCTCTTTGGACCTCCAAGGGTTGTCGTGGTTGGCCTCTGGAGCCATCTCGAAGGAGAATCTGCGGCGGGCGTCACGGTCTCGTGGGATCTCTCCCCGCCAGAAGGACTTTGCCCTCAACCTCGCCAGGCAGATGTGACGCTGATCCCAATCGAGGTCAGGGCCATCCTGCCGTCTGATACTGCGGGCACGTGGGAAGCAATCGTCCCCCTTCGCCCAGAGCCAGCGTACCTCGTTGGCGGCACCGCCGTGGCCGTGCACATCGGGCACCGAGAAAGTCGGGACTTGGACTTTTACCTTTCCAGCCCAGTAGACCTGACGGACCTCAACGATCGGCTGAGCAACTCTGATCGTTGGTTGGCGTCGACGCTCACCGAATCGACACTGAACGGGGTGTTCAGCGCCACGAAGCTTCAGTTCCTCCTCGCCGACGAGGAGACAAACCTGGAGCCGCTCACGATGGTCGGAGGGATTCCTGTCGCATCGCTCCCAGACCTGTTCGCGATGAAGCTCGGTGTCATCACGAGACGTGGAGCACTTCGCGACTACTACGACCTCATGGAGATGGAGAAGCGCACGGGGCTCAACGTCGAAGAGGGCTTGTCGCTGTTCGTGAGGCGCTACCACCCGGCAGGAGTCGATGCCGCGCTCGCCGGCGTGATCTTCGCTCTTGGACCAGCTGCGATCGCCGATGCGACAAGTGATCCGTCGGGCGTTCCGAAGTCAGCGGTCAAGGAGCTCGAACGCTACTGGCCCAAGCGACAGATCGAGGTGACGGCACACCTCGATCGGTACGGCGCTCCATCGAGTCGGTGAGCGGTGCAGCTTGCGCAATCTGTACCGATGTTGCTCAGTACGGCGGCGGCTGCCGTGTCTCCTCGAGAGGAGGATGAGCGATTTCTTATCGCCGTCACCGAGATCGATGTCAGCGCATTTTCATGCGCGATCGGCGCGCGAACGGGCGCGTAACAGGAGTAAATCCCGGACTCAAGCGGTCACACGCGGATCCCCGGAAATAGCGGTTGAGCTGCGCAAACGGCCGCTGACGTGCAGGTCCGCGTTTTGGCCCGGACCAATTCCCAAGCTGAGACTTCAAGTCAGCAACCCGAAGTTTTGCCGTCTTGAGTGGCTGTTTGTCCCCGCCGGCGCTCGCCGAAGAGACCTTCTGGCTGAACGGTCTCAAGCTGTCCCAGGCCCAGACGGCAGAGCTGTCGAGCCCCTCAAACGAAAGACTGTCGAGGGGGTACCTGCGGGGCGCTTCGGGGCCGCGGCGCCGGCCGAGTCGATGCCGTACGCGAAGACGAGTACCACACGTTCCTACAAATGCCGGAGCGAAGCGTCTCAAGCGGCCTCGTCGTCAGCCACGGGCTCGAGAGCCTGCAGGATGGCAGCTGCACTCTTCTGAATGCGGTCACAAGATGCCCTGATTCCGGCGATCGCCTGCTCGCCATCACCGGCCCAGGTTGCGACGTACCCGAAGGAGTAGTCACCGGAGTCGATCCCAAGCGTCTGGCAGACCACGTATGCCGTGGACTCAGCCTCCAACTCGGCAAGCGCTCGGTTGTCGTAGCTCTCGTGGAGCAGGGCATGGGCCAGCTCGTGTGCAAGCGTCTTCACCCGCTGCGCGGGTGTGTTGGTCGTCTCGACCCGTATGCGGTGTTCGGCGTGGCAACAGTCGCCATTCGCGCTCCCGTTGAATTCGTGGACTTCGACCGTGAAGCCGATAGACTGAGCGACCGTCACGAGCTGGGCGTAGCGACCTTTGGGATCGTCACCTTCGAGCCGGTTGCAAATGGACGGCAGCTCTTCGCCGTCGGTCTGAGCGATGTCGAATACAGGCACGAACTTGAAGCCTCGGATGACCCGATCGTTCTCGCCGTCCTCGGCGTCGGCGTTCTTGTAGACCATGGGGGCGAGAACCCAGATGGCCTTCTCACCCTTGCGGACGAAGCGATTGAGCTTCCGCCAGGCGTTGAAGCCTGCCACCCGAGTTGCCTCGTGGCACTGGGCGGCAATGAGGAGAACGTTCCCAAAGCTGTAGTGGTGAAAGCGGCTCTGGAAGTCGAGGTAGCGCTGCCATTCCTCGGACGACGTGAGGGTACTGATCCCCTCTGTCAGCTGGGCGACGAGTTCCGGGTGGTTGTTCTTGGCCATCATTCCTGAGTCCTCCGTGTGGTGCCGATGGGTGCACCTGGTCAGTCAGAAAGAGGCCGAGCGGAATAGCCCCGAGGGACGCAGTCCGGAGAGTTTCAGGGCTTGCAGACCGTAGGACCAGGCTCTGGCCAGGTGCGATACACGAAGCGGCCCCGTGCCAGGGGCGAGAGACGACACCAGCACCCCGGTACAGCCCGGAGCTGGCGGTCAGGAGGGGATCACGAAAGACGTGATCCGATGGCAGAAAACGCTACAGCGGCCCTGTGACACCACCGCCGCCCTTGCGTTACTGCCGTGGGCGCACCGACGATGACGTGCTCAAGAGATGTGCCAGAGCGTTGCAGGCTGGTCAAGACCGCAAAGCAGCACTCACGACTGATGCAGGCCGGACCCGGCAGGCGATCTCACCGGCCGGCGTGCACACGAACGGTTCTGTACGGCCACGATCGTGCGTTGGTCGGGAGTGAACCGCCGCCGTTAGGGTGACTCTTGTGTGCGTGTAGATGCTTTCGCACGCAGCTGCTCGATCGAGGAGGCAACCTGGATGGAATACGTGAAGCTCGGCTCGACGGGGCTGGAGGTCTCAAGGATCTGCCTCGGCTGTATGAGCTTTGGAGAGCCGGAGCGCGGCAATCATCCTTGGAGTCTCGGCGAGGACGCCGCGAGGGTACTCCTTCGTCGTGCTCTCGAGGCGGGCATCAACTTCCTCGACACCGCAAATGTGTACTCCGATGGCAGCAGCGAAGAGATCGTTGGCCGGGCGCTCGCTGATTTCAGTTCACGCGACGAAATCGTGCTCGCGACGAAGGTTCATGGACGGATGCGCCCGGGACCGAACGGAGGCGGGCTGTCCCGCAAGGCGATCATGAGCGAGATCGACAAGAGCCTCACGCGGCTCGGGACCGACTACGTCGATCTCTACCAGATCCACCGTTTCGACCCGGCGACGCCCATCGAGGAGACCGTCGAGGCGCTCCATGATGTGGTGAAATCCGGGAAGGCTCGCTACCTCGGAGCCTCTTCGATGTACGCGTGGCAGTTCGCCAGGATGCTTCACGTCGCAGAGCAGAACGGCTGGACCAGGTTCGTCTCGATGCAAGATCACTACAACCTCCTCTACAGAGAGGAGGAGCGCGAGATGCTGCCGCTGTGCCAGGACGAAGGCATTGGCGTCATTCCGTGGAGTCCACTCGCGCGCGGTCGGCTCACACGCGATTGGGACGATGTCACCGAACGCAGCGGCACCGACGAGTTCGGAAAGCGGCTGTACTCCGAACACGACCGGCCAATTGTCGAGAAAGTGGCTGAGATTGCCGCCAAGCGCGGCTTGAGCCGCGCGCAGATCGCCTTGGCATGGCTGCACGCCAAGTCGGTCGTGACCGCGCCGATCGTCGGGGTGACGAAGCTTCCACAGCTTGAAGACGCGCTGGCGTCAGTCGAAGTGGACCTGACCGCCGATGAGATCGAGCAGCTCGAGACGCCCTACGAGCCACACGCGATTGCTGGGCACTCGTAGTTCGCACCCGCCTCTGCATCGGTTCGCCAGATCCATATGGGCAGTCGACGACACGCCTCAGGATGTCGTGGCGATGTCGGCCACGACCATGACGTGGTCGGGCCGAGGCAAGGCTATGAGTTCGCCACGTCCAGGCGCCCTTTGGCCTCTTCGTAGAGGTCAGCGGGCAGCGGACCCTTCTTAGCGATAGCCACGTTGGAGCGGAGGTGGTTGATGTCGGACGTACCGACGATTGTGCTCGACAGGGCTGGGTGGCTGAGCGTGAAGCGCAGGACGAACTCGAGGCGGCTCATCTTGCCGAGAAGGTCCTCTACTCCGGACAGCTCCCAGCGGCGCTTGCCCTCACCCTCGGCAAGCCCGAGCGGCCCCTGACGCCAGTCCTTGTCCTCCGCCGGGGCGCCGCGGGCCACGCCGCCTCGGATGAGAGTGCCCGCCCCGGCCGCCACCGCCTCGGCGATGAGCGCCTCGTGCTCGCGCTGGAGTGCCGAGTAGGGGATCTGGAAGACGTCGAAGACACCCATGGCGATGTGGTCAGCCAGGTTGGGAAGCGTTCCGGACATGCCGAGGAAACGGATCTTGTCTTCGTCCCGAAGCGCCATGAGCATCTCGATGGTCTCGTCAGACTCCATCTGGGCTCGGCTCGGCGATATGTGGACCTGCAAGAGATCGAGGCGGTCGGTCTTAAGCCTGCGAAGGCTCTGCTCGAGCCCCGCCCGGATGTTGCCCACGCTGTAGTCGTGCGGGAACGGCGGCGTTGCACCAGCGGGCGGGTCGCCGAGGAGGCATCCGCACTTTGACGCGAGGAAGTACTCGTCTCGGCGATTGACCAGGTACTGCCCGATCAGCTCCTCGCTGCGTCCGTAGTCGATCGAGGTGTCGATCAAGTTGATGCCCTCGTCAAGCACCGCATTGAGGAGCTGGCCTGCGTCCTCGTCGGCGATCGCCGGTCCCCACGGCTGGCCCCGCAATTCCATGGCGCCGTAGCCGAGGATGGTCACGTCTGCTCCGGTGCGTCCGAGGGTGCGGGTCCTGATCGTCATGCTGAAGACCTTAGCGAGCGCCGGCACAGATCGATGACCATGAAGCCGTGAATGACAAGGCGCCACTGTGCTCGAGGCACGAGATCCCGCCAGTCGTGGAAGGAGACCACACCGGCCGGCAGGGGCACGTTTGCGGCTGGCGCTCAAGGCCCCGGCGTACACAGTGCTCACCTGCGGGCGGCTCGACTGACCAGCCTCACCGACCTAAGAGGCGAAGTCGGCGGTCCCCATCTGGCTCCAAGGAGCCAATCTGGAGGAAGCGGTGGCCGGCATCGGGTGGTGACTGACAGCGTGAGCGGTATCCCCCGTGATTCCTCGCGAGATACAACATCGACGTTGTGCCGCTCGAGGTTCGACTCGGCACCGAAGGCCCAAAGGATCCCACCGGGGTCACCGGAAGAGTTCTGGCACCGCGTGCGTGCCACTGGTGCCATCGCCGAGACGTCGGTGCCCTCTCCCGGTGCGTTCGCCCAAGCCTTCCCTCGCGCTCGCGGCGAGGGACTTCATGGGGTCTGCTGCATAACGTTCTCGTCAGCATTATCCCCGACCTACCGGGCAGCATGCCTGGGCGCAAACGAAGTGGGCAGTCGCAAGGGATCACCGCAAATTCTCAGTGAGCAGACCAAGGTTGATGACTTCACCGATGAGGGCCTGAATGCCGAAGCCCCGGGGCGCCGCTCTTGCTCTATGCCCGGAGACCAAACTGGGACCTACTCGCGATGGTCACGCCCCACTGTTCGAGGAGAACCTAGTTCCGATCGCGCAGAGAATCAGTTAGCAACTTTGTGCCCTCCTGGATGAATCTGGCGACCTCTGCGATGTCGATCTCTTTGCCGTTGACTGTGGCCGGTTTGTGTTCGATGGAACCCGCTGCCGAGAAGTCATCCTCGGAAATGAGAATGCCGAAGGTGCGATCAATCTCTGGCTCAATGACATCAGCCATGGGATTGTCCCGGCGCTCGTTGGCATCTATCGAGAGCAGGTCACTGGCCAGTTCCAGGGTTGTCTCAGTCAGGGCGATGACGACTATCTCGCGTGGATTGGCTGCATTCAGCACAGTGAACATCCTGTTCTCCGTACCGAGGCCGACCTTGTGGTACCAGGCCCGACGGAAGTCTTCATACGTTTGGCCATCTTTCAATGTTCTCTTGAGAATGGCTACAAAGACCATGATCAACTCCTTGGGGTCAGCACAGTTTTCAGTCGCCTCCGGGCTCTCTGCCTCCAGGTCGCTGTGGCGAGACAAGTGATTGTCCCAGACTCGGTCGCGTAGTAACCGCGCAGGCAGCGTTCGCGCGCCAGGTTGGGCCGGCCTATGTCGGACGGTAGACGTCGTTTCGGTGATCAACCCGGCCGACGTGGACAATCCGTACGTTCTCGTCGATCCAGTAGATGACCCGATACTGCCCGACCCGGGCGCTGCGTCAGCCGGAGGGCTCGCGCCCAAGGAGGTTGACCCGGCTGTCGTAGAAGTTTGAGTGGCGGTCCTCCGCCTCGTCCCTGCCGTGAGGCAGGCTCGGGGTGTCACCCAACCAAGTTGAGGAACGGAGGACCACCAGTGAGGAAAGCATCACACACCAAGCCGTCGGTCGTGAGCCGCCCGCGGTTCATGCCAGAGCTCGGTCTCGTCGACCTGGGCGATACGAGCCTCGAGGAACGGCTGGCAGGAAAGCTGAACGAGCAACTCGAGTTGTTCGCCTGTCGCATGCACCAGGGACTGCTCGCCGCCTCGGTGGCAATTGGCCTCGATGTCATGGGCGAGCTGATCGAGGCCGAGGTGACAGACATCGCCGGGCCGAAGGGCAAACACGATCCCGATCGGTCCGCGTACCGCCACGGCACCGAGCGCGGCAAGGTGAGCCTCGGTGGCCGGCGGGTCCCGGTGTGCCGCCCACGGGTGAGAACCGCCGCCGGTGACGGCGGTCTCGTCCACGAGGTCCACCTCGAGTCCTACGACACCTTCGCGAGGGTCGACCTGCTCGCATCCCACATGGTCAAGTCCCTGATGGCTGGGCTGTCGGGCCGGGAATATGAGACAGCTCTCGAACCGGTCGGCTCCGAGGTCGAAAAGACGGCGTCTGGGACCAAGCAGTCCTCGGTGTCACGACGTTTCATCACTCTCACCGCTGAGCGCCTCGCTGAGTTCAGGGCCCGGCCTCTTGACCAGGAGCGGTGGCTCATCTGCTTCATCGACGGCTTCGACTTCGCAGGCCACACCATGGTCGGCGCCCTCGGTGTCACCGTCGGCGGCTCGAAGGTCCCCATCGGCCTCATAGAGGGCTCGACGGAGAACGCCACGGTCGTGCGCGATCTCGTCACCTCCCTTCGCGAGCGCGGACTCGACGCGTCAGAGGGGGTCCTGTTCGTGCTCGACGGCGGCAAGGCCCTCAAAAAAGCGGTGCTGGACGTCTTCGGCAACCAGGCCGTGATCGCTCGCTGCCGAGTGCACAAGGAGAGGAACGTGATGGACTACCTTCCCGAGGTCGAACGACCGTGGGTACGCCGCAAACTGAGGGCGGCCTGGGCCAAGCAGAACGCCGGCGAAGCCGAGGCGGCACTGCGATCACTGGCCCTACACCTCGAAAAGGTGAACCCGGATGCCGCGGGAAGCCTTCGCGAGGGGCTCAGCGAAACGCTCACCGTCACCAGGCTCGGCGTCAGCGGCGCCCTCTTGAAGACCGTGATGGGGACGAACCCGGTCGAGTCCATGATCGAGATCGTCCGCCACCACGCAAGGAACGTGAAGCGTTGGCAACCCGGCGACATGCGGCTTCGCTGGGCAGCTGCAGGCATGCTCGAGGCAGAACAGCAGTTCCGCCGCGTAAAGGGCTACCGGCAGCTCGGCCAGCTCGCCACCGAGATTGCTCACGTCGTCGGCGCGGTGACTGAGCAGAACGATGAGTCCGAAAATGCCGTCGCGTAACGACAACCGTAACGACACGACCACCCCCTGCCCGGCCTGCGGCCAGCAATTCTTTCGCACCGGCCGGCGACAGTGGTGCTCGGATGCCTGTCGCCAAGCGGCCTGGAGGCGCCGCAATGTCGTGCTGTCGCCGCCAGAGATCGCGCTGGTGCTCCCGAAGGGGACCAGACGAGACGCCACTGTCTACGAGTGCCCGAACTGTGAGACCCGTTACCTCGCCAACCAGTACTGCAGCGACTGCAGAACTTTCTGCCGTCGTGTCGGGCGCGGCGGCACGTGCCCACATTGCGATGAGCCGGTCGCCATCAACGACCTCATCGTTGCTACATCCTGAGCGTATGATCCATCAGGAGGCCGCCGCGAAGTTCCACGGCGCGCGGGTCAACCTCCGCCCAAGCGCGTGGCCGACTTGCTGCGGGTTGGCGAAGGAACGGCCGAAGCAGAACCCGACGACGCCGCCGACAACTCGCGGAGACATCGAGGCAAGACGATCGAGCGGTCGGGTCGCCGATGACCACGCCGGAGGCCTTGGCCTGTTCCAGGAAGCCCGCAGCAAGGGGCACCGCCCGGTTGGAGGCCAGCTTGACGACCCTCCTGGACTTGGACTCGGCCACCGCTGACGGGCGTGCAGCTTGCGCCACGCACGCGAGCCCGCTCGGCGGGGAGACCCGGGCCTTGCCCGCAGCGGGGCGCGCCTGGTCGAGCTCTTCGTCCCGCGGGCTCTCGAGTCGTCGAGGTGCAAGAACTCCTCGGTCCGAGACGCCCGGCCCGAGACGCGCAGAGCCTTGCTCCCAGAGGCCACAGCCAGTGGGTGGATGATCCCGGGGTCCACGCCGCAAGTGAGGCCGGACGTGGCCTTTGCCGGCCGACATCAGCCGACTCGGTTCCAAGCCGTCCGTCCTGCGAAGTGCTGTCGGCTTCGGTGATGCGGGTGTCGTGATGCTCGCGTCGCCCTCTCCTCGCTCGTCTCTCTCACCGAGGCCATTCACGCAGGCAGGGTCGAATGTCCTGATCAGCTCAATCGGTAAGGCGGACTTGCCGATAGATTCTACGTGCGAGCAGTCGAACGGCGCCGTGTGGAGCTTGCGACGACAGTCGGGGCGCTGTCTGTCACCCTGGTGTTCTTACTGTGGCTGGTTCTTCGGGTCGGCGGCGACAACGGGGTTCGCCACTTCGACGACATCGTCACGGCTCTCGCGGCAATGAGCGCCTGTTTGGCGTGCCTGTTCGCGGGAAAGCGCCAGAGCGGCGCAGAGCGGCGCTTTTGGATGCTGCTCGGCTTGGCTCTCGGGGCCTGGACGTTCGCCGAAGTCGTCTGGGGGCTCTACGACCTGGTCCTTCACCTAGCGGTTCCCGTGCCCTCCTGGGCCGACGTCGGTTATCTCGGTGCGATCCCCCTGGCGGCAGCTGCACTGTTGTGCCACCCCGGCATGCGCAGCGCCGGGAGCTACAGGGCGCGGTCGACGCTCGACGGCCTCGCGATCGGCACCGCGGTGCTGTTGCTGGGCTGGACCCTCGTGCTCGGGCCGCTGTGGCGCCACACCGATCTCACGACCGCGGGCGGCATCGTGGCCCTTGCGTACCCCTTCGGCGACATGGTCATCATCTTCCTCATCGTCCTA
>Ga0224554_1001650_pt1 | contig 13495 bp, 19 predicted proteins | sample 714S22024metaG_FD_180666 | JGI IMG/M metagenome (GOLD analysis project Ga0224554, IMG submission 180666) | Peat soil microbial communities from Stordalen Mire, Sweden - 717 S2 20-24 | ecosystem: Environmental > Terrestrial > Soil > Wetlands > Peat | place: Sweden: Norrbotten County, Stordalen...
TTCCAAGCTCAACTTCTCTGCTTCGTGCACGCTGATGTTCAATCTCCAGCATGCCTAATCCTTCAGGCTCATCTTGTATTGGAATCAGACTCCCCCTTCAGGCTCTTCTTGTATTGGAAGAGAGTGGCTTTTGACGCACTTTGCAAGCTCTGCTAACGTAATGAATGGACAACCCTGGCGCCATACACTCCTCAGTAGCTCAATGGCAGAGCATTCGGCTGTTAACCGAAGGGTTGTAGGTTCGAGTCCTACCTGAGGAGCCAAAGAATCAACAACTTAGAGCAGTAGAAAGCAGCAGAGAGACACGAAATTGGCCCGATTGTAGTCAATTTTGTCGTCACTCACTTTCAAAACGGGTGCTAACCCATAGCAACCGAGCTCCGTTGTGGCCCCCTGATAGAACGACTCCAGATCTCCAGCCGCATGTCCTGAACCATGCCTTCGCGTGGTGCCGGGTCCTCTGAAATTTGATCGAGTTTTGCCTTCGCCTGAACCTTCAGTTGCGCACCTACACCGGCGCGCTCACCGACAGGACAGGAGTCCCGAATGGCAACGTATCTCAGGGGAAAGTTTTGGTGGTACAGGTTTCGCTTCGCCGGCGAACGAATCGACGAACCGACAAAATCGACATCGCGAACCGTCGCGAAAGATGCTGAACGGCAACACCGGAGAACACTCGAAGCTGGCTACAACAACTTCAAAGAGGTTCGGCAGAACCGTGTCCGGATTCTTGAGGAGATCATCGACGAATACCTCACGGGCTACCGCCTCCGCTACCGGTCGGCGAGTTTTGCCGAGTATGCGCTCGGACACGTCGGCCGTCTTCTCGGCACGAAGATCGTCGCCGACATAACCGACATTTCGGTTCTCCGCTACCAGGAGGACAGGCTCCGCGAGAAGGCAGCGCCAAAGTCGATCAATGAAGAGGTCCGGTTTCTTCTGAAGATGCTGGGAGACCCGGGCGAAGTGATCCGCGCTCATCTCAAGAAGACCAAGCAGCTCAAGCTGACCGTTCACAAAAACATCGGCAAAGCCTTCGACAGCGAAGAAACGGAGAGTCTCGCAACCAAAGCAAAGAGCTCACGCAGCCCCCATATGTACCCGGCCTTCATGCTCGCCCGCAACGGAGGTCTGCGCGATACCGAGATCAAGACCCTTACCTGGGGCCAGATCAACTTCGTCGCGAAAACGGTCCAGGTAGGCAGAGCAAAGAGCGAAGCCGGAGAGGGGCGAATCGTTCCTCTGAACTCCGAGGTCTACCAGGCGCTCATCGACCATAGCGCATGGTATCGCAAGCGGTTCGGCGAAATCAGGGAAGAGTGGTACGTCTTTCCCTGGGGTAAGCCGAGGCCCTCGGACCCGATGCGGCACATTACCTCGTTCAAGACGGCCTGGAAGACCACGCGCACGAACGCAAAAGTGAAAGGCCGGTGGCACGATAACCGGCACACCCTCATCACAGAACTGGCCGAAAGTGGCGCTGGCGACGAAACCATCATGGAGATCGCTGGGCATGTCGATCGCCAGATGCTTCGTCATTACAGCCACATCCGCATGAAGGCGAAACGAGAAGCGTTGGAGTCAGTCATCGCCTCTCGAAGCGGTCACCCCCAATTGGGTTCCGCCTCGAAAGCAGGCTCCTCCGCGTAGCAACCGGGGATGTACGGGTCGAATTGACCGAGTCCGGACCAGGAGGTAGGCTCTCGGTCAATCCGGGCGTCCGGCTACCAGCCAAAAGGAGAACAGTATGGAATCATTCCTGAACGAAATCCAGCTTTCAGAAAAGATCCGTGTCAGCTTGGCTTGCTTGAGACGGTGGCGGCTTCGCGGAGAAGGACCGCAGTACGTGAAAGTGGGGCCGCTCGTGCGCTACCGTCCTGAAGCAGTGGAGCAATGGGTGGATGCCCTGCCGACTGGCGGCAACGGTCGCAGACCGAGGTCAGGCAGGGCACCGCGCAACCGACTTGCCTCAATGACCTAGCCACTGCGTTCCTCGGAATGAAGCGAGAGGAATTCATCTTTGGCCAGGCCAGAATCGTGGACCGAATGCAGCGGGGTGAATCCAGACCCAAGAATGGGAATTTGACCGAGTTTCGCAACGGTACCATGCTTGCTCCGCATTGGAGGAGGCCCAGGTGAAGGGGCGGCTAAGCTATCTGATCATCGCGGTATTGCTGACGGTTCTTGATGGAGCTGTGACGGTCTACTACGGCACAGCAATTTGGGCCACTTGGGCGGGCGACCTCCCGGCACGCGGGCTGCTCGTCTTCTTCGCCACGTTGGAGGCCACGTCACTGGCGAATGTCTGGGTCCAGGCTGGCTCCGGCCTGCACGCCTTGTCGGTGAGTCAGAGTGCCATTCCCGGGCAGAACGCGATGCCCATTGCAGCGAGGGCGAGAGGACGAAGCGATGTTTAATTCAATCAACGATCTCGGCGCCAAACTCGCGGCCACGGGGTACTTCATCGACCCGGTGATGATCAAGGTCGTCTATTTGGCGGTGCGAATGCAAAAGCCGCTGCTGCTCGAAGGGCCTGCGGGATCGGGCAAGACTGGTACATGCTCTCCTTCGAGGGCTGTGAGGACCGGTTCACCTCCGAACTCTTCGACCGGGTCTTCTCCGAATACAAGTTGTTCAGCTACGTCGAGCAACCCGGCCTGCTGCTCTCCCAGTTGCAGTTGGCAGTCGCCTAACCGCCTCACCCTGTCGTACACCACCCACCCAACAAATCCCAATCACAACCTGGAGGAATCTCATGCGCCTATCCGCTGGCCGTATTCGCTCGCTCGCAACCCGTTACGCACGGGCCGAGGCCGCCGCCTTTCCCGGCCTCCGCACCGAGCCCAACGGCTTCGCCACCAACCGCAAACCCGCGCCTGACTTCAAGCACGGCCGGCTGCGCTTCGCCCACCAGTTCTGAAGAACCCCAATCTCGTCGCTGCTTTGATGGCCCGGTGTACGCTCCGGGCCGTCATTTTATCTCACCCGCAAACAGCCATCCAGCCGGCACGCCACCGATTTGACCGAGTTCTGGAACCGGGGTACAAACACAGAACTTCAGGAAGGAGCGAGATCCATGTATACGACCTTCTGTGTAAGCCGCGAGACGGCCGACCGGTTCATCAAGCTCTTCGTCAACCGGCGCGCCTACGGAATGCAGGCTGCCCGTCCCTTGCCCAACGGCTCGGTTCCGTACTACCTGGCGCGGGATTGGCAGACCAAGAAGCCGAAACCTCTCGACGCCGACGCGGCGCGCATGCACCTGAACGGCGACATCACCATCAATCTGTACGCCATCAACCCGGAGACACAACGCTCAAGGTGGGTCGCCATTGACGCCGACTTCGACGGCGCCGTCGAGGCTCTCTTCCAGTTGAAGTGGGAGCTGAAGCAGGATGGCGTCGAGGCCGCGCTCGAACAATCGCGCCGCGGCGGCCACTTGTGGATCTTCGCCGAGACGCCACTCTTGGCTTCGGATTGCCGCATCTACATATATAACCTCGCGCTGCGGCTTGGCGTACCGGTCAAGGGTGGGGGTCTCAAGGATGGCATCGAAGTCTTTCCGCGCCAGGATCAGATCGAGGACGGCGAGTACGGCAACGCCATCCGCGCGCCGCTCGGCGTGCATCGCAAGACGAACCAGCGGTACTGGTTCTACGAGGCCGCCCTCACGCCGGAGGCGCAACTCGACTACCTCGATGGCCTGAAGAAGCTCACCGAGGCAGAACTCAGAACCTTCATCCAGGGAATGACGCTGCCTGAAGCCTATCGTCCGGCAGTTTCTCCTCCATATATACCGCCTGCCGCGGCGACGTTGCGCACTGAGTTCCGAATTCTCGACTACGTCCGCGCGACACGCAAGGACAGCCGCAACTGGTGGGCGCGTTGCCCATCGTGCGCCCAGGCCGGGCACGACCGATCCGGCGACAACCTCGCCATCCAGATCCGGAATCCGCGCCTCTACAAGTGCTGGGCTGGATGCACAAAGGAAGAGATTCGCGCGGCGCTGGGCCAGCCGATCCGCCGCAAGGTTGCGGTTTGAGGAGGCGATGCCGATGACTCGTCCAGAAAAGATCGTCGCAAAGAACGCCAACCGCTATGCGCGATACAGTCTGTCGCTTCCACAGCAGACGCTTCGCGCTCTGGAAAAGCGTGGCATCTACTGCCAGCCGAGCGTCTTGATCGAACACCAGCATCTGGCTCGGCGGTACGTGCTGCGCGCCGTCGAGTCAGGCGGCGCGGTCGCCGACATGGGTCGTTACTGCGCCTACCTCGATGCTGACGGAGATCCGGCACCGTGGCTGCAACAGATCGACTCGATCTCTGGCAACGGGTGCCACGCCATTGTGATTGCGCCCGAACTGGTGCGGATCGAGATGCTGCGCATAGGCCATACCTATGAACTGGCTATCTCGCGGCTTTGGCTGAAGTCCGAAGAAGGCCACACGCGCCCGGCAATCGCCACGGCGCCGCTCTTCCGTGGCCATCAGGGAACGCTCGCCGTCGAACTCTGGAATGCGGAGAACAGGTTCCTGCGCGGAGCGGTTGCGCCGGTCTTCTATACCGCGGCCGGCGAGGTGCTCGATCTACCGGAGCGCTTCGACGAGCCGATTCGCAAGATCACCGGCGCGGTCTCCTGCCTGGGATGCAAGCACACGCACATCGCCGTGGCTCCGGCCTCGAACAAAGGCGGTGAGCGATGAAGTCCGCTATCGAAGTTGGTAAACCCGACTGGCGGCCCCTTGAGGGGGCTATGCCGCCAGAGTACTGCGAAGACTATATGTATATGGGCAAGGCTGGCGACATCGCGCTTTACAAGCACCGCTTGACGCGGCGCTATCTGAACATCAACGCGGTGACTGGAAAGTTCTACCGCTGCGCCAATGGCGAGTACGTTGAGATTGACCGGCGACAGGCCTTCGATTCTGTCTACGGTCACGACCAATGAAAAGGAGTGAAGCAAAATGGGCAAGAGCGTCAACAAGGTCATTCTTTTGGGCCGCGCCGGCAAAGATCCGTCGGTCCACATCCTGCGCACAGGCACAATCGTCAACCTGTCGCTCGCCACCAGCGAGCGTTACCGGGACATCCACGGCGACTGGCAGGAACGCACGGAGTGGCACAACCTGGTCGGCTACCAGCGGGTCGGCGAGATCCTGCGCGATTACGTTCGCAAGGGATCGCGGCTCTACATCGAAGGCACGCTTCGGACGCGCTCCTGGGACGACCGGCAAACCGGCCAGCGTCGGTATCGCTCCGAGATCGTCGTCACCGAGATCAGCCTCCTGTCGCCTCCGCCCGACGGCGGCAGTGACGACGTGGAGCACTACGTCAGCGGTCAGGGATTTGCGCCACCTGAGTTCAGCGAGGAACCGGAGATCACACAAGAGGAAGTGCCTTATTGACCCAAGCGCAGAATAGGCCTGAGACAAGAGCAATCCATGTTTCGGCAGTCTCAGGGAATATTGGCCGCAATGGTTGCAAGGCGTCCTTTGATGAGTGGAACTCGCTCGTCGTCCAGGACAAATCCAGGAAGAGCGTCAAGAAATCTGGATTCGGCAAGCAGCATCTTCGCGGCATCCGCAAGATACCGACAAAGTGATTGTGGAGACGCGGCGATCTCCTGAAGCAGGGCATTCCTTCCCTCAATGACCGCAACAAAGTCTTCAAGATCGTGGCTGGCCTGAAAGTCCATCTTGCCTCGTCCTTGGAATGCTTCCATCTTTGTTCCCAGGAAGAACGGTGCGGTGATCACCCGGATCGGGTGTCCGCCAGATAGAGTAACTGTGAACGCATGTTTGAGCGCGGGCTCATACCAGATATTGGTGAACCCGAGCACCTCTTCGTTGAGCGCCAGGACATCCACCGTCAAGCTGCCATTGTGCCACCGGCACGTTAGAGGTTTTTCCCCTGCGTCCTCCGTGAAGTGGGCCTTACGAAGACGTTCTGAGAACGCGATGTAATCGGCATACGTGACAATTTCAGCAATTACATCGACATCGTTCGTTCCGCGAATCGGAGCGGCAGCCTCGTCGGTAATCAACAGTCCGAGCGTAACTCCACCGACGAAGACGATCTCGTCCAGAAATGGAGCGAGTTTGCGGACTGCATCTTCCAACAGAGGCAGATTCGGATCAGGCATTGATCTCCTTTCCGAGAAGTTCGACCGCGAGGTTTCGTTCCCGCGTTCTTCCACTACGGATTGCATCGCAGAGTGCGAGAACTCCATAGAGCTTTGGATCGAGCAACGCGGCTTTGGGCGCTCCCTTGTAGAGAGGTGCGAGCGACATTCCTCGAACCTTTCCTGCTGAATACGGCCAAACCGCGGGAGGCTCGCCATCCTCCAGAAAGCGCGACTTGAGTGGTTCCGCCGCGGCGGCCGTGGGAACCCCTCGAACGAGAGGTCCCTTGGCAGGCGGAAAGACGTACTTCAGTCCATGCGCCAGAAACTCCATGAGCGCAGATCGGTTTACCCGTTTCTCTCCACTGGACAGGTAGAGCAAGCCTGAATCCGCACAGCGCTTCAGAGCCTTCGATACCTCGGAAGGAGAGATGAATAGGCTCTCCGCCAGGTTTTTCGAGGGCACCTGCGGCCCATTCTGGATGGCGAGTTTGAGGAGAAGCGCAACGTCTTGTCCTTGCATATGTCCATTGTAGTCCTCAATTTCCAATTTGGAAATTGGAAATATGATCCAAGCGCGGAATATGCAATGAACAACCGCATAAAAATCTATGGCCTGAATCATAGGGGGCGCTCGCTGGAGCACTCTCAATCATTTGGTCTGAAAACGTAGGCTCCCAGTCAAAAGAGGTGAGGTATGGCCGCAACAAAGTTCACGGAAACCGAGCGCGAGAAACTCTACGCGCAACTCGAAGCGCCGTTCGATCCGGCACTGATCAAGTGGCGCGTGATGCGCACATTCGACTATGGCCGAAGCGGCGCCATTCTGCCCTTCGCCGATCCGCGCGCCTATACGGACCGGCTCAACGATCTCTTCACGCCGTCGGGATGGACGCGCGAGTACACAATCTCGACCGTGCCGTCGCTGTGCCGCATGGAGAGGGGGAAGGCGATCGTGACCAGCAAGATCCTGGTCGCCACCGCCGTAACGATCACGCGGCTAGGCAGCCACACCGGCACCGGCGAAGAGTGGGCAGACCGGGAAAACGCCGTCACGGCGGCGGACGCCCAAGCCTTCAAGCGGGCCTGTAGTTGCTTCGGGCTGGGCCGCTATCTCTACCGTTTCGGAGAGACCCGCGTGCCGCTGAACTCCCGTGGGGAGCCAGTTGCGATTCCCACCCTGCCCGAGTGGGCGCTGCCGCCGGGCATGACCATGGCTCAGGCGAACGGGCTGGCCGGCGACACGCGCGGCCCGGTCGATCAACGGCTGACGGCCGAGATCGAGGGCTTTCGCGGAACGCTGGGCAAGCCGATCTACGCGGAGATTCTGCGCCGGGCCGGGCACAGCGCCGACGCGCGGACGATTCCGAACGCCGAGAGGCAGAAGCAGACCGCCGAGTGGATGCAGGCTGCAACGCGCGGTTTCGAGCGGCTGCGCCAACTGGCCGAGTTGGCGGGCGACGCGCAGTTCATCGCCCTGACGGAGCGCTTCAAGATCGCGTCGGTCACCGAACTGCCGAGCCTAGCGGCGTTGAAGCAACTGGTCGAGGATCTCGAATCCCTGGCCAACCAGCAGGTCGCCTAGCAAGCGATTCTGCGCCGGGAGGAAATCATGGGAGAGATCAGCATTCTGCGTCCGCGGCGCAACCTCGTCAGTATTCCGGTTTTGGAAGCTGTCTACTGCGAGAGTTGCGCCTCGGTCTCGAACTCCAGCGGGGGATGTTGCGGCGTGTGCGGCAACATCTCCGTTTGGCCGCTGGCCGAGTTGGTGCCGCAGCCACCGAAAAGCCCGAACCCCGGAGTTTCATCGACAGGGCGACCGTTTCCAGCCTGGTGCGACGGATTGGAAAGGGCGGCGTGATCGATACAGCAGAAACAACCGCATCCCTACCCAAACCCGCCGTATTCGCCCACCGGGAAGCTTTGCGGCTTCCCGCTTCGAAGGTCGTCGAGAAGCTGGTTGAGGTCGTTGGGCGGAAACTGACCGCGTATATCGGTGGCGTCAAGGACGCTCGTGCTGTCGATCGCTGGATCGCCGGCGGCGCGATCTACGGCGACGCTGAGAGCCGGTTGCGGTTCGCCTTTCAGGTGGCGCGGACCTTGAGCGAGCACGATTCGCCCGCCGTCGTGCAGGCTTGGCTGACGGGCGTGAATCCGGAACTGGGAGACAGGGTGCCGCTACGCCTGATGCGTGAGAATGAGATTGATGCGGTGGCGCCAGCCATCCTGAGCGCAGCCAGAGCATACCTCAGCGACAAGTAGACGGGTAATTTTCCTTAAATGATATGGTTAATATAATGCTTTTCTTGTCGTATAATGGAGACAAAGAGGCAACCTATTGGCTGTATATCTCAGGACCGTGCAAGAGGTACAGGCAGGAATTACAGGGCGGTTCAAGGCCCGGCGTCTTGCCATGAACCTAACACAGAGAGAACTGGCGGCGCGCTCGGGCGTGACCTTCAGTTCTCTTAAGCGATTTGAGCGCGAAGGATTGATCGCGCTCGATTCGCTTCTGAATCTGGCCTTGGTGCTCAATTGCCTTGACGACTTCGACAAGCTGGCCGTGGAAAGCCAGCCCATTTCAGCCACCCAATCGCTCGACGCCCTGCTGGCCACGCCGGCGTTGCGGCGCGGAGCAACGGGCAGAAAAGGACGCAGCCATGGCGTATAAGCCGATAGAGTTGCTGACAGTCCATCTGGACGCGCGAAGCCAGCGCCGCAAGGTTGGGCGCCTCGCGTTCAAGGACAGGCAGATCCTTTTCGAGTATGACGCCTCCTTCCTTGCTTCGGGCATCGAGATTTCGCCGATCAAACTTCCTCTCAGGCCCGGCGTATCCATTGCCGACACTGCGATCTTCGACGGCCTGCATGGCGTATTCAATGACAGTCTGCCGGACGGATGGGGCCGCCTTTTGCTCGACCGCACAGTGGAAAAATACGGTGTCCATCGCGGCCAACTGAATCCGCTTGACCGGCTGGCCTATGTGGGACGGCACGGCATGGGCGCTCTCAGCTACGAGCCGGAGCTGAGCCAGCAAACCGCCGACGATGCTCCGCTGGCGCTCGACAAACTTGCTGAGGAATCAGCCGTCGTACTGGCCGGAGAGAATGAAGAGGTCTTCGAAGATTTGCTGAGGCTCAATGGCTCTTCTTCGGGCGCCCGCCCCAAGATCGTGGCGCAAGTGAGCACGGACAAGAAAAGGATCATTCACGGCCAGCAGGAATTCGAACCGGGCTTCGCGCACTGGATGATCAAGTTTCCGTCCTCCCAGGACGCGCGGGACGCGGGAGCTATCGAATACGCCTATAGCCTGATGGCAAAGGATTCAGGCGTGGAGATGTCTGAGACTCATCTTTTCCGTACGAAAAGGAACAAATACTTCGGTACAAAACGCTTCGACCGGGACGGAGATGCCCGCATCCATATGCACAGTCTTGGCAGCTTGATCCATGCCGATCATCGCAGTTCCAGCCTCGACTACGATATGGTTCTGCGCGTGACCCTGGCTTTGACCAGAAATATCCAGGATGCCGAAAAGGCCTTTGCACTGGCCTGCTTCAACGTTCTCGCTCATAACCGCGACGATCATGTGAAGAATTTTTCGTTCCTCCTTGACGCGAGAAACGAGTGGATGTTCGCGCCTGCCTATGACCTTACCTTTTCCTATGGCCCAGGCGGCGAGCAAAGCATGCTCGTCATGGGCGAGGGAAGGAATCCAGGCACAGCTCAACTTCAGGCATTGGGCAAACAGCATGGGATAAAGAACGCGCAGGAGATTCTGGCAAAGGTTAAAATGGCCGTGGCCAACTGGCGCCGCTATGCCGAACAGACAGGCGTATCGCGAAAATCCACCGAAGAGATTGCTGACAAGATCAAGTTGCAGTAGCCGTCTGCATTTTTCTGTTCTGGCCGCAGCCGGGTCGGGAATCGAAAACGTGTCACATCAAGCAGCCTTTGCGGCCTTCTTCTTCACCTTGGGCAGTGGCGCAACGGTAGCGTTCATATTCGCTGTGAATGCGTTAATGCAGCCCAGCGCTTGATCTGCGCCTGCCGGATGCGCTCCCGCGCCTCCGCGCTCATCTTGTGGCGCTTCCTGGTCTCTTGAACCTTCGGGCACACAGCAGTTACAACCTTCGCGAGCCGGCAGGGCTTACGCTTGGCACTAACCGCGCCCGACGCGCTCAATAGCGCCTTGGCCTGTTCGAGGCAAGCGATCTCGTTGTCGATTGCGGCAGGAATATCTTTCACCATGGTGCGCCTAGCACCTCCCCCAGAAAAACTCATGACCTGATTCATAACCCAGAGTTCATCGCCCAAGGAGGAACCATGGCCCGCAACGCGGCACGGTTGAAGATGGGCTATTACCCGCTTCCGGAAAGCGAGGCCGCGCGGCTTCGCGCATTACTCAGTTTTTCCTTCCCGGCGTCGGTCGTCGATCCCTGCGTAGGCCAAGGAACGGCGCTCGAAATCATCACGCAAGGCGCTGATGTGCGCCGTTACGGCGTCGAACTCGATGCCGAGCGCGCACTGATCGCTCAGTCGAAAGGCATCGAGACCATTCAGGGTAACGCCTTCGACGCCATAGCCAAACCAGAGTCCTTTTCGCTGCTCTATCTGAATCCGCCCTACGACTCCGAAATTGGTCAGGTTGCGAACAACCGCATGGAGCGGCTGTTTCTCGATCACACCTATCGCTGGCTGGCAATGGATGGCGTGCTGGCGATGGTCATTCCCTTCGAGCGGTTGATGGACTGCACAGGCCTGCTGAGTTCGCACTTCGCCGCGCTCAATGTCTTCCGCATGACCGACGAGGAATCGGTGCGCTTCCGGCAGATCGTCGTACTCGGCGTGCGTTCGAACGTACGCGGCTCGGCCATTGACGCGAATAGGCGCCTGTTGCAGCGCATTGGCCTCTACGGCAGCTATCAGGAGTTGCCAGAGTTGGCGCCCGATGCCTGCGAGCCATATCGAGTCCCACCTTCAGACGAAACAGTTCTCAGCTACCGTGGCCTGCCCTACGACCTGCTTGAAGACCTACTGACGCACTCCGGTGCGTGGAAGCAGGTGATGCCGTTTCTCGCTCCATACGAAGACGTGGCTACCGGGCGGCCGATCACGCCTCTGCATGGAGGCCATGTCGGGCTGCTCTGCACCGCGGGCCTATTGAATGGTGTCTTCGGCCAGGGAGACAACCGTCATATTGCGCGCTGGCGATCGGTCAAGCACGTCACCACCTTCATCGAGCACGACGAGGAAAACGAGATTGTCCATCACCGCGAGCGGTGGGCCAACGAACTGCGATTGGTTTACGCCGATGGAAGAACGCTGAAATTGACTGAAACGCCGATCCGGCAGGAGGAAGATGCCGATGCAGAATGCGCACCTGCGGCTCGGGCTGCTTGAATATCACCGCATCACAGAGAAGACATCAACCAGAATTCGTGTGAGGGTTTCCTCCTATATAGGAGAGGATGAGCAGGCGCATCTGATCGGCGTCTTCGGAAACGATTCCGACATCGGCGCCATCATGGCGGCGGTCCACGAGAAAGCCTACTTTACGCTGACATTTCCCGATGGTGCAATCAAGGAGATCACGCTCGGCGAACACGCCTCGTGCTATCGCAGTTCGGTGATGCTGCCTGGGCGGAAGCACCCCGTGCGGCATCTGGTGGCCATCTCCGAGCAGTTGCACGCGAATGGCAGCGCGGGCCGGACAATCCTTTCCCGTAAAAGTCCCGACGAGGCCTGGGAGTGGTTGTCAACCTTTCTTGGCCTTCCTGCCGAGCCGTCATGGGCAGAGCACATCTGCGGGACTCTTGAAGCCGAAGGCCGCTTCCAGCCACTCGATGGCGTCGGTTGTAAACCTGTGCTGGTTACGGCCACGGCCGATGAGATGCTCGCCTGGATCTCGTCGGCGCTGAAGTCCTGTGAGATCGCCTTCCCCGAGGAGAATGGGCCGATCAAGTGGCCGATGCACATGTTGTTCGAGGCGTTGCGCCAGATTCCGGAGAAGGACGAACAAATGCTCCCCGCAGATTCGTCTTCTGAACAATTCCTGGCTTGATCCCAGCCACAAGACCCGCCGTGAGGTTCATGCATGAGCCAAGAGAGCATCATCGATATTGCTTCGTACTTGCGTGCACACGCCTCGGAGCTTTCAGATCGTATTCTCAATACCTTCCCGCCTCTGCAAAGCACAAAGGACCCTGTAGCGCCGCGCATTTCGACCATGCTGCGCAAGGCGCTTCCGGCGCAGGCACTGGCGATTACTGGGACGGCAAAGTACCTGCGCAAAGCCAAAGCGGCGCGGATCGTAGCCGAGTGCGGCGCGGGCAAGACTTACATGGCGCTGGGCGCAATTCACGTTCTCGCCGATGGACGGCCCTCAACGACGCTGGTGATGTGCCCCTCGCACATTACGCACAAATGGGCGCGAGAGGTACTGGTGACCATACCGCGCGCCCGCGCCTTTCTGATCGAGGATCTGCGCAACGGAGGCGACCCGAGAAAGGCGCACGGCGTCTGCGAGGTCAAGCTGCGCAAGGGTCGAGTTGTTCATGAGGGGATGCGGCTGTCTCTGTCCGATCTGCGGCGGATGAGCCGCAAGGAGTGGCGCAAAAAGTGCCCGGCGCCGGCCTTTTTCATCACCGGCAAGGACAAGGGCAAACTCGGCTACTTCTGGAAACACGTCTTTCTCAAAGCGAAGTCGGGGCCGAACCTGGGCGGCGTCGTCAATCCCGACACTGGTGCTGCCATCCTCGATTCCGAACGGCAGAAGCTGACCTATCTCGATTTCGGAGACAAGGTGAAGCTTTCGGAGATGCTGACTCGGCCACAGGACGGAACGACGCGGTACTCGGCTTTGTGGCAGGCCGACCGCAGCCGAATTCAGCGTATGGCGCCTATCGAATTCGCGGGCCGCTATATGCGGCGCTGGTTCGATTTCGCCATTGCGGACGAATTGCACCAGTTGGCCGGGGACACAGCACAGGGTAACGGACTAGGCGTGTTGGAACGCGCGGCCCGCAAATTGATTGCGTTAACCGGCACGCTGATGGGCGGCTATGCCGACGATCTCTTCAACATCTTCTACCGCATGGAACCGCACGCGATGGCTGCGGAAGGCTTTGCCTACGGCGGCCAGGGGCGGCGCGACTTCCAGGAGCAGTACGGAGTGCTCGAAACCATCGAGAAGGTGCGCAAGGAGGACAACGCCTGCTCGCGGTCCACTAAGAAGACAATTCAGGTGGTACGGAAGCCGGGAGCATCGCCACTTCTGTTCGGCAAGTTCCTGATGAATACGACGGCCTTTCTCTCGCTCGAAGACATCGCGGACAACCTGCCGCGCTACGACGAGAGCGTCGTCTCGGTCG
>Ga0224554_1001655_pt1 | contig 13453 bp, 12 predicted proteins | sample 714S22024metaG_FD_180666 | JGI IMG/M metagenome (GOLD analysis project Ga0224554, IMG submission 180666) | Peat soil microbial communities from Stordalen Mire, Sweden - 717 S2 20-24 | ecosystem: Environmental > Terrestrial > Soil > Wetlands > Peat | place: Sweden: Norrbotten County, Stordalen...
AGCGGCGGGTAGTGGTGCCGTTTGAAATCCACAGGTCGCCCACGGTTCCGGGCGGAGCGGTAAACTTGGTTCATGCAGAATCGCAAGCTCCGTATCGTGAAGAAAACCCCTATCGTGGCGGGAGTGTGCGAACGGTGCGGTTCCGAGTTTAAGTCTCTCCTGTCCGGGAAAGATGCCGAAGCTGAGATACAGGCCTCATTCGACGCGCACAAATGTGTACCGCTGGACAGCAGCCAAAACGCTTTACGCGTGGTGCGCGAGGCAACGGAGGACAAATAGCTAATTTATGGCTTTGCATTCCAGCCCGCTTGCTTCCCTCTGACAGCGCCAAGAAAAACCCGTCCGATCTGTTCGTTCAATCCTTCCCCAATACTTGACCGGAAGGACGTGAAAATGGCGTTCCAAGCCGTACCAGAGTCCCATGTCAATGCGATAAGCCTCATCTGAAGAGAGACTCTCTCGGAATCCAGCAGGCCAAACGCCTTCTACGGCTCGCGGATCGCCGCTACTGCACAGCAAATGGGCGCTCTCTGGAAGTCCGCCCCACGGGTATCCCGGCATTTCACAAATACGATATTCGCTCGTTAACCAATCTCCCTGAATCCAAATTGGAGTGTCGTGGGAGTGCCGTATCCATCCGGAATTGTCTAAAGTCCCTTTGGCTGTTTTGTAAACTCTCGGTACCCAGAAGGGAAACGTAACCCAAACGGTGATAAATATAACGGCCAATATCCGCGCAACTATATCATCCGTGAAATCCACCTTTTTGCGGCTGTTCTGAGCGGCGGGCAGAGGCTGGTCGGGATTGTTTTTCGCTTTCGCTTCCCACATGGATGCACTCGCTGAACTTGTGCTATTATAGAGCAATAGAAAACCCGCCTGCCAGGGCGGGTTGATTCGGTCTGCGGACACTCAGATCATGCCACAGGAGTGTGCCCCGTGTCAATTCATCTTACCCTCAATGTGAACGATCCCGATGTGCAGGATATTCTTGCATGGGTTGAAAACCGATTCCCAGAAGAATGGGTAGAAGAGCGCGCCTCTCTCTTAGAGCGTGCTGCGAAGATTCTCAAGGTCGGTGCTGAGTATCGAGAGGCTAACGCCAATCCTCGCCGTCTGGCTGGCTTGTCGTTCGTGGCCGATTCCCCTTCTCAATTTGTCTCAACGCCCACTGGTAAGCATCCTCTACATTCTTTGCGTTCGGAGTCCGATCAAGCAGTTTGCAAATAGTGAGCACAAGCAGTTTTTCGTTTTCTTCCATTTGGACATTCTCCCGATTGCGCAATTATAGCCTTGAGCGTCGGAAGCCTGCGGGTGGTGTGCGAGGCAACGGAAAGCAAGTAAGGGCGGCTGTCACGGATCGGCTCCCAAAAGCGATAATGGCTCAGTCAGGAAGCGCGAGCCATCGGGCGATCTCTGTGCATTGGGACTCTGTGAGTCCCATCCGTCCATCGCAGAGAATCAGTTCAGGGCAGTTCTCCGGGAACTCCCAATCGGTATCATCCAGAGCCCGCCAGTCGAGAAGTCGATAGCGGACCGCGTATTCACAGATTTCATTCCATCGCGTGTACGGTCCCTCGAAGGGAGCCCCAGTTGCCCCGATGATCCGTTCGGCTAGCGGCGCAGGGAGCATGTGGCGAATCTGAGATAACGAGAGATTAAACCTCCAACTGGAGGAGATGACTACCTGCACGTCATAACCCTCCAGGCATTGGGCAAGTAGCGGTGCCAAGTTCAGTTGAAAATCCGGCGGCGCGAAACTAGGGTGCAACACCCCATCGAAGTCGAGAAAAAGTGTGTTACGCCTCATCATCTGCTGCTCCAGTTTATGTGCTGTTATAGGAGACAACCAACCAGAACCGGGAGTCTGGGTATGAGGGGGTTTACCGATGCCACAGAACGCACCATCTGCCCCGTCAGACTCAGCCAAACAACTGAAAGATTATTCAAGCATTAAGGTGACATCTAACCAGATGCCTTTTCCCCAATGGGCTAAAACTCAGGCCAAGAAGCAGCCCACAAAAAGGTAATCTCCAAGACAACGGGAACAAAGTAATCGAACATTGATTACCGTTTACAGGGGAACGCTTTGGAAATCGCATCTACGATTAGGTATTCAGGATCGTTCTGTAACTTTTCTGGATAGTCTTGCAGATATTTGGAGACGATTAGTACAAATTGCCCGCGTGTAACGTTTTTTGGAAGACAAATAAAACTTTTTGCTGGATCAGCGCCAATTATGTAACCATCTATCACGCCATTGACGTAGTAAGTGCATGTGATTGCATGATCGAGTTCGTCCCCGGACAGTTTGCTACTGTCGGCCTCGGCAAGTTTGCAGTATTCGCGCAACGTGGAACTGTTGAAATCAAAATGCTGCTGCGCCGACCCGTGGCTCAACAAGCAGGACAGGCAGAACGCACTTCCGAGTATTATCCTTCGCCAAGTCATAGTGCCTCCGCATCCAACCGTCTTTGAATCTCCATGAAATGCTCATATTTGAGCAACACGGCCAACGGCTTGTCGTTGTCCTGAATCACTAGGGTCTTATCTAGGTCTCGCAGTTGGGTGACGTTCAAGGCCCGCAGACGACTAATGCCGACGTGTTGAACGGTTGGATCAAGGTAAGGGATAGAAACCGGGTTTGCCTTTGCCATAAGTCTCCTATGCTGTTTTGAGTGCCTTTGCGAGAATCGCCGCGTCGATACGCTGGATTGGCTTCTTCTCAGGAATCAAGCCGCACAATTCCTCAATTGTCCAGACATGATTGGTTAGTCCAGCTTCCATCGCCGGGGTGACGCGCAATGTCTTGTGAATGCGGCAGAAGTTGTAGTGCATAAAATAGAGCGCAACCTGATATGCGTGATTCGCAAGTTTCTTGCTAAAGCCGTTTGTGAGCCGCGTAAACCTCCGCATAGACATCCGCATGGTAAGGTTCTGACGCTCCACGAATGACGTGCTGATGTGCTTAGGATCGGGAATTCCCATGAGTACCGCCGTCCGCGTACCAATGCACTCACCGGGGCTGTACTTCGTATCGAACGAATCGGAACCGTACAGTTTTATTAGCATCGCATAGTCCACATCGCAGCCAAACGCACCTTCGACGGCATCACCGTACATCTTGAGTCCGTCCGTGGTTATCTGGATACGCGATGTGACACGCGACGCAACATCCTCCATAAACACCTTTGCCCATGCGGGACCGCGCTGTCCGACAAGATACGAGACGATCAACTTAGAATCGGCGTCGATTGCCGTCCACGTCCAAACGTCGCCCCATCCTGATTCAACTTGCTCAATTGTGACGTTCTTCATCTTCGCGCCTACAAAGCTCCAAATCTCATCGCACTGAATACGCTTCGAGCGAACCCCACGCACATAGTCATCGTGGAATGCGGCACAAGCGCGGCCCGCATCCTCCAAGAGCCGCAGGACAGTGTGCTTGCCCACTCCTAGCATTCGGCAGGTCGCATTGATGGAGTTGCCTTCAACCAAGGCCGCTATCACCTGTGCGCGTCGGGTTGTGCTGAGTTGATTCATCACCGTATCCTGCCTTTATAATAGCAGTATAACGGCAAATGTCAAGCATTATTTTGCCTATTTGTTGCCCGAATGTTTTATAATCTTCACTATCGAAACAAGTAGGAGAAAGCCTAAACTGATTCCCAACCCAATTCTCTGTTTCCGCTGGTGATCCAATATGATTCTCACGGCTTCGGATGTGTCGTCGCTATCGACCATGCTGGATCGCTGGGAATGGGTGGAGTATGTCGCAGAAGGATTCGTAGTTCTCGGCTGCGTGGGAGAACTTGTAGCCGACGCTGGAGAAAAGTGTCTAGGAGAAAGGCGCAGCAAGCATCTGGAAAGATGGTCTACCGTCGTCCTGATTGTGGCCCTTCTAGTTTCACTCACGGCACTCTGGCGCACCAATGAGCTAACGGGATACGTCATAGGATCACTTGGCGACAAGGCAGGCGAGGCAGACGCAAAGGCGCAAACAGCGCTAAAAGATTCCGCGAACGCATCAGCAGAAGCAGCGTGGGCAAAATCCACGGCGGAAACCGCGTCAACAACGGCTGATAAAGCGGGCCGATCAGCGAATGGTGCTCTGACCATTGCAGGCGAGGCTAAAGCGGATGTTGCAACAGTGCAGAGCAACATAGCCAAGGTTGATGAAAAATATGCACCTCGAACCCTCTCTAAGATTAAACGCGACATCCTGATAGAACTTCTTCGTAAAACACCTGCGAAGCCAAAGGAGCAGATAGATGTAGAGGTTAGCGCGGACGCTTCTGATGGACCGGCGTTCGCCAATGAAATTGTTGATGCAATTAACGACCCATCCACAGGATGGAAAGCTAGGGCACACGGAGAACTTACTGGTGACGGGCGTAGTAAGGGAGTTTGGTTGTTGCTCCACGATGCGGATTCTGAACCTCTGTGGGCAGGAGACTTACAGCGGGCGCTCCAGGCGGCAGGATTAGGAGGAGAGGGACAATTCAACCCCGCTGTAGTACCCACTGGTACAGCAGTGATTGTTGTAAATCCAAAAAATTGATTCTTCGTGAGGAGCGCCAAACTGCGACGCTGTGGAAATCGAACGGCACCACTACCGATTTGTCTCAGCAATTGGCAATTGACAGGATGTATGATTCTCTTTCATGGCAGAAGCAAGAGTGGTTTCCGAGCCGAACGAGCGCCCATACAAAACGACAGGTGTTAATCTCCCTTCTGATCTGTGGGCACTCCTCAACAGGGTCGCCTTCGAGCGTGCCAGGACGAGGGGCGGTCGCGCCAGCGTATCGGCGCTCCTCGTGGAAATGATCGAGAAGAACCACAAGGCTCTCGAACTCGGGAAAACGGTGCGCTAGGATCATGCCAACCAACACAACCGAACTGGTGAAGCGGCTTCAGCCTACGGCTCTGTACTCGTCCAAGATTATCAAAGCGGGGGCCTTGATCGGGGATACGAAGACACTGCTTTCCCACTGGAATGTCGATGCTTCGGTAGTCGAGAACATCAATCGGGTGCGGCGGGATAATGTCTTTGGCAAGGCGTCTCGTTCTCGTGTCGAGGACATTCTGGCGATCTTCCGGCAACGCTACCTCACCGAAGAATCAGTCACGAAAGCACTTGTCACTCTCGTCCGAGGAAAGTTTCCGACCAGCGCTCTGGAGCAGTTGTTGTATTTCCACTCTGCTCGTGCAGACCGGTTACTTCACGATGCCGTCACTGAGATTATTGTTCCAATACAGGCGCGGGGTTTGATGGACATCAGCGTGAAGGATTTCCAACGGTCCTTGGCAAAGTGGGTGGATGATGGGAAGACGACCGGCCATTGGTCCGAACCTACGATCACCCGCATTTCCCAAGGATTGCTCTCGGCTCTTCGCGACTTCGGTGTACTTCAGGGGGCGGTCAATAAGAAGATCGCTGCTGCCTACTTTCCCATCGAGTCGTTTGCGTATGTCGTATTTTGTCTGAAACAGCATCAACCATCAGGAGCAAAGCTGATCGAGTTGCCAGACTGGAAGCTCTTCTTTTTGTCGAGGGGAGGAGTAGAGCGACTCCTATTTGAAGCCCACCAGCATGGCCTGCTGGAGTACCACGTTGCTGGCAGCGTCACCCGATTGACCTTCCCCGCTAAAACCCTTGAGGAGTATGCGAATGTCCTCGCTCAAAGATAGCATCGATCCTCTTGAAAGCGACCTGAAGGCCGTGCCGCCCAGGATCAACGTCTACCATGATCTGCCCTTTGCGATCATGCGGTACGACCCATCTGATGAATGGGAGCTTCGGCGGGAGATCAAGTTGCTGGCCACCCGCCTGGAAGCTGTTGGTAAAGAGGTTCACGTCATCCCGATGTCGGAATTGCTTTGGTCGGCGTTAGAGAAGGTTCATGAAAAGGACGATGACGAAGGTTTGGAAGCCGTCATCGCTTTGGAAAAAGAACGAGGCTACGTTGAAGCCCAGCAGCAGGTGACCACGTACTTGTCGAGCAAGGTTTGGATCCTGCTATGGGATTTGCTCGCAGAGCGACTCACTTCAATCACTCCGGAAAATTCGGTCGTCTTTCTGACCCGTGTGGCGGCGATGTCGCCGGGGATTTTCCACATGTCGATGCTCCTCGACAAGATGCAAGGTAAAACCAAGGTGGCGACGATCTTGTTCTATCCCGGCTCTATCGAAGGCACGACGGGCCTGCGTTTCATGGACCTGAAAGACCGGGATGCTCTGGGCAACTATCGAGTCAAAATCTATGGATGAGGCAACGGTAACCAAATGAAGACAATTGGCGATCTGCTGACACGTGATCTCAGCCGCAAGATCGAGGAGATCATCCAAGTCGATCAGGCGGACGAGCAATCGGTCCATGATGAAATCACGGAATACGTCGCTACCGATAGTATCCGTGAACAGTACCACCATCTTCTCAAAGCTGTCGCTGAGGCTCCCAGCGATCCTCACGAAAGCGTGGGTGTTTGGGTGTCGGGATTTTTCGGATCCGGCAAGAGTTCGTTTGCCAAGAACCTCGGCTACGCACTCGAAAACCGCACGGTTCTCGGCAGCAAATTCGCTGATCTCTTCAAGAAACAACTGGGCGATACCATCACCAGCGACTTGCTCGACCTCATTAACGCCAAGACGCCAACCGAGGTCATCCTCTTTGAAGTAGCAAAGGAGGCCGACACGCGGAAGGTCACGCAACGAATTGCAGAGTTAATGTATACCGTCCTCTTGCGTGAGCTTGGATACTCAGAAGACTTTGATATTGCAGAACTGGAAATCGAACTCGAAGCCGAAGGTAAATTGTCTGATTTCATTGCCACCTGCCAGACGTTGCTAAACAAAGACTGGGATACAGTTCGGGCCGGGGCGCAGAAGCTATCACGTGCGAGTGCCATTCTGCATCAGCTTGATCCGAAGCTCTATCCTTCGGCAGATTCGTGGTCGCACTCCCAACGTAATCGAGACGCGTCGATCTCCGTTAGCAAGGTTGTTAAGCGCACATTTGAGCTGTGGGGACGCCGCCGTAAGGGTAAAGCCCTTGTATTCATCATTGACGAAGTGGGCCAACACGTCGCACGCAGCGGCGACAAGATCGAAGACCTGCGAGCCACCATTGAAGAATTCGGCAGGGTTGGCAAGAATTTGCTCAAGGAGCGCAAGATCATCGCTCCCTGCTGGATAGTGGTCACGTCACAGGAAAAGTTGGATGAAGTAGTTGCCGCCATTGATTCCAAGCGGGTCGAACTGGCCAAATTGCAGGACCGCTTTCGCTACCGTGTTGACCTTGCCCCCTCCGACATCCGGGAGGTGGCCACCAAACGTGTTTTGGCGAAGACGGACGAAGCCGAAAAGCTGCTGAAGAAGCTTTTCTCCGAGAATCAGGGCCAGCTGAACGCTGCGCTACGGATCGAACGCACAACCCGTCGCACCGACATCACCGAAAGTGATTTCATTCATTTTTACCCCTACCCCCCACATTACATTGATCTCTGCATCGGGATCATGTCTGGCATTCGACTTCAGCCAGGTGCACCAAGGCATTACGGTGGCAGCAACCGTACGATCATCAAGCAAGCCTACGAGATGCTGGTGTCGGATCGTACGGCATTCGCCAAGAAGCCAGTCGGGGCGCTCGTGACGCTCGACAAGGTATTCGAATTAGTGGAGGGCAACCTCTCAAACGAGAAGCGTACTGATATTTATCAAATTGCTGAACGATTCAAAGACAATCCCACCGATCACGGTTGGGCATTGCGGGTGGCCAAGGCCATCTGTCTTCTGGAATTCATTCGTGACCTGCCCCGCACGGAAGCCAATCTCGCTGCTGTCTTGGTCGATGAAGTTGGCGGAGCAACGCCTCTCAGTGAAGTTCAAGCCGCCGTCGAGCGACTGAATACCGCCCAGTTCATTCGCAATACAGAGGAAGGCTGGAAGCTTCAGACCGCTCAAGAAAAGAACTGGGAAACTGAACGTAGGGGCTATCTCGAACCGAAGCCCCGTGAGCGGAACGAACTGGCACGTACTGCACTTCAGCAAATCTTTGATGAGCCGGAATTCAAGACGTTCCGTTATCAGAATCGCTCGTTCCGCATTGGAATTAGTGTCGATGGCACCAGCATTGGCGAGGAGGGTGAGCTTCCGCTAACGCTGTGCGTGGCCGAGGATTCCGAAGAACTCGCAAAGCGCATTGAAGAGATTCGAACCGAAAGCCAGCAGAAGTCCCACGAGAACGATCCTTACTGGCTTTTCTGCCTTACGCCCGAAATCGATGAATTGGTCGGCCAGCTTCACGCCTCACGAAAGATGGTGGACAAGTACAACCAACTACGCGCCCAGCAGAAAATCAGCCCCGACGAAGCAACTTGTCTTCAGGATGAAAAGAACTCTAAGAACGGGTTCGAAATCCGCTTACGAGACAAGCTGACCGAGGCGATGGAACGTGGAACAGGCATGTTTAGGGGTGTACAGAAGGATGCGTCCGCCTTGGGCAAAAGCTTGGGCGAAATCTTGAGGAGACTGTTCGGGCAAGTGGTGCCTGACTTGTACCCGAAGTTGCAAATGGGTTCTCGGCCTCTGAAAGGCGATGAAGCCGAACAGATCCTCAAAGCGGCTGACCTCAAAGCACTGCCTAACGTCTTTTACATTGGAGATCACGGTCTAGGCTTGGTCATCAAGGAAGGCCCCAAGAACGTAGTCAACACGAATGCTGATGTCGCCAAGGAGGTCCTCGATTACCTGAAGAGCGAACACAGCTACGGCAACAAAGAGAGTCGCATGGGCAAGGCATTAGAAAAAAGATTCGGCGGCACGCCGTACGGTTGGGAGCGCGACATATTGCGGCTAATCCTCGCCACTCTGTTTCGGGCTGGTGAGATCGAAGTTACCTATCAGGGCAATCGTTATCACAATTACCAGGATCCGGCATCCCGGACACCCTTCACAAATAACCCGGCGTTCCGTTCGTCGATGTTTTCCCCCCGGCAATCGGTTGGCCTCAAGACCCTCACCCAAGCGGTCCAGCAGTTAGAAGACCTCACCGGAGAGGAAGTTGATGTCGAAGAAGGAGCAATTGCCACAGCATTCAAGAAGGTTGCTGCGGAGGAACTCGAAAAGCTATACCCGCTACAAGCCACTGCCGAGGCCAACCGGTTCCCAATTTTGTCCGTGCTGTCCGAGTATCAGCAGACGCTGATGGGCATCCAATCATCCGCTTCCGATGACTGCGTTCGCATTCTCACTGAGAATGGCAAGGGCTTTGGTGCTTCCCGAGATAAGGTCCGGAGGCTACGTGAGTTGCTGAACCCCGAGGCAATCGACGTTCTGCGACAGGCTCGGCAAGCAACGGACCAGGTCTGGCAGCGTCTCCTCTCCCACAGTCCCTCAGCCGAACTTTGCGCCACAGTAGAAAGACTGAAAGCCAACTTAGCCTCCGAACAGTTCATCGACTTTTGGGACGAGATTGCCGCTGAAACCAAGATAGTGCTGGAGGCTTATCGCCACGCCTACTGCGATCTATTCGATCGGCGCAAGAAATCCTACGAATCTTCCCTTGGCGAAATCAAGAACCGACCGGAGTGGGGACGGCTGGAAGCCAGCAACGCCAGCATGGCGTCTTCCTTGCTATCACCGCTGCTAGCAAGAGTTGGCGCTGACGAGGACAGAACGGCAGTGTCTAGGGGAATGTCGCTCGGAGCAGCTAGTCTGACCGAGATGGAGTCGGATCTCTGTGCTGTGGACGGATTGAAGTCATCGGTTCTGTTCAAGCTGCAAGAACTGTCGCTTGGCGGCGAGAAGAAGGCACCCGTCAGAAGGGTTCGAGTGTCCGAGTTCTTCAATCGGCCCATTGAAACGCAAGCGGAGCTCGACAAAGCTCTCGATCTCCTAAAGGATTCACTTCAGAAGTTCATCGATGAAGGCGCAGTTATCATTTTGGAGTGACCAATGCTCAGTTCGCGGCAAATCTTTGAAGACACCATCCGACCTGCGGACTTGCTCCTCAAGGTGTTCCATCTGTTAAAGCATGGAGTGGCATGAACCAAGAGATTCGAAACAAGCTCCGCAACGTGGTGACGCAGTGCCGCAAACTGCTCGAAGACTCTGTTTTACAGGAGCTGGAGGGGAAGTTCGGTATCTTCGCAAAGAAAGATAAGGTCACCGCCGATCCGGACGCCTCGACGACCCACCTCACCGAAGAGGAGCAAGAGTCACGCAAGGATATCCTGGATCACTTCGGCCACATTCAGGCTCGCGGCTTCAAGGCAAAGGATGCTCTGGATCAGTTGATGCGGGAAATCGCCTTCACACATTTGAACCGGCTCTGCGCCTACAAGATGATGGAGGCCCGGGAAGTCTATATCGGTGGGCACAAGTTCCGTGAGGCGGTAAGCCGGGGTGTAAACTCCAACGGCGTCAAGTTCTATCTGGCGGATCACTCCGAAGAGGAGCGCCTGTTCAATACAGGTCATCAGGATGTCGCCTATCGGCGTTTTCTGGATTGGCTGGGAGGGCTGCTCTCCGAAGAGATAGGTGTGTTATTCAACCCCAACGATCCGGCGAATCGTCTGTATCCAAGACAGAAGACCTTAGATGAAGTGCTGGACTTGTTGAATGGCGGCGGCATCAAGCCTGACGAGTCAGAGCTGAAGGCACAGTGGCCACAAATTTGGTCCCAGGACGAGACCATTGGCTGGGTTTACCAATACTTCACGCCCAAGGAACTGCGGGATCAGGCTCGCAAAGAAAGCTCAGCTCCCCGCAATTCGTATGAACTGGCCTTTCGCAACCAGTTCTTCACCCCGCGTTACATAGTCGAATTCCTCACCGACAATACGCTGGGCCGCATATGGTACGAGATGCGGAAAGGAGACACTAAGCTCAAGGATCAGTGCCGATACATGGTTCATCGTCAGACCGAGAGCTTCATGAAGGAAGGGCAACAGCCGCCGAAGGAAGCTACCGAAAGGCGAGACGATCTTTCACAGGAAGAACTGTTCAAACTCCCGGTCCACATCCCGCATCGGGCAAAGAGAGATCCCCGGGAACTGAAGATTCTCGACCCGGCCTGCGGGAGCGGACACTTCCTGTTGTACTGCTTCGACCTGCTCGTGACGATTTACGAGGAAGCTTACTCCGATCCGGACCTCGGACCAGCGCTCAAAAAGGACTACGCAACACTGGAAGACCTGCAGCGGGATGCGCCCCGACTGATCCTTGCGCACAACTTGCACGGCATCGACATTGACCAACGGGCGAGCCAGATTGCGGCGCTCGCCCTGTGGCTCCGCTGCCAGCGGGCCTATCAGGATATGGGGCTGAAGAAAGACCGGCCCAAGATCACCCGGTCAAATTTCGTCTGTGCTGAGCCGATGCCCGGCGAAGAGCAGATGCTCAAGGAGTTTGTTGGTCAACTCGAATACAAGTTCCTTGGCCAAGTTGTAGAGGTTGTCTTCGACAAGATGAAGCTGGCCGGGGAAGCCGGTTCGCTGCTCAAGATTGAGGAAGAGATCCGCGATGCCGTCGCCGCAGCGAAGAAGCAATGGGTGCGAGAGACGACCCAAGCCACAGATCGCAAGGGCCAGCCGCTGTTGTTCACTCAAACGGCGATGGATCGTCTTGCTGGGAGACCGGAACAGTCCTCGCTTTTCGATCTCACCGACATCACAAACGACCAGTTCTTCGAGCAGGCTGAAGCCAAGGTGATCGAAGCGCTGCGACAGTACGCAGAGAAGACCCAGAACGGCCAGCGGCTCCAGCGCAGACTCTTCGCTGACGATGCCGTACGAGGCTTCTCCTTCGTGGACTTATGCCAAAAAGACTACGACGTTGTACTGATAAATCCGCCGTTTGGAGCCTCTAGTAAATATGCGAAGGCGCTAATCGAGGATCAATACCCTAAGACCAAGAATGATCTATACGCTGCCTTCGTTGAACGGGGCGTACACTGGCTGCTTCCTCGGGGGATGCTCGGAGCTATTACGTCACGCACTGGATTCTTTCTTTCGTCGTTCCAAAAATGGCGGGAGGATATTCTGTTGGACGAAGTCACGCCGACCATCTTCGGCGACCTAGGCTCCGGCGTGCTGGATACAGCAATGGTCGAGACAGCAGCCTATTGCGTAGAGGCTCGCCGGAGTGAAGGTCACACCTTGTTCTTCCGATTGACGGACTCCAAGGACAAAGACGCCGCCTTGCGAACCGCCATAGTCGCTTCGTCCAACAATAGTCCTGCTACGAATGTGTATGCCGTTCCAACTGCCGCGCTCAGACAGATTCCCGGTTCTCCGTTCGCCTACTGGGTAAGCAGCAATCTCCGTTCACTCTTCAAGTCACACGATAAATTTGAATCGAACGGAAGAATTGCTCGCCAAGGTGCTGTAACTGGTAATGACGCAAGATTTGTACGCTCTTGGTGGGAAATTGAAGGCTGGAAAAAAAGCAACACACTCACTTGGGTGCCGTTCGCCAAATCTGGAATCACCTCGGCTTACTATTGCGATGTGTCGCTTGTCGTCCCTTGGGACTTCGACCGGGGTACGTTTACCGGGTATAGCGGGTTGCTTCATCGACCCAGCCTGACCCCGGCAAATGCGTCCCTGTTCTTTCGACCTGGCTTAACTTGGCCACTCCGTGCCGCAAAATTTTGCCCGTCAGTAATGCCCTCTGGCTGCGTTTTTAGTATAAGAGGATATGCAATTCTGGCACCAAAGGCTGCTCTCCCTGGGGTGCTTGGAGTTACTGCATCAAGCTGTTTTGACTTTTTATTCAAAATGGCCTTGGGTCGTTATGGGTATCCGGAGTTTGTAGTCGGAGTTTTGCAAAACCTTCCGTATCCAGCACTCAACTCCGAAGCAGCCCGCTTGAACGAGCTTGCTCTATCGGCTCATTCATTGCGCCGGGCTCTTTGCTTCGGCAGCGAGACTGATCATGCATTTTATCTTCCAGACTTGATGCAAGTTTATGGTCAATCACTAACTGATCTCGCTGAAGCAATTAATCTACGAATGGCAAATATTCAGCAGAAAATCGACAATATACAGCAAGAAATCGACGACATCGCTTTTCGGATTTACGAATTAAGTGATTCCGACAGAATAGCAGTCGTTGAAAGCACCTCAATGGTTGGATGTGTTGACGAAGATGACATAGGTGACGAGGTTGAGGAAGAGGACGTATTCCCTGCCGATGAAACGCCAGCCAACTACAGATATCAGAAGACCAATGAAGTTATTTCTTATTTTCTGGGTTGCGCTTTAGGGCGGTGGAACATCCGCTTTGCTACGGGCGAAAGGGAGCTACCAAAACTTCCGGACCCCTTCGATCCCCTTCCGATTTGTTCATCCGGGATGCTGCAAGCGGAAGATGGCTTGCCGCTGAGAACGGCACCTCGTGGCTATCCCCTGCGCATCGACGCTGATGGATTGCTCGTTGATGATCCGTAAC
>Ga0224554_1001658_pt1 | contig 13436 bp, 17 predicted proteins | sample 714S22024metaG_FD_180666 | JGI IMG/M metagenome (GOLD analysis project Ga0224554, IMG submission 180666) | Peat soil microbial communities from Stordalen Mire, Sweden - 717 S2 20-24 | ecosystem: Environmental > Terrestrial > Soil > Wetlands > Peat | place: Sweden: Norrbotten County, Stordalen...
TATAATCCGTTTCAGGCGCGGAGAGATGGCCGAGTGGCTGAAGGCGGCGGTTTGCTAAACCGTTATAGGGTCAAAAGCTCTATCGGGGGTTCGAATCCCCCTCTCTCCGCCAGCACCTATTAGAATCAGTAACTTAAAGAAAATAAAGACACTTACGAGTCGCCATTTTCCCTTATTTTCTCTCGTTTAGCCCTTTGATCCCCGTTTTACCTAACTACGATGACTTTACCTAACTAAGCCTTTTCAGCCTCTTTCGGCTTGATTGCGTTGTACAGGGTTTGCCGACTGACCCCAAATGCAAGAGCCGCCGTCAAGGATGGTTTGCGGCCCTTGAGAACGCTCCCATTTAACGTCTCACTTTCAGTCAAGAAAGTTGCTACCAATACTCCTGAGACCTTCTTTGAAGTTCTTTGCGGCGTCCGCTTCACAGGATTCGACAAGTGCCGCGTAGGTCGTAACGGTTCCGCAATCCGCACAGGTAATGAAACTGCCATCGGCCAGATCATCGTTGCTAAGGATGCCATCTGGCATGAGCAAAGCATCGCTGCCACACTTGCTACAGTGCGGGGTCGCCTCAAAAGTGCCAACCTTAATTGTGTCGTTCATATTTGACCCTCAAGGCCGGCCTCGCGACGCTCAACTTGCCCAAATTGTTAACTCGTGATGGCTCCGAAACATTCAAGTCTGACGTTCATCCGCCTAAAGCAAAGATCACATTAACCGTCGTCTCAACTTTGACCGGCTCGTTGTTGAGCAGGTAGGGTCTATAGCGCCAGTTCTTCACAGCATCGAGGGCGGCCTGTTGCAGCATAGCTGGTCCGCTAACGACGCGAGGGCTTTCGATCAACCCGGTCTCGGAAATCGTGACTTGGAGCACTACCGTACCGGAGACGCGCGCGGCTTTGGCGATAGGGGGATAGAAAGGCTGCGTCTTCTCCAACAACATGCCCGCCGCAACACCAGACGAGATGTTGACAGCCGGGAAAGTAGTGGGGTGAGCCCCTATAGGATATACACTCTTGGATGTTTGAATCGCGGGTATGTCAATCGTCAAGTCATGCTCCGATGCCGCCTTCCCATACCGTTTTATGACTTCTCCGGTGCCGAGATTATATAACCAAACCGCCGATAGCTTGACATGGAGTGTCCGGTCCACAGTGGTGTTATCGACCGGGTTGTCGATTGTTGGCGTGTTCACGCCCGTTTCAGCCGTGGCATATGGTGGTGTCAGCGATCCGATAAGCAAGACTCCGAGCGTATTCGACAAAAGCCTCGCTGTAGGGCCATCCTCTGTCAGTGCGAGGCCATTTTCGCTAAAGGCTTGATGGGTTATTTCTGCGAGTAGCCACGATGGTTGGTCCGTTTGAATATTGTAATGAGTGGTGTGAAATATGCTAATTCTCCGCTTGACGCCGAAGTTATTAGATCCAATGTATGATCCACCCTCCACGGTAGACTCACTCCATTGGGTAATTGGCTGGATGCCGTACTGCTCGCCACTAAATTTAACCTTCATAATCTGTGTGTCCGCGTCGTATGAAGTCTTTGCTTTGAAGCTGAAGGCATAGAGATCCGTCAGAGTCATCCCATGCACCAAGGCAGTCCCAGAAAGTGCCCGAAGTCTCTCCGTATAACTCGCCGATGTCTCGAAGTCGGATTTAGCTAGCGTAGATTCTTTTGCGGATAGTGCAGTATAGACAGCCCTGGCGTCGTGACCACGGTAGAGAGGCTTCAAGGCTTGCAGTGAAGTGTCGAATGGAGTGGTAACGAAGCTGTTAGACGAGTGAGAGGCGGGACGCGGTGTAACCTTGTGTTGTGCAAAAGCCTGCATGGTTCCAGCACAAATGAGCAATACGACGAAAAGCCTCTTCAAATGCATTCCATCCCTTCAAATCTATTTGTTTGGAACACGATGATCGTACGCCACAGACTCCCCCATCAGCCAGCCGCGCTCGAATGTCCGTGACCTGAGCCGGCGTCAAGGATGGTTTGCGGCCCTTGTATAGCCCCGCCGTCTACGCCGTCACCGTGGCTGCTTTATGCTCTGCCCAGATGCGCTTGACTTGAGCGGTGGAGCATCCTGCGAGCTTCGCAGTCTTGGCGATTGTCGTTCCGGTTCCGCGAAGTTCGATGATGCGTTCATGCGTGTTCACATCCGCCTTGCGGCCTACATACTTCCCGGCAACCTTGGCAAGTTCCACACCTTGCCTTTGCCGTTCCTTGCGTGTCTCCCAGTCGTCCCGCGCCATTTGAAGAGCAAGTTTCAAGAGCATTTCTTGCACAGACTCTAGGACTAGCTTCGCGGTGCGGTCTGCCGTGTTCGCCACCACTTCGGACAGGTCAACGATACCGGGAATAGCCAACTTCGCGCCCTTGTCGGTAATGGACTTCACTAGCGCCTCAGCATCAGCAAGGGGCAGACGGCTAATGCGATCAATCTTCTCCGCGATTACCACGTCACCCCGCTGCAAGTCGGCAATCATCCTTTGCAGTTCCGGGCGCTGTGCGGTTGTGCCGGATGCGTGTTCCGCGTAGATACCTCCTATGTAGTACCCAGCGTCGCGGGCTTGCTCTTCAAGAATCTGTTGCCGGCTCAAGTCTTGCTCATCGGTACTGACGCGCTGATAGATGCGGCAAACTTTCGTAGTGGCTGCGGTGTGGCTCATTTGGGTATACCTCACTTATCCAATGTAAAACACATGGCTAAGAATGTCAAATGGTAATCCTATTTAGCCATCTTTTATTTAGCCACCCTATTGAGCCACCCGTCGGCCAACCACACCGCCGGCCCTCGTTCCGCCGCTCCCTGCAGAACTCGCCCATCCCGCCCGAACCCCCGTAGTAAACTATTAAAAGCACTACCTTTCAAAAAGAGCCTCAACCGCTCATGGCTAGAATTGTGTCCGCTGGCCTTCATTGTCACAATTGCAGACTGTGCAGTCATATTTGCCGCGTCCATCATCTCGGCTGGTGGGTTTCTATAGGTGACCCCTTACAAACGGCAGCACGATACCTTGTAGGCCCACGGTTGCGACCTTGCCGGATGCGGTCACTTACCACCAGCGACTTGCTAACCGTTGGACAACAGACCGCCGGAACTATTTCACATTTCTTTTGGTGGCATGTCACTTTTTACCCTCTTTTTGGGGACTATGATTGCAGGGGCAGGTATAGAAATCAGCGCATCCCGACGAACACAAACGCATTAAAAGGAAATTATTTCACTTATTTTTAGGTGAGATGGCAGATTTTAGGTCTTTTTGACTGTCCATGAGTAGGGAGCCACTATTTCATAACTTTGCGCATCCTAACGAACCCAAGCGCATTAAAAGGAATTTATTTTACTTATTTTTAGGCAAGATGTCACTTTTTACCCTCTTTTTTGTCACTATGCTATTGAGGGGGTGGTATGTTTATCCTCTCTGTCTGCCGCCTCAGTTCACCGAGCACGGTTGCCTTTAACTAATCCCCTCGCTACTGTCCACTACTTCAATTCAACGCACCAGAACTAGAAAGGAATCTCCGTGCCTGAACCAATCTTGTACTCTCGCAAACTTGCCGCCGCTGCCCTCAGCATTTCACTTCGCAGCCTAACCTACTTGCTAACCGCTCAGAAGATCGCTACCGTGCGAGTCGGTAAAAAGAATCTCATCCCCGCAGCCGAACTCAAACGGTTCGCACGCAAGGGACTCAGCACCTCCATCTCTGGTGCATAAAACAGATCCCATTCACCCCGTTTACCCTTCGAGTTATCCACACTTTTTGCACAGCCAATCAGATTCACTCGTCGGCAGACTTCAACATACAAGAATCCCCAATATCTAAAGCATTAGGCACGTTCCAAGGCTACCCGCGCCGCACCCCATTTCAAGGAACTTCTAGCGTACAGGGTGTATATAGTCGGCAGTTGTGCCGTCGGCAAGCAAGGGGCAGACCGTCTCCCACCTCTACCTTCTCGAAAGCAAACTATGAAAACTAAATCACCATCAATTAGTCCTAAGCAGACCTATGGCTTGCTCACCATCCTCAACCTGTCAACCCAACGAACCAGCCGGCCTTATTGGGATTGTCGTTGCAAGTGTGGCAAACTCGTAACCGTTCGCGCCGATGACCTGAAGGCAGGGAAGTCTACCTCGTGCGGCTGCACCAGATTCAAGCACGGTCACACCGCCGGCCATAGCCGCTCCCCCACTTATTTGAGTTGGCAAGATATGGTGCAGCGTGCGAACTCTGAAGGCAACCCCAAGCGCAAGAGGGCAGATATTCACCCACCGTGGCGAGACTTCAACGTGTTTCTCAGGGACATGGGGGAGCGTCCACCCAACACAACAATCGACCGCATCAATCCGATGGGCAGCTACTCTCCGCAGAATTGTCGATGGAGTACCAGCGAACAGCAACGTGACAATCAAATCCGCACCAGCCGGCTCACATACGATAACGGCAGCATCTACTGGAAACGCACCGTCCGAGAATGGGCAGAATTTATCTCAGGGCAGACCAAAAAGGAATGGACGCCCCCGTTCCTGAAAGAAGTTTTAAAGCACTTGACGATAGAGCAAGTCATATCCGCTATCAGCATTTACCGCAGAACACCAGAGGAACTGGTGGCGGAACGTCTCCGCCGCGCAAGGGCAGATTCGGACGCGGCCATACGCGGCCTGAGAACAGCCCGACACGGCCCCGGCTACATTCCAACCCCTAGTGAACCCGCTACCAACGATGAGATTGACGCAGCCGTAAAGCACTTGCTATGTGGCAGCGACTTTGAAGATGAACCCGAACAAATAGACAACGGTTTACCAACGAATCTCTCCCCGGCTGCACTTGAAGCGATTGCAGACATGGAACACTTCACCATCTACTACTAAATCCGCCGGCCAACTCCGCCGCCGGAATCCCTCAACTCACTAACCAACGTCACTGCATACTGTGCAGCCCTAACCCTCTTTGTCTTTTGGAGAACCAAACATGAACCACGAATATGCAATGTCCGACTCAAACCGCCCGGACGTAACCGTCCCAACCATTAAAGAACTTAGGGCAGCACGCGCCTCCGGCGTGACCTTGACTGGTGAAGCCATTCGAGCCGCACGCCGCACCGCGAATGACCTCCGCTCCACCGCAGACGCAGGCACCGCATCCTTTCTAAAGAAAAACGCCGCACTACTTGAGCGCAACGCATCCTTGCTGGTGGAGAACGCCAAACTTGCCGAGACATTGCGCCTTGCAAAGAAGGCAGAAGTCGCGCTCCGAAGGCTCATGCTCAAGTCGATTGCCTAGGCGTTCATCGGTTCCCACGTACAAAGCGCGACCCTTCAAACCCTTTATTCATGGGGCAGAGTCGCTCTTTTCCACTCACGCATCATTCACCACTTGAAAGGAATCACTCAATGTACATCATCACATCTGTAAACCACGACACCACGGACAACAGCAGTTCATGGACCTCAAACACTGGTGCATTCTCGCGCCCATTCTTCCAAGCAGGCAGCGCAGACAATTGCTCAGAGAACTCAGCCGCACTACGCGCCATTGCTCAAGGATTGAAGCACGTAATGAGTACCTTCGGCCCCGGTTATGCGCCTGTCAATGTTATGGTTCCCACGGCCAAACTTGCCAAGGAATTGAACGCTGTGACCACCATCAGCCTTAGCACAAAGATGGGTGACGACGCCGCTATCTGGGCAGAAATCGCCAGCCACAAAGCAACGTCCTCAATCAAGTTTGGTACTTGCCTCAAGGAACTCCCTGAGCTTGCAACGCCGTTCCTTGGATGGACCGCCGGGATGGTTTAAACCCACCCCGCACCCGCACCAGCCACACCGCCAACAATCACGGCTGTCTTGTTCCATCTATAGCAATGGGCAGCCGCAACTCTCCCGAACTTCTACCCATTAAAGGAAACCATTATGAACAACGAATTAGAAATAGACTTAGAAACCCTTGCAACAAAGCGAGCCGTGAACGAAGCCGCACGCGAACCCCTTGACACTGACGATGCGCCGATAACCCACGGATGCGACACTATCGCATTAGCCGATGGAATACCAGACCTCAGCATCTCGATTGACGCAGACGAATCCAAGAGCCGCTACCTTTACCAGATGGTTGATACAGGCACCAGCCTCAGCCACATGGCAACAGGAACACTCTTGGGAGTGGACGCCAACGGCCTGAGACTCTATGCAATCATGGCAAGCCTTGAGAGCATTCTCCGTGGCAGAATCCTTGAGCGGCTGGTGTCTCGATACGGCTATAGAACAAAGGCATCGGCGCTTGCGTCCCGTCGTCAACTCATCGTGACCATTGCCAGCACGGAACCCGAACTCATCGAAGCCGGGACCATTATCACGGAAGCGATTGCAGCCGAAGCCTTGCCGTTCCTAAGCCCCTCACCCGCGCGTGACGCATGGCAAGCCGTTACCCCTCAACTTGAACGATTCGAGATCCGTTGGGAACTCATCCCCGCCGGCACTCCCATCCTTGCAAACCTGAGAGTTTGGGCAGAAGCCGTACTACTTGCAGCACCCCACGACGGGCCTGTGTACAGTCCCGCGCGAAAGTTGGCAGCCTAGTACCTAGTTCCTTGACCCTATGAGCAGACCCCATGCGCCCAACCAGCCTTGGGGTTACCTCTTGGGTGTGACTACATGAGTAGGGGTGGGTAAATAACGCCAAATAAAAGGCTTAACGAACCGTCGCAATCGTGTAATCATTTTATCCGCAGAACCATATAAAAGCAATATCTTGATACGTAAAACCATATATTACCCCTTGCCTATTGCCTGAACCCCTCAATTCATGGGGCAGAATGCTCCCACTCAATCTCACTTAAACGTGCATAAACACCAGCCGCAAACGAACAATCGAAGCTAAACCAACCTGCTATCCAAGCGGCAGCAAGGCACCTCTACGGGCCTCCGCGCCCCTTGGGTAACCACGTACCACCAGAACCCCCGCAGCCGCTTACACGGCCCTTAAATCCACTACAAAACAACCCACCAACCCATTACAGGAGAACCATGCCTCGTACTCATAAACTAGATTATTCCGCCACCATTCAAGCCAGCGCAAACGACACCGAAACCATAGCGAATATGCTCAGACGCAGACGCACCCTTCTCACCGTTTCCGAAGTGGCAGAACTCATTCAATGGTCAACCAAACACCTCTACAAACTTTGTGCGGATGGCAGAATGCCTCATGCCTCTTATGGGGGTTCGCTTCGCTTTGACCCCGCAACCACGGCTAATTGGATGGAGAGCAAAAACGTTCTCTAGTACCACTTGATAGCGTTTATCTTGGCTTGCGACTCCGCACCCGTTGCACCCCGAAGGTAACGCATCGTAGAAGCAAGGTCAGAATGGCCCATGTATTTCTGCACCGTCGCAAGGTCAACGCCATTCCGCAGAAGCGTAGTGGCGTAGGTGCGGCGGAATTTGTGTAGCGTCCACCGCTGGCACTCACCCAACGTTGTACGGCAACCCTCGCACACCCCGCAATTCAGCCCCGCACGCTTGGCAAGCCTCTTGAGCGTGCGTAGGAGTTTGCCGTCGGGCCTATCTGTCTTTGTGCCAACCACCAGCCGCGTATTTGGGTATTGCTCACGCCAAGCCTTGAGCCGCGCTAGTAATTCGGCAGAAGTTGGGATGTCCCTTTCTTCGCTGTCCTTAATCCTGAATCCCCACTCCGGCTTGCTGGTGACCCTGACAACATTGCTCTCCCGTTGAACATCTACCCATTCAAGGTGCATCAGTTCCTGGTCCCGCAACCCCAGCGTCAAGCCGAGTTCAATCACCAGCCGCATGTGTGGGTCGGCAGCCGCTAGAATGGCTCTTAGTTCGTCTGGTGTGTATATCGTGGGCAGCTTGTCATCATACTTTGGCGCTGGTGGCAGAATGCTAAGGTCCATCTTGGCAAATCGGAAAAACGACTTGAGCCGAGCCGCATTATTGGCAACGGTCCTATCACCGCACCCCCGCTCCCGCAACCCTTTGTAAAATCTGAAAACGTCTTCCCGCGTGACCTCATCCGCGAACGTGAGCCGAGTCACCCCGATAAACTCATCTGTCAACAACTGGTTTTTCATCATGGCTTCCATTGCTTGCCGTTGCTCTGCATCCTTGACGAACTCGTTCGCCGCACGCCGTAGGTAGACGCGCCCCGTTTCCTCTATGATTTGCACCCCGGCGGATGGGGCAGCATCCTTGACCCTGAGCAGCGAAACCTCCCGGTCACGAGCCGCAAGCGCGTCAGCCGCATTAGTGCCGGCCCTTTTGTATATCGCCTTGCTCCCCTGATACGAGCGCGTTTCATACCGGCCTTCAGGATAGGAAACCAGAACACCGTCCACCAGCACGAACCCCGGCTTGACTCGATTGTTTTTCCCTAGCACGACAGGAAACCGCCGCCAACCCTTTTCTGTTTTGCAATACCAGAGCAGTGCAACCTTGGCATTCGCCATTTTCCACCCCTTTACCTAACTAAACTAACGCTAAATAGCAGAAATGTCTACATCGCACTGCAAACAAAGGTACTTATTTTCTATAGCGGAGACTCCCCCTCTCTCCGCCATCTTGCAAAGTAAGTTATTGATATAATGTATAAAACTAACAAAACAGACGACTTGACTGTGATTTATGGTGTGTGCTGTGTGTGCTGTGTGCGCACAGAGCGCCTCGGTTCGCCCAATTCAGCCCTTTTACCTTACAAAATGGGCGGCACCTTACAAAGGCTATTCGCCGTCCGCGGCATGGGGCGTGATCCTCAGCGTAGAGAGCCGGAGGCCATTGAATACTCGCTGCTGGCAAAGGCCCCTTTCTACCCCGTAATGCCTGACACACACCGTGCCGCATCCAAAAGGTCCGTCTCTCAGTGACTTCGAAAGCGATAGCTGGATCGTTTTTCAGGAGCAGGCTCACCCTCTTCTGTATCGATCTCTCATGGGACATGCCGAGTGGCTTCGAATCAAAATCCGGAAGTTGAACCACATTCTTTCAGAGAATGAGGCCGTGCATCTCGTGTCCTCAGATTTCGGAATCTCCTTTATCACTCCGGTCACAGGGCAGCGAACGCAACAAGCTGGAATTGTCTGTCGCCCGCTTTCAGACGAGCCACTCATGCTCGAAACGCACCTGTGCATCCGGAAGGAAGATCGCTCCAATCTTGTCAATGCTTTCTGTCGGTCCTTCCTTCGAAAGCACAAGGAAATGCGCGCTGAACCGCAATTGGGACTGCCGCTTCGGGAGAGCATCAACACCGTTCCTTTGGAAATCACGAAGATCGCGTAGACCATTTGGTCGAGTGGGTTCCTGCCCCAGCACCAACGCAAACCCAAACCCCTACACCGTCAGCAAACTGCGGAGCAACCGTTTCTTTCTCATAGCCTTAGACTGCCACATCTGTTTGTCTGGAGCATGAATTTGAGGCATCGGACACTTCCAAGTCATCCGTTCTAGTTGTTCCTTGGATGTGCCTCCAATCTTCGCACCTGGATTCGAATCAGCAGTTGCTCACTGGAATGAACAGCCCCCGCACGAAGGGTGCTGGCCGGATCAGTCAGTCAGTCAGTCTTGACTTCAAGACGGAAAGGGTGTTTACTGAATCGTTGGTGTGGTGAGGGAGTTCACCCTTAACCGCTGTCCACCCAATAGGCCGGACAGATGATGACTCCTGACAGGGAATCCTGTTGCGGTGTCATGTCCCAGCACTTTCCCTGATCTGAAAATCTAGGAGTTCGCTTTGATGACGAACACTTGGGCTCTTTGTGCGCTCTGGGTAGGTCTGGCTTTGGCGGCGACGCTGTTGGCGATCTGGTTCAAGATCTCGACGGCGCTTTCTGAGATTGTGGTCGGCACCGTGGCCCAACTGGTCATTGGCGTATTCCTGACCGGGCTCTTCGGTTTTGCGCAGGGCGGGCTGGCCGGAAATACCCAGTGGATCACTTTCCTAGCTGGAACGGGGGCAATCGTCCTGACGTTCCTTGCCGGTGCGGAACTCGATCCGACCATTTTCAAGACGAAATGGCGCGAAGCGTCGATCATTGGCCTCGCGGGATTCTTCGGTCCCTTTCTCGGTTGTACCGCGATCGCGCATTACGTACTGCACTGGGCGATGATGCCAAGCTGGCTGTGCGGTGTCGCTCTTTCGACAACGTCCGTCGCCGTTGTGTACGCGGTGATGTTGGAACTTGGTTTCAACGTCACGGAGTACGGGAAGGCAATTCTCGCCGCCTGCTTCATCAACGATCTCGGAACCGTGATAGCGCTGGGACTGATCTTTTCTCCGTTCACAATCAAGACGCTGATCTTTGTGGTGGTTTCGATCGTTGTCTTTATAGTTCTGCCATTTCTCACGCCGCGATTCTTCAAGAAATACGGCGGGCGCGTCTCCGAACTCGAAGCCAAGTACCTTCTTTTCTTTCTCTTTGCCATGGGCGGACTGGCGGTCTGGGCTGGAAGTGAAGCGGTGCTGCCGGCGTACATGATCGGCATGGTGCTGGCCGGAACGGTCGGAAAAGACCATTCACTGATCCGCCGTCTGCGTACACTTACGTTCGGATTGCTCACACCGTTCTACTTCATCCGGGCCGGGTCATTTGTGTCGGTGCCTGCCTTGATGGCTGCCCCCGTCACGCTGCTCGTCCTGTTTGGGGCGAAGTCGCTGTTCAAGGCGGTTGCCGTGTATCCGGCAGTCAGGATTCACAAGTATGACGGCAAGGCCGGAGCTTACTACACGCTGATGATGTCTACCGGCCTCACATTCGGGACCATCTCGGCACTGTTTGGCCTCAATCATCAGATCATCACGCAGGCGCAGTACTCCTACATCGTGGGCACCGTCATCGCCAGCGCAGTAATACCCACCATGATTGCAAACTCGTTCTTTCTTCCCCACCATTTGCTTCCCCACCATCAAGCAGGCAAGAAAGCAGAGAAGGAAGTTATGCGGCCAGTTCCCGCAGAAGAAGGTTAGGTGATCGCTATGGGAAGTCCGGTTTTTGTTGGAATTCAACGGATTTTGGTTGCGTTCGACGCGTCTCCGCACGCGGAGCACGCTTTGGATGTGGCTCTGGCCATGGCTGGCGATATGAAAGCCAAGCTCTTCGTCATCTCGGTAATTCGGCCGCCCGAACCCGCCGAGAGTGCGGAGTTTCACGCTGTGCTTGAAGACGGACAAGAGCGCTACGAGAAATGTTTCGTCCCGTTGCGCGAACGCGCCAAGCAAAAGGACATTGAACTCGAAACCGACATCGTCCTGGGTCATCCGGCGGAGCAGATCATCCACAAGGCGGACACAATCCAGGCCAGCCTCATTGTCATGGGCAAGCGCAGCCATACCATCCTTCATCGCTGGATGCTGGGCTCGAATTCCGAGCGCGTGCTGAGGTATGCGCACTGCCCGGTGATGATCGTCCATTGATTGGAAATCGCAGCTATGAAGATCACGGTCCAAGTGAACGGCAAGGCGGCGGAACGCAGGTGCCGCCGAGGGAGGTTTCGAATGCCGTTCAGCAGCAACTCAGCGAAGTCCTCACAACTAGCGGCCCCACGGCCGGGAAAGCGTAATCATCATGTCTGAAATCGCAAAACTTGAAGCCCTCGAAATCCTCGATTCCCGCGGGAATCCGACGTTATCAGTCACAGTAACCCTGTCGAACGGCGTGAAAGCAACTGCAAAGGTACCTTCCGGCGCTTCAACCGGCAAACGTGAAGCCGTCGAACTGAGAGATGGCGACAAGGCGCGGTACGGCGGCAAGGGTGAGGGAGCGCACCATCGACTCGATGAATGCCACAGTGAGCGGTTGTGCCGGACCGAGAGTGGGCGGTGCGTCTTTGTGAGCGGTCACATCGTGGCGGGTGATGAAACTGCTTTGCCGGTCGCGGTAGACCAGAAGCGCCTCACGCAGCTCGAAGCGATGGTTCTCCCCGATCGATACATGGACTTGCATCCCGTTTCTCCCACTCCTGAATCGCTTCGACCAATTGAAATAGTTCGCAATTAAGCGCGACAAAGCGCTCCACAATCCGCAGCGCGTGCTGAACTTCATCCGCCTGCCGCGGTGAAAAGACGACGCACAGGGTTGGCTCGGCAGTTCCCTCCATCATGTACTGGCCCTCTTCATCGAAGCAGGCTGTGATGGCGTCATGCTCTTTGAAGCTGACAAGCACGGCCGGCAAAGGGGGCTCATCATATTGACCAGCTTCGATGTAATCCCTGGACTGCTTGAGACGAAGCCGGGAGAGACGTTGGATACGTCGCAACCCCTCGATCCAGGTGGCAAATCTCCCGGTGGAGAACCTGTGCAGCAATTCGCGGTCGCGCAACTTCCAATCACGACATTCGCGTTTCAGAGTCTTCCGGATGCACTCCGGCAGAGCCTTTTCAACCTCGGGAAACTCATACTGGCCGCTGTTTTCTTCGTCGTCCTGGTCGGCATATTCCCGCATTCGCTCCTCATACATGAGCGCATCGTCATGGTTGTAAATCCTCACAACACGATAGAGCGCATGGGTCAATGCCCAATAGAATGCCGCCCCCAGCCCCTCAGCTTCCGCCTCCAGCGCATCGATTGCCGGCCCAATCTTGAGGTAGCCCGCTCCGCTGCACTCGACGGTGACAGCAAGTTGACCGCTTTCAAGCGCTGCATCGCTGCCGGCACGTCCCAACACGTCGCTCACCTCGAGATGATATTCGACATTGCGCTGAAGCAGGTCGCCTCGGTCCGCGCCAATGCCGCTCATCATTGCGTGTTGAGCGAAGGCGAGTGCGTTGCCGCCAGACTGCTTCCAGGTCTCCGCAGTCCCCAACCCATGGTGCACGAGAGCGGCGCAGAGTTCGTAGACCAGCTCCGCGTTTACCTCGTGGCTGTACTCCATGCGAACGTCGGAGAGGGACGGCAGCGCCTGGCTGAATGCTGGGGCGAGAGTCGCTATCCCAGCGGTGGAAGCATATCCGGCGGCGTCGGGAGCCGATGGCTGCCCGCTGCCACATGCCGGCTTATGGCTTCTGAGACGGCCTGTACGAGATCGCAGGATTCTCTGCATTTCAGATGCCTCGCCAGAATCAGATTTGCTTCAGGGGGTGCCTCTGCGGCCTTTTGTATAAACAGAGCCGCCAGTGCCTCTTGTGACAGCACGGACCTGGACACGGCTCAACCCTTCGATCCGATCGCGCGGCTGAATGTGTAGCGCAAGGCGGTCCCTGTGTCTTCCGGGCCGGTGAGGGTTGCGGTCGCGATCTCCGGGTAGGTTGGTGTGAGAAGGTCGCGAACCTGGTCGACGGCCATCTGCGGCGCCGGATCGGGTAGCCGACGCCAACCAGCTCAGATTACTGGGCCTTGATATGTGTTGCCCTGGGCAATCCGGGCGAGTTTCCACCGCAATCGCAAGAACGGGGGGCGCCAGGAGAGCGGCAGAGGAGGTTTGGAGGGC
>Ga0224554_1001661_pt1 | contig 13433 bp, 16 predicted proteins | sample 714S22024metaG_FD_180666 | JGI IMG/M metagenome (GOLD analysis project Ga0224554, IMG submission 180666) | Peat soil microbial communities from Stordalen Mire, Sweden - 717 S2 20-24 | ecosystem: Environmental > Terrestrial > Soil > Wetlands > Peat | place: Sweden: Norrbotten County, Stordalen...
GTTCTGAATCGCCCACATAAACCCCGTGACCATCGGAGCGATCAGGTTCCGTGTAGCCGTCAAAGATACATCGCTGGTCACGCGGATGAACCCACTCGATCCAGACATATCAGGGTACGTCATGGTATGGTCTGCATCGGTCGCAAACACCACGGAAGGGCTGTTGACCAGAGGGAAGATTCCACCTGCGCCAATGTTGCCCGTCAATGGAACTTGTGGATACTGCGCCAAGAGCGTCGGCATAAGCAGCAGCGCGAGGATAGGTGGTACGAGTTTGGCGAGCGAATTCATGCTAAGAGGATACCTTTGGCGTGTAGGTTCCGTACAACGCGTTTGTGGACTGGTAGAGATAAAGCGGAACAGTCACGCCGTTTACGTTGACGAAGCCGACAGTGATCGGGGCATTGAACGCGAACGGGAACCCCGTGCCAGCGTCGATGAACGTGTGCGATCCTCCAGTCAGCAGCAGATAGATGACCTGCCCCGATGGATTGAACGGTCCAAACGTCTCGCCAACCGTCTCCACTCCCAGTTGCAGCCGAGGCAGCACGTTCCCGTTGCTCAGTACGGCAGTCGTGCCCGCTGCCGTCACGCTCGACGTTGCGCCCGCCGTGCCAACGCCGCCGAAGATCGCCCATTCCCAGTTGATGTTCTGTGCCGCGGTCAAGGTAGCCCCCTGTGTTGCGCTCAAAGTAAAGATGGTCGTCTCTGGCGCCGTGTGTGTGAATGTTCCAGTCACTGTCCCCGAAGTGAATGGCGAGGTCAACGTCAGCGGAGAGTCGATAGCTTCCGTGTTCGTGATGTTCGCGCTGGCCGGCGTGGTGGTGTAGGTCGCCGCGAAGGTTGGGTTGGCAACAGACGTTCCCACCTCCACCGTCGAGCCGCCGGTGAAACTCGTGATCGCAAATGCCGTACCAAGCGAGATCGTGATGGTGCTTCCGACAGACGAGACGGACAGCCCAGCCCCCACCGCAATCGTCAGTGCTGGACCGGTGAGCGTGTTGACTGAGGTGATGCCCCCACCGCCGCTCCCACCGCCCGAATTGAGGCCCGTGAACGTCACTGGGGCAGGATATGCGTTCGGAGGTACGCCGCCGCTCAGAACCACATCGTAGGCCGCTCCGGTGAGCGCGTAGAACAGCCATTGCCCCTCAGTCCCAGAGGTGAATGGGTTGGACAGCGGCGTTGAGCTAGAGTCGGCATAGATGGTCGCCAGCGTGGTCGTCCCCGTCAGGTAGACCGTCACCGTGGCGTTGGGGATGACGCCCTGCTGGTAGTTCGTGGACAGCAACCCAGACACCTCGGCCTGCGATGCGCCAAGGACGGAATAGTTCGTGATTGCTCCAATGCTCATATTACGTCCCCACCTGTGCCAAGATTCCGCCAGTTGCGGCGTCGAATGTTACCGGAGCAGGCCCGCCACGCTGCCGCGTCATGGTCGAAACAAAGACGTTTACGCGGTCGCGGTCGCGCAGCCGAGCATATTTCAACTCGCGCTCATACTGCGCCATAGCCGAGCCAAGCAGGAATCGGTAGTCTGCGCCCGCGCCGCGCGTCGTCTGAGGGTCTTTGTTGGCCTCTGCGCCCTCGTAGCAGCGCACACGGGCCTTCGCCTTCACCATCGACTCAGGAATGCCTACGGGGAGCGTGTCGGCCATCCCTACGAGGTCTGCACCGAAGCGTAGATACCACGCTTGGTAGAGATACTGGTTTTGCGGCCCCGGCCAAAGCTCATACCGCTCCCAGCCCAATGTCGAAGATCCCAGCCGCGAGTCAGCCCCCAGAGCGAGCAGCCGGTCGGGGTTGGCGAAGATTTGCCGCTGTGGGTCATCCCTGCCCACCGCCCGCCGATCTCCGCGCACAAACAGCCAGCCAGAGTTCGCAATGTCGTAGACGCTCAACCACCGCTCAAAGTCTTTGCAGGGAGCCGCGATGTACGGCTGATAGATCGAATACTTCTGCCCCGCCACCGGGCCACTCATCGAAGTCAGAGGATCGGAGAATGGCCTGTCCAGCGTTAGAGTTCCAGTCCCTGCGTTGAACGCGATGATGTCGTACATCGTTCCGGCACCGGAGGTGCCCCCAGAGCGGAACTGGCGTTGCGTGAGGAGCGATCCGTACTGCGATCCAATCCCCTGCGTCGTCCATGCCGTGACCGCCGCCGCGTTGCCAATGACCAACGGCGAGCCAAACTCCAGCGTGACCAATCCAGTTCCAAGCAGACCGGGGACGGTGAAACCAGTCTGAGAAAATTGAAAGCTCCATCCACCAAGACGGCGAACGTCCGCCCACGCTTCATTGATGAGGGTGCGCGCGAAAGCGGCGTCTTGATTCGGGACGCTTCCTTGAAGCTCGTAAATCATCTCGCCCAGCGGCATCCTACACTCCTAAAACGAAGGGCTGAGGCCAAAGCCCCAGCCCCGCTAAAACACTTGCGTTCAAACTGCTTTACCCGCCGAGCACTGCGAGACGCAGATACGACGCGCTCAGGTTGGTTGCCGCGGTCACTTCCGTCAAGCCGCCACCCGATCCAGCGACAAACCATTTCAGCTTGATCGACCCCTTGAGTGACCCGACACCGCCGAATACCGGCAAAACAAAATACTTGCCGTCCTCCGTGTATCCGCCGTTGCACCATGCGATGTCGTTCAGTCCGACCGCGTTTGGGCCGCCCATCACACTTTGCTGCGGCCACGTTTCTCCGCCCGTAGTGTAGGACGCGGGGCCAGCGTGGTCAACGTAGGTGAGCTTGCTTCGACCGTTGACTGGATCGACGCCGATAACCGTCTTGTCCGACATGGTTGCTCCTTAGACCGTTCCAAATGGGAAGGCGATCTCTGCGCGAACCAGCCCGGCAGTGCCGGTAGTCGCCTTCGAGATGCCTGCAAAGCTCGCCACGATGTTCGCGCCGTATGTTCCCGAGGCCGCCGCAACTTCACCAGTGCTCGCGTAGGCCAAAACCTCGCCTACCGCTGCAACAGCCCCCGAGCCGTAGAGTTGACCGTCCCCGGACACCTGAACGATGGTGTAGTTGCCCGGCGTCACCGCGCCGAGGAACACGACAGGGTTAATGCCGATCGCGAGGCCATGGCTGGCGTCCGTGACAAGAAGCGAGCCAGGCGCGGTGTTGCTTCCGGCGATGGTTGACTGCTGGCCGACGTAGCCCAATTTGATGTTGGCCGCCGTCGCTCCCGCGTCCACCTGCACGACCATGTACCAGCCGGCGTGGCAGACATCGCTCGAAAGCTGCTGGGCCTGCTGCTCGGTCAGATAGAAGACGTTGCCGGGGAATGCGCCGGTTGGAATCGGCAACCCGGTAACAGCCTCAGCCGCAAGGGTGGGGGAAGGCGAATTGACGCCCACAAGCGAGGTCGGAACGTAGTTCGTAAACGTGATTCCCTGTGCCATGACTTCTTCTCCTTCGTTCTACGAAGCGAATCCGTACCCAAGCCGATTTTTCCTCGGCATGGTGTATGACATGTTGAGTCCGAGGTTGACGATGTACGCGTCCAGCGAGTTCGAGTTGTACACCTGGTTCCGGCGCACACCGAAGAAGAACTCCGGCTCGGTCGTCGGCCAGTATTCGATACTCGACCCGGCATAGAGGAATACCGGCTCGCCAACGGAAATCTGCGTACTGGCCGGAATGCCGCTCAACGCCGTGCAGGTTGCGGGCGAAGTGAAGCTGTACGGCTGGCCCGCCGTCGATGTTCCGGCGGTGTCCGTCGCGTTCGAGGTTGCCGAGATGTCCGGGGGAAGAGTTGCGGCCCAGGCGCGGCCCGGAGCCAATGCGCTCTCATAGAACATGCAGCCCATGAAGCCGATGCCGGTGAAGTCGGGGCAGGTTTCCTCGATCTTCCACTCGACCAACCGCTGCTGGCGCTGGAGGGCAGAGGCGATGTAGGAGATGCCTTCGACCGAGGAGATGCCGATGAAGTCGTCTCCGCCGTACCGCTTGCAGGAGCGGATGTGGAGGATGAACTTCTCGACCGAGAACGAAGCGCATGTCCCATCGGGATTGCCGTACCAGATCGGCGTCGAGTTCAGCGTGTTCGTCACCGCGCCGTTGCGGGCCTGGTTGCCGTACATCTGATAGACGTTCCCATACCAGCCCGGATCGAGGCCGTTGTTCATGGCTTCGTCGTCGCCGTTGACGCGCTCGGAGCCGTCATCGGTGATGTACCCGGCGACCGGCGACTGGCCGTGGTGGAACGAGTCGGTGCCGACATCCGTGTTGATGGCCTTGATATGCGACTGCGCGTAAACATCCATCAAATCGGCGCGCTTCGCCTCGCCACGGTTCTGCACCATGAGCGCGAACGTCTCCAGCATGTCCCACGTCGAGTAGTTGCGAATCGAGAATGCCGTGTTCGCAATCTGCTGGCGATGCACGATGTTCTGCGTGGTGCCCGGTGCCGCCGCGCCGCCCATCGGACGGTTCATGATGGTCGGGAAGCGCCGCAGAACGCCGCCGTCGAATGGGTTGACGACGCCAATGGTGCGCATCCATTCGAGCTTCGGGTCGTCCACGAAGAAGTTGTCGTAGGCTACGCCGAGAACGAGGTCGTCCAGCGTACTCGCTTGTAGATCGGAACCGTAGGTAGGATCGGGCATTTTCTTTCTCCAGTATTACTGAATTGCGACATTTTCAAAACGCTTGAGACGGTCGGCCTTGTTGGCGCTCCGTCCTTCGCGGCTCTTCCATGAATCGGACTTGAAACCTTCCTGCTTCGTGAGCCGGTCGAACTTCGACGGCACCGGGGCGCGCAACCCATCGTTCGAGCCGCCGAGTTTGGCTTGCTCCGCCACAACCTTCGCGCGCTCGTCCTTGCGAATCGTCTCTTCCTTCTCTTGCGCCTGCTTCGCGCTGCGCTCTTCGCGCTTAGTCTGGAAGGCGTACTTCTCGCGCACATACGAAGTCCACGGCTTGCGCTGCTTCTGCGCTTCGGCAAAGTCCGCTTCGCCACTCAGATAAGGCGCGCCGTAGAGGTCTTGGTACTCGTTGGAAACTTGGTTGATTGCGATGAGGCTCGGCCCAGTGTTCTTGCCCACCGCGTCGAGGTCGGCCTGAGTCATGTACTTCGGGGCTTCCACCACGGGTGCAGCCTTCAGCAACTCATCCGGCACGTCGTACCCGCCGTCCTTGAGGCTCTGGAGGTATGCCTTGTAGCGGGCCGCTTCTGCGCTGGAGGTTGCAACGCGCTTGTCAACGCCGGCCAGGGCCGGTGTAACTTTCGTCTCCCAAAACTCGGCGGCTTCCGCCTTCTCGCGCTGCGCGGCGGTGAGGGATGTGTTGCCCTCTTCAAACTTGGCCAGCGCCCGTGTCATCAACTTCGACTGCACCGGATCGCCAACGATGGCCGCGATCTGCTCTGCCGTAAGCCCGTCTTCCGCGAGAAACTCTTGAATCGTCATTGTTGCGCCTCAGTTGTCAGATTTGCGGAGTTTGCTGTTGGGGGGCTTGCCGTGCCTGAATCACCTTCATGGTCGCCATCCGCACCTGATTCTGAATCTCCCGCATCATGGGAGCCGCTTCGGGGAACGCTGACGCTTGCTGCTGCGCCATCTGCGACAGCCGAGCGAACCCGGCCATCTCCGCCGTCCCGCCACCACCACCCCCCGGAGAGGGCGCGGCCCCCGTAGGCGCACCGTTGGGCGGGCCTTGCGGGGGCTGCGGCGTGATGGCTGGAGTGCCCATTACTTGCGACGACTCCGCTTGTGACCGACCTTCTTGTGCAGCGTTTTGCCCATGTGCTCGGGCAGGATGCGGGTCTTACCGCTCTTGTGCTTGCGACCAACCTTTTTTCCTCGTGCCATGATTTCTTCTCCCTGGTACTGGATTAGAAGCCATGTGGTGTTCGGCATTGCCGACCCTACAGAATCTTCGCTGTGTTGAATCCTTGCACTGATTCAGAATCTTGTCAAACTTTATTTCTCAGGCTCGACAATTTCCGGCGTCTCGACCTCGACCACTACCTGCTTTTCGATGAACTCAATCGACGTGATTCCGCCGTTGCCGGGAAGCATAATCTCCACCTTGCCGGGGATCTTCTGCTCGCGCACAAGCTCCATGACTTCCTCGATCGCTTCCTTCGGGCTGAAGCGATTATGCACCTGCTGAGTGACTGTCTTCGTGAAGTTCATTTTAGCTCTCCGTGATCGTAGTTCTCGGTCCTTCTGCGCTACCCTTCGTCTTCGCCGTTGGCGGCTTCTTGCCGCTTGGCGGGCGTCCGCCTGAACCCTTGGGGCCACCGGCAGGGCCGGTGCCGCTCTGTGGGCCTTGTGGCAACAGCGATGCGCCCTCTTCCTTCAACTTCGCCGCGAACTCAAGCTCATCGCGCTTCCATTCCTTCCACTCGTTATACTCTTCCTCGACATTCTCAATTCCGAGCGCCTTCCTCATCACCGTCTTCGGCGAGATGGGCAGTCCGGCGCGCGATCCTTGCAGTAAGAGCAATTTCTGTTGCGTCTGAGCTATCCCGTGAATGCCGCCGGGAACGATCTGCGTCCGCAAACTCCGCGCAAAGTTTTTGGCCCGCTCCATGCGGCTAAACTTCGATGCGTTCCCTGTGTCCTCGCCGGGAAGATGCGATGGCACGATGGATTTTGGGTCGAAGTCGAGCGTCTCCGGCGTCACCCCGTCCGGCCCAACGTAGCTCATCACCCGCGCCGTGTCCATGTATTGCAGGATGTCGTACTTCACCATCTCCATCACGTCAGCCATCGGCGATTCCATCGAAGCGGAGATGTCGCGCACGATTGGGCCTTCCAACTTCAGGAGGTCGTCCGCCGGATCGTTTGTGTTGGACTTCATCTTGGCCAACTGCTCAAGTTGGTTTGTGCCAAGCTGATCGTCCTCGCTCTTATTCAGGTACTCAAGCCACTTGAACGGGTCGTCTCCGACTTTGTACCACTCCGCCGGAAGGATTGTGCTGATTGCTTTGTCGGTGTCTCCGTCGCAGCCAAGGCGTTTACGCATCTCCCACGGGTCGAGGTCTTCCGCATCGCCCGGATTGATCTGATTCATGTCGTACTTCATGCCGGGGTCCATCTGCGCCTTGATCTTCATGTCGATGGCGCGTTCGGTGAACTGGCGCGTGCGCTCAGTGTCGAGCACGTCGCGTATCAACGGCAAGCCGCATCCCTCCGTCACCCAATCGTCGGCAAAGAACCGTGGTGGGAACATCCCGTGCCAGTCCCACGCGGGGCCGTCGTACAGCGGCACCATGACGCCCGATCCGGTGGTGATGAGCCGCATGTTCGGATAGAGTCGGCAATCGTCAATCCCAGCCGGCCGCATCTTGCGCTCGCCGTTGACCACTTCATTGGTGGGCATGTCCGCGCCCAGTGATGGCACCACATAGCCCCACGATGCGCCAGGATCGCCCATCGGGATCGGCATCCCCGTTTCGTTGATGGACAGGTCGCGGATGAGAGTGTAGCGGATCTCGCACATCTGCGCCGTCCAAGGCCGCGCCTTATCGTTCCCGCGCAGTGAGTCGATGAGTTGCATCCGCGATGTCACGGCATTCGATTCCATGCGGCGGCGCGAGACGGGGCGCAACCTGTCCGCGAACACGGGGAAGAGAGCATGGGACTTGTAGAGCGACATCATTTTGACGACTGTCACGGCGTAGGTTTCCTGCCAGTTACGGTCGTCCACCATGAACGGAACGAGGTCGCGGGGGCCGTAGTCGTCAAAACACAGCGCAGTCGATTGCGGGTCTACTAGCTTGCGGCGGCGGTACACCGGCCACAGCGACCCCATACCGCCCAGCACCATCCACTGACACATCCGGCGGAAACTGAGGGGCGCCTTCGACTCGTACCAGACACCCTTCGCAACTTTCGTAAACATCGCGGTCGTGGCCGCATAGGATTTGTTGTCGCTCGACCACGCATCCGGGTAACGCACGTCCGACAGCCCCGCAACCATCTCACGGAAGATGCGCTTCAATCTGTTGCTCGTCAGGTCGCTTCTGTTCTCATCCGCTTTCAGTGCTTCCTTGCCGCGAATCAGGTTCTCCGCTTTGGCAAGGTCATTCCAAAAGGGCTGCGACTGAAGCCAGCGTTCGCCGTCGGAGATGATGTCGTTCACCCATGCGGCGCGCTTCATCCCCGGCTGCAATCTGTCAGGTGGCTGCCAGCGTTGATCGTCAGTCCTAGCCATCAGTCCTCCCAATCCGGCACGTCAACAGTCTGCCCCGCCAACTTGTGCGTGCTGTCCGCAAGGAATTGAATCTTGCCGTCCGTGATGAACGTATGGCAAATCGGCTCCGTAGGGTTCGATCCGCCCACGTTCACCAGTACCGAAGGAGACAGCGTTGGGGAGTCCAGAGACCCGTTCCACTGCCATCCCTTGCCGCTACTGTGGCCGCTGACGGGTACGCCGTGACCGCCCTCGCATCCGGGGCAATGCCAAGCCACATAGTTGGGTTCAATCTCACAGAACTTAGCCACGGAGCCCGGCTTTCTTCTTCCCGAGCGAGTGCGGGTTCACCGACTGCGGCGCAACCTCAATCGCCAACGCCGAGGTGCGCTTCGAGACATCAAAGGTCGAAACAATCATCTTCACCAAGTCGTCCTCACGCTTTTCGACGCCCGCCAGGATGCGGCGATTCATTGCGGCATCGTTCTCACTATAAGCCTGAGCGATGCGAAGACGACAGCGAATCTTTACTTCGTCGATGAACTTCTTTTCGCGGAGGTGTTGTCCGGCAGTCTGTTTTCGCTTCTTATCCCATAGTTGCGCGCTCAAATCGCGGGAGAGCCGTTCAATCTCACTCGCCCCTGTTGCCTCTTCCCGTCGCCACTGAAGCGGATGAAGACCGCATTGCTGTACCGAGACGTGCGTATCCGGGGCCAACATCTTCTCTCCCTTGATGTTGACGAAGTAGGCAACCACGCGGTCGGATTCCGTCTGCCTCGCCCCAAGAATCAACGCTTCTCCCAAAACTTGCCTCCCGGTATTTCTGTCGTCATCACAGACGGCCCTCTTTCGATAATAATGCCACCTTCTGACGGTTTTTCATATCTCAACTTCATTCGAGTCATCATTTCGTCGCGTTGGTGCAGCGTCCAGTAGGCCATCGCCGCAGCGAATGCACGGTCGTCATGCCTGCCCGATGCGTGGTCAACGCGCGTCTTGCCCGATGCCATCACCTTCTGCTCAAGTTCCTTCAGTTCGTCTTGCAGCCACTTCGACCGCACAACGTACCAGCCATTCTCCACGGCGTACTCAAAGGCCGATAGCAACATGGGGCGGCTCCACTCGTTCGTGAACCATCCAATGCGCCCATGCTTGCCGACTTTCTCGTCAAACGTCTTGCGGTCGAAGCCCTGCCCCCACTCATGCCACCGGCGGAAGCCGAGCAACTGAGTTTGATGGTAGGGAAGGTCGCCGAACTTGCGCCGCATCTCAGGGCAAATCTTTGGGTGTCCCTTCGGACCAGGCTTCATGTAGCGAGCGTAGTAAGCCGTCACCGCGGCGATCCATGCGTACTGCTCCGCCGTGGGAATCGAGTCTGAAGCGAACTCCGCAACCTGCTCATCGGGGAACTCGTTTGTCCCATGCCGGGTCACGTTCAGGATGAAGCGGTCGCCGCCAACTCCCGTTCCCGTGTCGTCCCCAACCGAATAATCGAATCCCTCGCGGGGTTCTTCCCAAACCAGCAACTTTTCGAGTGGGTCAAACGTCTTATCTGGTACGGGCGCAAGCGGCACCAGCATCCACTCCATCTTTTCCTTCTTCAGTGTTGTCCAGTGAAACCGTTGGCGCGGCGGAGCTTCGTCTCCGTACCAGATTTCCCCTTCCTTCGGCTCGCGCTTCTCTTCGATGCCGTCGCCGGCGATCATGTAGACGCTTGCCTTCGCCACTGATTTCTCCACCACATCAATCGCGTCTTGCGAGTACACCTTGTCTCGCTCGCCCATCAAGGCCTCGTAGTCGTCACATGGCATCTGCCGGTACCATGACTTCTCAACGCGGCGGCGCTTGTGGTCTTCGTGCTTGAACTGCCAGAACCATTGCTGCTCGATCGGCATCTTCCAATCTGCACCGATAACGCGGCGCAGCATCTCCGTCGTATGAACGTATGCCTCCGCCTTGGATACATGCGCGAGCGTGTCTTCGTTTGGGGTGAAGTCTTCAGGAACAGGATGCTTTTTCAGCCACGGGCCGGGGTAGAGTTCGGGCGTCGTGTGCCACGGCAAGAACACGGGAAGGAAGTCCGCTCCGCCAGTCCAGTAATTGTCGCGGTTGGTAATCCACTGCTCTTTCCACCACCACGCCGAGCGGTGCCCTGCGTCTCCCGTCGATTCCAGAAGCACCACAAGCTCCGGGCCTTCGTGCAGCGTCTTGAATAGCCCCTCGTCAAGCTGCTGCACGGGGTTGGTGAACTGGCTGACTTCGCTCAGATGCACCATCGTCGGCGTTGCGCCCTGCCCCATGCCGCCCATCATCGAACCCGGCTGCACCATGATGAGTGACCCGATGCGGTCGAACTCTAGCAATGCGCGGTCGGACTTCGTTTTCGAGCGTGTCTGTGTTGGCGGGAGCCATGCCGGTAACTGGTCAATCGCCAACGTCATCATGCCCAGCATGATTTGCGTCTTCTGGCCATCTGCCGAGCCGATCTGAGAAGACGCGCCAGGGATGAAGAGCGCTCCCCATGTCATAATCCCTTCCGCGATGGTCGAGATTCCCAACTGACGAGCCTTGAGAATCTGGATCATCTTCGACACGCCCAGTTCGTCGAGTTCCTGCAACATGCGCCAGAGAATCCACTGGCCCTGCCGGAACGTGAACCGGACAATGCGGCTTTTCGCTTTGATGTAGTAGTACCGAGTAAGGAAATATCCGCACGACGCCGAGCACATCAGGCGTTCGTTGTCGATGAACCGCTGCTCTGCATTGGTGAGCTTGCGCTTCATGTAGATGTTGCCTTTGGCGTCTTCTTCAAAGGCGGTCGCAAGCTGCTTCGACCAAGCATCAACCTCTTCGATGGAGTGGGGGGCGGGTCGCCATCCAAATTCCTTTTCGAGTGATAGCAACTTCGATTCAACCACCGAATCTCCAAACATCTACTCGTCCTCGGAGTCTTCGTCCACTTCTTCGGCGTCCATAATTTCAGGAGTGGGCAACGCCTTCTGTGGGTTCATGGCCCTGCTTGCCCTCATCAGAATGTCGTCCGCGGGCATCAGGTCGCCTTCGCCATCGTCTCCCGATTCTAATTGCTTCGCATCGCCGCCACCCATGTTGATCGTCGTGGTGCTCCCCTTCGGCGTGGGGAACATCCGTGAGAACTTGTAGACGTGTTCGCGGTCGTACTGGCCTTTGACCTTCTTCGCGCCCTTGATCGTCACACGGATAATCTCAGGCAATTCCAACGCGATCATCGCAGAGATGGACGCCCGCGACTGCATCAGCGCCGCGCCCTGAAACAACTCCCACAGCCGCCGGGGGGTAATGTCGGCGGCGAGCGCAATCACTTCGAGGCCGTCCAGCGAGCGCGAGGCCGGAGTGAGCGAGTCCCACATCTTTACGAAGGCAAGGCTTTCAGGGGCATCGTCGCAGCGCAGCACTTCGACCAGGCGCTCAGGCATGATGTGGTTCTGGCGAAGCAAGGGGGCAATCTGCGGCTGATCGGCAAGATCATCCGGGGATACGTCCAGCCGCCGCATTAGCTCGCCTCGCGGGGTTCTTGGCTGCAAGGGCTTTGAGGGCTGCCCGGTTGCGCTCTGCTTCCGTGTAGAGCGCCGTGGCGAGCCTTGCTTTCCGCTTGGGGACAGGGAGCGGCTTGCAGAGTTCTTCTGCGAGGCGCTCGGCGGCCACTGCGATGCGGAGGAGGAGTTCATGGTCATTTTTTGCCATCATCACGAACCTTGACACGCTTGCGAACCATGTTGCCACGGCCGTCCTTCGATTCCACGGTCAAGGGAAGCCCATGTTTGAGCCGTTCGCCGTTCACGTCCGGGTCGCTCTTGTAGGTTTCCTCGACCTTGACGACCTCCAACTCCGCAACCGGAACGTCGTCAATCTTGCCACCCTCGACGTGTCCCCATGCGAGAGTCTGCTTGTCGATGTTGTCGATGCCCGAAGTGCGATGCAGGCGGATCGTGTGCGCGAAGTCGATCTCGAACGCGCCATACTCTTTCCCGCCTTGAAGCGGTGACAACTGGGTAAGCCGCTTTTTGAACTCGGCGACCGCGATCTCGCAAATCTCGTCTGCTGCGAACGGAACCGCCAAAGCTGTTTCACTGGCCATTGTCTGTCTCCTGAACTGCCATCAAATCTGATTGAAAAACTGCCGCCCCACTGGGAAGGAAGCAGATGCCGTTTTCCTGGCATATCGACGCCAGAGCCTTGCGCTTCTCGCGCTGGGGGGTTGACCGGCCCTTTTCCCATGAAGTCATCGTCCCGGCAGAGATGCCCAACTTGGCGGCAAACTCTCTGGACTCCATGCCGAGCATGGCGCGCACAACGCGGATTCGGCAAGCATCGTCCACAATCATGCTGTCACCTTCTGGAGAAGCGCCTCAGCCCTCTGGCGGGCCGTGGCGATGCGGTCTGGGGGGGTATCTGGAATCTCAGCATGGCGCGGAGCGGCTTTCTGGACTCCACGCGAAAAGGCTTGCTCGATCTCAACCTGTGGCAGCTTGGCAATGGGGCTGATCGCCAAGCAGTACCGATTCCGGCACAGCGGGCAAGTCTTCTGTTTGGGCTTCTTTGACTTCACAGACCTACCGTAGCACCTATTTGAGATGAGTTCAACAAAAATCGTAGATTGCTGCATAGTCCAGAACTGGACTGATTCAGACATGCAGGCAGATTCCCTTTGGGCATTGGCCCTTGGGTTGCCTGTTCTGGCTCTTCAGCACTACCGCAAGCTCCGAAAACCTTGGAACGACTCTTTTGGGTCATGCCACTATGGACCCGGACGCATCTGCCTTTGCTAGATCTACTACTAGCGCGTTGCCGGGAGAACCGCTCTCGCGGAGAGTCTTTGGATTTTCAGCCCCAGAGATTGCGTCTGTGGGGTTGGTTGCCCTTTGGCCCCCGCCAGACGGCGCAGGGGTTGAATATCAACCGTCTACGCCTGCGTTGCCTATCTCTGCCGCTGGAAGCGTGCCTTGGCCCTGTAACCACCAGCCACCTCGCGGGGTTGCTTTGAACGCGAGTGGTGCCAAGACGCAGAATGACGCGAGAATTGTCAGGCCGATATTTTGGGGTGAAAATCGCATATTCTTTTGCCTAAGCACTTGCAGGATTGCACAGAATGTGTATAATGTCAATAGCGGGGTGTTAGCCGGGAAACACCTCCTTCCGTTCTTTCGCCTAAGCACCGAAGACGGCACCCCGCACCTATTTTCATAGCCTCCGATGTACCAAGCGAAAGCCCCTGAGAATCCGCTCAGGGGCTTTTCAGAATCCA
>Ga0224554_1001663_pt1 | contig 13416 bp, 13 predicted proteins | sample 714S22024metaG_FD_180666 | JGI IMG/M metagenome (GOLD analysis project Ga0224554, IMG submission 180666) | Peat soil microbial communities from Stordalen Mire, Sweden - 717 S2 20-24 | ecosystem: Environmental > Terrestrial > Soil > Wetlands > Peat | place: Sweden: Norrbotten County, Stordalen...
TCTTGCGACCATGCTTCTCAAAACTCGCCTGCGATGCCAGTGTCTGCTGAAAACGCGCCATTCGCTTCATACTTATAGTTTATTCAAATATCACGCCGGTCGCAGACTTGTGCAGAGGTTCCCTAGCTCCGCCAATTCCGCTAACCGCGCTAACTCCGCTATTCAAGCATCTGCAAATCCAGCGGCTCCACCAGCAAACAATCCATCGTGCGGATGCTTTCGAGCGCCCTCTTCAGCGCCGAGCTCTCGCACGGCTCCACCGTCACCACAAACGGCAGCGCATCCTGCGGATACCCCGGCTTCTGCACGATCGCTCGAATATTGATCCGCTCCCTGGCCAGCGCCCCAGTAATCTCCGCCACAATCCCCGGCCGGTCCCTCACCAGGAACCGTATGTAATGCGGAACCTCAAACTCCCCGCCCACCTGCGCCGGAGCCGCCGGAATCTCCACCCGCCGCGATCCGTGCGCCAGCGCCAGCAGGTCGCTCACCACCGCCACCGCCGTCGGATGCCCACCCGCCCCGCGCCCTGAAAACACCACGTCCCCGCCGTAGTGCCCGGTCGCGATCACCATGTTTTCCGTGCCCCGCGACCACGCCAGCGGCGAACGCACCGCCACCAGCATCGGTCCCACGGTCGCCGCCAGCCGCCCATCCGCCCGCTCCGCCCGCGCCACCTGACGGATCGTGCACCCCAGGTCCCGCGCATAGCTGAAGTCCACAGCCGTCACCTCGGTGATCGGCCGCGGCACAATCTCCTCCGGGTCCACCTCCACCCGCAGCGCCAACCGCATCAGGATCGCCAGCTTGGCCCGCGCGTCAAATCCTCCCACATCCTCCGTCGGGTCCGCCTCCGCATACCCCCTGGCCTGCGCCTCGGCCAACACCGTCGCATACTCCGCCCCATCCTCCATCTTGCTCAGGATGAAGTTGCACGTCCCGTTCAAAATCCCTTCAATGCGTTCGATCCTGTCCCCGGCCAGCCCCTGTTCCAGCCCCGGAATCACAGGGATCCCCCCCGCCACCGCCGCGCCATACTTCAGGTGTCCGCCCTTGGTCGCCGCCAGCCGCTCCAGTTCCGCGCCGTGGTAGGCAATCAGCTTCTTGTTCGCCGTCACCACGCTCTTGCCTGCTCCGAGCGCCCTCCTCACCCAGCCGCCCGCCGGTTCAAGCCCCCCGGCCAGCTCCACCACCACGTCCACATCCGAGCCCAGCACCGCGTCCGCATCCTCGCTCCACTCCACGCTCTTGGGCGTCCATTCCACCCGCTTGCGCTCCACCCCGCGGTTGAACACGTGCGTCAGTTCCAGCCCCTGCGGCTTCGACTCCACCAGAATCCGCGCCACCGAACTGCCCACCGTCCCAAATCCAAACAGCGCAATCCGCAGCGGCCGCAGCGGGTGGGACCCGACGCGCGACTCCTGCGCGGCCTGGGGAGAAACCTCTTTGGGCGATACAGACACCTTCACTTCAGACACCGGCTTTTCCTCTTATTCTCTGCATCAAGAACCGAATAACCCGATGATACCTGACCCAATCGCACTGACTAACCGAAGCCCACTCTGAGCCAAGGGCCTGGGTGCCCCATCCTTGCGATTTTTTCTATCGCAAGCGTGGGATTCCACGAACTCATGTAACATGAATCCCAGATGCGGCGCGCCCTTTCCATCTTCCTCGTTTTCTTCTTCGCCCTCGGCCCCTTTGCGGCCGCGCTCGGAGCCGCCGACGACGCGCGTTTGCCCCCCTGCTGCCGCCGCCACGGCGTCCACCACTGTGCCATGTCCCTGCGCAGGTCCGCCATGATGGCCCAGGCCGCATCCGCCAAACCCATCTTCACCGCTCCCTCCACCTGCCCCTGTTTCCCCGGTTACGCCGCCGCGCCCACAACGTCCACTCTTGCGCAGGCCGCCTCCCCTGCCAGCCTGCCCGCTCTGGTCGCGCAACCCCACTCGCCCGCCGCCGCCCGCGCCGCCGCCCGCCTCAGCCAGATCCGCACCCGCGCCGGCCGCGGTCCTCCCGCCTCAATCCTCGCCTGAGAATCCCCTTCAAGGACAACCCGTTCCTTAGCCTGCTTTTTGCGGGCCAAGAGTCCATGTCCGCCAGCTCGCTCTGCGCTTGAGCCGCATCACTCCCGGAGGTCCGTTCTCTCATGCGTCGCCCTTATTCTCTTGCCGCGGCCCTGCTGCTGTCCGCTTCCATTCCCGCGCACGCCACCGTCTTCGCCACCGTCCACGGCGTCGTCCACGATTCCCAGCATCGCCCCATCGCCGGCGCCGACGTCACCCTACAGGCCGCCGATTCCACTTTCACACTGCACGCCAAAACCAACTCCGAGGGCGGCTTCGAACTCTCGCAAGCCCCCATCGGCGTCTATCGCATGGAAATCAAAGCCCCCGGCTTCGCCGCCGTCTCCCAGCCCCTGACCGTCGCCTCCGGCACCAACCCCCTCCTGCACATCCTGCTACCCGTTGCCCCTGCCACGCAGACCGTCGTCGTCCAGGGATTGGAAGCTCCCCTCTCTGCCTCGGATTCTGTAACCCCCACCACCCTCATCACCCGCGCCGACATCGAACTGACCCCCGGCGCCGACCGCACCATCGGCATGGAGATGATCACCGACTACGTCCCCGGCGCCTACATGACTCACGATATGCTGCACATGCGCGGCGGGCATCAGACATCGTGGCTCATCGACGGCGTCGCTATCCCCAACACCAAAATCGCCTCAAATGTCGGCCCCCAGATCGACCCCAAGGACATCGACTCCCTCGAAACCCAGCGCGGCAGCTACGACGCCGAAATAGGCGACCGCACCTACGGCGTCTTCAACGTCCTGCCCCGCAACGGCTTCGAGCGCCGCCGCGACGGCGAACTCCTGGTCTCCGCCGGCAATCTCTATACCGGCGAAGCCCAACTCTCCCTCGGCGACCACTCCGCCGCAACCGCCTGGTACACGAGCCTCACGGGCTCCCGCTCCAACTACGGCCTGGCCACGCCCGTCGCCGACCTCTACCACGACGCCACCAACTCCCAAAGCGGTTTTGTCTCCCTGATCCGCAACCAGACCCCCAAAGACCAGTTCCGCATCAACGCCCAATACCGCCAGGACCACTTTGACGTCCCCTACGATCCCAGCCTGACAGACTGGCAGGCGCTCAGCAATTACTACAACTCGTATGGGTTGCGCGACGCCCAAACCGAGCGCGACTCCTTCGTCATCGCCAACTGGGTCCACACCCTCTCGCCCAAGGCCCTGATCTCCGTCGCGCCCTTCTACCACCTCAACCAGGCAAACTACGACTCACTCCCAACGGACACTCCCGTCGCCACTACATGGCATCAAGGCTCGAACTATGTGGGCGGCCAGGCCGACGGGCACCTCGACACCGGACCGAACAGCTTCTCCGCCGGCGTCTACACCTTCTACCAGGCAGAGAGCGACCTGTTCGGCGTGTTGATCAACGACCCCAGCCTCAACGCGGCATCGCAACCCAACACCGGAGCCAACGCCAGCGCCGCGCTGGGCGAGTTCTACCTCTCCGACCACCTGCGCCTGGGCCAATATGTCACGCTGCTCGGCGGCGAGCGCTTCTCCTTCTACCACGGCGGATTAGACGAGTCCGCGACCTATCCCCGCATCGGCGCAACCGTCGAAATTCCCCGTCTCCACTGGGTCCTGCGCGGCTCTTACGGCCACTTCTTCCAGCCCGCGCCGCTTGAAACCGTCTCCAGCTCCGTCCTCAACTACGCCTCCAGCCTGCCCTCCGGCGAAAACACCTTCACGCCCATTCCCTCGGAGCGCGACGAAGAGCATCAGTTCGGAATTCAGATTCCGTTGAAGGGCTGGCTCCTCGACGTAGCCACGGTCAAAAATCGCGTCAACAACTTCCTCGACCACTCCAACCTCGGCGAATCCAACATGTACTTCCCCATCGCCGTCAACGGAGCCCTGGTCCGCGCCTGGGAACTGACCCTCCGCTCCCCGCAACTGGCTCACGCCGGCCAGTTGCACGTGACGTACTCCAACCAGATCGCCCAGCAGCGCGGCGCCATCATCGGCGGCTTTGCCTGCGCCAACCCCGACGACCCGGCCTGCACCAACGGCGGCTTCCACTACATCTCTCTCGACCACGACCAGCGCGACACGCTGAACGCCGGCTTTACATCCAATCTGCCCCTCCACACCTGGTTTTCCACCAACGTCTACTACGGTTCCGGGTTCTCCAACGGCCTGGCATGCACGGATCCGTCCACTTGCCCCAATAACGGCCCCTACGACGGCCCCTATCTCCCCGTCCACACCACTTTCGACGCCTCCTCCGGCCACTCGCTCGGCGAGCGCTGGAAGTTCGCCGTCAATGTCGTCAACGTCACCAACCACCGCGTCCTGCTCGACAACTCCATCACCATCGGCGGTTTCCACTTCAACGATCCACGCATGTTCTCCGCCGAACTGCGCTACCGCTTCCACTTCTAACGGTCCCAGGAAAGCCACAATAGCGGCTGCCACACAATTGCGGCTGCCACACACCTGGAGTGAACCCCAAAAGTGAGACAGTCGAATTTGTCACACTATGCAGGGAAAGGAGCTGCAAGTGGCAGCGGGTGCCCCACCCTCGCGGCGTCTTTGTTTTTGCCGCTAGGGTGGGATAGCTTCACCTATCTACAGCTCTTTATTCTGGCTTCTTATCCGGGCACTTTATAACGGGCCCTCTCCGCCGGAAATTCGTTTGCAGATTTTATTCCCCAATCGGCTAAGATAAGAATCCATGGCCACCGTCTTCGAGAAACTCAACCTCAAGGATCACCAGGAAATCCTCATCCTGCATGCCCCCGAGAGTTTTGAACAGGAGCTCTCGCGCCTGCCCGTCACCACCATCCATCGCTACCTCGAGTCCCTCCCCGAGATCCGCTTTTCGCTCGCCTTCGTCACCCGCCAGGCCGAAGTCGACTCACTCGCACCCAAAATCGCCGTCCTCGCCAAAGGCGACGCCATCGTGTGGTTCGCCTATCCCAAGGCAACATCGAAGAAATACAAATGTGATTTCAATCGCGACACCGGCTGGACCGCTCTCAAATCCGCGGGCTTTGAAACCGTCCGCGCCGTCGCCATCGACGACGACTGGACCGCCCTTCGCTTCCGCCGCGTCGAGTTCATCAAATCGCGCTGAATTCTTTTCCCTGGAGCGGCTTTCCAACTGCTATCCATCGGAAACCCTGCCGCCGGGCGACGCGCAGTCGAATCGGTGCGTTCGAGCAACCCCAATCAACCCGCGCGATCTGCGTCAATCGGATCGCCCGCACAAGAAAGAACGGAGGAAATCCCATGCAGAATACTCCCAATCCATTGCGTCCAGCACAGGCCGAGGTTCATCGCACCGCCCACGATCAGGATCTGATCGAAGTTCCCCTACGCGCCCGCCTCGACCGCGAAGCCGAAGCGAAAAGGGCCCAGCATTCCCCTCCGCCGCGTACTGTCCAATAGGCAAGATCCCGGGGCCGGGAGCTTGTTGACTTACTGACTGGTTGACCTGCCAGCTCCGCTAACCACGCTAACTCGATGACTTGCTAACTCGCTTACTCGCTGAATCGCTGACTCGCCAACTCCGCTAACCACGCCAACTCCGCCAGCTCCGCTACGCCACAAACAGCCCCGGCAACACTTCCCCAGCCTTCCCTTCCACCACATGCGTAAACGCCGAAGCGTTTAGCGGTTTCTCCGGCCCCACATACACTGTCCGCGCCCCGCCCTGTCGCGCCCAATGCACAAAGTTCGCCGCCGGATACACCGACCCGGAAGTCCCCACCACCACCATCAGCGTCGCCTTCTGGATCTCCTCCTGAATCCGCTCCATCTCCAGCGGAATCTCGCCAAAGAAAACAATGTGCGGCCGCAGCCGTCCCCCGCACGCGCACCGCCCCACCTCGCTCAGGCTCCGATAAACTGCATGATCCTCTACCGGCGCCCGTCCGCACTCGCGCTCGCACCGCGCCTTGGCCAGCTCCCCGTGCATGTGTACCAGCCGCACCGAGCCCGCCCGCTCGTGCAGATCGTCCACATTCTGCGTACACAGAAAGAACCGCTCGCCCAGCCGCCCCTCCAGTTCCGCCAGCGCAACGTGCGCCGGATTCGGCTCCACCTGCGCGCCCTGCGCCCGCCGCGCCGAATAGAACTCCCACACCAGAGCCGGATTCCGCTGCCACGCCTCCGGCGTGCACACATCCTCGATGCTATGCCCCGCCCATAGTCCGTCCGACGCCCGAAACGTAGGCAGCCCGCTCTCCGCGCTGATCCCCGCCCCCGTCAGCACAAACACCCGATCGTCCGCAGCAATGGAAATTGTGGTCATGGTCCTATTCCCGATGTGTTGGTGGTACGAGGATTCCCAAGTCTCGCTTCTTAGCTTCTAGCTGCTAGCTCTACCGCAACGAGGCTGGCATTTGCGGTAAATCACGGCGTGTGCATAAATGCGGATAGCAAAAAGCTAGGGGCTAGAAGCTAGCAGCTAGAAGCTGTCTTTTCACGGCTCCAACAGAATCTTCCCCGTCGTCTTGCGCGCCTCCAGGTCCTGCTGCGCCTGCGCCGCCTCGGCCAGCGGATACACATATTCGGTCCGCAGCTTCAATTTGCCGTTGGCCGCCCAACCCAGCACGTCGCCCGAGCGCCATTCCAGCTCCGCCCGCGTGGCAATGTAGTGCCACAGCGTCGGCCGCGTAACGAACAGCGACCCCTTCCCGCTGAGGTGGATCAGGTCGAACGGCGGCACTGGCCCGCTCGACGCGCCAAAAAGCGCCAGCAGCCCGCGCGGACGCAGGCAGTCCAGGCTCTGGTCGAACGTCGTCTTGCCCACCGAATCGTACACCACGTCCACGCCCTTGCCGCCCGTCAGCCGCTTGACCTCCGCTTCAAAATCCTTCTCGGTGTAAAGGATCACATCGGAAGCTCCCGCCTCGCGCGCCAGCTCCGCTTTGGCCTCCGTGGAGACCGTCGCAATCACCCGCGCGCCCAGCCGCGCCGCGATCTGCGTCAGCAGCAGCCCCACGCCGCCGGCCCCGGCATGAACCAGCGCCGTGTCTCCGGCCTTCAGCGGATACGTCGAGTACGCCAGGTAGTGCGCCGTCATCCCCTGCAGCATGACGGCCGCGGCCTGCTCCATGCTCAGCCCCTTCGGCACCTTCACCAGCGACGCCGCCGGAACCAGCGCATACTCGGCATAGCTGCCCGCCACGCTCACCGACGCCACCGCATCCCCCGCGGCAAACCCCGTCACCCCCGGACCCAACTCCTCCACCGTCCCCGCCGCCTCGCTGCCCGGCACCAGCGGCAGCGAAGCCTTGTACACTCCCTTGCGGAAGTAGATCTCGATGAAGTTGACCCCCGTAGCTTCCACGCGGATCAACACCTGCCCCGGTCCCGGCTCGGGAATGGGCAACTCGGCCAGCTTCAGAACCTCCGGCCCGCCTGTCTGGTGAATCTGAATAGCCTTCATGACAATTTAGGATGCACCATCGAACTCCCTCACCGCAATTGGCGAAAGTTTAAATATTGGCTCTGCCTCTATGATTCGTCTAATGGAATGCGCCCTTTGGGCAGCGCCCGCTGATTTGACGCCGACTGCCCAAATCGCATTCTCACCCGCCAAAACACCAAACCCCGCCCAGGCACTGCCCAAGCGGGGTTGTTCTGATCTCTGATCTCTGTCGTCAGTCCCCGTCCGACAGCAAGCTCTGCTCCTCCGGCGAAGCCAAGCGCACCACACGGTCCACCGTGTACGGCGCGCGATGCTGGCTGGTGTGATAGTGCCGCACCTGCAACTCCCCCAGCAGGCCGATCGCCAGCATCTGGATGCCGGCTAGGATCAGCACCGCCCCCACCCCGAACAGCGGCCCATGCTGGTCCATCATGCTCTGGTGCGGGTGCAGGATCTTCAACCCCAGCAGAACCGTCGAGATAATGCTCCCCGCCACGATCCCCAACGTCCCAAACCCGCCAAAAAAGTGCAGCGGACTGCCCATGTACTTGAGCAGGAACCGGATCGTCAGCAGATCGAAGAACACGCCGAAGGTGCGGCCGAGGCCGTAGTGGCTCCTCCCCCGCTTCCGGTTCACGTTCCTGATGGGAATCTCGCAGATCGACGCCCCGTACCAGCTGGCCAGCGCGGGAATGAAGCGGTGCATCTCCCCGTACAGCGGAATATTCTGGATCACCTCGCGGCGATAGGCCTTGAACGTGGTGCCGAAGTCGTGAATATCCACCCCGGAAAGCTTCGCCATCAGCCAGTTCGCGCAGCGCGACGGAATCCGCCGCAGCACGAAGTTGTCCATCCGGTCCTTGCGCCAGCCCGAAACCACATCGTATCCCTCCTCCAGCTTTTCCAGGAAGTTGGGAATATCGTTCGGGTCGTGCTGCAGGTCCCCATCCATGGCCAGGATGTACTCGCCCGATGCATGGTCGAATCCCGCTGCCAGGGCCGAAGTCTGACCAAAGTTCCGTCGCAGCTTCACCACCAGCACCCGGCTGTCCACCGCCGCTATCTCTTCCAGCAGCTTGTACGTCCGGTCGGTGGACCCATCCTCCACCAGAACCAGCTCAAAGCTGTCGCCCACCTGTTCCATCACCTGCTTCAGGCGAGCATATAGAGCCGTGACGTTCTCCTCTTCGTTGTGAAAAGGAACAACAACAGAGTATTTCGTCATACTTCCAGTATAGATGCGTTTCAGTTCGAAAGGTATCAATTTGCGTGCCGCAATAGGCCTCTTCCCCGCCCCAATGCCCGTGCATCCACCTCGGCCGGCAGGAAAAACCTACCTCTCCAGCTCCTCGAGCATGACCTGCATCTCGCTCAGCGCATGGCGGTTATCTCTTCGCGCGGCGCACCCGATGCCGGCCCTCAGCCGTTCTATCGCCTCCGCCGTCCGCCCCGCCGTGGCCAGCGTCTGCGCCGCCATGAAGTATCCGGCCGTATAGTCCGGATCGTCGGCCAGCAGCGTGTCGAACTCACCCAGCGCCGCCGCCGTCTCGCCCCGGCTCGCCAGCTCCATCGCCACCCCGTACCTCGCAAAACTGTTCTTCGGGTCCAGCGCCAGAATCTCTTTCAACCCTGCTATCTTGTCCATTTCGCTCGTTTTCGGCCGCCTCTCGGCCCTGGGGCATTTGCACATTTCACGCCGATTGCCGAAACTGGAACTGGATGCCTTGCCCTTGAGTCTCCATCCGCACCTGCTGCCGCTTCCATTGTAGCCGCCGGCCGGAGCCGCTCGCCGGGCAGCCCACGTGCATCGACAGTGAATGGAGCCAGCGCAGAATGACTTCTACCGAGACCAACCCCATTGCACGCACCGTGGCCAGCACGCAATCGGAGATGACTGAGATCATCCTGCCCAACGACACCAACACCCTGGGCAATCTGCTGGGCGGGCGCCTCATGCACTTCATCGACGTCACCGGCGCCATGGCCGCCTACCGCCACTCGCGTGCCAACGTCGTCACCGCCGCCATGGACCACATCGACTTCATCCGCCCCGTCCATCTCGGCGACCTCGTCACCCTCAAGTCCAGCGTCAACCGCGCCTTTTCCACCTCCATGGAGGTCGGCGTCAAAGTCTGGGCGGAAAACACCCGCACCGGCTCCGTCGTCCATGTCGCCAGCGCCTACCTGGTCTTTGTCGCCATCGACGACCAGGGCCGCCGCCTGCAGGTCCCTCAACTCATCACCGATACCCCCAACGAGGTCCGCCGCCATGCCGACGCCCTGCTCCGCCGCGAGCATCGCGAGGCCGAGTCCGCTCGCCGCAAAGAGGCCCGGCACGCCGCCACCGCCCAGGAAGACGCCGCAGCCCTCCAACCCTGATCGAAGCAGGCAAGCTTTCAACCTGGAACAGAACTGGGTTTCAACCCCAGCCGAAGAATAAGGAGCAACCCATCCCTATGGCCCATTCACCCGCCATGCCCTCCCCTGTAGCCCTCCCCGGCGTCTCCAAAATCGTCGCCATCGGTTCCGGCAAGGGCGGCGTCGGCAAGACCACCATCGCCGTCAACCTCGCCGTGGCGCTCTCCCGCCTCGGCCAGCGCGTCGGTCTCCTCGACGCCGACATCTACGGCCCCAACGTCCCCCTCATGATGGGCTCAACCCAGCAGCCCCGCGTCGGCCCCGGCAACCAGATCGAACCCAACCTCACCCACGGCATCAAGACCATCTCCATCGGCTACATCTCCCCCGGTGACAAGCCCCTCGTCATGCGCGGACCCATGCTCCACCAGATCATCCGCCAGTTCCTCCAGCAGGTCGATTGGGGCCAGCTCGACTACCTCATCGTCGATCTCCCTCCCGGCACCGGCGACGTCGTCATCTCCCTCGTCCAGACCGTCCCCCTCACCGGCGCCGTCGTCGTCTCCACCCCCTCCGACGTCAGCCTCATGGACGCCCGCAAGGCTCTCGAAATGTTCGCCCAGGTCAACGTCGAAGTCCTCGGCATCGTCGAAAACATGAGCCACTTCACATGCCCCCATTGCCACCAGGTGATCGACATCTTCTCCCGAGGCGGCGCCGAGCGCACTGCCGCGCAGTTCAACGTTCCCTTCCTCGGCTCCATCGAACTTTTCCCCGCCATCCGCGAAGGCGGCGACCGCGGACTCCCCGTCACCCTCGCCGGCCCCAAGAGCCCGCAAGCCGCCGAGTTCTACGCCATAGCTGAAAAACTGATGGTCCGCGCCGAAGCCGCCGCGGCCGCCGCCACCGACGTCATCGAAATCAGCTGAAATGGAATCGCACGGCACGCAAAAAGAGAGCGAGGCGCAAGCCCCGCTCTCTTTTTGCGCCAGGTTGCAACCTACCGCCAGTGCCCTTCCACCAGCACCCATTCCCCGTGCCGGTGCACCCACCGGTGCGCCACCCAATGCGCGCCCGGATGCGGCGGACGCTCATAGTGGCCCGGAACCCACACGTAGTGGTCGCCTTGGTATTGGTGATAGCCGGAGATCCACACGAACCCCCGCTCCGGGGGCGGACCGGGATGCTCCACGATCGGAGCCGGTGGCCCGATGCGAATCACAACCTGCGCCAACGAAGCCGCAGGCGCCAATACGAGAGCAAGCAATACTGCCAGCGCAATCTTCTTCACGATGAATCATCTCCTCCAGGGATTGGGTTTCCGGGAGCATCCGTGCGTTCCGGCCCGTTGTTCGTTTCAACGCCACACCGCCGGAATAGTTGCGCGCACAAATCCCCACGCCCCATTCCAGCATCCTGGTTGAGATGCACCGCTGAAAAGCCGTGCAGCCCGCCCCTCTGTGGAAAGACTGGGTGCCCCACCGGGGCGCCGGGGAACCCTTCGGGTCGGGGCCCGGCGTCTTTGTTTTTGCCGCTAAGATGGGATAAATTCACCTATCTACAGCCTTTTTGGTCTTTTACTATTCTCGACCGTGCACTCCGCCCTTGCGACTGCTTTTCGCCAAAAAACTGTCGCAATGGTGAGAATCCACAAGCCTCAGAACCCAGCCCGCCACGCTCACGCCCCGTCAATCTCCTCCGTCAGCGCCTCCGCGGCCGTCACGCAGGCTGCGCGATCCACATCCAGGTGCGTCACCAGCCGGATCGCACCCGGCCCCAGCGTGCTGGCCAGCACGCCGCGCGCCTTCAGCCGCGCCACCACCCCCGCCGCGCTCAACCCTCCCGTCAGCCTGAAGATCACGATGTTGGTCTCCACCGCATCCACGTCGATCGCCACGCCCTCCATGTGTGAAAGCGCCTCGGCCAGCAGCCGCGCATTGGCGTGGTCCTCGTGCAGCCGTCCCGGCCCCTGCTGCAGCGCAATCAACCCCGCCGCGGCCAGCACGCCCGCCTGCCGCATTCCGCCGCCCAGCGCCTTCCTGTAGAGCCGCGCCCGCTCCATCAGCTCCGCGGACCCCGTCAGCATCGACCCCACCGGCGCGCCCAATCCCTTCGACAAACAGAACATCACCGTATCGAATCCGCGCGTGAGCGTCTTCACGTCCACGCTCAGCGCCGCAGCCGCATTGAAGATCCGCGCCCCATCCAGGTGGACGGGCAGCTTGCGCTCCTTCGCGCCAGCCCAAATCTCCTCGACCACCGCGAGTGGCGTAACACTTCCCCCCGCCAGATTGGCCGTATTCTCAATCTCGATCAGCCCCGTTGCCGCTCGAAACGCGCCCCGCTCATAGATCGCCGGCTCAATATGCTTCCACGTCAGAATTCCCCGCTCCGCTTGAACCGCGCGCACCAGGCAGCCGGAAAACACCGCCGTGGTCGCCATCTCCCAGTCCAGAATGTGCGCCCGCGACTCCGCGATCACCTCCTGCCCCGGTTGTGTGTGCAGCCGGATGCCGATCTGGTTGCCCATCGTCCCCGTCGGCACAAACAGCGCCGCCTCCCGCCCAAAGACCTCCGCAGCCCGCCGTTCCAGCAGGTTCACCGTCGGGTCTTCGCCGTAAACGTCGTCTCCCACCTCGGCCGCCGCCATCGCCGCCCGCATCAGTTGCGTAGGCCGCGTCACCGTATCTGACCGCAAATCGATCATTCCCGCCAATTTTTTCTCCCTTTCTCCTATCTGCAACCTCTAGAGCCTGTTATTAACTTTGCGCCCGTAAACCCAATGGAATCAGCGCGGCTTTCGCAAAGCGACTGGGATTCAGGGGGAAACAGTGAATGCATTCCGTGCCACATCTCGCGAGCGCCGCGTTTTACGCGGGTTTTGAGCATTCGGGCAACACATGCCGCGCCTCAAAGTTAATAACAGGCTCTAGAAATGACTCTGTAACTCATTACAGAATCTTGAAATTTCTAGAGCCTGTTATTAACTTTGCGCCCGTAAACCCAATGGAATCAGCGCGGCTTTCGCAAAGCGACTGGGATTCAGGGGGAAACAGTGAATGCATTCCGTGCCACATCTCGCGAGCGCCGCGTTTTACGCGGGTTTTGAGCATTCGGGCAACACATGCCGCGCCTCAAAGTTAATAACAGGCTCTAGGTCATTGGCGACTCGACACCAGTGCCATGACCGCATATAAGGGTAATCAATAATATAGATACTTGTCGGATGCCATTCCAGACTGTATAGCTGGAGTATGAGCTGAGGCAAGCGACTTGAAGTATCACTCGCTGGTACTCGAGAATCTGCGACGGTGAACACCCAAATTCCGAGTTCTGGATGTATTGTCGGCAACCGTCAGTTATAAGTTCGTCAATACTCGAACAGTAACTGCCGGTTGGCCGGTTGGCCGGTTTGCCGGTTATCCAACCGGAGCTGCGCCGAAGCCTCAGAAAACGTTCGGTCGGGTCGAGGACTGGCGCGGTGTTCCGAAGGTCTAGCCTAGCCGTTGCTCCCCGTTTCCTCTGGGAGTGCCTCAGTAGCCAAACCGTGAATCCGTTTCCAGCCCCCGCCACATCGCACCCAGCG
>Ga0224554_1001664_pt1 | contig 13407 bp, 8 predicted proteins | sample 714S22024metaG_FD_180666 | JGI IMG/M metagenome (GOLD analysis project Ga0224554, IMG submission 180666) | Peat soil microbial communities from Stordalen Mire, Sweden - 717 S2 20-24 | ecosystem: Environmental > Terrestrial > Soil > Wetlands > Peat | place: Sweden: Norrbotten County, Stordalen...
GGACATTCTCACCGGCATCTCATGTGCCACCGCGAACATCTGCGCGATCACGGGCATTACCGGCGCGCCTACCGCCGAGCAGACCGAGCGAGTTGCGATCACCTTCGATCACGGAGCCACACGGGTCGTCCACTACCTTCCAATGGGCTTGCAAGTGATCGTCGAGTGTGCCTCACCATCGCAGTGCTACTTGGCTGGCCACCATGTGACAGAGGGCAACGCCTTCAACAACTCAACTGCGGTCGTCCTGCGCTACCGGGTGTACGCGTCCGGTTGGCAGCTTCTACAGCGCTCGGTACTCCACGGCCTCGACAACCTCTACGGTTTCGGGTGCAACTCGGCCACGCGCTGTGCTGGCGTCGCTGCCCGCGTGACCGAGACGAGCCCAGGGAGCGGGACTGATCACTTTGTCTCGATCGCCACGACAGATGGTGGGACTGTCTGGCGCCAAGGGAGGGGACCGGAGCTGTTCGGCGGCTGGATCGTCTCATGCCCCTCGCGCACCATTTGCGTGGCAGGTAGCGCTGGCGATTCCTCTTTCCCTGGTGCTCTGATGATCCGGAGTACCGACGGCGGACTTACTTGGTCGGAGGTCAATCTTGCCTCTGCGCAACCGACCGCTTCAATCACGAGTGCAGCCTGCGCTTCTGAGCAGCTGTGCTTTGCGGTCGGTGGCCAACGGACCCAACCGCCGGGCGAGTATGCAGTGTCGATCCTGATGTCGACCGACGGCGGGGAAGACTGGAGCGTAGTTCACTCGCTCTAAAACCCGCGGAGCTTGAAGACTGGTAGGTAGCTGAACACGGCGAGCTGACGGAAGACTTCGCGTCAGGCGGAAAGCTCCCCCTGTTGGCGGTCGGGCCGAAGTCCTCTTGTTCTTCCGCCGTCCGTATGTTCCGTGCGTTCGCCTCTTGCCGGAGCGCCGCCCGGCCACCTCTCCCGTCCCCGGACCGGACTTCGGCGGCTCAACTCGACGATTCCGGGCCCTCACGTGCTTGACCTGGGCGAGCTGTGGATAAAGTCGGGTTTGGGAGGTTAACTGTAGGGACAAATGGGTCATAGACATCGGAACTACAGTGGTGTAATATGTAGCTCGTGTATGTCAAGGTGAGCACGGTGCGTAGCGGCAAGAAGACCTATCGCTATCTCACCTTGGCCGAGTCGTTCCGCAACGAGGACGGCCAGCCCCGAAGCCGGATCGTCGCCCGTTTGGGCGAGGTCTCGGAGATGACCACCTCGGGCGAGCTCGAGCGGATCGTCGAGGCCCTGTCAGCCCAGTTGGGGCGGGCTTCTTCGCTGGAGCTAACTGCCGAGTCTGCTCCCTCCTATGGGGCGATGGCCGCTTGTGATGCCTACTTCTCCCGGCTCTTGTTGGACGAGCTCTTCGACGGCATCGGTCGGCGCCGGCGCTCGGTTGGTCTCTCGGACGCGGTGTTCGCCATGGTCGCCAACCGTCTCTCTGATCCTTCCTCCAAGAGGCGCTGTGTCACCGACTGGCTCGGTGCCGACGCCGCCCTGCCCGAAGCTCGCAACGCCCCGTCGCTCGACCGTCTCTATCGGGGCCTCGATGCTGTCGCAGACTCGAAAGACGAGATCGAGGCGCATCTGTTCACCGAATTGTGCAACCTCACCAATCTCGATCTGCGCCTTGTCTGTTATGACCTCACCTCCACCTATTTCGAGGGCGAGGAGAGGGCCTCGGAGCGTTTCCCCTCAAAGGCCTTCGGCTACAGCCGCGATCACAGAGGAGACCGGCCCCAGATCGTGATCGGACTCCTCGTCACCTCCGACGGCATCCCGATCGCCCACCACGTCTTTTCCGGCAACACCGCCGATCGCTCGACGCTTCCTCAGGTGATGGCCGATCTCCAGGCCCGCTTCGGGGTCGGGCGCATCGCCCTTGTCGCCGACAGGGGCCTCATCTCAGAGGAGAACCTCGCCCTTGTCGCCGCCAACGGCTTTGACCACGTGCTGGCGACACGCCTTCACCGGGACCCGACAGTCGCCGCCGTCCTCGAAGCTGCCGCCAGCACCCAGGCCGTCTTCGTGGCTGTCGGTGACGACGGGACCAAAGCGACCGAGGTCGTCTATGAATCACGTCGCTATGTCGTGGTCGACTCTCCCCGCCGCCATGTGCGAGACGACGCCAGGCGCCGAGAGCTCCTCGCTGCGACCGAGGACGGCCTCATCGCCCTCGCGGACCGCGTGCGCAAGGGCCGTCTCGTCGATCCGGCCAAGATCGGCGCCGCCGCCGACCGGATCCTCAGGGACTCAGGGGTCTCCCGGTGCTTTTCGACCAAGATCGCCCACGGGGTGTTCATCTGGGACTACGACAACAAGGCCATGGACTACGAGGAGAAGCTCCTCGCCGGGCGTTATGTGATCGCGACCTCGCTCGACAACAAGACCGCCTCGACAGCTCAAGTGGTCGCCCACTACAAGTCCCTCCAGTCCGTCGAACGGCGCTTTCGGGTGCTGAAGGACTTCTTGGCTCTCCGGCCGGTCTTCCACTACACCGAAAAGCGCGTGCGGGGACATGTCGCCATCTGCGTGCTCGCGGCGGTGATCGAGGCCGTCATGGCCCTTGATCTCGCCCGGGCAAAGATCACCGACCCGGACCTCGGTGAGCAGGCCCTCTCGGCGCGCCGGGCCCTTCGCGAGCTCGAGCGCATCCGCATGATCCGTTTTGTCGACTCAAACGGCGAAGAGCGACACGTCGTCACTCGGCCCAACCCGATGCAGGCGAGCATCCTCACCGCCTTCGGTGTCGAGACCTCCGCCTGGCGCTCACAGATCGCCTGAGCCACACACGATCACAGGTTGTAGGGCAAAAACTGCGCTAACGCGACCTCGTGAGCAGGACCTTCACGTTTGAGCCGCCGAAGTCCGGTTTGACAATGTCCTACTAGGCGTTACCGAACCTGGCTACGTGAGACCGAAGCCGGAGCCACCTGATTCTTGCTCGGGAAGCAAGGCGCTACCGCTCAGGCCCCTGAGCGAGTCAGGTCGTCGGAAGCTTGCAGTCACCACCACGCTGGCTGAACGAGCTCGGAGCCCGCAACCGATATCAAGCGTCCACCGCCGGGGGCCTTGCGGTGAGTTCCCCGTGCTGCACCTCTCGTCAGTGTTTATGTCGCGTCATCGGCGTGTGGAGATTAGGTCCTGGACTATGCTGCCGCCCTGAGCGACTGGCTCTGGGTGGGGGGTGGCACATGACATTGCTGACGGGCACAACGGCGCCTGAGCCAGCGCGCAGGCATATGCGGCGGGCGATGATGGGCGCGCTGATGGCCTGCGTATCCATCGCAGCTTTTGTCCCGATGCTCGGCGGAACTAGCTCTGCGACCCCACGGATAGACAAGGCCGTACGGACGCGGGCAAATACGCCGGCCGACGGGGACTTCAAGGCGATATTCACGCCTGTGTTCGTGTCAGTTTCGGTGGTTAAAGCCCCGACGTCGCGTCTTGTGGGGGCGTTCAAATCGCTGAACCAGCTCTTCAGAATCCAGAACCGCCTTGACGAGGTCGTGGTGGCGTTACGCATATCGCTGGACCGAGCGGCGAGAGCGGCGTCCGCCGGCGACCAAGTCTGGTTGGGGCGTCAGGAGGACGCGTCGGCCAAGTACGCGCTCGAGGCAGACACTCTGCTGAAGAGCTTGCCTCCTCTCAACGCTGAAGTTGAGAGCGCTTTTGTTGCCGATGGATTCGCCTTGAAGGTCACTCCTCAGCAGTTCGTCGCTGGGCGGGCCTACCTGGCCCATCACGGGCTGTCGCCGGAGTTCACGCGCCTGCTTGGCGTAGAGGCCGGAGTGCTTCGCCCCCAGACGAGCACCGAAGTGAGGACCCTGAGGACGCTGTTGACCGATACGACGGACTTCGAGGCGTCTCCGGTTGGCGCTACTCCAGCATCGGTGGATCTCGCGACCGCGCTCGATTCGCTTAGCTCCTCCGAGGCGCGAACAGGTGCCGCGTTCCAGAGCTTCGCGAACGATGTCCTACGCCCGACGACAACCGAACAAGCGCAGTTTCGCGTGTTAGCCGACGGCGAGCCCGCGAGTTGGGCCGAGACGGCCGAGGACGAACACCACCTGACGCAGTTCGCAGAAGGGACCGCGGCCGCAGCCAAGACTGCGGGCTGGTTCGCCGGACAGCTTGGCAATTCTGCGGCTGCGGAAGGTCTGAAGCACCTCGGTGAAGCGGGAGAGACAGGAGGCGAGATAGCAGGTCTTGCTTTTGCTGCGGCGGCGTTCGCTGCGGCGACGGACGCCTTCGGCGATGTCGGTGGAGGGGAGACCGGCTACAGCGAGGGCGACCCGCACCTGCTAACTCTTGACGGTTCTCTCTACGACTTCCAGGCTGCCGGGGAGTTCACGCTCGTCCGCTCGGACGACGGTCGCCTCGACGTCCAGGTACGCCAGCAGCCAGAGTTCGCGATCGCCTCGAACGCTGTGGCCTTCGACACCGCTGTTGCAATGATGGTCGACGGCACGCGTGTCGAGGTTGACCCCGGTCTATCGGGCCAGATACTTGTCGACAGCCGCGCCGTCCAGCTGCACGGGCAGACTATCAACCACCTGCCAGGTGGCGGTGAGCTCTACTACGATCCCGTGGGCAACGTAGTCGTGAGGTGGCCAGATGGGAGCAAAGCTGTTGTCTATGCCGCTGGCCCCGGCGGGTACGTCGTCTTCAGTGCTGCTCCCGATCTTGTCGGCAGGCTGAGGGGCCTGCTTACCGCGGTGGCAGAACCGGAGGGTGAACACGGCCTGCCCGCCGGTGACGAAGTGCTCATCGGTGGCAACGGAGAGCGTTACGTCCTGAACCCCTCTACAACCACTGGCCTCCGGACGCTGTACCGGAAGTTCGCGCCCACTTGGCAGATCACCCAGAAGGACTCGTTGTTCACCTATCACAAAGGCAAGAGCACCAGTTCTTACATACTCAAGGGATTCCCGGGTAGTGGGTACAACCTCGACTCTGTCCCACCCAAGAAGTTGGCCGATCTCAAGAACGTCTGCCGCAAGGCAGGCATCACGAATGAGTCTCTGCTCGACGACTGCGTCTTCGATTCGGCCGCTACCGGGGGCCACTCCAGCACTATTGCCGCGGTGGCAGCGAGAACCGAGAACATTGTGAACACGGCCGGCCAGGGGACTATCGTCCCCGTACCGACGCCGACAACGGGATCGGCGCCAAAGACGATCACGCTCGGCACAGGTAACGGCCTTCCGGTCACCGCCGCCGACCCGAAGACCGACACCACATATGTCGCGTGGACAGCCAACAGTGCCAGCATGATCGACCTGTGCGTGGTCGTGGCGGCTGGCAGCTGCAACGGTACGGGCAAGCCGGACCAACTGGTAGATCCGGCCGCCGGCACCGCCAGCTCGCTGCAGTACTCAGTACCTCGGATCGTGGTCATGCCCAACAGCGGCCAGGTAGTCGTTGTGGCAGACATCGAAGGCGTTTCTCCCTCCCGCTATCCGAACGTCGACCCGCCTGGCTACACCGGTGGAGAAGGTGACGTTGCCTGGGCGTCTCCTGCCGGTGGTGCTGGATTTGGTCGGCCCGGAGAAGGATTACAGGCTGCCGGCATGTTCCGCGCCACCGGCGTCCCGCCGCAAGCCGGTGCCGTCGCACTCAGCCCGACAGTGATCGCGGTCTTTGAGAACGATACCTATCAAAGGTCGTTTGCTGACTTCACACTCACCAACCCCGCGCCCGCAACACCGGCCAACCCGAGTCCAAGCGGCGGCTTCGGACAGGCTTCTGACGTTGACAGCGGCCAGCTCGCCGCGGAGCCCGTCTCGTCGCCTGCCGGGGATGATCTCGTGGTCGGTATCGCCCTCGGTACGGGCGAGCCCGGCACGAAGTGCGCCAAGTCGCTCTACACCGTTGGATGGGGCTCCTCGACAGGAAGCCTTGTCCAGACGAGCTCCACGGGAGCCTTGAACGACTCGGCCACATGGCCGACGAAGGACTTCCGACTGCTCTCGTGTGCGGCGAACTCCCCAACCCTCGCCGGCGGACCGAGTGGAATTGGCGAGCTCGACCAGGAGGGTCCGGGACTCTCTGGTGGAAAGAACATCGAGCTCGTCTACCGCCGCTTCGATCTCGCGACTAACTCCTTTGGCGCTCCGGTGACTGTTTCCGATGAGACGGGGGTCTCCTCCGGCGGAGCGACGCTCGTCAGCCTCTCGCAGGACTCGACCGGCGCGATCTACGCGACATGGCTGGACGAGCGGGGACTCGTCGTGGGCTGGAGCTCCGATGGGGGGGCGGAGTGGTCCTCACCGGCGGTGACAGGTCTCGGGCTTAACAACATCGGGACCGACTTTGTTGTGCAGGGACTTGGAAAGGGCAGATTCGCCGTCACCTACAACAGGCCAGTCACCAACACGACCTCGCGCTTCTACTTAACGACCCTAAGCTACGGCGCGCTAGCAAAAGCGAAGCCGTAGATCGGGCGGCGCTGCACCGAGACGAATGCCACGAGTGTTAAGCGCTGCGAATCCGCCCGACGCTGTAAGCAGCTGCGCCCACCGGTCTCGGTGGCCTGCCCCGATCTCTTGAGAGCTGGGTCATTTGTGTGACCGATCGGTTGGAGTGGGTTGACGTCGGTCACCTTTCTCGCGTTCTTCTTGCATGAATTGTTCGGCTCCGAAGTGACAGTCCCTCTGAAGTCGTCAGGAGTGATTGTGAAGTCCGGCACATCGCTCGGGCGCAGTCACGATGCCATCAGTTGAGTCCGACCGAATCGGCCAGGATCCTCGACTTGCCCGATCTGGGCGAGGAGGTTTCTGATGACTCACCGCACGGGTCGACCACGGGCCAGTGGGCCATCATTGTCGTCGCCGAACATGCAGGCACATCGACGATCAAGAGGTCGAGCGCTGACAACTCGTTCGTGTTCGAAATACCAATAAGGAGCTTCGTGAAGTCTTGGGAGGCGACGAGCGGATCGTTCGCGACGAAGGGCTTGACAGGAAGCGCCAACGTCACCTTAGTTGGGGCCACCGGTGGTGCGAGTGGAACGGCGCACCTCAAGGGTCGTTGGGACTTTCCTGCGTCCACCTGATACGCCATGTATGCAGGGCAGTTCAGGGTGTTCGCGGGTGGTCGAACTTGCGATGACAGAGCGCACAACAGCGGCCGTTTAGGCACGGTGGAGCCAGCACTAGCTAATGCACAGCAGCTAAGGAGGCACGCGGCATCGGTCGGTCAATGCCGGCCGTAAAGCTGATGTGATGAAGGAGCGCTTGACCACTCCCGTGTGACCGGATCGGGGAATACTCCGGCCGGCATACCGAGCAGCGGGAGGGCATACGGTGCCTCCGAAGCATCGCGTCGAAAGCAACAAGGTCCACCCTCGTCATGGAGAGCCGAGTGGAAAACTCGGGGTTGCGAAACCAATCACTCCACGACGAAGGAGGACCAAGATGCAACCCCAAGAGTACGTCGGCATCGACTTGCACAGACGCCGGAGCGTGATCGTCCGGCGTAGCGCCGAGGGCGAGACGCTCGCAGTCAGCCATGTCGACAACGACGACCTGCTCGCGTTCGAGCGGGCGGTGACCGCCGCCGGCGAGCACCCCGAGGTAGTTCTTGAAGCTTGTTACGGATGGTACTGGGCGACCGATCTGCTCGAGGAGCTCGGCTGCAAGGTCCACCTGGCCCATCCGCTAGGCAACAACTGGGGTAACCGCAGAGTGAAGAACGACACCCGTGACGCTGAGGACCTGGCCGATCTCTTGCGACTCGGTCGTCTCGCCGAGGCCTGGATCGCCCCTCCGGAGGTCAGAGAGCTCCGCGAGCTCGTTCGCTACAGGGCCAAACTCGTCTCCTTGCGCACCAACTGCAAGTTGCAGGTCTACGCGGTGCTCGCCAAAGAAGGCGTGAACGTTCCCATGACGGACCTCTTCGGTGTCTCCGGCACTGAGCTCTTGGAGACCTGCCGGCTCGCCACGGCCTATCGCACCCGCGTCGAGTCGCTCCGGGACCTGATCGAGGTCTTCGACCGGGAGATCACAAAGCTCGAGGGTGACGTGCGCCACGAGCTTCGCGGCCAGGTTGGTTATCAGGCGATCCAGCAGATCCCCGGCGTCGGCCCGTTGTTCGCCGCGGTGTTCGTGGCCGAGATCGGCGACGTCACGAGGTTCAGGTCCCCGGCCCAGCTGGCGAGCTGGGCGGGGCTCACTCCGAAGCACCGCGAGTCGGACCTGACGGTGCACCGGGGCCCGATCACCAAACAGGGATCGCGTCTCGTGCGCTGGGCGGCGGTCGAGGCAGCCCAGCGCCAGGCGAACGGGACCAAGCTGCGAGCCGACTTTGCCCGTATCACCGCTCACCACGGCGACAGCGCCGGTGCTCGCAAGATCGCCCGGGTCGCCGTGGCGCGAAAGATCGTCACCCTCGTCTACTACGGCCTTCGGGACGGCACCATCCGTTCCAAGGCCATCTCGGAGGCGGCGTGACGCGGGAACGACACCCCAAGGCGCGTGGTCGCCGCTTGTCATGGCCCCCGCTCAAACGGCGTGGCCGCGTAACTGATTGACCCCGTCTTGGTGGTGCCGCAACACTCCATGCCGACACACGGCGCAGGAATGACAGGCAACCGCGTTCGCGCCTTGCCCTCCCGAAGCACGCTTCGGACCTGGAGACGACACTTGGTGTCCCTTCCCTGAAAAGTAGGTAGCGACAATCGCCTAATCCCTCCTCAACCGACGCCAGCGTGCGCCCTCGCGCGTCGGCAACGTCAAGGCTTGCCTTCGGCGGCTCTGCCGGCCTTGACCCTGCCTTGGCGAGCGCGCGCGGCCGCGATCAGGTCGAGAGGAGCACTGTTACTCCAAAATCGTGCTCCTCTTCGAGGAGCGCTACTACTCCAAAATCGTGCTCCTCTTCGAGGAGCGCTACTTGACAACAAGCGCTCCTTCAGGAATGACTGAAGAATCGCTAAACTGACCGAAGATGGCTGTCGGCGGCAGCACTCATAGCCGCAGGTGAGTGCCTCGCCAAGACCCTCCAGGACAGGCTGGTCAGAATGGGTAGTCGAGCTCGAACGGGCTAAGAACCAACGAGTCGTGCCCGAACGAGAGCCCGTAGTCTGAGGTGGTAGTTTTCTCTGAGTGTTGCTGCGAGGGCGAGACCGTGCGTCGAATAGACCACGAACACATGGAGTTCAAACCTAACTATGGATTTCTTGCAGTCACTTGCATTGCTTGGTCGCCGTTGGGTCTTCTTCGTTGCCGCCCTACTGCTGGCGGCCATAGTGACGGCCGGGATCTTCTACACGGTGAAGCCGCAGTACCAGGCGACCTCGGATCTCCTCGTCGTACCGCCCGCAATTCCGACAACCCAGACTGCCGGAAACTTCGTCAACGACTACGGCAACCTCAACACCGTGGCATCCATCGTGAGCTACAGGGAGAATAGCCAACAAGTAGCGACACAACTCAAGGCGATCGGCATAGACAACTATGCGGTCACAACCGACCCCACTGGCGCGGTACCGGAGTTGATCGTCACGGTGACGGCGAGTTCTCCGTTGCTGGCGTTCTCACAAGACAAGTGGCTGACGCAAGACGTTGGCAGCTACTTGCTTCATATGCAGTCGGGCGCGAATCCAGATACCTTTGTCTCGGCGAGGCTCTTGGCAGGAGCAGCCCGAGCAACCCGAGATGACAAGAGTCGGATCAGGGTTGTGGTCGCCGCTGGTGTCGTCCTCGTGTTTCTCGCAGTGTCACTCACGTTCCTGTACGACTCACTGATGAGACGTCGCAAGCAGTCGCCTGAACGTGAGCGGAAGGCGAGTGAGCCAAGGCTGGACGAGCCTAACCTCGAGTCAGAGACACCGCGCACAGCCGACGGTCGCGTCTCCAATCGGGCCGCTGCTCAGTACGGACGGCGCACAGGTACCGAGTCGGTATCACGGAGTGTCGCCTCGTCCGGCCTAGCCTCGACCTCCGCGTATCTTCGCGAGGATAGCTAGCGACTCAGTGCTGAAGGATGCAACTTGAAACGGATACGGAGTTCGCTCGCGTTCCAACTCCTCGGGCCGATCGCCCTTATGGGACTATTGGTGCTAGTAGGCCACAAAGGTGTCTATCTTGCGATCGGGTTGCTTAGCTGTGCTCTCGTACTAGTTCTTTTCATGCTGAGCCGCCGCGACGTCACGACTGTGGTTTCGATCTACATCGTTCTCATGATCATGCTGCCGTCGTACCTGACTATCGGCGATCTTGGAGCAGCTGGTAGCCCGACGACCATCGTCGGGATGGCGGCCCTGGCGTGGTGGCTGATTAGTCGTCTCTCGCCTGGCCAGTCGGGCGTCACCGGGCGCCAGCCCATTCGGATAGGTGTTTACATCTTCGGTGCTTCGATCGTGCTCAGCTTCGCTTCAGCCTTTAGCCGGCAAATTCCCGGAGTCGAGATCTCGGGAGCCAACCGAGGAATGCTCGAAGTGCTCGGCCTCGCTGGCATTGCCCTCCTGATGGTCGACGGCATCGACACGCGCGAGCGGCTCGACGTACTTGGGCGTCGGCTCGTCTATTGGGTGGCTGTCCTCTCAACGCTTGGCATTGTTCAGTTCCTTACCGGGTCGACGCCCCTCCAGAGCCTCTACAGTCACCTTCCCGGATTCTCCTCGGCTTACATCCCGGAGCCCATCACCAGTCGCAACGGATTGCGAAGAGTGCAGGCGACAACGGGAAGCCCCATCGAATTCGGACTTGTTCTTGCCTGCGTTCTGCCCATTGCCGTGCACTACGCAAAGCAGGCGCCACCGGGAAAGCGGGGGCGCCGCTGGCTGTGCGTCTTGCTCGTGGCTGTGGCGTTGCCCATGTCACTCGCACGCACCGGGTTCGTAGGCGCCGCCATCGTCTTCGTCGTGATGTTCATCGGCTGGAACGCACGCGAACGTATAGGAGCTCTTAGCGGGGTGGCGCTGTTCGCTCTGGCGCTTCGCGCGGCCAAGCCCGGCCTCGTCGGGACGATGATTGGGCTGTTCACGCACGCCGGGAACGACCCAAGTGTCCTGCACCGCGAACAAGATCTTGCGCGCGTCGGATTCCTCGTGCGCCAGTCCCTCTTTTTCGGAAGGGGATTCGGAACCTTCATCCCGTCCGAGTTCACGCCACCCGGCCAGCCAGTAGCTTCCCTCGACAATCAATACCTCGGCTCACTTATTGAAACTGGCCTTTTCGGCCTTGCTTGCCTCATCCTTCTCCTACTCATCTGGCTGTTCACGGCGCTCGGCGTTCGGCGTCGCAGTCGAGACCCCGCTACGCGAGAGCTTGCCCTAGGGCTTGCCGCCTCCTCACTTGTCCTCGCCTTCGGTTTGTATGCCTTCGACGCCTTCAGCTTCGACCAGGTGTCGGGCACGATGTTCATCCTCCTTGGGATGACCGGCGCCCTCTGGCGTCTGGTCCAGCAAGAGGGCAACCCTCGCCCGCAGATTGAAGCTGACCCCTCAATCTCGGTTCCACATGGAGCCTGACGTCACCGTTGTCACGGTCACTTGGAATAGCGAGTCAGTCATAGGAGGCTTCCTCGAAAGCCTGCCCGAGGCCATGGGCGAGGCGACCTGGCAGCTCGTGATTGCGGACAACAATTCCCACGACTCCACCGTCGAAATCACCCGCCTGATGATGCCTGACGCGCGCCTTGTGCAGCTGGCGCGCAATGCCGGTTACGCCGCCGGCATCAACGCGGCCGTTGACGTTGCGGAGCCCGGCACACACCTTCTCGTCGCCAACCCTGACATCAGGCTGGATGCCGGTTCCGGGGAAGTGTTGGTGGAGGTGTTACGCGAACCGCGAGTTGGGATCGCGGTCCCCCAACTCCGGGACGGCGCCGGGCGGCTTGTTTTCAATATCCGTCGTGACGCGACGGTTCTGCGCGCCCTTGGCGAGGCGGTGCTCGGAGGCGACAGAGCTGGGCACTGGGCCGCTCTCGGAGAGACGGTGACGAAGGTCGGGCCTTATGCCCGCGCCGCTGACGTCGACTGGGCCTCGGGCGCCGTCATGGCCATCTCACGGGAGTGCGCCGGACGCGTCGGTCGTTGGGACGAGACTATGTGGCTCTATTCAGAGGAGACTGACTACTGCCTGCGGGCTCGGGAAGCCGGATTCCGGGTACGTTACGCCCCGAACGCCCGAGCCCTTCACTTTGGGGGGGACTCGGGAGAGAACCCCACGCTATGGACCGCACTCACGGTTAACCGGATCCGGCTGTTCGAACGCCGGCACTCTCGATTGCACACCACGGCGTTCCGATCCGCGGTGACGCTGAACGAAGCGCTTCGCGCGCTCGCGGGTCGCTCGACCAGCAGGGCTGCTCTGAGAACACTTACCCGCATGAGAAGGCTCGCTCCGCCACGGCCGCCGACGGGTAGCTAGATCCGGCCGCCCTTTTCGCTCTCGGCGTCACCCGACTGGAGATGGCGAGCCTCAGCTCAGCGTGAACCGAGCGCGAGCCGACGCCCAAGCTGTGATCCAGCCACGCTGATTGAGATCGCCGATACGCCCCCGAAGCACCAGAGCTGAACGACGGCACCTGGCAGACCTTCATGTGCTAGCCAGTGCCTGCGAGCGAAAGCGGCGACCAGCAGTATGGCAACGGCAACTGCGGCGGCGGCTGACGAGTGTGCGGCAGCCGCCGCCGGACGCCGGTAGCCGGTGAGCACCCCACCAGAAAAGAAGGCCGCAACCACGAGGAACGCGGGCGCGAGCCAGAGGTGGTTCTGTTGGTCGATCATCGGATAGCCATGCCAGGTCTCTTCGATCGCCATCGTCGGTACGGTGATCACGAGCACAATGAAGGCCGAAAGACTGACATCCAGCCAGCCGAACCTTCTTTGTTGCCTGTCTGAAGCCAACGACTCCGCGTTCACTTCCTTCTCGCCCATGTGCCCCCTCACGACTGCACGAGCGTACTTCGGAGCGCGTGGCGTTCGAGCGCGTCGCAGCGGCAGGCCCGGCCTGTCATCCCAGACGGGTCAGTCGGGCCCGACGACCGCTGTGGGGCAGACGTGCGAGTGCCGTCACTGAGCGTAGTTGTTGCTTGCCCTCACAGGACACGTCGAGGGCGGCATGAGGACTGGCCGACAGAACAGGGCCGAAAAGAGCCATTTCCCACGGTCGCTACGACGGCCAGAGACCGTTAGATGGAGATGGATCGGTAGCAAACCAGCCTGTCGTGAGGCCTACCTCGATCTGAAGCTGAAGGAGAGACTGTAGGGGCGGATACCGCCTCATCCGAACCCGCAGGACGGACACCAGACGGCTACCTAGTGTCCTGTCAGGTTGATCAGCCAAGAAATATTGGCTGAAGGGGAATTTTCGGTCCGCGGGGTGCGTTCTCCGATCTTGTCAGCAAAGATCGGAGGAAAACCATGCCACCTCGAGGACGACC
>Ga0224554_1001665_pt1 | contig 13399 bp, 9 predicted proteins | sample 714S22024metaG_FD_180666 | JGI IMG/M metagenome (GOLD analysis project Ga0224554, IMG submission 180666) | Peat soil microbial communities from Stordalen Mire, Sweden - 717 S2 20-24 | ecosystem: Environmental > Terrestrial > Soil > Wetlands > Peat | place: Sweden: Norrbotten County, Stordalen...
GTGTTCAAGTCGCCGAAAACCAAATTGCTGACGGATTCGGACGTGTCCAAATGCACCAGCATCGGGTCCGTGGTGATGTTGACCTGGCTGAAGTCCGCGTTGCCGCCGCCGCTGGCGATATTTCCGCTCTGCCAGTTTCCGGCGGTATTCCAATTGAGACCGGACGTGGCGGTGTTCCAAGTGCCGTTGACTTGCGCCTGTGCCAGCGAGCCGCAACAAATGACGGCCACCGCGAATGCGGCCAGTCGCGTCAGATTTATTCCGGGTGAGTTTTGTTTGGAGGGGTTATGGGTTTTCATAGGTTGGGTTGAACTGGTAATGGGTGATTGATGAGGCATCATCCCCGGTCAGGGAAAAACAGGGACAAGCCCGTCAAAATAATTGCATCTATATTTGCAACTGCTGTTGACTGTCTGGGACATTGGTTCAAATTTAGCTTACAATTCAAAACATTCAAGAAAAATTTTCACTTTTCCAGATTTTTTTGATTGCGCCTTTGGCGGAAGCGGACGGCAGGGGCCAGCACGCGGCGTCCCGGCCAGATCAATTGCCCGTCAAAAACATAATTCCGCAATAAAATCAATGCTTTGGCTTCCGTCACGGCTGATCTTCGTTCAGCCGGCGGCACGATTTTTGCCTTTCATTTTCGTCAGGCAAAATCTTGCCGTGGCAGCTACCTTGCCTCAATCGCCACCGCGCCAGAGACATCTTCGTCAAGAATCCACGACCGGCCATCGCGGTGCGCGGCGACGGGCTTGCCCGCAAGGAAAACGCCGGTTGAATTTTTGGCGGCGGGAAGTTGAACCTGCGCGCTCATGCCGGGGGGCAATGTGAGCGACAGCTTGAAAGTGCCGGCGTTTTCCCATTGCACGAGAACCGGGCCGAGCGGCGTCGGAACTTTTCCTTCGCAATTTTTCAGCGGGCCGGGATTGGGACGAATCGCGGCGCGGGTCCAGCCGGGCGCAAGCGGCTGGACGCCCAGAACAAATCGCGGCAGCAGATTGGCGGGCGCGGCACCCCAGGCGTGATTCCAGTCCTGATTCGGTTTGTAACGCTGATCCCAGGCTTCCCAGGTGATGGTGGTGCCGCTTTCGACCATGTGCCGCCAACTGCGGTCGTTGGGTGCGGTGATCAAGGCAAGGGCTTTGGCGGCCTCGTCATTTTCGAAGAGACCTTCCAGCAGATATTGCGCGGCATAAACGGAGCCGGCCATGCCGCGTTCACCCAGCCATTGCGCGACGTGCGCGCGGTCTGGCGCGGGCACGAGGCCGAACGCGAGCGGAAAAAGATTGGCGTGCAGCGAGGCGTGGTCGGTGCCTTCGCCATCGCGATACAAGCCCTGCGCGGGGTCGAAAAGATTTTTCTGAAACGCGGCGCGGGCGGCAGTTTCGCGCGCGGCATAATCGGCGGCATCGGCGTCCTGATGAAGTGCGCGGGCGAGGTCGGCCATGTATTCGAGTGCGCGCAGATGAAAAGCATTTTCGACGGTGTTGACGGGTTCAAAAACAAAATGGTCCCGCTCGCCACCGGGCCAGTCCACGAGGTCGTCGTGCTTTACCTGTTTGTCCGTGCTGACGATGAGTCCGTCAGGGCGCGCGGCGGCGAGGTGGAGTTTGGTTTTCAACGCGGCGTAGTGCGGGGCGAGCCAGTTGGTGTCGCCCGTCTGCATCCAGTCGGCGTGCGCGATGAAAATCATGTGCGCGGCCCATTCCGTCGGCCAAGTGGGATATTTCAACAGCCGGTCAAACGTGTCGCGCGCGATTTGCCCGCCGCCGTCAGTATAGTATTGGCTCATCTGGGCGAAATAGGCATCGCCCTCGTAAGCCGTCCGCTCGCGGTCGCCGTCCACATAAATGCCGGCAAAGGTCGTGGCCTTGATCGAGTAGCGGCAGAGTTCCCAGATGCGGTTGAGCATTTCATCGGAGGAATGAAACGCCGACGCGTTGTCATTCCAGGTGCTGTCAAACGACGCGCGCCGCTTAATGTCTTCCGGGCGCAATTCGCCTGGCCAGCCCTCGATCTCGACCCAGCGGAACGGCAGCAACACGCCAAACTCCGGCGGCGTGAGCACGGCTTTGGGCTGTGAAGTATTGCGCTTGTCAGCGGCGGACGCGGCGACGAGCGGTTTGTTTCCGTCGAGCACGGCTTCGGTTCGCGCGTAACGGACGCTGCCGGGCGGCTGGCGATTGATGCGTCCGTCCGCCAAGGCTTCGCCGAAGTGAACCGTGATTTGTCCGGTCGCCTTGGCGGGCGGAATGAGCTGGAGATTGCCGAAGGCGACGCGGCCAAAATCCACGAGGAACACGTTGGACGCAACGGTGGTGATATTCACGGGCGGCTCCTCCACGAGCCGCACCGGCGCGCTGCGGGCGGACGGCGTGGCCGCCAGCGTCATGGCAACCAAGGCGGCAGAACGCACCCACCGTCGCGAAAAAAGTTTCTGTGCTAACGTCCGGATCATGCGGCTGATTTAAGCAGGAAGGCGGTTGACGCTCCAGTGATAAAAATGCGCGCGTCGAAATAACATAATCAAACTTGCGCGGCCAGCGGCACATTGAGATAATCCCAAACAATCATCGGCGGCGACGCAACCATCAAACACGGCCTGTCGTCAAATGATTTAACCAGTGACAAAGCCGGCAACATTCACCTCCAAATCCGCCATGAAATTTATTTTAAGTTCATCTGATGCCTAACAATTCGCCGGAGCCAGCCGCCGTTGGCGCGGTCAAGATTCACGCTGCGGGACTCTATCGCGTGTCGCCTGCCCAATAATCCTGTTTGCCTCAATTCAAAAAAAACCGCCGAAACGAACCAATCGTTCCGGCGGTTTTTGTTATTCGGATGCGTGCGCGGCAAATGCCGGGTGAGGGGATGAGGCCGTGTGCAATGGTGGCCGACCGCAAGGTCACACCGCCATCTGGCTGGCGGTCTGGCTCCAGTTGCCCGGCCCGGCGGCGCCCACCACGTTCACTGACATGGTGTAAGTCACGCCCGGCGTAAGGCCGGTGAAGGTGTAATACGACGCCGTGGTCTGCGCCGTCAGCACCGCCGCGCCCGGCGCGTTGCTGGCGAGCTTCCAGTTGTAGATGGACGCGCCAAAAACCGGGTTGACGGACGCATCCAGCTCGCCGCTGCGGTCACCCAGCGCCAGCGCGGGACCGCTGGGCGCGGGCAGCACACCGATGGGCGAGCGCGAAGATTTTTGCGCCGGGAAGCCGCTCAAGAGCAGGTTGGTCATGTCGCCGCCGCAGGCCACCTGCACATAGCTGGCAAGCTGGCGCGTAAGTCCCACGACGATGAGCCGCAGGTTGTTCCTTTTGGACTTGGCCGAGGGGCCGCCGTCCGCCGCCGCCGCCACGCCCGCGCTGAAATTGTCCAGCGCCGTCTGCATCGTGGGCATGTCCGGCACGGGTTTGGCATAGATGGCCACGTTTTGTCCCACGGCCATGATGACGACCGTGATGTCGTTGATCAGTTCGGCGTCCGAGTCTGTGTTGAGCCATTGGATTGAAGGTTTGATTATCATAGAATTGTTAATTTGTTAATTGCGTTTTAGTTTGTTGACCGACGTAAAAATGAAAGCACCAACCATGCCAAGTGATTATTATTACTTATGTTAATATATTACATAAATAAGTTTTAATCTACATGGCGTCGCCGGGGTAAAAACCGGTGGTTTTGAGGATAGACACCGTCGTTCCCCTGGTTGGCGGCGGCATTTTGCCGGGTGACGCCGCCATTTCCTCAATTGGGGAAATCATTTCCCCATATGACGAAATGATTCCGACACATGGCGGAAGCGTCTCATCGGCGGCCCAATCATCTCGTCGGGCGGCAAAATCCCGCGTTTAACCAGCGGAACGGTTCCGTCATCTGGGGAAACGATTGCCATACATGACGAAATTATTTCGCCAGTTTTGGAAATCGTTTTGCCAGATGGCGGAACGACGGCGTTGGCTGGGCCAACCACGGGATTATATGACGAAATGCCGGTGCGGGAACGCGCCGTCCCGGCCTGAACTGGCGGCGTCCAAAAAATCATCACGCGCAGGACAAAGATGTTTTTTTTTGAGACAAAAATGGTTGCCGGCGCGCGCGGGCGTGGTGGAGCGGGCAAAACAACCATCCGGCCAATGACGCAGGAGCCGACGAGAGGAGGCTCATTTCAAATGCAGAATGAGGAATTTTGAATGCGGAATTAAAATAATGAGCCTCGTCACCTCGTCTCCTGCAAAATTGACGGCGGAGTGCGGCCGTCCCCGGCCGCTGCAATGTCCTGACTGCTGCACGCTCCGGTCAATCCGATGACGTCTTGCCCGGTCACGTTGCTGCGCCCGGGGACGGGCGCACTCCGGCAGGTGACGGACGATGAAGCCGCGTCCGGCGCGCCAGGGCATTCGCTTTCCGGCAACGCGCAAACGTCGCGCAGGCGTTTGGCCATGACGCTCAGGCATGGGCGAAATATCAATGCCCATCCCACGCGCGGATTTTCAAGGGGACACGGATGATGCTCCGGCTTTCATCCCAACGGGATGAAAATCATTCAGCCCAAGGTTGCGAAGCTACCTTGGGTAATCTCCAATCAATTCATCAACCCTGAAAGGGTTGCATCGTCGGGCGCGAAACGGTGATGCAACCCCGTTGGGGTTGGAATTTATTTGGGGACGTGAACCCAGCGTAGCCTCCGGCAACGCTGGGCTGAATGATTCAATCCCGTTGGGATTGGCAGGTCGCGGACGACGAAGCCGCGTCCGGCGCGCCAGAGCATTCGCTTTCCGGCAGGTGCAAACGTCGCGCAGGCGTCTGGCCATGACGCACGGGCATGGGCGAAATATCAATGCCCATCCAGCGGGCGGATTTTCAAGGGGGGATACTGCATAGGCGGCATCGCCGGTTTTCCGGCCCATTCATACAAGACCGCCCAAGTTTTGCTGCTCAACTGAGGCAGCATGTCACCATTCCAAAAAATAGCACTTCCTCTCCAGCTACACGACAACCGGCCTGATTCCATGGCCGCCCGCGCCTGAGCCCGGCTGCCAAGCCCGCAATCCACCACCGCCCGGCGAACCCGCATGGGCAGCAGCGATAGCGCATCTTCCCCGTTCTCCGCGAAATCCTTCAGTTTTGCCCTGGCTGTGAGATGAATATTACTAACCATGCTGCCTGACACCCCCAGTCGCACGCCGATTTCCCGGCAAGTCAGTTTCTCCTCCTCACGCAGGCGAACCACCAGTTGCTCCCGCTCGTTCAGCATCTTGTCCCGGAGTTTTAATCTCTTGTCTGTGGCATTCATCTTTCACATTAACTTTTTTGCAATATGCTCGTCCAGAATTTCCTGCACGGTCAGGGCGACGATGACTTTGTGGCTGCGCTTGAAGAACGATTCGATCTCCGACAACGCATCCGACGAATAATCAAACGACACGAAGAAGCCTTTCTCGCAATCCTCGCGCATCATCATGGCTTCAAAGGCATCAATGTCCGGGCGGCCGGCCTTGTCCTTTTGTTTTACCTGGATGCGAAAATAGCCCAGCCATTTATGGCTGGGAATATCGCAACCCAATTTTCCGAGTCCCGTCAGGGACGGCAGACAACGTGGTGGCCGTCCGCAAGGACCTTTCGTCCCTGGCGGGACTTTAGACATTTCCGAACCGCGAACCCAGCCATAAATGGCTGGGCTATTTTCATGGACGGGGAAGATACGGCGGCCCATGTCGCCGACCTGCACCTTGTTCGGGATGCCGCCGAGGACGATGACGGCCCAGTTCTCAAATTCAAACGGCGGGATGACGCGCAGCTTCTCGACCGTCCACGGCAGGTCGCGGACGACGAAGCCGCGTCCAGCGCGCCAGAGCGGTTCGCTTTCCGGCAGGCCGCAGACATCGCGCAGGCGTTTGGCCGTGACGCGGCAGGCTTCGCAGAAAATAGCCCAGCCATTTATGGCTGGGTTAAACGTCATCAACATAAAATCAAGTCCCGTTAGGGACGGCAGAAACTTTCTTTCGTCCCTGACGGGACTTGAGACATTCCCGAACCGTGAACCCAGCCATAAATGGCTGGGCTATTTTCAAAAATCAAAGATTACACAACTTACTTCACTATCACTGCTGGCGAGGGAATCCACAATTGAGAACCTTCGTCTTTTTGCCATGTTCCAGCTTGTCCAACCCAGCTTAGTATTCGATTACGATCCGCCAACTGTAATTGATATTGGTATTGATTCGCTGTTGCTTCTGCACCAGCGGAAAAAAGGGAAGTCGTTGCAATCAATCCCCAAGAGGCGCGGTCTTTCTCTCGAATGGTAAAAAGAAACCTCTCCACAACATCTATGCCAATTCTTGGTGATGATGGCGCACGCTTTTTGCATTCGACAATCATTAATAGCTCCCCAGTGCCCACTTTTATCTTTGCTAGAATATCCCTTCCCTTATCCCGAGTGCGCGGAGTAAGCACTACATCATAAAACCCGAGTCTTTCAATGAGTTCTGCCATGAATTCTTCAAATTGCCTATGATGTAGTTTATCCAATTCTGATGGCCGTTCTTTTATCTTCCTGAATAACTCGTTGCTTATTTCAAATAAATCCTGCGCATAGGGGGCAGCAGCACGCGCTTTGGTAAGTTTTGCTGGTTCAATTTCAGAAATTCGGCCTTGCCGAGCATATTCTTCTCGAATCTCTCGCTGCGATTGCTTTTCAAAGTTTGAAGTTACTTGTCCGCGACGAAAAGACTGCGAACGCATAATCCTCCCCGTGAATTGGATTATTCCATTTTCAGATTTTGCCAGTTGTCCAAGACGTTCTTTAAGATGTTGCGGATTGGAGCGTATCTTGAGAAGCCATTCATAACACGGAGCACAAATACCTTGCTTGTTTATGGGTCGTTCAACCTTACACTTTTCACACTCACCAAAATCATCGAACTTTTGTTTATCACTCATGCCAATTTCCTCGCAATTTTCTCCCCGAAAATCTGGTCGAGCATGACCTTGACGTAGTGGCTGGCGTGCCAGTCGCAGTGGTAATAAAAGCTGCCGGTCACGGGTGAATTAAGAAGGATGAATGAAGAATGAAGAATTGGGAAACGCACCGGTTTCATCATTCTGCCTTCTTCCTTCTGCATTGGCCTTGGCGGGTCAATGTAAATCAAATCCACGCAGGCGTCGGGCAGCTTGGCGAGCGATTCCAGATTGTCGCCGCAATAAACGACGCGGGTGTCGAGGAGGGCGGAGGGACGACAGATGCCGGATGGCGGATGACAGACCTCCGACCTCCGGCCTCCGACTTCTGCTTTCCGTCTTGGCGTCTTGGCGGTTGGTTCCGCGTCTGCTTGCTTGGCCATGCCGGAGATTAGAGAAGTGGCGTTGTCCCGTCAATTCGTCGTGGGCGGCCAATTCCGCGCCGGCCGATTTTGCCGGCAATAAAAACCTAGAAATCCGACGGAAAATAATTACACTTGAATCCATCCAAACAAAACGACAACTGATGAAGACAATTCTGCAATCAATTCTTCTGGGCTGCGCCGGTCTTGTCCTTGGGGCTGGCGGCGCATTGGCGGCGACGTCGGATTTCAGCGGCGACTGGCGCTTTCATCTGGGCGATGCGCCCGGCGCGGAGGCGAAAAGTTTTGCGGACGCCGGCTGGGAAAAAGCCGGCCTGCCCCACACCGCCCGAATTGAGGCGCTCGTCGCCGACAAAGGACCCAATCAGCAATGGGAAGGCATCTGCTGGTATCGCAAAACGTTCACGCTGCCGCCGGAGGCGAAAGGGCAGGTGGTTCTGCTGCGCTTCGAGGGCGCGATGAATCTGGCGCAGCTTTTCGTGAACGGCGAATTGATCGCGTCCAACACGGACGGTTATCTGCCGTTCGTCGCCGACCTTTCGGCCTTCGCAAAAACTTCCGGGCCAATCGTCGTCGCCGTGCGCCTCGACAACCAGCACAGCGATCTGACGGGGCCGAAGCCGCTGCCGATTTTGGATTTTAATTATTACCACGGCCTTTATCGCCCGGCGTCGCTCATCATCAAGCCGCCGCTGCACATCACGGACGAGGCCCTCGAAAACAAACCCGCGTCCGGCGGCGTGTTCGTGACGTATCCGCAGGTTTCCGATTCCGAGGCGACGGTCGCGGTGCAGACGCATTTGCGGAACAGTTCCGGCGCGGAAGAAAAATTTTCCATCGTGACGACGTTGAGCGACCTCGACGGCCATGAAGTCGCGCGCCACGAGGAAACCGGCCTCGCGCTCGGCGGCGGCGCCGACCGCGCGTTCACTTCGCAATTGAAAGTTCAGCAGCCGAAACTCTGGAGTCCGTCGTCGCCGAATCTTTATTACGTTGATGTCGTGCTGATGGGCGGCGGCCAGACCATTGACTCGCGGCGCGAGCGCATCGGCATCCGGCGCGTGGAATTCAGCGATGGGAAAATTTTGATCAACGGCAAAAAACTTTTCCTGCTTGGCGTCAACCGGCATCAGGAATTTCCCTACACCGGCTACGCCGTTCCGGCCAGCGCGCAATACCGCGACGCGGTGAAGATCAAGCAGGCCGGTTTTGATTTTGTCCGCCTTTCGCATTATCCGCAAAGTCCCGATTTTATCGCGGCGTGCGACGAGCTTGGCCTCGTCGTGCTCGATCCGATTCTCGGCTGGCAATATAATCCGGCCACGCCGCAGTTTGAGGCCAACCGCATCCAGGCCGTGCATGAACTTGTCCGCCGCGACCGCAATCATCCGAGCGTGATTTTGTGGGAACTGTCGCTCAACGAAACGCGGATGAAACCGGATTTCATCGCGGAATTGAAAGCCGCCGGACACGAGGAATTTCCCGGCGACCAGATGTTCGCCGCCGGCTGGGTCAACGGTTACGACGTGAAATTTTCCTCGCGCCAGGCCGGCAGCACGGCTGAATTCAAGGGCGCGGTCATTCCCGGACTCATCAGCGAATACGGCGACTGGGAATATTATTCCGGCAACGCCGGCCTGAATCAGGACGCGTGGCAGAATTTGAAGAAGGCCGAGCGCAATTCCCGCCAGTTCCGTGGCGACGGCGAGGTGCGCCTACTCCAGCAGGCGCTGAATCTTCAGGAGGCGCACAACGAAGACCTCGCGACGAAAGCCTTCGCCGACGCCTACTGGGTCATGTTCGATTACAATCGCGGCTACGCGGACGACCAGGAAGCTTCCGGCCTCATGGATATTTTCCGCCTGCCGAAGTTCAGCTATTATTTTTTCCAATCGCAGCGCGACCCGGGCGAAAATTTTCCGGGAATCACCGGCGGCCCGATGGTTTTTGCCGCGACTTATTGGAATGACAAATCTCCGACCGACGTGCGCGTGTTCAGCAACTGCGGCGAAGTGGAACTTTTCCTGAACGGCAAAAGCCTCGGACGCCAGAAACCCGACCAGAACCGGATTTCGACGAACCTCGCGCACCCGCCGTTCACGTTCAAGGTCGGGCAATTCCAGCCCGGCGAACTCAAGGCCGTCGGCTATCTGCACGGCCAGCCCGCCGCGCAATACACCGTCAAAACTCCCGGCGCGGCAAAAAAAATCGAACTCGCGCTCGACCTTTCCGGCAAGCCGCTCGCGGCGGGCGGCGATCTGGTTTTCGCCCACGCGCGAATCGTGGACGCCGACGGCACGATGGTTCCCGACGCTTCGATGCCCGTGAAATTTACCGTCACCGGCGACGCGCAATTGATCGGCGACAATCCCATCGCCGCCGAAGCGGGCATCGCGACGGTGCTTCTGAAAACCGGGACGAACGGCGGGACGATTAAATTGAACGCCGCCGCCGCCGGTCTCGAAGGCAGTTTGGAAACGCGCTTGTGAAAATCAAAGCCGCTCCGTAATTACCTGTTGCCACGACTCAACCCATGCGAAACATACTTGCCGGACTTTGCCTTGGGCTTGCTGCCGGGTTGACACTGACGGCGACCGCCGCCGAGCACCAACTTTCCGATCTTGCCTACACCGGCCATCATGTGGAAGGCGGCGCTTTCATAATTGACACCTCCGGCGCGGCGAAGCTCCGCATCTCGTTTCTCACGCCGACGATGGCGCGCGTGCAGATTTTTCCCACGGGAATTTTTTCCACCAATCCGTCGCCGGCAGTCGCGGGTGTCATGCCGCCTTTGCGCGATGTCCGGGTTTTGAATCAAAAGGACGCGCTCGTCATCAAGACGGCGGGGCTTTCGCTTCACCTTGAAAAATCTCATCTGCGCGTGGATGCCTACGACGCGGACGACAAGAAACCGCTGACGCTCGAAAGCCCCGGCGACGGGACGAGCTGGACGGACACCGGGACGAATCGCCAGAGCCGCATCCTGGATGACGCCGAGCATATTTATGGCCTGGGCCAGGACAACGCCAATCGCGGCACGCTCGACCGCTGCGGCACGGTGCGCGAGATGTGGACCGGCCAGCAAATCCGTTCCGGCAACGTCACGGCGAATTATCCGGTTCCATTTTATCTTTCCACCGGCGCGGACGGTCGCGGCTACGGCGTGTTTGTGGACAACGTCTGGCACATGAGGTTTGATTTGGGAAGAACGCAGAAGAACCGGCTCTCTTGGACTTCGCCCGGCGGCCCGATTGATTATTACATCATCAACGGCCCGTCGTTCAAATCGGTGATTGATCAATACACGCAACTCACCGGTCGGCCCACGATGCTTCCGCTTTATGCGTTCGGCTACTGGCAAAGCCGCTGTTTCTTCAACAACTTCGCCGACATCCAGCACACGGTGAATCGCCTCAAGTCGGGCGGATTGCCGCTGGACATTCTGGTGATTGACTCGAACTGGGCGCAGGTGGACATGGATTTCATCTGGAGCCGGAATTTTTTAAGCGGGCGCACGCCGGAAGATTTTCTTGCCGGACTTCACGCGGGCGGAGCGAAGGTGATGCTTTCAACCAAGGGGCCGATGATCCGGTCGGACGCGGAAAATTATCCCGAAGCCTTGAGCAAAGGCCTCTTCGCCACCGACGGCAACGGAAAAACAATCACCACCGGGTATTACCACGGCCAGTTGATGGACTTTACGCATCCGGAAATGGAACCCTGGCTTGCGACGCAGCTCAAGCCGCTCTCCAAGCAGGGCATTGACGCGTGGTGGCTGGATTTGATCGAACCCGAAGGCGAACCGCCGCAGGCCGTTTATTATGCAGGCAAAAGCGCGGACATCCATAATACGTTTCCGCTGCTCAACTACCGGACCTATTTTGAATACCAACGCAGCATTGATCCGACTGGCCGCCCGGTGATTCTCGGCCGCGCGGCCTCGGCGGGCACGCAGCGTTACAGCGGCATTGTCTGGACGGGCGATGTCAATTCGGACTGGCCGACATTCCGGGCGCATATTCCCGAGGCGCAAAACACCGGGCTTTCGGGACTGCCGTATTGGGCCAATGACAGCGGCGGCTTCATCAGCGGCTTTTTGAACAATGACCGCTACGGCGCGCACGCGGAACTTTACGAACGCTGGTTTGAATTCACTTGCTTCGCGCCCATCACGCGCGCCCACAAGGCCGGCCCGGCAGAACCTTACGAGTATGGCCCGGCGGTCGAGGCGACGGCGAAGAAGTATTTGCAACTGCGTTACCGCCTGCTGCCTTACATTTACAACATCGCGCACGAAGCAGCGACGACGGGCCTGCCGATGTTGCGTCCGCTGATTTTGGAATTTCAAAACGATCCCGCCTCCGCGACCGCCAAGACTGAATTTATGTTTGGCGATGATCTGCTGGTCGCGCCGGTCATCTGGGCGGGCGCAACGAACCGCCAGGTTTATTTTCCGCCGGGCAATTGGATCAGCTACGACGAAGGTTTTGAAATCGCCGGCGGTGTCACCAACCTCGTGGCCGCGCCGCACGACCGCATCCCGCTGTTCGTGCGCGCGGGAACAATCCTGCCCACCGCGCCGGACATGATGTATTCGGGCGAAAAACCGTGGGACCCGATCACGCTGGACGTGTGGCCGGCCGGCGAATCCACCGGCTCGCTTTATCAGGATGATGACAACACGACCGCGTTCACGAAGGGTGAATCCACGACGACAATTTTCCATTGTGCCGGGCAGCCCGGAAAAAAAATCGCGTTTGAGATTCAGCCGTCCAACAAAAAATTCGGCCCCAGGCAATGGTTTATAAAATTCCATCTGACCTCGGTTCCCACCGCCGTCAAGCTGGACGGCAAAATGATGTTGGCCACGGCGGTTGATTCCACCAGCACCGGCTGGGTCTTTGATGCCGACGGTGGCACGCTTGCGGTCAGGCTGCCGGGCGGACATGTCGCTCATTCACTGGCCATCACGCTGGACGGTTCTTCCCATCCGCGCCCGGTGGCGGCCAGATAGAAAGGCTTGTTGCCTGGCTGTTAAAACCAAAAATCGGTGCCGGTGCATTAAAGATACGGCGAAAACAGACGCGCAATCGCATCGCGCAGTTTTGCGGGCAGCGAACGTCCGTCCGCTTCGGCCAAAGTCACTTCGTGCGCACCAAGAATTTTCTTCCCGATGACCTTTTCCATTTCCTGCGCGAACGCGCGACCATAACACTCCACGTTCAATTCAAAATTCAGGCGCAGGCTGCGCGCGTCCCAGTTGGCCGAGCCGAGCAAAACCCAGTGGCCGTCCACGATCATCAATTTGGAATGGTCGAAGGGCGGCGGCGTGAGCCAGACGTGGCAGCCGCGTTCAAGGATTTGCCACCACATCGCTCGCGACGCCCAATGCACGAACGGCAGGTTGTTTTTCTCCGGCAAAATGATGTCCACGCGCACGCCGCGCAGCGACGCGAGGTTGAGCGCGGTGACGAGCGCGTTGTCCGGCAGAAAATACGGCGTGAGGATTTTCACGGAGGTCTGCGCCTCGGCGAGTGCGGCGAGCAGCGTCCAGCGGGCGTTTTCGAAATCGGCGTCCGGCCCGTCGGGGATGACGCGGGCGATGACGTTGCCGTCCCGCAATTGCGGGATCAATTCAGGAAACCAGATTTCGCCGTCGAGAATTTCTTTCGTCGTGAACGCCCAGTCGTTCGCAAAGGCTTCCTGCAATTCCGTGACGACCGGGCCAGTGATGCGGAAATGCAAATCTTGAACGAGATTTTTGGACGTGGTAGGGACGCGCTGCGGCGCGTCTGGGCCGACCCGCAGGTCGGCCCTACCGTTTTTACCGAGGACATTTCCGTGGCGGATGTTCATGCCGCCGGTGAAACCGGTTTGGCCGTCCACGACGAGCGACTTGCGGTGGTCGCGCAGATTGATAGTGGCCACGCGCCACGGCGTGAAGAGGGACGCGGGCAGGAATTTCGCATAGGGAATTTTCGCGTGGCGCAATCTCCAGGTGATGGGCGGGAACGAATAGCGCGTGCCGGCGGAATCAATCAGCACGCGCACGGCGA
>Ga0224554_1001666_pt1 | contig 13398 bp, 12 predicted proteins | sample 714S22024metaG_FD_180666 | JGI IMG/M metagenome (GOLD analysis project Ga0224554, IMG submission 180666) | Peat soil microbial communities from Stordalen Mire, Sweden - 717 S2 20-24 | ecosystem: Environmental > Terrestrial > Soil > Wetlands > Peat | place: Sweden: Norrbotten County, Stordalen...
CCGATTTGCACGCCCGCAACCAAATGCAGCATGGTTCCTGGGTGTTGGCCCTCATGAAACCCGAGGCCAAAGCCGGTTAATAACCCATATGAAAAAGTCATTTACAAGTCAGAGAACAACTTTCCGGCGGGCCGGAAAGGATTTCAGTTTTAACTCGCAAATTTGCCGGATTGTGATAACTTCGCACCAACGCGCAAGGTCGGGAAATGACGTTGGCACTTGCATCCATTTGCATCAGCGTTTGGTCATCACCGTGCCTTTTGATGCGGAGATGGTGGAAGATATGCGGTTTGCAATGCACTATGATTGGGCAATTTAACGAATTATGAAAATTTTCAGACAGGATTCGATTCCCTTCACCCGCTATCCTGTTGTTTTGCAGGCACTTATGTATTTTATGGTGTTTTAAATCGTGATTTACAACACTTTTTTACAACAAAACCAAGGGTTTCCAAGGCTGTCAGGACTGTCAAAGTTGCCCTTGTAATGTCCGATTTGCGCCGTGTGATTTACCATTTCCGCGTTGCCATATACCAGAATCCGTTCCTTTAGGATATAGTTATTCCTTGCTGTAATTATATTAAATTAAAAATAGATTTGACAGTTTGAGAGGGAAAACCGGCATACGGGATTTAAGAAAAGTTAGCGGTCTTGGTAGGCGCGGAATGGGGGGGGCAGTCCAAAACTTATTTCCATGCCCCAAACGGCCAAAACCGCTCGTTTGAAAAACCGGGGCGGGGGGGGGCAAAAACTCAAAACAAAAAGTTGCGTCGTTTCGAGGATTCTGGCAATCATCTTGAATTATGACTTTTGGCACTTTCCCCCGTGGTTTGGGCCTGTTCAATCGGTCAATTTATGGGGTCTTTGGCTTCTGCTTTTATTGTTAGGGGTATGAATGTAAGAAAAGTAGGTGTTCCAGTATAACCGCTTGGCAAAGTGTTGGCGTCGGACACCCGCACCACCCTGATCGGCACGTTCGCCACGGCCAGTTCCCGGAATGCGCTCTGATTCTGCGTCAGCGTCTTTTCCGCTGACGCGATTTGTTCGGCCAGCGTCCGTTCATAATGACTTTTGATTTTGAAATACGCCGCGCTGGTCCCGACAATCGCCACAGCCAGCCCAAAAACCAGTCCACTGACCAGCGCCATTTTCCAGATGCGGTCCGGCCAGACCCGCCCCGCTTCCTCGTTCGCTTTCCTGATTTTTTCCAACGTCGGCAGCACATCTGCGCTTAATTCTTCCGTCCGTTGCATGAATGGCGTTATCACATCAGCCCGCACACCGGCGTCAACCGATTGGCGGATGCTTTCGACAATGGCCTTGGTGTCCACCTGCTGGCCGATTTCCTGAGTCAGCTTGGCCAGCCGTTCCGCCGCCGCTTCGCATTTCTCCTGGGTGGCCATACAAAGGGCGGTCGTTTCCTCGCAAAGATTATCCAGATTCACGCTGCGGGTTTCCACAGTTTGTGCCAGCAAGCCGATTTCTTCCCGCACTTTTTTCAACGACGCCAGCGTGCTCTGGTTCGTTTCGCTGACTGCCTGCGGGATGCGCTTGGCGTAATTGGCGTACACGTCGAGCAGCAAAAACAATTGGGCGAAAAACTCGGTTGCATCGCCGTTGGCAAAACGGTCATAGACGCGGCGGGCGAATTCGCGTTTGTCCGCCGGATACGCGGCAAGCATTTCCTCGAAAAGCGGTGGGCTGTCGGTCATGGGGTGACTCCTATTGCGCGAAGTTCACCTTGGCCCCGCGCCGCGCTCGCGGCGATTCGCCCAAAGCAGGCGCGGCTTTCGGTTTGATCTTCTCGGCTTCCGCCGTGGGAAGAAGCCGTCCGGCGATGCGGTCGTACTGATTGAACATTTGGCCCGTCCAATCCTGCAACATGCCCCGCGCCATGATGTCTAGTCCCAATTCGTCGCTGCCAATGGCTTCGTTGAACGGGATGCCGCGCTCGTGCTTGGTTTCGAGATAGGCCAGATTCATTTTTACGATTTCCGACAGGAGCGGCAGCGTGATGGCGGCCGCCCCCAATGCCTTCAATTCGTCATCCAGTGGGCTGCCGTCAAACATTTTCGTCCGGGCCGCGCGGGCCGGGTTCTTGACAACGATGTATTCCACCTGGCTGCCGCAGAATTGGCAAAGCTCATCCAGATTGGTCATCACGTCCATGTCATCCAACGGGAACATGGTCACGGTGATGCCGATGTTTAGCTGTTTGGCCAGATTGAAAAACCGCGTGGCTTGCAGGGCGGTCCGCAATACACCGTCCAGATGGGCGCGGGCGTCCACGATGGTGACGGGCTTGGCCGTCACTTTTTTCAAAATGGAAACCAGTTCGTCCTGGTCGTCGGCCCGGCCCGTCATCGGCACAAGTTGCACTTCGCCGGGAAAGAGCCGGGACAGCGTGCGATTGTCGGCGTCCAGATCAAAGCCCTGCCATTCGATGCCGCGCTCGCTTAACCAGCAAGCGCGCGTGGCGATTTCAAGGCTCTTGCCGACGTTTCCTTTGGCCTGCATCGGAAAGAGCAGGCGATGTTTTACGTTTTTCATAATGGTATGTTGAAGCGGATTTTGCGCTTCGGTTTCTCCGCATCAACAGGAGCGGGCGGCGGCGCTGATTGCGCCCGCACCGGCCCAATGGATGGCGGCATGGGTTTACTCTGTCGGAAAAACCGATGCACGTTGCTGGTCGTGGCACTCACGCCCCGCTCTCTGAGCCAGTCCGCGATTTCCGCGAACGTCCAGCGTTTGCGGCGCAGTTCGCTAATGGTGGCCCGATATGTGATGCTTCAAGCGCGGCTTTGGTACATGAACCAGTGACAGAGCAGCGGTAATCCCAAAGTTGACGAACCTGCAATCCAAACTTGCCCTGGCCATCATCATAACGAATGATGAATTGAAAGGGCCGCGCGGCTGGGCTGCATGGGAATGAGTTTTTCCTATGGCCCGCCCAAAGATATAAAGGAGATGACCTCTCTTCTTCGGGCCGCCGTCGAACGCGGCGTCACCTTCTTTGATACCGCTGAAGTCTATGGACCCTTCACAAACGAAGATCTCGTCGGCCAGGCCCTCGCGCCCTTCCGCAAGCAGGTGGGGATCGCCACCAAGTTCGGGTTCGACCTGGGTGGCAGCGATAATCGGCCCGGTGCGCCGGGTCTGAACAGCCGGCCGGAGCACATCAAGCAGGCCGTCGAAGGCTCGCTCAAGCGGCTCAAATCGCGCCGGCATGGTTGCTGGCGCAAAAGCCGTGGATTGTTCCGATCCCTGGCGCCACGAAGCTCCATCGCCTGGAAGAAAACATCGCGGCGGTTGCGGTCGAGCAAGGTGCGCGGTATCCTGAAAAGCTCCAGCAGATGACCGGTCGATGACAAGCATAAGTCAATACTATCAATAACAACAGGATTAAAAATGAACATCATTCGAAGCGGCTCGCAACCATCCGCCAAAGGACCGGCCGATTGGTTTACCGGCGCCGTGCGCATCGACTCGCCGTTTAAGGGAACTGATCCCGCGCGTGTCACCGGCGCAATCGTCACCTTTGAGCCTTGCGCCCGCACAGCCTGGCACACCCATCCACTGGGGCAGACCCTGATCGTTACGGCTGGTTGCGGCAGGATACAGCTCTGGGGTGGTGCGGTTGAGGAAATCCGGCCAGGTGACGTGGTCTGGTTTGCGCCGGGCGAAAAGCATTGGCACGGTGCGGCGCCAACCACGGCCATGACACACATCGCGATTCAAGAGGCGCTCAATGGCAAGGCTGTTGATTGGATGGGAAAGGTCAGTGACGAACAATACATGGGCTGACTGAAGGGCGAGCGGCGGGCAACGGAGTGCCCGCCCTACCTGTTGCGGCGGCGGTAAACCAGGAACAGGTCCGAACCGCGGCGTTTCATGGAGGCGAGACGAAAACGGGCTGCGTCGGCCAGTTTAGCCACGCCCGCGCCGTCGGCCAGGGTGGGGGCGTTGCGTCCGCCCAAAACGATGGGACATATCGTGAGATGGATTTCGTCAACCAGGCCGGCCCTGAAGAGCGCGCCGTTCAGTTCGCCGCCGCCTTCGCAGAGCAGACGCCTGACCTTCCATTTCTTGCGCAACCATTGAAGCGCTTCGCTGAAATCGAGTTCCTTCGCCCCGCAGATTCTGACCTCGTCCGCCAGCGCGCGGAGCCGGGCCAGCCTGGATTTGGCAATCCGGCCCGTGGTCAGTATGATGATGGGGGAGAAGCGGTGTTTGAAAATCGCCGCTTGCGGATCGATGGTTCCCGCGCCACTGACAATGACGCGCAGGTTGTATTCCGCCAAACCGCGCCGGAGCCGCAACCGGCGATAGCGCGCCGGGCCGGGGCCAAGCTTGACACGATCCATATCCATGGTGCGCGCGCCGGACATAATGGCGTCGGCAGTGGCCCGAAGTTCCAGCAGATGGCGCCGATCGGCAGGACCGCCGAACTGTATAAAATGGCGGTTGGCCGGGGCGATTTTGCCATCGGCCGTCATGGCCACGTTGACGAAAACAAAGGGAAGGGCAGCAGTTTTCTTCATCACGCCGCCGCGCCGGCCGCCCAAGCTGGAGGGTTTTTAAGTTGAAACAGCATTTCACCGGCTTTTGGCACGAGCAGGACGCCTTTGTCCTCGCGCCCGGCGAAATCTTGGGGACGGATGGTCTTCGGATCGCGGTAACCGAGGTTGATTTTCCGGCAAACATCGGCGGGGATGGAGGTGGCCAGGACAACACGGGCGCGCGGGGTATCGAGGCCATTGACGAAAGTGCCCAGCCCGTGGACATGAGTGCTGTGTGCCAGGACGCCCCAGGGATATTTCTGGAAGCGGCCCCATTGCTTGAGGAAGTAGTCGCGGCAATGGTAGCCCACTTCCAAAAGAATCCGGCCATGCGTGACACTGACCTCGCGGATGTGCGGCGCGTAAATGATCAACTCCCCGCCGTCGGCCAGCACCGGTTCCAATTTGTACATGCATTTGCCGCCGGTCCACACGTCCTCATACATCGGCGGCGCGCAGGAAAGGATCGTCTGGAACGGATGATCTTTGCGGGTGATGTGAAGCCGGCGGCTCAGATCACTGGCGGCGTCCCAGGCCGCTTCCGGGCTTCCGGCGTAAAGCCCGGCCAGACCGGGGCCGTCGGTCACCAGGCAAAAACAGAGCTTGGGGACCTTGACCATGGCGGCGGCCCGATCCACCACCCGGCGCACGGGCGTCCATTTGTTGCCGATGATCATGGGATTGGTCACCACCGCGCCCAGCCAATGGAAGAAATTCAAAATGCGCGGCCCGCCCACGCCCGGAAACAGGTACTTGTTCCCGCCCGAGCATCCCACCACCTCATGCGGAAAAACCGGCCCGATGATGATCACTTCATCGTATTGGAACACGAGGCGGTTGATCTCCACCGGCACGTCCATGGCGAAAAGTCCGCCCGTCAACTGGCGGATCTCCTCCGCTCCGATCACGCCAATTTCCTGCAACGCCTCCGGTTTGTTCCAGGCGTGATTATGGAAGGCGACCCGGGCATAGGTTCCGCGGCGTTCCTGCAATGAGATTTCAAGGCGCCCGCAAATGGCCGCTTCGGTCATGGGTTGATGCGTGCCCAGCGCGACCATGACGTCCAGTTGGGCTGTCACGGCGCCGATTTGCGCGTGGAGCGCTTTGAAAATCAGGCCGATGGGCGCGGTGCGCGTCCCGTCCGGCACAATGAGCAGCACCCGCTTGCGGCGGTAAGCCTCAGCCGGGCAGGCCCGGGCCACGGCTTCGATGGCCTCCGCCGCCGTGATGTGGCGGCCGGCGGGTTCGCATTTGACCGGCATTGAAATGGGATGGCTCTCCGTCATGACATCCGGGCAAGGATAGCACGGCCAACCGATTCAACCAGCCCATTAATTGCCGCCAGGTGAAAAACCCGGGATGGCCTGGCATCAAAGATGCGCGAGCCACTCTCCGCACAGAACGCCGTCCACGACCGGTTCTTCCCCGGAATCCGGCCTGACGGAACAGCAAGTAACCGTCGGTTCGCCAATGGTTTGCTGGTCAGGATGAAGCACGGCCGTTGCCGTTGCCGGCTCGCGGTCCGGCGCAAGGCGGGCCGCCGTCTTGCCCACTTTGGTCCAGAAAGATGTCTCAATAATGGCTCCCATACGCTTGGTTTCTTCCATCTCCTTCATCAACTCCTCAATGGCCCGGGTCAGATGCGCTGTTTTAGATTTGACTTCAAATTCCAATTCGGCCCGCAACTTTTTTTCGACGCGTTCCATGCGCAGCCGTTCCTTGAGCATGGCTTCGAGATGGACCATGCCGATGAGCAGCAGGAAGGAAAGGAGCACGTAGGCCACGCTGACCTTGAGGGCGGTGTTGCCGCTGGAGTCGAACCAGGCGGCGGATTGAACCAACTGGAGCAGGGCCAGAAGGGAAAAGGCGCAAAAGAGCGACCAGCCCACACGGTTGACGCCAAAGCGCCGATTGAGCCGCAGGGCGAAGCCGGCCACGAGAAATTGCAGGCCGCCGGCAATGTAGCTCATGATATGTGATTCACCCATGCAGGCCTCCAATATTGAGGCATCCTGTGTCCTGTTTCTGAGAAGTTTCCTTCCCATACGTGCGTTGTCGTCTCATGCCCAATCTCTAGCATGAACGGTGCCAGGGAGAATTGATCTACTCGGTCTTCCCCAACAAACGCTTGATGGCTTCGGCGTCGCTTGTTGGAGGCTGACAGGCTGTGCCGGTGCAAAGATAAACAATCGGCGCGTCTTTTGTCGGCAGCGTTCTCACGAAGTCCCCGACGGCCCCGCGGTTGCCCAAAACGACTTTGTTCGGCTGATAAACGCCGTGGATGGCGTGGAGCAAGGCCGCTGTCTCCGGGTGGGCTGGATCGCCCGCCACCACGACGCGCATCGGTTCATGCAAAAGAAAGTCCAGTCCCATCAACAAATGCGGCACGGCCTGGGGCAAGTCTTGCAGGCGCGCCGCAAAAAGTCGCAACGTTTTCTCCGCCGCCTCCTTGAATTCCTTCCGCTCGGTGATGGCCGCCAGCCGCAGCAGGGCCAGGACGGCGGTCGAGTTGCCGGACGGCTCCGCCCCGTCGTAGTCCTCCTTGACGCGCAGGATCAAGTCCTTCGCATCGGCGGCGCTGTCATAAAAACCGCCCTCCTTCGCGTCATAAAACCGGGCCAGCATCGTCTCCGCCAGGGCCAGCGCGAAATCCAGGTGCGCCGGCTGCAGCGTCGCTTCATAGAGATCGAGCGCGCCGGAAAGGAGATTGGCGTAGGCTGTCAATAATTGGACGGAATCGCGCTCGCCCTGCAGCCAGCGGTGGTACAGCGTTTTGGCCGGGGCGTCCCACAATGTGTTCCTCAAGAAAGCCAGGTTCTTCTCCGCGGCGGCGCGGCAGGCGTCGTCGCCCAGCACGGCCCCGGCCCGGGCCAGCGCTCCCAGCATCATGCCGTTCCACGACGCCAGCACTTTGTCGTCACGTTGGGGGCGGACCCGCTTGTTGCGCGCGTTGAGAATCTTCCCCTTCGCCGAAGCCAGCGCGGCCCGGTCGGCCTCTGACAATTGCGGATCGGCCACGCTCAGGACATTTTGGCCCGGCAGCGGATCGGGATCGCTGTGGTCGGTAAAGTTGCCCTGCGTGGTCACTCCAAAATAGCGCGCGGCCACGTTGAATTCCCCGGCTGTCAATAATTTTGAAAGTTCTTCCTTTGTCCAACAGTAGAATTTGCCCTCCTTGCCTTCGCTGTCCGCGTCTTCCGCCGAGTAAAAGCCGCCTTCCGGGCTGGTCATGTCGCGCAGGACGTAGCGGATGATGTCGCGGGCCGTCTCGGCGTGCTCCGGCTGGCCGCCCGCCAGGAAGGCGTCGAGATAAAGATCCGCCAACTGCGCGTTGTCGTAGAGCATTTTCTCGAAATGCGGCACCAGCCATCTGGCATCGACGGAGTAGCGGGAAAAACCGCCGCCGATCTGGTCGTGGATGCCGCCTGCCGTCATCCGGTCGCAGGTGTGCAGGACCATTTTCCCGACTTGGGGATCGCCAGTCTCCAGCGCGTAACGCAGCAGGAAGGCCGGCTGGCTGGGCCGGGGAAATTTCGGCGCGCCGCCGAAACCGCCGTTTTCGCGGTCATATTCCCGTTTGAAGATTGCGGCGGCGTTGGCCAGCAAGGCGGGGGACAGGAACAAATCGCTCGCCTGCCGCGCCATGAAACCCTCCAGCTTCTGGTGGAATTCCCGGGCCGTGTCCAGCACCCGGCCCCGGCGCGTTTCCCAAAGTTTGGCAATCTGCCTTAAAACCTGGCCAAAGCCGGCCTGGCCGTATCGGTCTTCCGGCGGAAAATATGTCCCGCCGTAAAAGGGCTTCAAATCGGGCGTCAAAAAGCAATTGAGCGGCCAGCCGCCCTGGCCGGACATGGCCTGCACGGCCGTCATATAGATTTTATCCACGTCCGGGCGCTCTTCCCGGTCCACCTTGATGCTGACAAAATGGGCGTTGAGGAACTCGGCTGTCTGCCGGTTTTCGAACGATTCCCGCTCCATGACATGGCACCAGTGGCAGGTCGAATAGCCGATGCTCAAAAAGACAGGTTTGTTTTCCCGGCGCGCCTTCTCGAAAGCCTCCTCGCCCCACGAATACCAATCAACCGGATTATGCTGATGTTGAAGCAAGTAGGGCGACTTCTCGCCGGCCAGGCGATTGTTTTGCGCAGTTGGATTGACATTGCCGGACACGATTCAAAGATTGGGACATTCCCCCGCCCCGCGCAACATCTTCTTATCTAAAATCGAAATCCGTGACCGCTTCGGCCGCGAGCGTGCTGACAGCGCGGTAAAGTTCGAGGACGTTTCCGCTGCCGTCGGGGTGGACCCGGTTGGAAAGAAAAATGAAAAACGTCCTGGAAAACGGATCGATCCAAACCGCCGCGCCTGTGAACCCAGTGTGGCCGTAGGAGCCAATTGGAAAATGCCCGCCGCGCGCTGCGCTGTAGCCGGAATCGATGTCCCAGCCAAAACCGCGCCGGACCTTCAGGCCGGGTGGTGTCTGCGTGCTGGTCATCATCCTGACCGTGTCCGGCTTAAGGATGCGCGCGCCGTCCAGTTCGCCAAGGTTGAGCATCATGCGGGCGTAACGGGCCAGATCAGGAGCGGTGGAAAAAACGCCGGCATGGCCCGCCACACCGCCCATGAAACGGGCCGTCGGATCATGCACCACGCCCCGCAGCATCACGCCGCCGGTCATCTGAGTGGGGGCGATGCGCGGAATCTTATCCCTGCCGGGAAGAAAACCGGTATCAACTATCTTCAAGGGCCGATAAATTTCCCTGGCGCAAAATTCGTTCAAGGACGCATGGGATACGCGCGCGACGATTTCACCGAGCAGGATGAAATTGACGTCGCTGTAGAGGAATTCCCGGCCGGGCGGGGACTTGAGTTTCGCGGCGCAGGCCATGCGAATGGCGGTTTCCGCGCCCTGCCACGGGTGCCGGGTGCTGATGCCCTCCGGCAGGCCCGAAGTGTGGGTCAGGAGCTGGCGCACGGTGATGCGCTCTTTGCCATCCCCTGTGAATTCGGGAATGTAGGACTGGACCGGGTCGTCGAGTTTGATCTGGCCGCGCTCCCAGAGAATCATCACCGCGGGCGCGGTGGCGAGCACCTTGGTCAGGGAAGCCACGTCGAAAATGGTTTCGTCCGTCATGGTTTCCGCGGCGGGTACGAGGGCGCGATGGCCGTAAGCCTTGCAGTACTGACTGGAGCCATGCTCCACCCAGACGACGGCCCCGGGCAGGCGGCTCTCGTCCATGGCCCGGCCAATGGCGGCGTCGATTTTCTCCAATCGTGCGGGATCCAGCGACCGGACAGGGGTGACGCAGCCGGGGACAAGAGCGAGGAGTAGGCCAAGAGCGCCGCACGACAGGTTGCGGCGCCATTCGCCCCACGCAAGGCGGGTGATGCTGGCACCATCATTTTTCGCCATAAAAAAAAGTTTCCCAAAAGGTGCGATTAAGTCGGTTTAAGTGCGAGCAAGTGCGATTAAGCCGGATTTTTTGAGCCTGAATCACCCCGAACAACCATGAACGGCCGGGGGCGCATTTCTGTCGGAATTCGTTGGCAGGCAGCCGGTTCCTGTTCAATTGTGGAAAATCGGCCCAAAACCTGGTTTTCGAGTTTCTTGGTTGCCCAATCGTGCCGGTATCAAAGCAAACGTTTCTAAAATAATCACTGTGATTCGCTGTGATTCGGTTTGACTCAGCTTGATAGGGGTGTGACCCTCCTCCGCCGAAACGGCTACGGCGGGCAGGCCCACTTTGATGGGGATTTGATTCCGCCGTCGCCAGGCTATGGCGCGACAAGACGGCGCGACAAGTCCGCCTTTGACGTTGCGGCTGCCGCAATTCTGCGAAGGCGGGGCTGCTGGATTCATCCTTCATCATTCCCACTATCTTTGACTACTAATGTGCGTTACATATTCAATAGTCAAATGCATTTTTTAATTATTTTTCTGCAACCGCGGGTTTTTGGAAGAATCGTGATTCCACCTTCATAGTTCAGACCTTTCAACCACGATTGATCTGGCATAGACACAGATTCCCAGCGCAGGCCAATATATAATCCAGGGTTTTGAACCACGGAATACGTGGACGCCGACGGGCCTCGGTGAAAAAGGTTTGTCATGAGCCAAATCATCAACATGTTGACATGCAAGAAACTGACGACTTTAACGCTGCAGACGGTGAGGCGTTCACCGTCCCAGCATTCCCGGCATGAGGCCGCCCATTTTGCCCATCATTTTCTGGAATTTTCCCATCTTCTTCATCATTTGCTGCATCTGGCTGAACCGATTCAGCACAGTATTGACTTCGGACACCGGCACGCCGCTCCCCTTGGCAATGCGCATGCGCCGCTTGGCGTTCAAGATCTGCGGCGCGCGCCTCTCCTGATGCGTCATCGCGCAAATAATTCCCTCCATCCGCCTGAAGTTTTTCTCCTGCTTGGTCAGGTCCGCCCCCTTCAGCATTTCCGCCCCGCCCGGCAGCATCCCGACCAGGCTTTCCAGCGACCCCATTTTTTTCATCTGGCGCAATTGCTCCAGGAAATCATCCAGCGTGAACTGGCCCTTGCGCATTTTTTCTTCCATGCGCTTGGCGTCATTCGCGTCCACCGCCTCGATCGTCCGTTCCACCAGGCTGACCACGTCACCCATGCCGAGGATGCGCGAGGCCATGCGCTCGGGGTGAAACGCCTCGAATTCATCCACCTTCTCCCCCACGCCGGCAAATTTGATCGGCTTGCCCGTGACCGCTTTCAAACTCAGCGCCGCGCCGCCCCGGGCATCGCCGTCCAGCTTGGTCAAAATCGCGCCGGTAATGTGCAGGGCCTGGTCAAAATGGGTGGCGACGTTGACCGCCTCCTGGCCCGTGGCGGCGTCCAGCACGAGCAGAATCTCCTGCGGCTTGGTCAAATCGCGCAACCGCACCAATTCCTGCACCAGCGGCTCGTCGATCTGCAACCGGCCGGCCGTGTCAAAAATCAAGGTGTTGCAATTGTTCTGGCGGGCAAAATCAAACGCCTCGCGCGCGATGTTCAGCACGTCCGTTTCCCCCTTCTTGACAAAGACGGGCAGGGCGATTTGCCGGGCCAGTATTTCCAATTGCTCCATGGCGGCCGGCCGATAAACGTCCACCGAGACGAGCAAAGGCGTGCGGGCCTGTTTATGGAGCAAACGGGCCAGCTTGGCGCTGGAGGTGGTTTTGCCCGAACCATGCAAACCAACCATCAGAATGGAACTGGGATTGCCGCTCAGGGCGAGGCCGGCGTTGGCCGACCCGAGCAGTTTGACCATCTCATCGTTGATGATCTTGATGATCTGCTGGCCGGGCTGAATGCTCTGCACCACTTCCTGGCCGAGAGACTTTGTCCTGACCTCCTCGATAAAATCCCGGGCCACCTGGAAATTCACGTCCGCCTCCAGCAACGCCATGCGCACCTCGCGCAGGGCGTCCCCCACATTGTCTCCGGAGATTTTGCCCAGCCCGCGCAGATTGCGAAACGCGTTCTGGAGTTTCTGGCTCAACGAATCAAACATGCCTTCAATCTAAATTGCAGCGGCCAAACATCAAACAAATCTTGCCCGCCGCTCCCCCCTCGTCTGTTTCAAAGTCAAAATTTGAAATAGACAGACACCGGCTCATCCCATCGCCCGCGCCGGGTGGGCCCCGGTAAAAATATGCAGTTTAAACTTGAGCCGGGGGACAGGATCTGGCTAAATCGCACTTCCACTGGCCGGCGGGCCGGAGGGACATGGTAGGTTACCCAAGTGGCCAACGGGGGCAGACTGTAAATCTGCTGGCTTTGCCTTCGATGGTTCGAATCCATCACCTACCACCACTCTCGGCTTGGTCCCCTCCCGGGTCCGTTTGGCAAAAGTGAATGTACTCCCGCAGAAAATTGCGCAGGACTGGGTTGTCGATGTCGTCATGGTCTTTCATGATCTTCTTGTCCACGGAAACCAGCAGAAATGGATCGCCCGGGCGGAAAGCGTCCCTGGGTTCGAGTCTGCAATCATCGAATGAATACACCGCGGGCTTCGCGCCATTGGGATGCCATTTGCTTCGCTGTGCCCGGATGTTTAATGCCGATTCCCGCAGTTTCTCCCGGCTATGAGGTTCATGCCTTTGCGTTTGAAGGTTGAAGGTGCTGTGGTTGGTCTCCCCGGCTTTGGCGGTCGCGTCATAGATAAGACGATGCGTGATGAAAGGTGAAAACCAGCCAACAGCGTCCAAATTGGCATCCCTCTGCGGTTTGTCATGACGAAACTTCTGAGAAAGAATGGCGAAGAACCGACCCAGAGGAAAGGCATAATGGGTCGCCCAATCGCCTTCAGAAGTGAAAATGGACAACACCGGACGTTGCGTGGCCGGATACTTGGAAATTGAAACCGCCAGCTCGTTTAGATTGTAATGACGCGAAGCCTCGAAAGCTGGATTCAGAAGAATTACCTGGTCTCCCAACGGCTTGAGCGGGCGCCCCTTCTCCACCGTCTCGACAAACCGCTCCGTCGTCATCTGGCAAATCGCCGAATAGACCGCGGCCCCCCCGAAGCTGTGTCCCACGATGACGAATTCAGTTCTCGGAGCATTCGTGGGAAGCGTCTTGTTGCTGGCGTTTTCAAGCTTTTCCAGGGTGACCAACAGTTCGGTCAAGGCCCCGGCATTGCCGACTTTGTGAGCCGTATTTTTACGAGCCCAAAAGCTGAAGTCTGCGAGCAGGCCCTTGAGAGCCTGTTTAAAAACGCCTGAAATTCCACTTTAACGTTAACTTGTACTTTACAGCGCGTACCTCTATAAGCTGAGGATGCGTTATACACATGATTTGACAGACCAACAATGGAACTTGATTTCAT
>Ga0224554_1001673_pt1 | contig 13371 bp, 13 predicted proteins | sample 714S22024metaG_FD_180666 | JGI IMG/M metagenome (GOLD analysis project Ga0224554, IMG submission 180666) | Peat soil microbial communities from Stordalen Mire, Sweden - 717 S2 20-24 | ecosystem: Environmental > Terrestrial > Soil > Wetlands > Peat | place: Sweden: Norrbotten County, Stordalen...
GAGACGTGGAAGCACCTCGCGGCCACGCTCAGTCCCGAAATGCTCTGGAACGCCTGCCATGAATTGTTTGAGTTTCACCAGCAGGCTCTCGACGGGCAGAAACGCAGCATCTTCGCCGCGTTCATCGAAGGACGGCTGAAGAAGTCGAGAAAGCGGAAGGGCGTCATCTCCGTGACCATGGAGGCGGCCGCTTGAACGACTACGGGATTTTCGGGTGTGTTGTTCTCCTTCTCCTCGTGCCGGCTGCGGCTTGCCTGAACGAATACTACGTTCGACGTCACACCGACCCGGGGGGCAGCGATGGAATCATCCAGTACCGCCTACCATGTGACCCTGACCCGCAATGTCGCCAGGATTATGCGCGAGGGGTTGCACCCGCGGCGCGGGCCGCGATCCAGAAGGCTGGGAGAGTCGCATAGGGCTGTCTACCTATTCAAAGGACGAGAGGACGCCGCAGACGGCCTCGTGAATTGGTTAGGCGACGAACTGCCGGAAGATGAGCCAGTTGCTCTCATAATGGTCAGTCTTCCGACAGGAGCCTGCATCCTCGCTACGACGGCCGACTATGAACTTGTTGTCGCGGACCATATTCCACCTGAAAACCTCTCCGTTATTGAACTCGACTGGTGAAGTTTCTAGAATCTTGGAAAGTGGCGGTGGTATATTTGTACGTGCAGCGTTGGGAATGTCTTCGCCGGGTCCGCACGGGATTTGGGTCTCAGCGCCAAAAGATTGCCCCTTGGGGCATCACAGGAGTCGCAAACCATGATTCGTCGGAAGTACACTGCTGCAGGACTTACCTTTGCCTTTGTTGCGGCCACATCTCTGTCAGCGTCCGCTGCTGGTTTTCCCCACTTTGGAGCAAAGAAGCAGCAGAACGGTCCAATTTCTGTGCGCAAGCTCACTTCGAGCCAGAACGCCCTGGTTGATCGCGCCATCGTGCGAGAGCATGCAGTTGTCGCGGCAGTCAAAGAGCGCTCTCCGCTCGTCGAAACCTATATCCAGAACATGCGACCCGACCCGGTTCTGACTCAGTATCCGGTGTCCGATCGCTACTTCCTTGACCGGGTGCAATTCAGTAAGGTCGTTGCGGATCAGGAGTACGAGATCAACCCGGTAACCGCGCACGATAAGGGAAAGCGCAGCGCGGCTTCGGTACTAAAAAGTCCTTTGTCCTATTTTGCGGCACTCCGTGGCGACGTCAAGATGACTTATCAAGACAACGGATTTGTGCAAATGATACTGGTGGACGCAGTGAATTTTGACCGTGGCCACTACGTGTTCAGCTTTGTGCGGAACCAGTTTCTCGGGAGCGTCGCTACGGCTGTCTTCGACGTGGCCCCCGCTGCAGGGAAAGGTGGCGCGGGCCACTTTTTTGGCCGGATATGGGTAGAGACTCGCGGCGCCAATATCGTCCGCTTCAACGGCAGCTTTACCGGCTCAATTCAAGCGCATCGCGAATATTACCATTTCGATTCCTGGCGTGCGAACGTGCAGCCGGACCTCTGGCTGCCTACTTCGTTTTATGTTGAACAGAGCGACCCCAACAGTGGAACACGCACGCTCCAGTTTAAGTCCGTAAGCCACATTTGGGGCTATCAATTGAAGGTCCTGCCGCCCGAGCCGGATTCGAGTGAAACGTCACTGTCGGTTATCGGAGCCACGGACGTGGCCGACACCCCAGATGTCAGCCCTCTCGGCGCGCAGCGTGAGTGGGTGCAGCAGGCCGAAGATAACGCTGTCGAGCGGCTGTTCCAGACCGGGATCATTGATGCACCAAGCGAGTTCGACAAGACGCTTGAGGCCCTGGCCAATAACATTCTCGTCTACAACAACATCACCGTCGCGCGGCCGATCCGCTGCCGAACGATGCTCACCGAGCCTCTTGAATCATCGGCTATCGGGAATACCATTCTTCTCTCGAAAAGCTTGATCGACTCAACCGCCGTTGTGACCCAGGACGGTATGCAGCAGGCCGGCAATCTCAATGCACTGCTCGCGTTCCAGTTGGCCCATATCATTCTCGGTCACCGCCTGGACACCAAGTATGCGTTCAACGACACGCTCCGATTCCCAACCATCGCCGTTTTCAATCGCGTCTCGATGCACCATTCGGACGCGGACAACGCAGAAGCCGCCAAGGAGGCAGTACGGCTTTTGGGAGCGAAAGAACTCGTCGACGGTCAGCCTTTCTTTGGCCTCTATCTCAAGCAACTGCAGCAGCAGTCCAAAGCGTTGCTCTCCCTCAACGAGCCGATGCTCGGCGACGCCTTGGTTAAGAGCGACTTGAGCCCGACCTTTTGGATGGCTCCGCTTGTCGCTAAGGCCCCCAAGTTGGATGTGAAGGACGTCAAGCAACAAGCGGCGATGCCGCTCGATAGTTTCCTCCGCTTCGATCCGTGGACCGACCAGGTCGCGATCATGCACTCCTCGTATGAACCTATCCTCGGTGTACCAGACAAGATGCCTCTGGAAGTTGCGCCCATATTCCTAAAGTTGAGCTATTTCGAGCCGAAGCCTGGAGACATTGTCACGCGGGTGATTTCAGTGGCGCAGTCGGCCGCGGCACCCAAGGAAGATGACCCGAAGCCGGACGCAACGGGCAAGCATTAGCACGGCCGTAGACGGTTTTTTCAGCGCCGGAGGGTTAGATGCCCTGGTGGGCCATGAATCAGTTGCGTGAGCTCTGGAATATCCAACCTGTTGCTGCTCCGACTGAACAATTCTCGCCGCCCTAAACAATGGCACTGGTATAGTCATTATTAGGCAAGCACCTCGAATCAGTTGTTGTACTGTGAGGTTTCAATGGTCACCACCGCACCTGGAGAGATGGGCCGCACCGGAAGGAAATACACCCTCCTTGGCAGTCTCGCCGTACTCGCTGTGCCCGTCCTTCTATGTTGGGCGCTTCTCACCTTCCTGGTGCTCGGCCTTATACACCCTCATGACGTTCTTAAGTTAGTGGGGGAAAAATGACCCAGTACACCATCAATGGCACAGAATACGCCCCCAACAGCTTCAACTTTCAAGCGGCCTTAGAGGCAGCGTATAAAAACCGCGTCCGTCCATTATGTTTATGCGCAGACCCACCGCTCCCGATGTATATCGCCCATCTCGAAACGGGCTATGTGATCAAGCGGATGCCCGATACCGGCGCCAGTCATGGTCCTGGCTGCGATTCCTACGAAGCGCCTCCGGGGCTGTCTGGGCGAGGCGAGGTTGATGGACAGGCCATCGAGCAGACCGACGAAGGATCTGTCAACCTCAAGTTGGCTTTCTCTCTGCGCCACAACAATCCGGCTGAGATGGAGAACGAGTCCACGCAGAAAACCACTGCCAAGACTGCGGGCACGCGCCTTACGTTGCGAGGCCTTCTGCACTACCTATGGGATGAATCTAGGCTCTCCCACTGGCAACCGGAGATGCAGGGAGAGCGCTCGTGGTTTGCTGTGCGGACTGCCCTCGTAGAGGCAATCGAATCGAAGGAAACCAAGAGCGCGTCCCTAAAAGACATTCTTTATATCCCCGAAGTTTACGACCGAGCGAAGAGCACTGATATCGCCTGCCGCCGCATCCGTGCACTGTCCCCCATCATGGGCCCCGGCAAGAGTGGCAAAAAGTTGATGCTGGTGGTGGGAGAAATGGACCGGATATCGCCGGCGACGTTTGGGTATGCTCTCAAATTGAAACACCTCCCCGACTTTCCGCTTGTGATGGACGCAGACCTCAACAAGAATTTTGAGAACGTCTTTGATGTAATCAATACCCTTTGGGCATACACTCCCGATTCTCACTTGATCGTTATCGCAACTTTTGTCATCGACGATAAGGGCCTTCCCTCTGTCGAAGAGATGTGTGTGATGTTGACGAGCCCGGAATGGCTCCCGATCGATAATCAATTCGAACAGTTACTCGTCAAAACGCTTGTCACACAGAAGCGCAGCTTTCAGAAACAACTCCGCTACAACCTCCCTCCCGATAAACCTATTGCGACGGCGGTCCTAACCGACTGCGACAACGCACCGCTGGCCATGTACATTGACGTCGACGACCTTGCCAGCCGATGGGCGTCAACTGTGGCAATCAATGAGGTGGTCAAGAATAACAGCATTGAAACCTGGATGTGGACGCCGAAAGAAGGCATACTCCCCGACATCCCACCTAAGAAGGGAATGGGGCCAAAACCGCTGCAGCAAGTTGATGAGACGCCCACGGCGGACGAGGAACAAGCGGCAGATGAGGCCCCCGCGCGCGGTGCTGAAGCGATCTCTGAGCAGGCAGCTGTCGATGACGCAGCACAGGCTGACCATGACGAGATGGACACCCACACGCCACCGGCCGTGCCGTTAGCTTTTCAGGCTAGAAGGACCACTAACCTAACGGTCATGCCAGATCGCCCGCCGGTCTTGGCGGAGGTCACCCCAATACGTGCGACGTCGCTCGACCTAATCCCATGGAACGAAGGCTACGGGCCTAACGGGGCCGGTGGGCCTCAAGAATAAGTGCCCGATCTGAGCAAGAGGTTGCCCCTGTTGGTTGGTCGCGACGGGTTTCCCGAGACACCTCTTAAGGAGGACTCGTCTCGCGGCATGCTCGTGGTCAGAGGGAAACCGCATTTGCGCGACGGTATCGTGATGCAGCGATGCCTGTGCGGGTGCAGTCAACGCGCCTGTGGTCTGGAATCGGACGTAGACGTTAGGTTCCTCAACGATCCCTCAAACTTCGAGACCGGCGAGTGTGTGTTCCGAGGCCCGTCATTCTTTCCGCCGTACTCCGAGATAGTCGAGGCGGCTCGCGCTCAAGGTATCACGGACACGGCAAAGTATCGAGAAGCCTTCGCTCGCGGGCGCCTGCCGCGATGCAGCCCCTTTGACCCGTCCGAGTACAGAGAGTGGATCTCGTGGGCGGACTTCACCGGCATCCCTAACTACCATTCAGACGCGGAACTGTACGACGGCCTGATCGCCCTCGACCTGCACGAGCTCGCGTTGCTACCGACGCCGGAGCTTCGCAGGTTTCTCCTGTCTTGCGAGTATTGGGCTTCGATCCGCGCCAAAGCCGCCGACATGGGGATTGCGGAGAACGACATCCCTGCCAACATCGGCCGCATTGCAGAAGCCCTCTATCGCGATTCACATCGGGATTCTGGGCTGAGAATGCCAACGCCCGCGGATATGGCGGGTGCAGGTTCCGTCTCGGTGCCGCCGACCCCAGTTCCGCAGAGTCTTACACTTTCCCCGGCACAGCTCGTCAACACTGTAACGAAGTGGCTTCCGAACAGTATTAAGCTTCAGCAGGAGATCATCACCGGGTTTTATTGCAATGCCTGGGAAATTCTCGCGCGCCAGGATGCCTTAGAGGGCAACGGCTTTGAGTATGTCCGGACCACCATTCTAGACAAGCTCACCGACGTAAAGCCCCAACTCGTCACCGAGTTTCTACGTCAGTACGACGGCGCCGCCGCCTTCCACATCAACGGCAGGAACTGGATGCAGGCCTACTCGCGTTGGCATTCGGAGGAACACTTCCGCTTCATTAACTGGTCGTCGGCTGGACTCGGAAAAACCCGTACCGTCCCTGCAATCGCCTCAGCGTATGACATCCACCTCACGATAATCATTTCGCCAAAAAGGATCACGAACGACAAGAATCCTCAACTGGCGTTCGAATTGCTCACCGAAGATCCGAAAGCCGTAATTCACTACTCAGACTATGGCGTTCCCCCCTTCCTCGCACCCGGTCAGCACCATTACTTCGTGTGCAACAGTGAGAAGTTACAGCAGGGGGCCAAAACTCGCCGGATGGTAGACGCGCTCATCGCTCACCGCCCTGGATTGATCGCTTTCGACGAAGGACACCTGCTCGTCTCATGTAACCTCGTCGATCCGGAACTGGGAGAGAAGACGGCCGACACGAAGTACAAGCCCCGGATGGAGGGTCTGCGGTATCTGCTCGATGAACTCGGTCCCGAGCCTCGCATCGTCGTCTTGACCGGGACCCCAGTTCGCGTGGATGCACGTGAAGGCCAAGCACTCTTCGAACTGATTGGGGTTGAGGTAGGTGAATTTGATAAGGAAATGAGCGAGCTAAATGCCCTTCGACTCCGAGGTCAACTGCAGCAGAATGGATTTCAGTTTCTGAACTATGGACTGCCGGAGTTGAGGCGCTATATCTACCCGTTCAAGGTCCCCTCAGATGTTGCCGCGAAACTCAACAGTTCGGATCTGTCCACCCTCGACAAAGAAGTCATTCGGATGGAATACGCACTCCAGAATATCTACAGTCTGCGGGGCAAGAGCGTAATCAATACTGAGAGGGTGCCGCTTTCGCCAGACGAGGCGATTTCAGTCGACAGCCGTGATTCTATATACGACCTGGCTGAGTTGATCGAGTTGGAGTCGGACAAAGAGGCCAAGGCCCAGGCCGCGCGCCAAACGCAGCCCGGAAAGACTTCCTCGCCAAATCCAGTCGAAGATTCTTTCGAAGGCTGTGCGGCTCTGGACCGCCAGCGATTCCCTGTCGTCAAACTGAATTACGAGCCGTTGGACGAGTCTGTGAATCCGATCTTTTTCACCTACTTTGTGGATGGTCCTTCGGCGGTGATCTCGGATTTTCTCACGAGCAAAAATATCCAACACCTACGCTGCACGGGCGATAGCGACGATGCGGAACTCGGCAAGTACCTCACGCAAAAAGACTCGAGCCTGATTGCCAGTTCGAGTTGGTCTGTGGGTGTTGACGGGTCGCAGAAGGTCTCAAACGCCCTAGTGACCCTCGGAATTCCATGGCATGACTCAGGCCACCGACAGACAGTCGCGCGGATCCACAGGCAGGGCGCCGAGACACCAGACGGCACCCCCACGACGGTGATTCACGAGATTATTCCCGTCGCAGTCAACGTGAACTATGACGTCAAGCGGCTCAACAAGGTCTATGCTCGCCGAACATTTACCGAGATTCTAAGCCTCGGAGAGGTTTACGACGCAGAACCTAAGTCAAAGCGCAAGACCTCAACGAAGGCAGAGATAGCCGCCGAACTTAAGGCTGCGATCAGCGGCTTATTAGGCGCACAGATTTCGATGTCCCTCACGAATCAAGAAGAAGAGCTGGCCACACTATGATCCAGTACGACGCATCAATACCATTTGTAGAGCACTTTGGGATGTATCAGGTGCCCGACACGTTGGCCGACGCGGTTGAGCAATACAGAATTGATTCGCTCCGAAGTGCGATGGAGAAAATGCACGTCGGTCCGGAAATCTTTGAACTCCTCGTCACTGAGGATGTTTCGGTCACAGATGACTTTGGTACGCTCTGCGATCCGATCGGCTACTTCGCGGATTCGTTGCTGAGTTACATCAAGCCGGCCACCTCCGCCTCCCTTCCTCCGGTGCCATCTACCCTGGCCGACCGGGGTGTTGGCGGCGCCGCCCTCTGGATCGTCCCGCCCGTACCGAAGGCCTTAGTTGAAGCAGACAGCGCATCGGTCGTGAAGGTTGCCACACTTACAGCCACTTCGTTCTGCGACACAGACTTTGTCGTGGGCGACCGAGAAGCCAACCTCCGCTACATCGCGCTCAATAGCGTTGACCACCCGGCATCAATGGTGCTTCGGGAATCAAAGATCGGCGTTCCCCTGGAGGCACGTGAATTGGAATGTCTCAGCCGGGAGGAGCTTATTGCCTGTGCGACAGACGTTCGCAGTTATATTTTGGAGCGGAATCGCCATATTGTCTTCTGCAAGGGTTGTTCTAAGAAGATGCTGAATCTCAATATGCAGGTTATGTCGGCTCAGACCGAACACGTCTGCTGATCACAACACCGGCGTTTGCAGGAATTCCATTCGAGCCCGTTCCTGCCTTGATGGCGATTGCTGACGAGGTGCTTAAACTCTCCGCGGGCTGCATCAAATGCGGCACGCCGGCGATCCATACCCAAGGTCGCGGCGACAGCACAGATCGTGTCCAAGTCGGTACGGTTGGTGCCTATGAGGGGCGCTGCCGCTCATGCTTCGACCCAGGGCAGGCTGGTCGCCGAGCAATAACTGAAGAATGTTTTCCCAAAGGAGGCTCACATGCCAGTCCCTAACCAGGTTGCATGTGCAGCCTGTGATTGCTATCCGTCCAAGCTCATTCTTGGACTATGCCCTGACTGTCGAATGAAAGTCGTCCGGCCCCCTGCAAAATATCAGTGGACAAAGGATATGGACGACCAACTCCGTCAAACCTATCGGAGGACGGGTCGGAAGAAAGGCGCTTTGTCGGCAGAACTGACACGGCTCTGTTCCGCGTTTGGGTTCCCGCGCACGGCTATTATGAATCGCGCCCGGACGCTCGACTTGAATCATATTCGACCATTCAAACCGTGGACCGACGAAGAGAAGGACGCCCTTCGCAAGCTTGTTGGGCTTCTGGGTGTGAATTCTATAGCCAAGAGATTACGTCGCAGTCCGCAGATCGTTAAGATCCAACTCGCCAAGATGAACCTCACAGCCCAACTCACGGATGGGTACACAATCCACCAGCTTCAACAGTTGCTTGGGGTTCCCCACCGGAGCATCCAACTGTGGCTGACCACTCAGGCGCTCCAAATGGATCTCGATACGGAGCGGATCACCGAAGCTTCCGTCCGTGATTTCGTCCGCCAAAATCTGTTCGAGTTTTCCTTCAAACGCGTCGACGAGGCCTGGGTCAAGACCATACTAAGCACCCAACGGGCAGAACGGCGGCGCGTCGAACACGACGACGAGGTGAGACGTGCGGCATAGTGTCACTTTGGAACCGCCAGCAGGAGACTACCTTGAAGATCGATAGCACGCTCACCACCATCAAGAACATCCATCGCCGGGTTGTAGGGTATTCAGCCAACCTCCACTCCATTGGAACCGCGAAGGAGCACCAGACCAAAGATGAGGCAACCGCGGACCTGGCAGCGATGATCGCGTTTCGCTGCCAGCGCGAGAGCGCCGAGGTTAAGACTGTCTGCCTGCGAGGGCATGTGGGCGTCTTCTCCTACAATCTATTTGGCGCAATCGCAAGTCGCCATGTTTGGCCGGACGGGACCATCGCTCTATCCGTTGCGTATGAAACGATTGCCGAAGCCGGAGCCAACTTCCGGTACCACGTCGCCCAGATGACATGGGACGGCACGCTCGAGTCTAGCGACATCCTCACCGATGCGCAGCAGGGCGAGTTCCGGGGGTGGGCCGAGTTCCAGCTCCGCTACAAGTACGCCCACGACACCCTCGGACTGAAGGACGGCGACGCTCACCAGTACGCGTGTGACGGCCGCAATCCCTACACGCCGCCAAACCCCAATCGGTCGCAGTTGGCGGCCAGTGCGCGTAAGGTTCGCGCTTACAGGAAGGACCAAGATGCCAGCACTATTCTTTGATGACGCAGAAATTCTCTCTCGGGACACCCGGGCCCAGGCAATCGAGGATGGCATCTTGGTCGACATGACTGTCGAGCCTTTTGGATCGATGGCGCGTGAAGCTTAACTCGGCGGCACGATCGGCAGACCCGTGGCGCGCCATGCATGAAATCCGCCCACCAGGTCCGTCGCGCGCCAAAGTCCGAGATCCTGTAGAGCTGCGGCCGCCAGGCTCGATGTATAACCTTCGGAACAAAACACGATTACTTGCAGGTCATGATCGGTCGCGACCGGCAGCCGCGCGCTGGATGCCGGGTCGAACCGCCACTCGAGCACGTTACGCTCGACAATCAACGCCCCTGGAATACTGCCCTCGATCGCGCGCCGACCTTCGGGACGAATATCGACGAGTATCGCCTCTGTTTTGGCCACGGCCTCATAGGCCTCATCCGGAGATAGCCGTCGCAACCGGGTGCGCGCCACTGAAAGCATCTGCTCAACTGTCGAGCCACCTGTCTGGATTCCGGGTTTTCGCCTCTGCACGTGCCACTCCTGATCAAGCGTCTCAACCCGCTCATCCGCGCGTTCGCGCGGGACCAGTCGATTCCCATCCAACTCGTACTCGTTCATTTCGCTCAGTGGAGGCGAATAGGCGTGAATGCTAACGGCCGGCGCGAGGGAGGCATTGCGGACGTCATGCGCATAATCGGGACCGAATGCGCGAGGCTGGCCTGGATGTATCACAATGGTTAGCTCACCAGCACGATGCTCCTCAAGAATCCCGGTCGCTACGACGAAGGCCCCCGCGGACTCACCGTGGTCGTGGAATCCGGTGGATTGGCCGGGCAGCCAACTGATCACCCAAATGTCGTGGTCCTGACCGTGATATAGGCGTTCATACCAACGCCCCTCGGCGCGGAGCCGCACCCGATCCATCCATCCATCAGACAACGCGAACTGGAAGACGATGTTGGCTAGTTCCTCAGGCGTTCTCGAAGACGTGCTGGGTAGGCCCTCCGCTGCTATCAAAGTGCTCCTGGCCTCAGGAACAAGTCGCTCCTGTGTTGCGAGTTGCATAGGATCTCCAGAGCTGAACCGTCGCAAACAAGGCCGCGCACTGAAGTCAGCTTGTTGACGGATATACGGGCAAACATGGGAGTAATTCGGACGAGCTTTGGAGAAGGCGTTTCAGAAATATCTGAGAATGTCGCGGCTCACCCAACAAGAGGTTGGTGGCAGCGACAACAATGAAGCAGGACGGACGCCATAGTCTCAAGCTAGCATGGCGTGAAGAATATGGTCAATGGTCAAGCTTCGACGGTAGTGTCCTAATTTCAAATGCCCAGTCGCGGGATTTGGCGGGACGCGGCGGGAAGTGGCGGGAACTAACTTGCATTTTGGCCCTATGTTGTCTCGCTATACCCTGCTCTGGTTTCGGCGCGGAACCCAGTACCCGGAGTCATACGTGTTCCATCCGGGGTTTCCGATACCCCTCCCGACTCGAATCTATAGACCAACAAGAACTTGGTAAGGCCATCCCTGCCAAAGGCATCCTGGTATTCGATAGACCCATAGGCACAGAGCACAGTTTCTTCCCCACGCAAAGCAACAAGTTCGCCATGTGTAAGCATTCCAGATTCGAGTACGGAGTTAACCCCATAGTGGTCACCGGGCGCACGAACAACGCCATCTACGCCAAAGAAACTAGCTTCGGTCGTATAGGCTGGGACTTCATCCAATTGGGGTTCGGGTGGAGAAGTGTTCGGGACGGCGGGAACGATGAGGCATCTGTATCTTTCCCGCACTATTCGGGCAGGAGTATTTCCGGTAATTTTCACCTCAATTATGACTCCCGGAACGATATTTTTCTCAATACATTCTCGAAGGGCTGGCGGGTCTCTTTTCCCGTGAATCAGTACCCAACCACGGTCGGCATCCATTTGCGCCTTTGCAGCCTTCTCAGTCGCCTTAGTTTGCCGTTCAAGTTTGCGGAGGGTTATGAAGGCAGCTCCAATGCCAAGAGCGCCAATAACGGCCAATACCGCGTTGATCCAGAAAGCGGATTTGTCATAACGATCCTTGGCTGGGGCAGAGACGATCCTTACATCGGCGTCAATGTATGTCTGGGCTTCGGTTTGGAGTTTTGGGCTACCTGCATACTGTATGGCGGCAACCGACGCAACTGGAAGGGGTGGGTTATTGCCTTTTGCAGTATGCTGTGCTTCGTTCGTCTGGGCGTAAGTTTGCATCGGGAAGATGAGCAGCGACAGACCGAGAATTATCAGACTCTTCCGCATAATTCTGAAATTGTACTACAAAAACACTTGACAATATCCTATTTATTGCAGTACAGTAATTACATGGCAAACGTACTCAACACCGACAAGCAAATCGCAATCATCGGCGCACTGGCTGAGGGTTCCAGCATCCGTTCGATCGAGCGCATGACAGGCGTTCACCGGGATACGATCATGCGGCTGGGCGTGAAGGTTGGACAGGGCTGCACCGCTCTGTTGGATGCCAAGATGCGCAATCTGCCCTGCGACCGTTTGGAACTGGACGAGATTTGGGGTTTCGTCGGAAAGAAGGATCGGAGCGTCCGTATGGATGATCCACTTGAGGTTGGCTCGGTCTGGACATGGTGCGCGATTGATGCCGATACAAAGCTGGTTCCGGCCTTCCGCGTTGGGGATCGTACCCCATCGACCGCAATCGCATTCGTTCAGGATGTGGCGAACCGCATGTCCAAGCGGGTGCAAATCTCGACAGATGGCCTTGCGGCGTACCGGGTAGCCATTGAATCCGCTTTTGGCGCGGACGTGGACTTCGCTCAGATCATCAAAACCTACGGCCACGAAGAGACGAGCGACAATCGCCGTTACTCCGCACCGGAGTTCGTTTCCTCTGAGAAGAAGGTCGTTACTGGCCGTCCGAACTTCAACCTGATTTCGACCAGCTACATCGAACGGCTGAATGCTACTACCCGGCTACACATGCGCCGCCTGACTAGGCTCACGTTAGCATTCTCTAAGAAGCGCGAGAACTTCGAGGCTGCGGTTGGACTGCACTTCGCCTATTACAACTTCGTCAAGCGTCACAACACGCTCCGCTGCACCCCGGCGATGGCGGCAGGCGTAGAGCCGGGATTCTGGAGCGTGGGAGACCTGGTAGAGGCCACAGCATGACTGAGATAGAAGAACTCGGAGATGTGATCCGCAAGCTACACAAGGCGAAGGCGAAGCACGTCCAGAGTGTGCATGTAACCGAGGTCTTTCAAGGCAAGACGATTTGGGATGGGATGGTGGAAGTATTCGACCTGAAAGGCCATCCGAATACCCACAGAGCCTATGCATGGACACACGCTACGGACGATCCGAAGCAATCCCGGCGCAGCGTCACCGTGCTTCACATTCCCCCGGCAATTTCGCCACAGACCGCCGTACAAGCCGCTATCTTGCAGGAGATCAGAAATGCCAGCCCAGCCCAAGCCTAAGAAACCCGGACGCCCCAAACTACCCAAGGGAGCTGCTAAAGGAAAGACTGTGCAGGTACGTTTCAGCACAGACGATCTAAAGCGTGTGACCGCCGCTGCCAAGGTCAGCAAGCAAAGCCTGTCCGAGTGGATACGCAGCACCGTAAACGCCGCAGTCAGCATTCCAAACCAAGGTGCTATGAATGGATAGCCAATTCAAATTAGGACACTACCCGCAACTTCTGATGATTGACATGTTGACCCTGAACTGGCCGACTTGACGTTTACCAACACAGATAAGCAGGAGCCCCGCAAACGGGCTCCTTATTTTTTGGAGAGTTCATTATGGCAGCAGCTCACCATTTTCAGTCCGAATCATTCACTGCAACCAAGTGGAGCAACGCAGAAGAAAAAACTAAGTTTGCCAATGACCTCATGGCGTTCATCGCAGCGGATTTCCCCGAGAAAAAGTTCAAGAAGGGTTTCTACGACCGTCTCAGTCATTGTTTCGGCATGATTGCCCACTA
>Ga0224554_1001676_pt1 | contig 13357 bp, 22 predicted proteins | sample 714S22024metaG_FD_180666 | JGI IMG/M metagenome (GOLD analysis project Ga0224554, IMG submission 180666) | Peat soil microbial communities from Stordalen Mire, Sweden - 717 S2 20-24 | ecosystem: Environmental > Terrestrial > Soil > Wetlands > Peat | place: Sweden: Norrbotten County, Stordalen...
CAGTTTTCAGTATTCAGTGATCAGTTGTCAGTCAGACATTGAAAACGGCTGGGAACTAACAACTGAAACCTGATCCCTAGTCTTCCACGATCCGCACCAGGTGCGGAACTGCCTTCACCATGCCGCGCGTTGATTCTGTATCGACACGCTCGACGATCTGGTTCAGCCGCGTAAAGCCCAGCCCCTTCACCACAGCCTTGTGCTTGAAAGGCGTGGAGTTCTTTGAGCGGTAATACTGAATGCGAATCATCTTGACCTTGGTCGCAGCCTTGGCCGCCGGTTTGGCTGCTTTCTTTGGCGCGGCCTTGGCCTCGACTGCTGCGGCGGTAGTTTTCTTGGTCTCTGCCATGGCTTACATCTCCTCCACGGTCTTGCCGCGCATGGTCGCCACATCGGCCTTGTCGCGCAGTTGCAACAGCGCGGCGAAGGTGGCCTTGACCACATTGTGCGGGTTAGGAGAACCGAGGCTCTTGGTGAGCACATTCTGCACTCCGGCCGAGGTCATCACGGCGCGCACCGCGCCTCCGGCAATCACACCCGTGCCTTCCGGCGCCGGCTTCAGCAGCACCTGTCCGGCGCCGTAGCGGCCCAGGACGAGGTGTGGAATCGAGGTCTCGGTAAGGTTGACACGGATCAGGTTCTTCTTGGCCGCTTCGATTCCCTTGCGAATCGCCTGGGGAACTTCCTTGGCCTTGCCGGAACCGTGACCCACTACCCCCGAGGCGGCGTCGCCCACGACCACAAGCGCGGCAAACGACATGTTCTTGCCGCCCTTCACCACTTTGGTTACGCGATTGATGGCCACCACCTGATCCTTCAGGTTGTACTGGTTGGCATCGAGTTTCTTCTTCAAGATCGTCATTGCTCTCTCGTTTTTCCTGCTAGCTTCTAGCCTCTAGCTTCTAGCTTCTAGCTCATCCCGCTGATTGAAAACCGTTCGATTAAGCGAAACAAGCTAGAAGCTAGAAGCTAGGAGCTTGTAGCTGCCTTTAGAACTCCAGGCCCGCCTCGCGGGCTGCATCGGCCAGCGCCTTGATGCGGCCGTGATACAGGTAGCCGCCGCGATCGAAGACCACCTTCTTGATGCCCTTTTCGACGGCCTTCTCGGCTACAGCCTTGCCAATCTCCTTGGCCGAGGCGATGTTGCCGCCGGTCTTCAGCTTGATGCTCGAGGCCGAAACCAGGGTTTGCCCCGTCTGGTCGTCGATCACTTGCGCGTAGATGTGGTTCAGCGAGCGGTAAACATTCAGCCGCGGCCGCTCCCCGGTGCCCGACAGCTTGGCGCGGATGCGCGCGTGAATGCGCTGGCGAATTGCGTTTCTCTTGGTCTCGGTAATCATGGTCTCTCATTCCTATCAGCGGAGCCGCCCAGCAGCCCCGTTCGGTTAGTTTCCAGTGATCAGTGGACAGTGATCAGTGATCAGAAATCTGCAAACTACACATGAGCAAACTGACCACTGATCACTGACAACTGACAACTGCTTTACTTCGCGCCCGTCTTGCCGGCCTTCTTCTTGAGTTTCTCGTCGGAGTAGCGCACGCCCTTGTTCTTGTAGGGATCGGGCTTGCGCAGCGAACGCATATCCGCGGCCACCTGGCCCACCTTCTGCCGGTCGATGCCGCTCACCGTCAAGTGCGTCTGCTTGGGATCAATTGCCACCTCGATGCCGCTCGGCAGCGGAACTTCGATGGGATGCGAATAGCCGAGCGTGAACACCACCGTGCCCTTGCCCTTCAACTCGGCGCGGTAGCCGATGCCCACAATGTCGAGTTCGCGGGTCCAGCCCTTGGTCACGCCCACGACCGCATTCGACACCAGGGCGCGCGTCAGTCCGTGCAGCGCGGCATTCTTCTCGTTGTCCCGCACCACGTTCAACACGCCGTCCTTGGTCTCGAGCGAAATACCCTGGGCGATCATCGCCGAAACCTTGCCCTTGGGGCCCTCGACCAGAACCGTGTTGCCCGAAACTGTGTACTTAACGCCCGCGGGCAGCGGGATCGGTTTCTTTCCAATGCGCGACATCGTTTCAATCCTTCTTCTGGCTTGCGAGTCCCGAGAAACAGTTGTCAGTGATCAGTTCTCAGTGATCAGTTTCAACACTTCGTCGTTCCACTGCAGCCCGTAAAACAGTGAACAGTTAGTAGTGGACAGTGCACAGGCCTTAACTGACCACTGAACACTGATCACTGACCACTGTCGTTACCAGACTTCGCAGAGCAACTCGCCGCCTACACCTTCGCGGCGAGCCTGGCGGCCCGTCATCACGCCCTTGGGCGTGGTCATGATCGAGATGCCAAGACCACCCTGCACGCGCTTGATTTCGTCGCGGCCAATGTACACACGGCAGCCGGGACGCGAAATGCGCGCCAGGTCGCGGATCGCCGCCTCGGTGCCGCCGTACTTCAGATACACGCGCAGCACCGGCTTGCCATCCTCTTCCTGGGTCTTGTAGTTCGAGATATAGCCCTCTTCCTTAAGAATGCGGGCAATCTCGGTCTTCAGCTTCGAAGCCGGCACATCCAGCTTCTGATGACGCGCCCGGATTGCGTTCCGGATCCGCGCCAGAAAATCTGCTACAGGGTCACTCAGACTCATTCCTTCTCCTTCATCCCCCGTTCGCCCGCCTGTCTGGCGGGAACCTGCGGGAATGCGTACTACAGTGATCAGTGGACAGTGATCAGTGAACAGTTCTTGAAACTTTCTGCCTGTTGTCAGTGTGCTTACCAGCAACTGACCACTGTTCACTGCACACTGTTCACTGTTTTTCTCTACCAGCTCGACTTCACCACGCCAGGGATCTCTCCCTTGAGCGCCAGCGACCGGAAACACAGGCGGCAAACGCCGAACTTGCGCAGAAACCCTCGTGGCCTTCCGCAGAGCTGGCACCGGTTGTGCTTGCGGCAGGCGAATTTCGCTTTCCGCGCGTCTTTCACTCTTTTTGCAGTAGTTGCCATAAACCCTCTTGAACAACAGCCACTAGCTTCTAGCTACTAGCTTCCAGCTTGTTCCTCGCCCAACTTACTTTCGAGCCCGCAGAACAAGCCCAAAATCCCTCTCGCTTCATCCGCTGGTTCCACCTCAATCGAGCTAGAGGCTAGAGGCTAGCGGCTAGAAGCTGCTTTTACGCGCCTTGCCGGAAGGGCATTCCGAAGTGCTTCAACAGCGCGCGCGCTCCGTTGTCGTCCCTTGCCGTGGTCACGATCGTGATGTTCATGCCCTTCAGCTTTTCCACCTTCGAGTAGTCGATCTCAGGGAAGATCAGCTGGTCGCGCAACCCGAGCGTGTAATTGCCGCGCCCGTCAAAACTCTTTGTCGAAACGCCGCGAAAATCGCGAACGCGCGGCAGAGCCGTCGAGATCAGACGGTCAAGAAACTCGTACGCCTTGTCGGAGCGCAGCGTAACCATGGCGCCAATCGACATGCCCGCCCTCACCTTGAAAGCCGCAATCGACTTCTTGGCCTTGGTCGTCACCGGCTTCTGGCCGGCGATCATGGTCAGGTCGGCCACCAGCGGATCCAGCAGCTTGGTGTTCTGCGTCGCTTCGCCCAGACCCATGTTGATGACAACCTTCTTCAAGGCCGGCACCGCCATCGAGTTCTCAAGACCAAGCTCCTTCTTCAGAGCCTGCTTGATCTCCTTGTGATACTTCTCTTTCAATCGTGCTGCCATGTTTCTGCTCTCTTTCTTCCGTTGCTCGGAGTGGCTGCCCGTTGCCGTTGGCCGTTTACCGTTGCGGAAGGTGCTTCTAAAATCAGCTACCAGCCTCTAGCTACTAGCTTTTAGCCCGGCTTCCAACGAAGCTCCCCGTTCTTGCACGAAGAGCTAGAAGCTAGGAGCTAGAAGCTGAAAAGCTGCCTCTTTACTGCTTTGTGGGCAGCGTCTGCCCGCACTTCTTGCACACGCGCACCCGCGACTCGCCCTCAATCTTGTGGCCCACGCGCGATGGCCCGCAGTTGGGGCAAACCAGCATCACGTTCGACACGTTGATCGGCGACTCCTGCTCGGCGATACCGCCCTTGGTACGCTGGCCGGTCTTGCTCGAAATCGTCTTCTTGACCACCCGCACGTGCTCCACAAGAACCGTGCCCTTGTCGGGAAATACGCGCAATACCCGGCCCGTCTTGCCGCGGTCAGATCCCGTCAGCACCTTGACCGTATCGTTGCGATGAATATTCAAACTCGGCATCTCTTCTCCAAAGAAGCAGCTTCTAGCCGCTAGCTTCTAGCTCTTAGCTTTTCACTGCCCATATCCAACTTCTTCAACTCCGCCCGCCTCGCCCTAAAACCAGCTAGAAGCTAGGAGCTAGAAGCTGCCTTAAACAACTTCCGGCGCGAGCGAAACGATCTTCAAAAACTTCTTCTCGCGCAGTTCGCGGGCCACCGGCCCGAAGACGCGCGTTCCCACCGGCTCGTGCGCATCGTCGATCACCACCGCCGCGTTCTCGTCGAAGCGGATGTAGGTTCCGTCGCGGCGACGATGCTCTTTGCGGGTGCGGACAATGACTGCCTTCACGACCTTGCCCTTCTTGACTGTTCCGTCGGGCGAGGCTTCCTTCACGGCTGCCGTCACAATGTCGCCCAACCCGGCCTTCTTGCCCAGCCCGCCGCCCAGCGGCAGAATCACTTGCAGCTTGCGCGCGCCGGAGTTGTCGGCCACCGCGAGCATCGTTCTCATTTGCACAGCCATGGGTTCTTCTCCTTCTCGCTCGCGCTACTTGATGGCTGCGTCGGCAGCGTCTTCAATCTGGCCGAGCGACGAACGCCGGACAATCTCTTCAAGGGACCAGCGCTTCAGCTTGCTCAACGGACGGGTCTCGCGGATCCGCACCACATCGCCCATACGCGCCGAGCTCTGCTCGTCATGCGCATAAAACTTCTTCGTGGTGCGCATGATCTTCTTGTACTTGGTGTGCGGCTTGCGCATCTCGACCTCGACCACAATGGTCTTCTGCATCTTGGTCGAAACCACCTGGCCAACCTTCTCGTTGCGCCGTGCGCCGCTTACCGGCGCCTGCACTGCTTCAACTGTCGCCGTCATTTAGCGTGCTCCCTTCTTCTTGCCGGCCTTTACTTCCACTGCTGCTGCCGGCTCGGCGGCCACACCCGCGCCAAGTTCGCGCTCCCGGGCCACCGTTTTGATCTGTGCGATCTCCTTGCGCAGCTGGCGGAGCTTCTTCACTCCGTCGTTCTGCCCCAGCGAGACCTGAAAGCGAAGCCGGAACAACTGCTCGGCGGTCGTCTTCTCGTGGTGCGTCAGTTCTTCGTCGCTCAAACTGCGAATCTTTGCGAGTTCCATCGTTTCTTAGCTCCTGGCTCCCAGCTTCCAGCTTCCAGCTTCCTCTTGCTCATGCGTAACTCTTCGATTCAACGCTGAGCGCTAGAAGCTAAAGACTAGCGGCTAAAAGCTGCATTTCTACTTTGCCTCGGCCACGGTCTTCACGGCTCCCGGCCGCATCACGAACTTGGTTCTCAAGGGCAGCTTGTTCGATGCCAGCCGCATTGCTTCTTCGGCCATGGCCGGCGTCACGCCTTCCATCTCGAACAGAATCTTGCCCGGCCTCACCACGGCTACCCAGTGGTCAAGCGCGCCCTTGCCCGAACCCATTCGAACTTCGGCCGGCTTCTTGGTAATCGGCTTGTCGGGGAACAGGCGCAGCCAGATCTTGCCGCCGCGCTTGATAAACCGCGTCATCGCGATACGGCTGGCTTCAATCTGACGGTCGGTAATATAACCGCACTCCAGCACCTTCAATCCGTATTCACCGAACGACAGCGAGGAGCCGCGCCACGCCTTGCCCCGGCGCTTGCCCTTTTGCTGCTTGCGAAACTTCACCTTCTTTGGCATCAACATGACGAAAACCTCGAAAACCAGCTACTAGCTGCTAGCTTCTAGCCCCTAGCTCAAAACTCTTACTGCCCAGCCCGGCCTCGCAACACACTAGCTAAAAGCTAGAGGCTAGAAGCTAAGAGCTGCCTTTAGAACACACTCGTTCCCACCGGCGGCGCCTGACGGCGCTTCTGCTCGTAGATATCGCCGCGATAGATCCACGTCTTCACGCCGATCACGCCGTAAGTGGTGTTGGCCTCAGTGAACCCATAATCGATATCGGCCCTCAGCGTGTGCAGCGGCAAACGGCCCTGCAGATACCACTCCGAGCGCGCGATTTCGTTGCCGTTCAACCGGCCCGAGACCCGAACCTTAATCCCCTTGCAGCCGAAGCGCAGCGCCGAATCAACGCTCTTTCTCATCGCACGGCGGAAGCTGACGCGCTTTTCCAGCTGCAGCGCGATATTCTCCGACACCAGTTGCGCATCCAGCTCCGGCTTGTTCACTTCGATGATGTCGATGAACACTTCGCGGTTGGTGCGCTTGCCCAGCTCCGTCTTGAGCTTCTCGATCTCGGCGCCCTTGCGGCCGATCACGATGCCCGGACGCGCGGTGCGGATAAGAAAGCGCAGCTTGTTGCCCGGACGCTCGATCTCAACCGAGCTCACGCCCGCAGCCTTCAGCTTCTCGCGCAACTCCGCCTTCAGCTTGACGTCCTCGACAAGGAGCTTGTCAAACTCGCGCTCTGAGAACCAGCGCGAACGCCACGGCTTGTTCACTCCCAGCCGGAATCCGTAAGGATGGACTTTCTGTCCCATACTTTTCCTCTCAAACCTTTCGGCCTACTTAGCGGCCTTTTTCTTGGTTGCCGTCTTCGCCGCTTTCGGCTCGCCGGCTTTCTTGCTCGATGTCTTTGCCGCCTTTGGTGCAGCAGCTTTCTTCTTGTCCGTCTTCGGTGTGTCCGCTTGCGCAGTCACAGGCTCTTCGACCTTGGTGACCAGGCTTGCGGATCCGGGACGCTCAGCAACCGAAAGGATGATGTGCGTCAGCCTGCGCTGATAGCGGAACGCGCGTCCCATGGGGGCAGGGCGAATGCGCTTCATGCGCGGGCCGTCATTGGCTACGGCCGTCTTGACGTAGAGATTGTCAACATCGACGTCGGTGCCCTTCTCGCCGGAAACGTACTTCGCGTTATCCACCGCCGAAATGAGCAGCTTGTGAATCACCGGCGCGATGCGCTTCTTGGTAAAGGCGGCTGTCTCCAACGCCTCCTGGACTCCGCGGCCCTTGATCAGTTCCAGCACCAGGCGCGCCTTTTGGGGCGACACGCGCTGAAACCTAGCTTCGGCCCGATATTCCTTTATTTCGACTGCCATTGGTCTGTCCTCAATCACTTCAAATGCTATTGGCTCACTTACCGCGGCTTGGCGCTTGCTTCGGCTGACTTGCCAGCTCCACCCGTGTGTCCCTTGAACGTCCGGGTCGGCGCGAACTCACCCAACTTGTGTCCCACCATGTTCTCGGTCACGTAAACGGGAACAAACTTCTTGCCGTTGTGCACGGCGATGGTGTGGCCCACAAACTCGGGAAAGATCGTCGAGCGGCGCGACCAGGTCTTGACTACCTTCTTGTCGTTGGCCTGATTCAGCACCTCGATCTTCACGGTCAGGTGCGCATCCACAAACGGGCCCTTCTTTGTCGAACGTGCCATAAATCTTAGCTCCTAGCTTCTAGCTGCTAGCCTCTAGCTTTTTCTTGCCCAAGCCAGCTGCCCAGCTATTGCCTGAATTCTTAACCGGCCGCATTCAGCTAGAAGCTAAAAGCTAGAAGCTAGCGGCTGTTTTTCTACTTCGCCCGGCGGCTGACGATGAACGTATCAGTCCGCTTGTTGTTGCGTGTCTTGTAGCCACGTGTTGGCTGGCCCCACGGGGTCACCGGATGACGTCCGCCCGAGGTCTTGCCTTCGCCGCCGCCGTGCGGGTGGTCCACCGGGTTCATGGTCACGCCGCGATTGGTCGGCCGGATGCCCAGCCAGCGGTTGCGTCCCGCCTTGCCGATGGCCACGTTCTCGTGGTCCGTGTTGCCCACTTGCCCGATGGTCGCCATGCAGTCGGCCAGCACCTTGCGGGTCTCGCCGGAAGGCAGCTTCAGCAGGGCGTAATCGCCCTCCTTGGCCACCAGTTGCGCCTGAGTTCCGGCCGAACGCGCCATCTGCGCGCCCTTGCCCGGCTTCAGCTCGATGGCATGCACTGTGGTGCCCGCGGGAATGTTCTTGAGCGGCAGCGCGTTGCCCACCAGGATGTCTGCTTCGGGACCCGAACTCACCGTCGCGCCTACCTTCAGCCCGATCGGCACCAGAATGTAGCGCTTCTCGCCGTCCGCATAGTTCACCAGCGCAATGCGCGCCGAGCGGCCGGGATCGTATTCAATCGTGGCCACCTTGCCTGGCACTCCGAACTTGTCGCGCTTGAAGTCGATCAGGCGCAGTTTCTGCTTGTGTCCGCCGCCGTGATGACGCATTGTCAGGTCGCCCGTGTTGCGGCGTCCGCCGGTGCGCTTGCGGACCGTCAGGAGCGGCTTGTGCGGCGTATCCGTCGTCAGGTCGTCATTGACCAGCGATGTCTGGAAGCGCAGCGTCGGCGTTATCGGTCTGTATGTCTTGATTGCCATTGTCTCTGTCCTTGACGAGCTCTCAACTACCAGCCTTCAGCTCATCCATCTCAAACAAACTTCCCAATCTTTCTTCTCACTCCCAACTTCCCTTCAGCAGCGCCGAAGCTAAAAGCTAAGAGCTAGCAGCTAAAAGCTGCTTTACAGATTGCTCACGTACTCAGGCAGCTTTTCGCCGGCCTTCAGCTTCACGTAAGCCTTCTTCCAGTCCGGCCGGAAGCCCGCGAACTTTCCGCGGCGGCGTTCCTTGCCGACTACATTGGCTGTGCGAACCGCTGCTACCTTCACCTTGAACAACGCTTCCACTGCCTGCTTGACTTCAGTCTTCGAGGCATCGGGCGCAACTTCAAACACCAGTGTGCCCTCGGTCTCTTTCACGCCCAGACCCTTTTCAGTGATCAGCGGGCGGCGGATTACGGTATATACAGTCGGCATTACGCGGCCTCCGTTTGCGCGGCGAGCTTGCGCTTCGACACGGAATTCTTGAGAGCCTCGGCCAGCTGCTCGATGGCGGCCTTTGAAAAGATCGCGCGGTCGTAGCGGAGCAGGTCGTAGGGGTGCACTTCGTTATTCAGAACCAGCTCGACGCCTTTGAGGTTGCGCGCGCCGAGCACCAGGCCCTGGGTCAGCGTCTTGCCGTTCTCCACCAGAAGCGCCGTACGGGTCACGTTCAGCTTGTCGAGCGCCGCGCGGTAAAGCTTGGTCTTGGCTTCCTTGATCTCGAGCGTATCGACCACCGTCAGCTTGCCGTCGGCGAGCTTGGAGGCCAGCGCCGAGCGCAGCGCGCCCAGCAGCTTCTTGCGGGGAAGCGCGTAATCGTAGCTGCGCGGCTGAGGTCCGTGCACGGTGTATCCGTGACGCCACAAAGGCGACCGCACCGACCCGATACGAGCCCGGCCCGTGCCCTTCTGCTTCCAAAGCTTCTTGCCGGAACCGGCAACTTCCGTGCGGCTCTTGGTCTTGTGCGTGCCCTGGCGAAGAGAGGCGCGATAATGCTTCACGGCCTCCCAAAGGAGGGCTTCGTTCACCTGGTCGGGCGCAAAAATCGCGTCGGCCAGATCGAGCGAGCCGACCTTTTCGCCATTCAGATTGACTACATCCACTTTTGCCATCGTCTTCTTCCTGCGAGCTTCTAGCCGCTAGCCTCTAGCTTTTAGCTCTTCCTTGAATCGAGCGATCAACTTTGTTCCCGCATGCACAAGCTAGAAGCTAGAAGCTATGAGCTTGTTATTTGCGCTTGCCGAGTTTCTTCGATGCCTTCAACGGATCGACCGTGCCCGATCCGGCAAAACCACGGCGCTCACGAGGCGGCGTCTTGGCCTTGGAAATCAATACGTACCCCTCGCGCGATCCGGGTACCGCACCCTCGACCATCAACAGATTCTCTTCGAGGTCGATGCCGCGAATGCGAAGATTGCGCACAGTGATCTGTGCCGCGCCCATGTGCCCGGGCATACGCTGGCCGGGAAACACGCGCGACGGAAAGCTCGAGGCGCCGATCGAACCCTGCACCTGGAACATGTGTCCGTGCGACTTGGGTCCGCCGCCAAAACCGTGCCTGCGCACCACGCCGGCAAATCCGCGCCCCTTCGAGGTGCCAATCACATCCACAAACCGCGACTCGGAGAAGATGTCCACCAGAACCCGGTCGCCGGCCTTGACCGCAACCGTTCCCTCGTGGTCCAGCTCGAGTGCGACTTCCTTGATGACCTTGACCGGCGGCGCTTCGGTCTTCGCGAAGTGCCCCGCCTGCGGCTTGGTCACGTTCTTGGCCTTCACGAACTCAACCAGTCCGATCTGTGCGGCCTCGTAGCCGTCCTTCGCCAGCGTCTTCAACTGCGTAATCACGCAAGGGCCTGCCTGCAACACCGTAATCGGGTGCACATCGCCCTTTTCGTCGAAGACCTGCGTCATGCCGATCTTTTTACCTAGAATTCCTGTAACTGCCATGTCTTCCTCGCCTCATCATGCGAGCTAGTTCGCCTCGCACTGCCGGAGCCCCTTCGGGCTTTTCCTGATCACTGACCACTGATCACTGACCACTTATTTTTCAAACGCCTTGATCTCGACGTCGACACCGGCCGGCAGATCGAGCTTCATCAGCGCGTCCACCGTCTGCTGGGTCGGTTCAAGAATGTCGATCAGCCGCTTGTGGGTGCGAATCTCGAACGCCTCACGCGACTTCTTGTCCACGTGCGGCGAACGCAGCACGCAATACTTGTTCTTGATCGTGGGCAGTGGAATCGGACCCGCCACCGTTGCCCCGGTCCGCTTGGCCGTTTCCACAATCTCGCCCGTAGAGGTATCGAGCACGCGATAGTCGTATGCCTTCAACCGGATTCGAATTCTCTGTCCTACCATGAAATTCCCGTCTTCCCCGCAAGGGTCCGGCCTCTGGCCTTCCGCCTGCGCACCTGAATTAAAGGGATCAGCAATCAGTGCCGATTTGCTCAGGCCGCATTGTTACTTCGGCCCTGTTCCCTGATCCCTGTTCGTGCTCACTACCCGTTCAGTGGTCGGTGGTCAGATCTGTTCACTGTCCACCGTTCACTGCTCACTGTTACTTAACGATTTCCGCAACCGTGCCGGCGCCCACCGTGCGGCCGCCTTCGCGGATCGCAAAACGCAGGCCCTTTTCCAGTGCCACCGGCGTAATCAGTTCCACCTGCAGCGACACGTTGTCGCCCGGCATCACCATCTCAACGCCTTCCGGCAGCTCAGCTACGCCCGTCACGTCCGTCGTGCGGAAGTAGAACTGCGGACGGTAGCCCTTGAAGAACGGCGTATGACGGCCGCCTTCTTCCTTGCTCAGCACGTACACTTCGCCCTTGAACACCGTGTGAGGCGTGATCGAGCCCGGCTTCGCCAGCACCATCCCGCGCTCCACGTCTTCCTTCGCAATGCCGCGCAGAAGAAGACCGGCATTGTCGCCCGCCATGCCTTCATCCAGCTGCTTCTTGAACATTTCAACGCCCGTCACAACCGTCTTGCGCGTCTCGCGGAATCCAACAATCTCGGCTTCCTCGCCAACCTTGATCTTGCCGCGCTCAATACGGCCCGTAACCACCGTGCCGCGGCCAGAGATCGAGAAGATGTCTTCGATCGGCATCAGGAAGGGCTTGTCGACCGCGCGATCAGGCCGCGGAACAAACGTATCCACCGCTTCCATCAGCTCGTCGATCTTGGCTTCCCACTGCGCTTCGCCATTCAACGCGCCCAGGGCCGAGCCACGGATCACCGGAACGTCGTCGCCGGGGAACTGGTACTTCGAAAGAAGCTCACGCACTTCCATCTCCACCAGGTCGATCAGTTCCGTATCTTCCACCGCGTCGCACTTGTTCAGGAAAACCAGCACGCAGGGAACGCCCACCTGGCGCGCCAGCAGAACGTGCTCCTTGGTCTGCGGCATCGGACCGTCGGTCGCTGCCACAACAAGAATTGCGCCGTCCATCTGCGCCGCGCCCGTGATCATGTTCTTGATGTAATCGGCGTGACCAGGGCAATCCACGTGCGCATAGTGACGATTCTTGGTCTCGTACTCCACGTGCGCCGTCGCAATCGTGATACCGCGCTCACGCTCTTCTGGGGCGTTGTCGATCGAATCGAACGAACGAAACTGGTTCTTCGGGTTGTGCTTCTGCAATACCTTGGTAATGGCTGCAGTCAAAGTCGTCTTGCCGTGATCGATGTGCCCAATCGTCCCAACGTTCACGTGCGGCTTGGTACGATCAAATTTTTCCTTCGCCATGCGTCTCAGTTCCTTCCGTTAGACTTTTCACAAATCCCAAAAATATGGCTTTCAGTTTGCTCTCTCTGCATTTGCAGCAGCAACTCCCCACCGCAATGCACAAGCTAAAAGCTGCCCTTCTCAGTAGTAGGCGTAAATCCTGAAATACCTTTGCCGCAGTTCCAGCGGCACGGCTTCAACCAGCCTGAGATACCGCTCGCGCGTCAATCCCTGGTCTGAAACCGGCAGCGCCGCGTACAGCTTTTCGGCTTCCTTGCCCAGCAACCCGCGCTTGAGGATTCCTTCGTAGTTGCGAACCCGCAGCCCGGACTTGCTCACCCGGGTCAGAAAAACTTCCACATCCCGGGAGTCGAATGCAGCGTCGATCCGCGCATGAAGCTGCGCGTATCCCTGCTCGTCCCGGACCGCAATCGCTGCCTGCTCAAACATCGTTTTCTGCCCTCAATCTGCTCTTTTCAGCACTGCGGCGCTGGTCCAATTCTTGGAGCGGGAGACGAGGATCGAACTCGCGACCAACAGCTTGGAAGGCTGTGACTCTACCACTGAGTTACTCCCGCCCTTGATACCGCCGCTGACTGAACTTCTGGAGCTGATGACCAGGATTGAACTGGTGACCTCTCCCTTACCAAGGGAGTGCTCTACCAACTGAGCTACATCAGCCCTCGAAATGCAGCTCCTAGCTTCTAGCTGCTAGCTCCTAGCTTGTCCCATCAGGCACGAGCCTCATCCCACTCGTTCCACCAACACAAAAGCTAGAAGCTAGTAGCTAGAAGCTAGTAGCTGCCTTACTTCTCTCCCCCCCTGCGAATCCGATCCGCCGAACGGGCCAAAACAGTGCGCAACGCCAACCCGCCGATAATGATCAGTGGAACCCACCGAATCTCCACCGGCCTGCCCATCACCAGAACCTTGCCTGCGTCCATGGTGAACCAGATCAGAGCCGCCAAACCCACATACAAAACCAGGGCCACTGGAAATCGCTTGTCCAAATCAGCACCGCTTCTCTTCAGCCGGTCCTGATCCTCGCTCATTCCAGCCCTCGAACTCAGTCTCCAGTGGACCGTGTCTTTCTGACCACTGACTACTGAACGCTGACCACTGAACTCATGG
>Ga0224554_1001677_pt1 | contig 13351 bp, 13 predicted proteins | sample 714S22024metaG_FD_180666 | JGI IMG/M metagenome (GOLD analysis project Ga0224554, IMG submission 180666) | Peat soil microbial communities from Stordalen Mire, Sweden - 717 S2 20-24 | ecosystem: Environmental > Terrestrial > Soil > Wetlands > Peat | place: Sweden: Norrbotten County, Stordalen...
ACGGACAAGAAGGCACATTTGCCTGGAGGCTGGCATCCCGTTGGTGGGCCGGCGGCTATGATCCGGAGCCGCCCGTTTTGGCGACCTGGTCAATAATCCGCTGGATCAGGACTACGCGGACGTGAATGCGGCGGGCCACGTCCGGCACGAATTCAGGGAAACAGATTCTGTAACTGCCAAGGAAGAAAAGGCGCCATCGGTAGGTCGGCTTTACCGTCACCGCGGAGAGCAACTGCGGCGGCAAAGAGGACGGCCAGGATCGTACGCCGTTCGCGAGTTCCACCGATGGGCGCCCATCTTCCTAATACTCAGGAGCGAGATCTGTTAAACCCGGCGTTCAGGCAGACCTTGCGGCGAGCCGTTTCCACCAATCCCACAAGCCCGGTGCCCAGAAGCATCAGACTGGAAGGTTCTGGAACTGGAGTGCCAGTTGGAGGAGTAAGAGGCACAACGCCGGTCGGTCCCGCTGCCCCGGTCGCCACGACTCCATCTGTATAGATGTAGTTCGGGGATATTGTTTCCCCGTTTAAACACGCGTAGTAACCGTCAGCAAAACAGAAATACGAAGACCCGCTGAATGGGCCAGGGACGTCTGCCTGAATCAGAAACCCACCGGTTGCGCCGAAATTATACGAGAGCGCCGTTGCACTGGCAGTCAGCGTGCCTCCGGTGTCGTTAACGATCGTGGAATCGGCGGGCGTCAGATCGTAGTCGTAGGCGGAATTGAGCAGATCATTCAGGTCGAGATTCCAACTTACAATGTTGCTCGTCCCGAGGGCCCCAATTGTGCCGTCTGTCGTAATGGTGCCAACGACAGAGTCTGACTGTAATGGGTTCCCCGTGGGGTCAGAACTGGTGATGGTCGTGTTAATCGCGTAAACGGTGTTTGCACGCGCAGCCAGAGAGCACGACAGCGCAACGATAAAGGCGATTGCCAGCAACCGAGTCAGCCTACGATCCGCATTTGGCAAAATCATCATGTCTTTCATGTCTCCTTGAATTTGGTTAGTCGGAAGCCCGCATTCAAAACGATCTCGTTGCTGGCCTGCCCGACCTCTTTGTGCCAGTTGGATTGTTAGAAGGATTCCCCTTTTTGGACTAGCCCGGGGTAAAAAGACTATATCTCACATTTTGTTCGACTCGCAATCTTTTTTTATTAACTTTCAGGCAGATCCCGCGAGGCCAGCGTTCTATTGCCCGGAGCCGCCCTTGGCGACCTGGTCAATGATCCGCTGGATCAGGACTACGCGGACGTGAATGCGGCGGGCCACGTCGGGCACGAATTCTGTGACGAAGTTGTCGATGGGCGCTGTGGCCATACCGATGCCATAGCGCTCGGCGCTGGCAGGTAGATTGGTCTCCCTGCCGGGGACGTAGAGGTTGCCGATTTCGTCTTCTATAGCGCCGCCCACCACGCTCGAATAGTTCACCATACCCTTGCCGTTGTCGCCCTGAGTCCACACCACGGTGTAAATGGCGTGGGCAATTCTGCGCTTGATGGTCGCATGGGGCATGCGGTGGTAGTGCGGGTCCTGGTGCATTATGGAAGCAATCAGGAAAGTGCCAAAGAATTCGGCGGTAATGTCTTCTGTATAGCTGACGCCCACGGCCCGCTTGAAGCCATTCATGCCGGGGCCGTAAGCGGAGTGCGAGTCGGAGCCTACCGCAATTGCAGAGCTGCCCAGAATCGTGAGGGCGTTGAAGGGATCCACCACATTGCGCGCCGCCAACCAGGCTTTCTCCTCAGGAGTCATTGGCTTGACTTTTGGCCCGTCGATAAAGCGGGCATACCAGTTGATGCGGGGCGTAAAAGGCGGGCAGGGTGCGCCGGGCTGCGCGCCGGGCTGAGGATTCACTCCTGCCGCCGCGTTGCCGGCGCCGAAGACTGCTCCCAACTCGGCTGCCTGGGCTGTCTCAGAACTGGAATGGCTGGCCTGGCAGGGCCCTGGAGTTGGGGGCTTGACGTGTGCGGGAAGTTGCGGACCAGGAGCGTTTGGCAGCGGCGGCTGGGTAGTTTCGGCCTGACCGGCCGACGCTGAAATCGCCGGTAACAGCAACTCCGCAACAAGCAACAGCAGAACAGCACGACCCATTCTCCGCGCGGCCCGAAATTTCAATCGGCCGGCGGCGGAATTCTTGCTGGCGTTCTCTCTCGAATTGCTTTCCAAGAGTCATGCCCTCGGTGACGGAAGAATTGAATGCACGCTTCAGGTAAGATCGGCTCGCTGCCTGACAAGTCTATCCGGGATAACGCGTCCGCGGCGAATCGCCTTTTGGTGCATTCGTTGAGTCTGACGGAAATGGGTTGTGGAAAGTCACGCACCGATGCTTCAAAACGATGGCCGCAGAAGTGGCTGGAGCCTGCAAGCTGTATTGACCATTGCGGCACCTTCGGGCTTTCGGCGATTGACGCGCTGCTCCGCTCATCGGAGACTTAAGAAGAGGTTGCTCTCCAAAGTTTCCTTGCGCGAGGTGCATTGTATGAGTACGAATCCCAGTTCAGGTCGCGGTCCCGGTCCCGGCCCAGGCAGCGCCGGCGCGCGCATCGAAGAGGCTGTCGAGCTGATCGAGATGGAACTGCGCCACGCCGTCGCCTACGTGAACGATGCGGTGATTCCGCAAGTTCGCGGCGAATCGATCTCGGCACTGCGCACCGTGGCCGACAAACTGCGCGAGCTGGCAGACCGCTTCGAGCGGAACGGGAGTCCGCGCCGCTGATGAAATTGTTCCTGACAACGGTTACGATTTCCCACCCTAGCCGCAAAAACAAGAACGCGGCGAGGGTGGGGCACCCATATTTTTGCGGCATCTGGCATGGGAACGGGTTGGCTGTTGCGCTGGCGGCTGCATCGTTGCTGATTCTGACAGGGTGCTGGCGTCGCCAAACTATCGCTCCACGGACTGCGCCGGAAGCCGTTGCGCCTCCTGTACAGGCACAGGCCCAGGCTTACCCGCCTGCGTCCTCACCTGCGTCGACCGGGCGCATTGCGCCCACTCCAGTGCCGCCGGGCGGGGTCAGCGCCGAAGACCGCAGCTTTGTGAGGACGCACAGTCCCATCCTGAGCGAGGAGGGCCTGGCTACCTGGTACACCGCGCCGTACAAGGGCCGCAAAGCCGCCAATGGCGAGGTCTTCAGCGACCATGATTTGACGGCCGCTCACCGCACGCTGCCGATGGGTTCGCTGATTGTGGTGACTAATCTGACGACCGGCCAATCCGCAGCCATGCGCATCACGGATCGCGGCCCGTTTGTGGAAGACAAGATGATCGATCTGACGATTGCGTCGGCCAAGGCCACGGGCGTTTATCGCACCGGCACAGCCCGCGTACGGGTGGACGTGTATCGAACGCCAAAGCCGGTTTACACCGGCGGCCGCTGGTGCGTGCAGATCGGCGCCTTCACCAGCGAGCGAAAAGCCAACAAGTTCAAGGAGCAGCTACTGCGCAAGTACCCCGACGCCAGCGTGATCGAGTTCCCCGGCGAGGATAGCTATTGGGTTCGCATCCGTCCTCAGGGCGATAATCGCGAAGAGGCCGAGATTATCGCCCTGAACCTGCGGCCCGCCGAAGGCGACGCTTACCTGACAAGGCTGGACTGAGACCAGGGAAGTTACTCCGGCGGCGGATAGAAGGGCAGCTTATCGTTTTTGTTGTTGGCGCGGCGGATGGTCACGTCATCGAGGAGCAGCGCCGGCGCCAGCACTGTCTCCGGCACGTCGCCTAAGTAGTTGGTGAGCCACAGTTGCTTGCCCGCGGCTACTACATCGGAACGCAAGGCGCGTTGGTCGAGGTCGTCGAAGATGGCGCCGCGCACCAGTTCGCGCTTGCCGTCTGGGCTCACACGATAAAGCAGCCGCGGCGTCAGCTTTTCGCCCATGGTGGAGACGTAATAGACATCTTTCAGGCCGCGATGACTGGCCGACTCCAGCAGTCTGCGGTTCAGTTCCTGGTCAGTCAGGCCGTCTTTTGCCGTCACCTGGAGCACGCCAATTGAGGGTTTTGGCGGCCCGGCAATCCCGGCGCGACCGTGGCCGTTGGATTGCGGAAAGTCGCGCACAGGCTCGCGGCCAAGCAGATAATTCTCCAGTTGGCCGGCGACGATCAGCTTGACCGCTTGCTCCGGAACGCCCTCGTCGTCAACATCGTAAGCGCCCACGAGGCCCTTGCCGTTGTAACTCTTCAGGCCGGGATCATCCACCACATCAAGAAACTCGGGCAGCACGCGCGCATGGTAACTCGATGCAAACGGCCCGTTGGTGCGCGCCTCGGTGCCCAGCTTTGGACGCGTCGCCGTCACAGCGCCCGCCACCAGCGTGAGCATGGTATCGGCTGCCGCGTCGGAACTCATCAGCAATGGTCCGTGATACTCTTCCTCGACCAGCGGAGCCTTGCGTAGATCGGTGAGCGAGGCGATCAACGAGGCCGCATGTTGGGCGAATGCCTCGGGCGAATCCAGATCCTTGAGAGCGTTCCCGTTCGTCACATAGGAGCGTTCCAAGCTCATGCCGTCGGCCGCCTGTGTGCCTGCCGCGAAACTTTCCTGGTAATCGGCCGCTGACTTGCGCACTATGGCGCCTTCGCTGGTTACAAGCCAGGTGGTTTTCGCTATCGCGGTAAAACTTCCCACGGAGTATTGCACGTCGTGTTGGCTGGCGTTGACAGTGGAATTAGTGCGGTAGAGGCCGGTGTCACGCGCTACCCTGGCCTCCCACGCGCGCTCGTCCAGCTTCAGGCGCAGCGGTTCTTCCAGACGGATGATCGGCTTCTCCTGGCTGAAGTCGTCGGCCTGCGGCGGTGTTTCAACCTGCTTGAGGGCAGCCTGCTTTTGCGCATAGGCCGCGAGAGCGTTCTTGTACGCCTGATCGGTTGCCATCCACAGCGCCGTTCGCATCGCAATCGCGTCGTCGTCCAGAGTCTCCAGTTGGATTGCGCCGTCGCCCTTCTCTCCGGAGCTGTCGGTTTTGTAGTCGCCCACCCGCACGGTTACGCGCGCCACGCGGCCATGGCTGCGCTGAGAGCCGGTCGTGGCTCCAAACTGGGCCTTGGTTTCGAATCTTTCAATTTCTTCAATGCGGTACTGAATGAAGAACGGTTTCGCAACGTCCTTCAACTGCAACTGGGTTTTGCTGCGATCCAGCTCCGTGAGCATGGCCTTGAGGACGGGGTCCTTTTCGGCATCGGCGCGGGTGGGCTGGGACGCGGATTGCGCGGACGCGGTCAGGCAGACGCCGCACAGAATGGCTGCGAGAAATCCTGCTCCGGCAAAGATTGCAATCGGACGAATCGGGTTCATTGCGCCTCCTTCTTTGCGGGTGTTGCCACTTCCGACCCCGGAATCGGCAATATCGGCGGACGCGCTGTGCCTTGTGCTTGCTTCTGCGTTTCCATCGTGCTCACCAGCATGGCAGGAGCTACGGCGCTGACCGGAATGGTGCCCGACTCCGCGCCACATTCGCCGTTGAAGACTTCATACTTGTCGCCGGTAGCCACAATGCTCTTCATGGCCGCCAGTGGCGTGCCCACAATGCTGACGCCGCGGACCAGCTCATCCGGCCGGTGATCCACATAGACACGCCAAACCACCAGCGGAATCACCTGAAAAGCCTGCGGCGAACTGCGCTGGGTGACCGCGAATCCCGAAGAAATGTCCTCGAAGTAAAGCCCGTAAGGCTTGCCCTGCTTTTTGGCTTCCTCGATCAATTGCTTGCGCAGTTTGTTCTCCGGCTCCATCTTCGTCGAGGTCACAATGAGGTTGCCCTGGCGGCCCGTCGGCACCTTGCCCGCCTGGGCGCGGCCGTGGCCGTTGGAGGCGCTGAAACTGGCAATCGGCAGCCGCGACATGAGGAAATTTTTCAGCACGCCGTCCTGGATCAGCTCGACGCGGCGCGCCTTCTGGCCTTCGTCGTCATATTCATAGTTGCCGCTGAGCCAGGTCTTTCCGAAAGTGGTCAGGGTCGGATCGTCGGCCACCGAGAGGAAGTTGGGCAGCACCGCCTGGCCCACTTCCTTGGTGAAGGTCTGGCCCTCCTCCGTGCCGCGCTGGCGCTGGCCCTCGAGTCGGTGGCCGAGCACCTCGTGAAAGAAGACCGCCGCGGCCCGGCCAGAGAGAATCGCCGGTCCGTTGAAAGGCTCGGTGACAGGCGCCTTGCGCAGCGCCTCGAGGCTTGTGCCCAGCTCGCGTATCGCTGCTTCCATCTCCGCCTGCGCGGGCAGGCCCTCGGCCGTCTCGGCCTCGAAGGTCTGTGCGCGGAACAGGTCCATGCCATCGTCGGCGCGCGAAACGGCAATGACCACCAGCCGCGCTTGCAGGTGCGGCGCAATCACCTGCGAACCTTCCGAAGAGGCGTAGTAGTCGGTCTCGTTTTGGACCGAGAAAATGACCATGTTGAGGTTTACGTCCGGGTAGTCGCGGAAGACGCGCGAGAGCGCGCGCACGCGCTGCTCCCAGGCCGCACGGTCCACCATGACCGGAGGCGCGGGCTTGCCAAGCGACACCTGCTGCGCCTCCTGGCTGAAGTCGGGCGAAGAGTCCTCTTCTTTGGCGTGGACTTCGGTCTCCGTCTTCACGCGCATGTAGTTGTCCAGCGCTTTGCCGTATCCCGAGTTGGTGGCGAGCCACAACGAACGAGCGAGCGCTTCCCGGTCGTCGTTCAGCGGCAACGAAGCGCTGGTAACCGCGGAGGCACGATGAGCGCCGTGCGTGTTGTCCAGTTTGGGGTCGCCGATGCGCAACTGCACGTCGGCGACGCGCACATGATTGGCCGAGCTATCTATCAGCGCGCCTGCCTGCGCGCGGATGTCCACAGCGTCAGCGTCGCTCACCGAATAGCTCAGAAAATAAGGCGGCAACTGCTTGCCGGATTCCTGCTTGCCGAGGGAGGTGAAGGCGCGATTAAGCTCCGTCGTCATCGCGTTCAGGAGTACCGGCGTGGTCTGCTGCTGCTGCGCGCCGGCGGCGACGGGCAAGGCTAACGCCAAAGCGGCAAAAACTACGCGGATAGCGATCATGTTGGCCGTCCGCCTTCCGTAAACAAAAGAAACATTTGTCATAGGCTTGAAAACCATGTAAAAGGTCTTCAAACGGAATTGTCGCAGAGTAAGCTACTCCAGAGGAAACTATCCATGCTGTTTGCGCGACGAAATCTGCCCACGCTTTGTATCGCATTGCTGTTCGCCGGCCTGGTTCCGTGTCTCTCGGCGCAGAGCGCGCCTACCCAGACAGCACCAACCTCTCAGGCAGCGCAAGCCTCATCGCAGCCCGCCAGCACGCAGGCTTACACTCTGCCGCCCGACAAACTGGCCAAGGCCATCACCCTCGGCCACATCAGCACCGCGCTCGACATTATTGGATCGCTCTGGGGCATTGCGTTTCTCTGGCTGCTGTTGGCCTCGCGCTGGGCCGCCAGTTTGGCCGAATGGGCTGAGAGCGTGTCATGCAGGCGCTGGTTGCAGGGATTACTCTTCTTCGCCGTCTTTCTGGTCATCACCACCCTAGCCGGCCTGCCGCTGGATGCAATTGGCCACGCGGTCAGCCGCTACTACGGCATCAGCGTGCAGGGCTGGGGAGGTTGGCTTGAAGATCTGGGCAAGGGCCTGTGCCTCTCGGTCCTTTTCGGTACGCCTGTTCTGCTGCTTTTCAACTGGATTGTGCACGTCTCGCCGCGCCGCTACTGGCTCTGGATCTGGCTGGTGTCGCTGCCGCTGATTGTGTTTTCCGTCTTCGCATCGCCACTGCTCGATCCCATCTTCAACAAATTCGAACCGCTCACAAAGACTCATTCCGCGCTGGTTGCCAAACTGGAAACCGTCGTGGCCCGCACGGGAACGCACATCCCGCCCGACCGCATGTTTTTGATGAAGGCCAGCGCCAAAAGCAACGGCCTCAACGCGTATGTTACCGGCATCGGCACCACCAAGCGCTTCGTGATGTGGGATACGGCAACAGACCGGCTGCCGGACGACGAAGCCCTTTTCATCTTCGGCCACGAGAGCGGGCATTATGTTCTCAACCACATTCCCCAAGAGCTCTCCGGCATGGCCGGCGGGCTGTTCTTTGTCTTCTGGGCTTGCGCGGGGTTTGCAGGCTGGATGGTGCGGCGCTTTGGCGTTCGCTGGCAGTTAGGTGATCCATATAGCGGTGTTAGTCCGCTGGCCAGCCGTCAGGGATTTGTCGTGCTGCTTTTCGCTTTGTCGATTGCTGGTTTTATTTTGCAACCGGCAGGCAACACCTTCAGCCGCCACTTTGAGCACGAGGCCGACGTCTACGGACAGGAGGCCATCCACGGACTTGTCGCCGATCCGCAGAAAACAGCCGTTTCCGCCTTCAACCATTTGGGAGAAGCGTGGCTGGAAGATCCCAATCCCAGCCCCTTCATCGAGTTTTGGGAGTACAGCCACCCCAGCGTGCAAACGCGCGCCAACTTCGCCGCACACTATGACCCGTGGGCTAATGGCGGGCGGGGAAGGTTCTTTGACAGATAGGGATCCAGAAGGCCGGCCGAACGATTTCTGCGGTTACTCAGCCGTTGTGGGATCAATCACCGTTCGAATGCGCGAGACCCGGTTGGCCGGAAACCCGCCCTGCTGGGCATGCTTGCGAACTGCATCTTCATCGGGGGCAATGTAAATGCAGTAAACTTTGTCGTCTGTGACGTAGCTCTGAACCCACTGAATCTGAGGGCCCATCTCTCGCAGAACACCGCACGATGTCTGCGATATCGCCTTCAACTGCTCGGACGACAGCTTGCCTGCTTGGGGAATATCTCGCTCAATAACGAACTTCGGCATGGGGAAAACCTCCTTGTCCTGGTTCCAGGTAGGAAACACCTTATCACAGCGCGGGTATTTCGGAGCAGATGGCCGGAGCCAACTCGTGGCGACGACACACCCGCAATCCACAATTCAAATGTACGAATCCCGCACGGCCAGGAACCGGCAACTAAACACTGAAAATGGGAGCTACAATTTCCCCATGCAATTCCTCTCGCTTTCTCGCCGCCGTACGGATGCGTTTCCGCCCGAAGCCTTTACCACCGAACTGGCCGCCCGTGAGACCCAGCGCGTGAAGGAACTTTACGCCGCCGGCCTGCTCCGGCAAGTCTGGAAGCGCGGCGACCTTCCAGGCGCGGCTATCCTCTGGGAGGCTGCCAGCGAGGCCGAGGTCCGCGCCGCCCTCGACAGCCTGCCCATCAATCAGGCCGGAATGCTGGAAGTCATGTTCCTGGTCCCGCTTGCGCCTTACCCGGGGTTCTGCCCCGCCCAGTAGGGTCACCTTTTCAGATTGTCCAGCGTCCATCCGGCGCAAGCGGGGTTTTCCTTGAGGCCCCCCTAGGCCGTACACTGGGCTTTCGCTTATTGGAGGAGCGGAATCGTCATGGCCTATCCCGCAAACTACCGTTATACCCGCGAACATGAGTGGATTGAGCTTTCGGGCTCCATCGGCGCCATCGGCATTACCGACTACGCCCAGAAGTCCCTCGGCGACATCGTTTACGTGGACTCGCCCAAGGTGGGCGACGCGGTGACCGCCGGCGCAACCTTCGGCTCAGTCGAGAGCGTGAAGGCGGTCAGCGACCTCTACTCGCCGGTCACCGGCACTGTCACAGCCGTCAATGACGAGCTGAGGACCGCGCCTGACAAGATCAACGAAAAGCCTCACGAAGCCTGGATCATCAAGGTGGAGGTCGCCGATCCCGCGCAGGTTAACGCCCTGCTCGACGCGGCCGCTTACGAGGCTTTTATCGCAGAAGAGAGCTAGAAACAAGCTGCACGAACTCCCCCAGTATTCTCCCGGCAGGCCGCAACATTGCCTGCCTAACGGGCTTTTAGCTGGAAGCTAGAAGCTAGAGGCTAGAAGCTGAAAATGCGTTATCTTCCAAAATCTCCCGCTGAACGCGAAAAGATGCTGGCCGAAATCGGTGCGCCAACCATCGATGATTTGTTCGCTGTCATTCCCGCCGAACACCGCCTGAACCGCGATTTGGATGTGCCACGCCAGCACGCCGAGAGCGAGATCATCGACTACTTTCGCGCGGCGGGCAAGAAGAACTCGACCGGCTTCGCCAGCTTTCTCGGCGCGGGAGCTTATCGCCACTATCGCCCGGTCATCATTGACTCCCTGGTACAACGCGGCGAGTTCCTGACCAGTTACACGCCCTATCAGGCGGAGATAACTCAAGGCACGCTGCAAGCTATCTTCGAGTTTCAGACGATGATCGCCGAGTTGACCGGCATGGATGTGGCGAACGCCAGCATGTACGACGGGTCAACCGGCGCGGCCGAGGCGGTGATGATGGCCGTGCGCGCCACAGGCCGCCACAAAGCTGTCGTCGCCGCGACTGTTCATCCCGAGTATCGCGAAGTGCTGGCCACTTATGCGAAACATCAAAGCCTGCCGACGAGCCTCGTTGGCTATGACTCGAAGACAGGGCGCCTCGATCTGGCTGCGCTTGAAGCCAGTGTCACGCAAGAGACCGCGGCTGTCCTTGTGCAAAGCCCTAACTTCTTTGGAGTGATTGAAGACATTCCGGCTATCGCGGCGATTGCCCACGCCAAGGGCGCGTTGCTGATTGTTTCCATCGCGGAAGCGGTTTCGCTGGGCGTGGTTCGTCCGCCGGTAGAGGCGGACATTGTCAGCCTGGAGGCGCAATCGTTTGGTGTTGCGCTAAGTTATGGCGGTCCGTTCTGCGGCGTCCTCGCGGCCAAGGAGCAGTTCGTCCGCCAGATGCCGGGGCGGTTAGTGGGCCAGACGGTCGATGGTTCCGGCTACCGCGGGTTCGTACTTACACTTTCCACGCGCGAGCAACACATTCGGCGCGAGAAAGCTACCTCGAATATCTGCACCAATCAAGCATTGGTAGCGCTGATGGCTACTATCTTCCTGAGCGTCTACGGCAAAGAGGGAATCCGCGAGTTAGCGGAACATAACCTGGCCAAGGCGGATTACGCGGCCAAAACTCTCAGCACTCAACCGGGCGCGAAGATGCGGTTCACCGGCGCGCCGCGCTTCCACGAGTTTGTTTTGCAAACTGAAGAAGCCCCGGCACAATGGAGCCAGCGGCTACTCGATGCAGAGATTGTCGGCGGCATTGAATTGAGCCGCTGGTATCCCGAATTGCGCAACTGCACGCTCTGGTGCGCAACTGAGATTATTACCCGCGAGCAGATAGACGCCGCGGCGAAAGCCATGGCGGCTGAAACGGTAAAGGTGTAGGCAAGGCAATCGCGGTTGGTTTGATCGGGTTTGGATTCGCGAATTGAGGTATGCAAATGTTCGAGAAATTCAGATCCGCGGTACGCGAAAGGCAGCGTTTGAAATGGGAGAAAAAGCGCAAGGATGGCAAGCAAGCTTTTATGCTTTACCATGGGGTGCTGAAGTGGGGCGGCGCCATGTTTGTACTAACCAATATCGGCATCCTTGCCCGCCATCAAAAACTAAATTGGCTATATGTTGCAAGTCTGCTGATAGCTTGCCCATTAGCCGGATACGTTTGGGCAAGGTGCACGTGGAGTCTGCACGAAGATCGCTTTTACGGAGCGAAGAAGCGGCAAGGTTCGGTCAAGGGAAGTTAGCCTGGATAAGTTCAACGAGTTTGCAGCGAGGGGAAAATGGCATCATCTGAAGTTTCAGCAGTGAGCAACAAGAGAGTTCGCCCGCACCCAACACAGAACGAGGCTTTGCTCTTCGAGAAGTCGTCGCCGGGCAAGCGCGCTTATAAGTTGCCTCCGCTCGATGTGCCTGCGGTAAATGCTGCAGCCCTGCTTGGCGCGGCGCATCGCAAAACGCCGGGTGAGCTACCGGAGCTGAGCGAGATCGAGATTATTCGCCACTTTACGCGGCTCTCGACGTGGAACTACGCCATCGACCTGGGAATGTATCCGCTTGGCTCCTGCACCATGAAGTACAACCCGAGAGTGAACGAGTTAGTGGCGCGGATTGAAGGTTTGGCCGAGGCGCATCCTTACCGGCCCGACTCGCTGGCGCAAGGGATTCTTGAAGTTATTGATTTGCTCCAGCGCTGCCTCATCGAAATCACCGGCATGGATGCGATAACTCTACAACCGGCGGCGGGCGCACACGGCGAATTCACGGGAATCCTGTTAGTCCGCGCTTGGCACGAGAAGCAGGGTAACCCGCGCAAGAAGATACTTATTCCTGACTCGGCGCATGGCACTAACCCGGCTTCCGCGGCTATCTGCGGTTACACGGTGGAAACACTCAAGTCAAACGCCGAGGGCGGCATTGACCTGGAGGCACTAACTCGGCAGGTCGATGAAGAGACCGCGGCACTGATGCTGACTAACCCATCGACCATTGGAGTTTTCGAGAGCCAGATCGCGAAGATCGCAGAAATTCTTCATGCCAAGGGCGCGCTGCTTTACATGGATGGCGCGAACATGAACGCGCTGGTGGGCAAGGCGCGCCCCGGCGACTTCGGTGTGGACGTGATGCACCTGAATCTGCACAAGACCTTCTCGACGCCTCATGGCGGCGGCGGACCCGGCTCCGGCCCGGTCGCTTGCAAGGCGTTTCTTGAGCCGTTTCTTCCCACGCCAGTTCTAGTCCAAAGCAAGGACGGCGCGAAGGGCTGGAATTATGACCGGCCACAATCCATCGGCCGCGTGCGCGCGTTTTATGGCAATGTGGGAATGTTCATTCGCGCACTGGCCTACATACTTGCCAATGGTCCCGACGGCCTGCGCCAGACGACTGAAGATGCAGTACTCAACGCCAACTACATTCGCGCCAAGCTGGAAGACTTTTATGATCTGCCTTACAGGACTCCTTCGATGCACGAGGTGGTTTTCAGCGACAAGCGCCAGGCGGTCAAGGGCGTGAAGACCGGCGACATCGCCAAGCGGCTGATCGACTACGGCTTCCATCCCTACACGGTCAGCTTCCCGATGATCGTCCACGGAGCGCTGATGATTGAGCCGACGGAAAGCGAATCGCTGGAGGAGCTGGACCTGTTCATCGATGCGATGCAAGCTATCGCGCGCGAAGTGGATGAGACGCCGGAGTTGGTGAAGACTGCTCCGCACTCGACACGCGTTTCGCGGCTCGATGAAGTGCAGGCGGCAAGGAAGCCGATTCTGCGGTGGAGACCGACGGCGTAGGGACGGAAAGGATCATCTGTAATCTTTAGTCATCATGGAGTGACCGGTCCAGTGCGCTGACCGTGGGTTAGGCTGTGATTCAGGAAGGATCACAGTTCAGAGCCACACGCGGAGAGGAACCGGTCATGAAGGAAAAGGTACGATTTTTGGGCTTGGATGTCCATGCCGAAACGATTGCCGTTGCCATTGCCGAGGCGGATGGCGAGGTGCGCAGCCTGGGAACGATTGCCAACCG
>Ga0224554_1001679_pt1 | contig 13319 bp, 11 predicted proteins | sample 714S22024metaG_FD_180666 | JGI IMG/M metagenome (GOLD analysis project Ga0224554, IMG submission 180666) | Peat soil microbial communities from Stordalen Mire, Sweden - 717 S2 20-24 | ecosystem: Environmental > Terrestrial > Soil > Wetlands > Peat | place: Sweden: Norrbotten County, Stordalen...
GAATTCAAACGCCAGCGGGCGGTGACCGGAGCGGGCGACATTTTCCCGGAGCTGTTCCGGGTCGGGCGTGAAAATGCGGATGCCGCGTCGTCCGCGCGATATGGTCACATACCACTGCTGCGCATTGGTCGCGGACTTGACGGTGGAATCAGAAAACAGAACGTAATCCACGGTTTTGCCTTGTGACCCGTAGGAGGTGACGGCGTAGCCGGGCAGAAATTCCTGGAAACTTTTATCCAAAACACGGCCATCGGCCAGTTCAATGGAGCCATCAGCACGGACGCATTTCACCGTGGCCAGTTCCCCGTTGGTGACCCGGCGCCCATCGGCCAGCACACGATTGGCCTTGAGATGCAAGCGGTCGTTTTCGGCAACGGGAATTTCCCGCGTCCGGCAAACAGAAATCTTATCGAGCAGTTTGATGGGAACCGTGATAAACCTTCCAGCCACTTCAACCAGGATGCCTGATTTCACAATACCGCCCAATTTGCCGGTCGTGCCGGGCTTGGCATCCCGCACTTTTTGGTTGAACACAATCACGGCATCCGGCGGATAAAATCGTTCATCCCGCTTCTGCGCGTTGGTCAAATCCAGTCGGTCGAGGATTTGAACGGCGGCATCCGCCGCACCCAGCAGTCCTTTTGATTTCAACGCCTCGCGCACCTGCGAATTGACCCGATGCACTTCACCCCATGTTTGCGAGACCACTACCGCACTCGCCGATTGTTCGATGATGCGAACGTATTCATCCGCCAGTTTGCCGGCCTGTTCGCCCAGACCGCACGTCACAACGGCACTCATCTTCGCCAGTTGTTCATACGATTCGGTGAGTTTGCCAGCCGCCGCCAATTCGACCGCCTTGCGATACTGCCGGATGACTGCACGTTCCTTTTTATCCCGGCCCCGCGTCGGGTCCTGCCGCCGGATTTTATGCAGTTCAACCGGGCGAATGCCCGAATGCCGTTCAATGGCCAGCAGCGCATCGGAAGCCTCGACAGCTCCATGCTGGCGCGTGTCACCTGACAGCACCAACCGGGCATTGCGTTCACAAACCAGCCGGATCAATTCGAGCATTTGTTTTCCACCTATCTGACCGGCCTCGTCCACCACGACGACTGCGCCCTCGGCCAGTTCACGCTTGAGCAGGAAATTGGCAACCGTCGTGGGCGATGGAAACCCCGCCGTCTCCATTTCCACCACCTGCTGGCGTTGCGGTGCGAGGACGACCACGCCCCGGCCTCCGTCGCGGATTTGTTCGACCAATTCACGCAGCACAAAACTTTTGCCGGTGCCTGCGCCGCCGCGAAACGCCGATACCCGGTCTATGGACGAAACCAGATCGGTCATCGCCTTGCGTTGCTCCTCATCCAGTTTCGGATTCGGCTGACGGGGATTCCAGACGAGCGGATAACATTCGCCGACACTGGCTTTGACCGTTTGCACAATTTCCATTTCGCATGACAGAACTTCACGCAAAGTGATTTCATTCGGTCGCTCCTCGTTGCGGATATAATTGCGTCGGCGGGAGAATTCCATGAGTTCAGCCAGGGAAAAATCCTCGCCACGCGCCCGCTCCAATGCCTGCTGCCATATCTGGCATTCCAGCACGACGGACTTGCGCTCGAATAAATGTTCTTCCGCCCATTGAACGGCGTCAGCCAGGCCGACACGTTCAACCACGGCACCATTCGTTTGTTTCGGGTTGGAAAGTCGCCGTAATGAATCGCGTTCGGCTTTGCTCATCTGGGCAGACCACAACGATTGCAATTCCTCCCGGCTCAAATCCTTTTGCTTCCGACTCCGTTCATCCCCCGCCAGCCGTTCACGCAAATCTTTGATGTTCGCACCAGCCATTTCTGGTTTCTCGGCGAGCAATTTTGCCACAGCCAGGTCAATCTGCCTGTCGCGTTTGGAAAAGCGGTCGCAGAGTTCCTCGGATACGCCATCAATCTGAAAATCACCGCCGATCCGGTTGCGAATCCTATAACCAAACGAACGCAATTCGCGGGCGAGTTCATGGTAATATGCGTTCTCGGCAAATTTTCGGGCGCGAAGCAGTTCATAATTTTGGAGCGCCTTCCAGCGGTTTTCGACGGCATCAAAGGTTGCGTTGAAGACAATACAATGGGTATGCAGATGCGGGTCAAGGGCACGCGACGTGTCGTGTGTGAACAACGCCGCCGCCATATTGCCAGTTAGCCGGTCAGAGTTTCCGCCACCCGCCCGAACACGAGTGGAGGCAAACGATTCAAATTCACGCAAGGCCGACCGGACAGCGCGATTATGCGCCTCAACGATGCGACCGTCTTCACCGGCCAGTGCGACCAGTGAAACCGATTTCGGCGGGGAAAAGGTGAAGTCGTAAAAAATCCGACGGTTGGCGGCCTTCTCACCATCTTCGACTCGCGTGGTGTTGAACCGTTGAGTCAATATTTCGCCCGTGGCCGGATGTTGGTTTTCACAAAGCCGGATGAATTCATCGGCCATAACCTTGCCGGACAACCCCAGCCGTTCACCTCCCAGCCCAAACCATTCACCCGTCACCCGCTGTCCCTCGGTGTAGTAGTCGCCAACACAAAGATGCTCCTCAAAGTATTCCTTCGCGTTTTTCAGATTGTATTGCGTCTTCGCTGCCAACACATCCAAACCCTAGCGGAACCTGCCCGTGATTTTTTGCAAACTTTGCAAGTTCGAGTTCCGATTTTGTGGTGAGCTACGGCCATGAGTGCAACCAAATCACTGACTCAAAACTGACTGACCCAACCATGCAAACGCCCACCCCGGTCCAGATAAAAACCGCCATCAAGGTTCTGAAAATGTATGCCGAACGGCTCAACGAGCAGGCCACTCATTCCGTGATTCAGATGCCGGAATCACGCCTGGGTGCCGATTATGGCGCGCGCATCCAATCACAAACCATCGGGCAAATCAGCCACGTTGAAGCCGTCGCCGCGCAACTGACCAACTGGCTGGATGAAATTATTCAACCGCAGAAGCAATGAGATTGTTGTCATGTTTTATCCCAAGGTAAGCCCTACCCCTTCGCCAGCGAAGGATTTTGCGGCCGCGAACTGGCCGCAGAATAGACGCGCCATGAACGCGCCATGTCCACTATCTCGAACACGGACGCGAACTGGCCGTGACCGTGAACTGGCCACGAACTGGCCGCAGACGCGGACTCGACAGAATTGCGGATTGGCCTTGACCGCGGCCAGACCACGAACACAGACACGGACTCGGCCTAGACACAAACTTGAACTGACCGCAGCCACGAACTTGCCGCAGACAGGCCGTGGACGCGGACTCGACAAAGAGCGTCCATTTTATCTGAAAATTATTTTCATCCATACCGCTCCGTTTTATGTCCGCATTTGATCCAGAACTCGCCGGTAAAATGGTCGCGGATTATGCGCCGGCACGACCGGCAAAGTTTCAAGACCTGCTTCCCGCCAGAAATGTCATCGCCGAGCTGCGGCAAAAAGGAGCTTCGTATCGCGCCATCGCTGACCTGCTGTCACGCCACAACCTGACGACCAGCAAAACCGCTGTAACCGTCTTTTGCCACGAAGTCCTTGACTGCCCCGTCCGGTCACGCAGGCGCGTTTCGCGGAAAAAGGAATTGGCCCTCGTCACGCCACAAAATGAGCCGGTTTTTTCAGTGGCACCGCCAACGGCCAGCGAAAAAACCGACGAAACTTCACCAGCACGCTCGCGCGGGCCACGCATCGCACAAGTCCGAATGCTTAAACCACAAACCACATGAAACGTCTCAACCTCATCCTCAACGGCAAAGGCGGTGTCGGCAAAAGTTTCTTCGCCGTCAACTTTGTCCAATTTCTTAAAGACAAGGGCATCGCCCACGTCTCCATTGACAGCGACAACGAAAACTCAACCTTGAAGCGGTTTCATCCCGATGCGCGCTTTGTTGATCTGGCCGACCGGCGCGGGCCGGATGCCATCTTCAACACGCTGGAGAAATCAAATCTGGTCGTCATGGATTGCCGCGCTGCGTCCACCGACCTGTTCATTGATTTCTTTGCCCAAATCAACCTGCCGTCCGTGCTGTCGGCGCTGGGCGCGTCTCTCACGCTGGTCATGCCGGTCAATCATGAATCTGATAGCGTTGATCAGGTGCAACGCCTGACGGACGAGTTTGGAAATAAATGCGGCTACGTTGTGGTTCGCAATGCAGCCCACAGCAAAAGTTTTGTCCTGTATGAAGGCTCCGAAGTTTGCGCCCAACTCAAAGACAAGCTGGCCGGCAAAGAAATCGCCATGGATCAATTGCAGGATTGGCTCGTCGTGGCGCTCAACGAGCAAAACCTGACCATTCCGGCGGCGGTGAAACATCCCGCGTTCGGCCTGCTGGACCGGCAGCGGCTGCAAACCTGGCAGCACAAGCTTTACGCCGAAATTGAGTCTGCCTCCGACCTGTTGCTTCCCTCCAAGCCATGAGCGCTTCCGACAAATCCGGCCAATCGCAAACGCCGCCCGATTACGACGAGGAATTCACACAGGCGGTCGAGAAATTCCGCGAACAGCATAAACTGCCTGCCGATGATGCTGTGCTGCTGCTGGTCGAATTGTTTCGCATCCACCAGCATCATTGGGACGACCTGCGACGACGGGAGATGCCGTCGTTTGAACAGTTCCGCACTGACATCGGCACGCTTTCCGGCGCGGCGAAAACATTTCACCAGCAGGTTTCAGCTCTCATTGATGCGCTCAAAAAACAGCCACCCGGTCAACCGGAGGAAAAAATCTCCATGCCAGCCGCAATTTTTGCCGTTATTGCCGCTTTGCTTGGCGGTTATCTCATCGGTAGAGGTTGGCTATGAATCTGGATTACGTTCCGTTTCACGCAATTCATCTTTCATGGGTCGTCAAACCCCTGAAAATCGCCATCGCTGGATTTGGGGTTTTGCTTTCTATCATTGCGTTCCGCGCTTTGTTTTCACGCATGGGAACAACCCATGTCGCGCAACTCGGCGGCCTGACTTGGAAACGAAATCAATTCTGCCGGGGCTGGCTGATCACCGGCGACACCGGCTCTGGCAAGACCAGTTCCGGTATCAATCAATTGGCCCACCAGGTTTTTCAAAACGAACCCAAATGGGGCGGCCTGTGCATTGACGAAAAAGGCGTCTATTGGGAGACGCTCGCGGCAATGGCAAAGTTTTATGGCCGCGAACACGACCTCATCCATCTGCAAATCGGCAACGATTCAAAGAATGAGAACAGACAACCGCAGCATCGTTTTAATCTGACGGGCGACCGCAGCATTCCATTTATGGCTTATGCCAGGTTTGTCATTGATACGGCCACGAGCTTGGGTCAAGGCGGCGACAAAGGCTTTTTCAAAAGCCAAGCGCAAATCCACATCACCCATGCGCTGGAACTTTTGTATGAATTGAGGCGTCCCATCACCCTCGCCGGTGTGGCCAAGCTGCTTACCGAACCGCACATTTTGCAAGGCGCGATTGCGGATCTTGGCAATCTGGTTGAGACCCCCCGGCGGGCCGCCGTCTTGGATCATTTCCTGAATCGTTTCATCAATAACCAGCCGCCCGAACAGATTGGCGGTGTGCGGGAAACCACCGGCAATTATCTGCAATACTTCCTGACGCCCGAAGTCGCCGACGTATTCTGCACCGGAACCAGCACGTTTGACTTTTCTGAAATTGATAAAGGCAAAATCATCCTCGTGACCATGCCGCAGAAATTCCAGACCGAGCGGCGGTATGTGAACACGTTTCTGAAATTGCTTTTCTACAATCATGCGCTGCGCCGATTCGACAAATCAAAGACCGTGCGCGCCAAAGATAATGTGATCATCTTGTGGGCAGACGAAGCGCAGCGGTTCATGACGGCCAGCGAGGACGGCACGAGCGATTACAATTGCGTGGATGTGATCCGTGAGGCTGGCGCGACCATCGTTGCCGCCGCCCAATCCACTACCTCGCTTGTCCCACCGCTTGGAAATGACAAATCCAAAGTGCTGACGCTGAATTTGCGCAACCGGATGATTTTTCGTTCTGCCGATGAGGCGGACGCGGTCCAGGCCGCCGATTTTCTCGGTAAAAAACTGGTGGTGAAACGGTCGTGGGGTTCAAGCGCCGGTAAGCGCAGTGTGAATTTCTCCGAAACCGAAGAACATAAAATTAAATCCTACAAGCTTCGCAAACTCCGCGACCACGAGTGTGTGCTTGTTCATTGCGAACGGGGATTTCGCCAGGTGACGCTGCCTCCTCTGGAGTCTGACGGCACGATCTCAAAATGGTTTTCGTGGTGGAGAAGAATTCTCTGATTATTTCAACCAATTCTCATCATTCATTTTGAAATTTGCAAACAAGCAAATCAAACATTGTCTTTTTGAGATACACACGACTAACCTTTTCTCCGTTGCAGACACCGCGCCAACTCAAAACGCTTGATGACCTCATGGCCCAAGCCGGCCATTACGCGGAATTCTGTATGCGCAACAGCGGAAAAATGGCTCCCACGCTTTTTCTGATTGGCGCGGAAGAGCCACTCATGTTCGTCCCGAATTCGTTGGCGGATGAAAGCGAAAATGACGCATTTGCCACCACTGCCCGGCTCATGTGTATCGCCCATGCTGCTACCGTCTGCGTCATGGCGATGGAAGCCTGGATGAAAACGGCCAAACCGGGCGAGAAATTTGACATGACCGAACCGCCATCCGAATCGTTTGACCGGCAGGAAGTGGTTGCCCTCATGGGTGAGGATCGCACCGGGCAGAAGCAGAAATTTCTCCCCATCATCCGCAGCGGCAACGGCAAATTTTTTGGCTTCAATGAATCCGATATGCCGCAATTGGATTCGATGGAAGGCCGTTTCGCCGGAATCCTGCCACCGAACGTGGCCACCGACGAGCATCGCACGCTCGCCAAAGCCGTGCTGAAGGTCAAAGGCGTCAACGTCACCAAGCCGGGCACCACGGTTCGCCTCACGCCGCCCCGACGCTGATTTTCGCTGTCACTTTCTTGCTTCCCTTTCAAATCTTTTAGCCCCTGTCAATATTTGTCATACCCCCTCAGTTAACCTGATTCCAACGATGAGAAAGCCTATGAAAAAAGAAAGCGTCCAAACCGAGTTTAGCGAGGAAACCGCCCTGACATTCTTTGCCCGCCATCTCGACGGACTGAAATGGAAATACCATCGCTCCACCGACCGCCCGTCCCTGTTCAGCGGCTTCAACGGCAGCGACGTCCTCTGGGATTTCAACATGGTCGCCCGCCAAAAAAGCGACGGAGATTTCCTGTTGGCCGTCAGTTCCTTCATACCCAACAAATCCCGCCCCGAGCGACGCGCCGCCGTGGCCGAGCTCCTCACCCGCATCAATTGGGAGCTGTCCTTGGGCTGTTTCGAGATGAATTACGCCGACGGTGAAATCCGCTTCCGCACCAGCATGATTCTGCCCGGTGCCGACATCACCGACGCCATCGCCGATCACCTCGTCCGGTCCAATCTTTGCATCGTGGACGAGCGCATGCCCCAGATCATGGCCGTGCTGTATTCGGATGTCATCCCCGAGGACGCCCTGAAACCCAAGACGGAAAAACCAGCGACGGCGGCGGAATCCCGCTATGACTTCAATTGAACCCCGCAGCAGCCGTCAATCGCCTTATGACTATTCCTTTTTCCATCATTCAGCCTGCTACATTTTCATTTGGCCTTGCGCTGCAAGGCCAAACACATAAAATTCCCACCCGGGATATGTTTCTGATTGTCACCAATATCGGATTAGGCTCGCGGTGCCCCCGCATTGAACTCTCATCTGCTGATTTTCGTCCGTCACCCTCGGTCGCTGTCGGCCAAATTTACCCCCAAAGGTTTAGCCAACCCATTGCCTGATTTTCCGATGTCAAAACGCGAAACTTCAGCCGCCAATGAATTAGAGGTGAATTCTTTGCTCGATCTTCTGCAAAGCCAGGATGAGCAAATGCGGTCTCTCTTTGCCAAGGCTATCAACCTTTACGTCGCACCCGACGCCGATCAAATGTCTGACAACGAAAAAGTGGTTCGCTTGCGCGAAGCTATCGAACAGATGCTCACATAAGCTGCTGCCATGATCATCAAGGAACTTCGCATCTGTGACCTGCTGCTTTTTACGGGCGAGCAGTCTTTGCAGTTTCCCACCAGCCAGGACACCAACCTCGTTGTCATTCTTGCACCCAACAATTCGGGTAAAACCAATATTATTCGGGCCCTGAAATTTCTTTTCTACGGCCATCTCTCCGATTGTAACGAGGCCAGCGCTTACCGCATGATCAACGACCTCGTCAAAACGAAAGCCAAAACCGGATCCGAAGTTTGCGGCTGGGTTGAAGCGACGTTGGAACGGGAGGAGGGAAATCTCACGCTTCGCCGGATTATTCGTGTCCGAAAAATTGGCAAGGATCAGTGGGCTATGCCGGAAATTACCCTCATGCATGTCCGGCCGAAACATCGCGAACCCTTGGAACCCGACGACGGTCATTTCGAGCAAAAAATTCGCACGTTTGTTCCTGAACAATTATTTGATGCTTTCTATTTCAAGGGAGAACCGCTGGATGGAAAACTGCTCGGCGGCGTGGGGGCTATTCGCGAATCATTGGCCGCGTTCCTCCACGAGGATGGCTGGCAGGAAGCCGAGGATGCCGCTGAAGCGGTCCGCCAGCAATACACCCGGGAAATTCAGAAACTTACCGAAAAAAATTCGGAATACAGTAAACTTCTGGGTGAGGAAGAATTGTTTCGATCCCATTTGCTCAAGGATCAAGATCGGCTCGGCAAAAAAAAGACGGAGTTAGAATCCGTCGTTGCAGAATTTGAAGTGGTCAATATTCGCCTTCAAGAAATCGGCACCGGAGGCGATGCCGAAAACTTGGCCGACAAAATTCGCACCGCGAGAATTACGCTGGAGCGGACAAAAAAAAATTACGAACGCTCCGAAACCGAAATCGCACGGGCCGTCGGATCTTCCCATGGAATTCCCTTCTTGCTAGGCGCTCTGCCGGCGGCCAGGCGGATTCTCGCCCAGATGCAGGAGGAAAATATCCTCCCCGCTGATGTTACGGATCGGTTTGTTGCCCGTGTTCTGAAGTCGAGCCGTTGCGTCTGCGGTTGCGAACACACGCCCGAAACCAGAAAAGCTTGGGAGCGCTACAAGGAAAAGACACTCAGCTTGAACATGAACCGTGGCCTTAGCGACTTGCTGAATGCAGTTCAGGAGGACGGTTCCCAAAGTTACTCCCGCCTCAGCACGGATTTGACCGCGAAACTCAAACAATTGCGCTCTGACCGCACTCGTTTTTTACAGGAGATCAAACAGTTGGAGGCAGCCATTACGGAGATGGAGCAGCGGTTGCAGCTTTCGCCCGTCGAGGAAATTCGGCGTTCTGGCCAGCGGCTCCGCCAGATGAGTATTTCCCGCCAGCAATTGCAAGGCGAGGTGACCCAGCTCGAAGTCGGCATCAAAATGGTTCAGGCTAATATGAAAGGCTTCAAGGATAAATTGGAGCGCGCTAAACCCTCCGGCGCGGTGGCGGCCAAGATTCGCACCTTCGACCGCGGACGCATCCGTGCGGAAAAATTGCGCCTGTTGATCCGCGAATCGCGCGAGACCCTGAATAAATCTTTCCACGATACGCTCCAGCGCACCGTCAGCCATTACTACGATAAAGCCGCCTACGATGGCACCCGCGCCCGGATCATGCCGGGCACGCTCCTCCCGGCGATCGAAAATGATGGCCATGTCAGGGGAAATCTCGGTGGTGGCCAGTCGCAACTTCTGGCGCTCGCTTACGTCGTTGCCCTGGCGCGGCTCCGGAAAAATCTCCACACCCAGATGCAAAAACTCGGCATCGGCTGCGGTAAGATTGATGACCAGTCCTTTTTCCTCGACTCGCCGTTCAATAACATGACGGATCATTATGCCCATGCCATCGCCCAATTCCTTGATGGCAATGCGCGTCAGGTCATCCTCCTGCTCGCGCGCCAGCAATGGAATCTCGTCCGTAAAATCATTGAGGGGGACATCCGTCAGGCTTACGCATTTGAATATCACACGCTTCCCGAGAAAATCGCCGAGCTGAAGCAAAAAGACTCGAAGCTGGAGGATTTTGTGTATGAGTATGGCGGCAAAAAAATGAAACTGATCAATGAATTGCCTGCCGATGTTGGCCATCCCTATACTCACATCCGCGCTCTGACCTGATGCCACAAATCCGCATACCTAAATCTGCCGAGCCGCTCTTGCCGCTGTGCCGCAAGTCCAGCGACGCGTTGGAAAATGCCTGTTTCGATACCTATGCCGACCTGTTGGCGTTCGCGGCCAGTTGTGGTTACCACTCGCTTGGCGGACGCAAACCCACGCCACCCGATGCGTTTCTTTCCATCCCCAACCCGATTGATCTGGCGATCTTTGACAACCAGAAATTATTGCCCGCCTTGCTTCTCATCGGCCTCGCTACCACGGGCGACTACCAGATCACGCGCGATGATGAGTCTTTGTGCCAGTTGATCGAAGGCTGTGTGGATCGGGGCTGTAAGGTGTTGCTCAAAGAGGTATCCGTATCCGCCACCGCCCACCTTAATTTTGCTCAACTGCTCGATACCACACATCATGCAGATAACGATGATAAAATTTAATCACCGTTCACAAACTTAAAAAATCTATGCCCATCATTTTGTGCTTACGTCAGGAAGTCGCTTCCGCGACCATGCGTTATCCAATTTTCGTCGGTTTCGCCCCCGCCGCACAAATCCTGGAGCTGGCTTGTGCCCCGAGCTTTAGCCCATCGACCCCACACAGTGACATCTGCACAAATATCCTGACCCCACCCGTTCGTGACTGGCAAAGACCATTGAATGCGGACCGGGTGAACACGATTGCCCACGTTTACAATAACGGCGGGGATTTGATGCCCAATCCCGTCCTGCTATGTGAAAATGTTCTCCAAAATGGTGCATCTATTGTGATTCGGCAGCAAACGAGTAACGGGATGCCCACGGCAATATGGGAGGTGGACATCACCCCGTCCCAGATCAAACCGCTTTGGATTCTGGATGGACAACACCGCATCAATGGCTTGGCGGGGTCAGCCCAACGGAATAACCCTATCCCCGTGGTTCTCCTGCTCAACCAAGCCCAGCAAATTTATCAAGGCCCGTTGGTGGCCAAGCTGTTTGCTCAGGTCACGACCGCCGCCGAGCCGCTTGATGAACTGCATAACGAATGGCTCACGTTTGCCTTCCGACTAAAAGATTATGACGCCAATGTTGTTGGCAACGATGAGAACCGAAAGGCCATGCACGCGGTGGCCGAGTTGTGCCGTCGGCCCTTGATTCTGAATGGCACGCAACCCAATCCATTTCATAACAAGGTCCGGTTTAATGCTCACGATCCCAATGCATACGGACCATTGCCCGGCGGCTTTAAGTATACCTGCAAGGAATTGAAAGAGCTAATTCATAAGCATTATTACCGATCATCGGCTGCCTACGGCCAGCACCTCACGCCGGTTGATTTGGCCGATCAAATGGCCCTTGCTTTTCAGGCGTTGACCGCGTCCATCCAGGCCCCGCAAAACCTGAGTGTGTTTTTTGGTGATCCTCGGCATGAACAACGCATCATGCAAGATGCCTATTGGGTCGGGGTATTCGCCTCCCTGTTGCAGGGTGGACCCAAAACTGATTGGAAACCGTTGCTGAATACCTTGAAATTTCCCATCACCAGTTGGAATTTTGATTGGGTTACATCTCTGAATGGCACAGTTGGCACCACCTCGCGCAAGCTGGCTTTGGACGTGTTCTCCCGGGCCTTTGCGCAAGAGGCGCTGCCGACGGCATCCGGCAATCTCGCGGATTTTCTCAAGGGCAATGATGCCTCGGTTGAACTTCAGTTCTCGCGACTGAGTGTCAAAGGTAGCCCCACGAAAACCGGACGTTCATTGCTAGTAGTAAAGGGAGGTAATAATCTTTCGCAAAGCATCGCTCCCGCCATGCACTTCCGCCTCACGAAACGGAGCGGTAATATCGGCAAGCTCGACATCGTGGATGCACAACATCCGCCGGGCAGCCCGGTCTATTACCGTGAACGGGGTGAAAAAATTGAGGCAACTAGGCATGCCAACCCATTGAAGCTGATTTTGAAAATGCACCATTACGGTGGCATCGAGAGCTCGGCTCGGGTCGAAATCAATTGGTAATTCTTGTGCATTTTATTGTCGAACGAATTGAGCAGACGGAGAGCTACCTCAAAATTTTAGAGCGTAGTTTCACCGTTGAATGGGAGACCGCTTATGTCGCCTCCAAGACGGAAGCTGATTGGAAAGTTCGCATGGCGCTAATTCATCCCGAACACTATTCCGCCCATGCCCGCGAGGACCAGGATTGCCCGGTTCGCGGAGTAAGGTCGTTCCCCAGGGAAGTGGGTATGCAGGACAAGCCCTGTTCCTCCAAAAACATCTGGGGCTATGATTGTCACATGGATGGCAATCACGGAACCCTTGCCGGCGATCATTTGTTCCCGTTTGGCTTTGGTGGACCCACCGTGGCTTCGAACAAAATCTTTCTTTGCCAGCTTCACAACATGATCAAGGGGGCCGACCTCCATTTTTTCCCTTGGGAAAAGGCTGAACCGCAATGGTTGTCCGACACCCTGCGGCGGGTGGCTATATCTAAAGGCATTCCGGCGTAAACCTACCCATGCTTCTTCCCGAACTCGCCCAACAGCTCAAAATCAGCTACCGCTCCGGTCGCGATGATTTGATTCGGGATTTCTACACTCCTTGCTTGGAGCGGTCCGTGTTTTATAGGCGGGCCGTGGGTTATTTCACCAGTTCAGGTCTCGCTCACGCCGCGCGCGGGCTGGCCAGTCTGGTGACCCGCAAAGGCAAAATGCGCCTCGTTGCCTCGCCGTATCTCGAAGCCGGCGATGTCGCCGCGCTCACCAAGGCCGCCGAACATCCCGTGGAGGTTCTCCAGTCCATCATCTCGCGCCAGTTCGGGGAAATTGAAGATTTATTGGTCCGTGAACGCCTCAATGCCCTCGCGTGGTTGATTGCCGACGGCTCGCTCGAAGTTCGCTTGGCCCTCCGCCTCGATGACGCCGGTCAACTCGCCCACGGTCTCTATCACGAAAAAGTCGGCATCTTCAGCGACGACCAAGACAATCACGTCGCCTTCGCCGGTTCCGCCAATGAAACCGCAGGTGGCCTCGTCGGGAATTTTGAAAGCATCAAGGTGTTTTGGTCCTGGGATGATCCGCAAGGCCGCGTTACCGAAGAAATCAATAATTTTGAAGCGCTGTGGAA
>Ga0224554_1001680_pt1 | contig 13309 bp, 9 predicted proteins | sample 714S22024metaG_FD_180666 | JGI IMG/M metagenome (GOLD analysis project Ga0224554, IMG submission 180666) | Peat soil microbial communities from Stordalen Mire, Sweden - 717 S2 20-24 | ecosystem: Environmental > Terrestrial > Soil > Wetlands > Peat | place: Sweden: Norrbotten County, Stordalen...
CGGCTTGTATTTGATGCTGGCTTGGCTGGTTGCTGACCTGTCGGTCCGCCTGCGCCACCGTTTTGTGGCGCTGGCCGGTCTGGCTGTCATCATTCTTGCCGCCTTGATTTTCTGCGCCCGCGCCCAGACTTCTTACTGGCAGGACAGCGAAACCCTTTGGACGCACACGCTCGCCGTCACCGATAACAACAATGTGGCCCACGACAATCTTGGCAGCGTGCTGCTTCAGAAAGGAAATGTGGCCGGGGCGATGTTGCATTTGCAAAAGGCGCTGGCCATCGAGCCTGACGATGCCGAAGCCCACAATAATCTCGGCGCGACTTTTTTCAAAATAGGACAGACCGATGAAGCGATCGCCCAATTTCAAATGGCCGTCGCCCTCAAACCCGGCTTTGCCGATCCGCACAATAGTCTGGGCAATGTTTTTTTTCAAAAGGGGCAAACGGATGAAGCGATTGCCCAGTATCAAATGGCCGTCGCCCTCAAACCCGGCTTTGCCGGAGCCCACAACAATCTGGGCAACACCCTTTGCCAAAAAGGGCTGATGGACGACGCCATGGTTCAATTCCAAGAGGCGCTGGCAATCGAGCCTGACTTTGCCGATGCCAATTACAACCTGGGCAACATCCTCCTGCAAAAGGGGCGTGTGGACGAGGCGATCATTCATTTCCAAAAAGCGGTGGCAAGCCGCCCTGATTTCAGCTACGCCTACTACAATCTGGGAGCCGCCCTGCTTCAAAAAGGGCAAATGGACGCGGCGTCTGTCCAGTTCCAGAAGACGCTGGCGCTCCAGCCCAATTTTGAGGAAGCGCAAAGCGACCTCGCCCGCATTGCGTGGATGATGGCGGCCTCGCCGGACGCCGCCGTCCGCAACGGCACCAAAGCCGTCGAACTGGCCCGGCAGACCGACCAGCTTTCCGGCGGGAAAAATCCAATGATGGCCGGCACGCTGGCGGCGGCTTATGCCGAGGCGGGGAAATTTGACGACGCGATTGCCACCGCGCAACGCGCTTTGCAACTGGCCAACGGCCAGAAAAACGACGCGCTGGCCGCGACGCTCCAACAGGAGATCAAACTTTACGAGGCGGGCACGCCGCTGCGCGAGGCGAAGCCGTGAGGGCAACGGCCACGCCGGAAAACGCGGGCAGATCATGACCGTGGCCGACGCCATTCGATCACAGATGAAGCTCTATCAAGCAGGCATCGGCGAAGTCACCATGACAGATACGTTATAGCAGATCACAACAACATTGACACATCAGGTGGCAGGGCGGCGCTGCTGCGCCGCCGGAGCGCGAGTTGTCCCAACTCGCAGCGTGTGGCTGGGCGGACGTCGTGATTATCTTCAAGCCATTATGCCATTTACACGTGCTGCGGATTGAGGACAATCCGCGCTCCGAAAGCCAGCCAGCAAAACGTTTCAATCTTAATGTGAAATGCCATATAACAGCCGGCTTGACGCGTCTTCCCCCGCCGTCTTTTTAACGATTGCCTTGTCCCCTCGGCGAAAGCGCAGGCGCAACCGGCGCGCTGGTTTTATCCGCTGCTGAATTATCCTTCTTGAACGCCGAGCGCAACAGCCAGTGCCGTTTCAGTCCCTGCACAAAATCGTCCGTGTCTGTGACCGCCTTGGAAATGCCGCCGAGCATGTTGGTGTTCGCCTGCACCTGCGCGTTCAGGTTGCTGGTCATGTTGGCAATGTTTTCCAGCGTCAAGGTGATGTCCGCCGTGAGCGCGTTCAAATTGGTGTCCGAATCCATGAGGAGCGAATTCACGTTGGTCAGCGCGGCCTGCACCTGCGAATCGCCGTTCGGGCCGAGCGCCCAGACGCCGAAGCCGCCGGGTTCGCGCAACTGCGCGCTGATGGCGGCGAAGTTTGTGACGAGCGGCTGCGCGGCGACGATGGTGGTGTTCAAATTCGAGGTCGCCACCGCCGCGTTGTCCAGCACGGCGTAAATTTTGTTCGTCAGCGAAAGAATTCCCGGCAGCGCACCCTGCACCTGCGAGACCATCGCCTGCAACTGGTCGGAAATCGGCGGCGTCTCCACGGCGCGCAACTGGACATCCTCGGAACCGGGCTGGAAATTTTCGTAGCGATGCGCGCGCCGGTGCCATGAGGCGACAATGCGGTCGCGAAAAATCTTGTTGTCGTAGGCGCAGACGGAATTGGATTCGAGGTTCAATTGCGCCATGCGCTCCAGGTTCGATTGCGTGAGCATCGTGTAGGCGCCGAAGACGATGTTGGAATTTTCGTCGAAGACATCCTGATAAAGCTGCCAGCGGTTGGTTTCCGTGGTGATGATCTGCTCCAGTTCGGGAATCGTCTTGATGAATCCCGGCTGCGTGACGCAGATCGCCGGGCCGTTCGTGCCGCGCGTGACTTCAAGCTGCCGCTGGTTGAGAAATCCGGCGGCGTTCACCTTCACAAACGAACCTTGCGCCCAGATGTAACGGAAAAATGGATCTAAAATTTCAAATTCGACCCTGACATTATGCTGTTCATACGGCTGCATCGGAAAAACCTCGGTGATTTCCCCGACCGGAAAGCCCATCATATAAACGGGGTCTTTGACATTCAAACCGGTCGAGCTTTGGACATAGGTAAAAAACCGCGCCTTGATCTTGAACCAGCCCTTGCGCTCCGCCGTGTGGTAAATGTAATAGCCGAAGCCGAACAGCAGCAGCGCCGTCGCCAGAAACACAAACCAGCCCACGGCGCGTTCCATCCGGCTCAAACGCGTGCGCAGTTGCGGGGTCAAATCTTGCAGTGCCATAAATTATTTCTTAATCGCAATCCTAATCGTAATTGCAATCGTAATCACCAACAGATTATGATTTCTGCGGCGATTAAGAGGTCAATTCAACCGGGACAGCCAGCAATTCTTTTACAATCGGATCATTAACTATTTCAACTTCGTTCCAGCCGCCGAGCGGAATGAATTTTTTGTCGCGCAGCAGAGCGAACTTCCGGCGCGCATTTTGACATCCCGCAAAGCGGGACAAATCGTCGGCGGTGACGACCATCGTCATCGGTTTGCCGCCGAACTGCTCATGGCCGCGCGACAACTGGTCAAGAAATCGCAGCCACCATTGCAGGTGCCGCGCGCCGAGCCCGGCCAGCGGATTGTCGAGCAAAAGAATTTCCGGTTTGAGAATCAGCGCCCGCGCGAGCGCCGCGCGCTGCCGCCAGTTGGCCGCCACGTTCGCCGGCGTCACGTCGGCGAGCGGCGTGAGTTCCAGCAATTCCAGCAGCGACGCCACTTCGCGCGCCGCCGCGTCCGGCGATAAATTTTTAACATACCGCAGCGGCAACGCGACATTCTCGGCAATCGTCAACTGGTTGAAAAGCTGTCCGCCCTGGAAAACAAACCCCACGCGCAACCGCTCGGCCAGTTCGCCTTCGCCAAAACTTTTCGTGTCGGTGCCAAAAAGGATGCAACTGCCGGCCACCGGCGGCATCAGCCCGGCGACCAGCATCAGCAGGTCGCTTTTGCCGGAATGTTCCTGCCCGGCAATCACCCAGAATTCACCCGCCGCCACCGACCAGTTCACTTTCTCGACGACGGTGAACGAAGCATCGCGCATCGCGGCGACGTTCACGCCGCGCATTTCGATGGCCGGGAGGTTCAGATTTTCACTCATGTTACGAGATAAAGCACGATGAACAGCGCGTCAATCATCACGCACACGATGACGCCTTGCGTGACCGCGCGCACCGCCACGCGCGAAACTTCTTCGAGCCGCAACGGTTGCGCGAGGCCGTGATAACACGTCACAATCGCGATGAAAAATCCGAACGCCATCGTCTTCAACGCGAGCAGCGCGAAATCCAGCCAGCTTAACGATTCAACGATCTGTTTGAAATAATCTCCCGGCGTCAGCGGCACATCCTGCAAAAACGCGAACAGATAGCCGCTCGCCAGCGCGCCGATGATGAGATAAACCGTCAGCGAAAAAATTCCCAGCGCCATTCCAATCACGCGAGGCACGATGAGATAATGCACCGGGTCAATCCCCAATGCTTCAAGCGCCTCGACCTCGCCCAGCGCGCGCGCCGTGCCGAGTTCGATCACATGCGCCGTGCCGACGCGTGCCAGCACCAGAAACGCCGCGAGCAGCGGGCCAAGTTCCCGCACCACCACGATCACCATCGTCGAACCGAGATAACTGATCGCGCCGACTTTGGCCAGGGCCGAAACGGTTTGGCCGATGACAAGAAATCCCAGCGCCAGCGCCACAAAGAAAAACATCGGCAGTAGCGCCACGCCCGCACGCGAAATTTCCTGCCGGATGCGCGGACGGATGACATTCTTGGCCGCGCCATTTTTTTTCAGGATGACGCCGAGCGTGATCAGCGCAAACGCGCCCAGCCCCTGCACCGTCAGCAGAAACAGGAACAATTTTCGCCCGAGATAATCCGTGTAAGATTTGGGCAGCGGCGCACGCCGAAACACCTGCGTGTTGGTCAACTCAAACGCCTTTGCCAGATTTCCGCGCACGAAAGCAGCGTAGCACAACGTCATCTCTTCAAAAAAGTTTTTCCTTTCAAAGTCACGGGATGCACACGAAGTTCAGGCGTCATTTTCTCCAGTTCTTCATCAGCCGCCCAATGATCGCCCAATCCCAGCCACCCATCCGCCGCCATGAGATGAAAGCTGTCTGGCGGTTCGAGGGGTTTGAGCGGTTTGATGCGCATTCGCATTTAAGGAGTGTATGTTTCCTGCCATTTGCATTCGAGCAATCGCCCCTGACAATTGAGCAACGGACATTGACGCTCAAGCAATCAGTGCTGACAACCGGCCCGGTGGCATGGCAATCCCGCCGCTCGGATCATCAATTCCGCGCGGGAAAGACGCCGAAGTTAAGCCCGACAGTTCACAATGAGGTCATAAACATTATGGAATTGGCAGGAAAATCGCAGACGGATAAATCTCCGCAGGAGCTTTCACAAGTGGTTCACAAAGTTGGAACGAACCGCCATCTTTCGCGCAAAACCGTGACGTTTTCTTTTTCCGAACCTTACAATTTCATCCCGTCATTGCTGGCTTCTCTCGAAGCCTCGACCGCCAATACCGTTCCGTCGCTCTGCGATGAAAACTGGTGGAATACTAACTGGTGCACCCAAGAGGAGTTGAACCTCTAACCTGCTGATCCGTAGTCAGCCGCTCTATCCAATTGAGCTATGGGTGCGACCAAAAGGAGCGTCAGGATACATTTCAAACGCCCGCGCGCAAGAAATTTTCCCGCGCCCGACGCTCACTTCACCAGGTTCCGCAACGCCAGCGCCACCACCGTCACCACCAGCATCAGCCCGCCCGGCATGAACTTTTTCGTCTTCGCCAGCCGGATTGCAAACACGACCAGCAACGCCGCCATGATGACGTTGGCGACGATCACCGGCTGGCTGAAAAGATGCGTCCGCGTCAAAACCAGCAACGCCGCCGCGACCGCCGACATGATGAGCGACACCTTGCTCTTCGCCTTGAAAAAACCGATGAGTCCGCCCACGAGCAGCAGCACGACATAAATCCAGAAAACAAGATTCTCAAATTTCATGGCACGCAGGCTGCCTCAATTTCCCGACACGTCCAGACTTAAAATTTCGCCCGGCTCGCACGTCACCGTCACCTCGAACGGGCGGCAGCACACCTCGCAATCCGTCGTGAACCGCTGGCTCGGCACGCTCGTGTCAATGGCCACCTCGGACGCCTGCCCGCAAAACGGACACACAATGGATTCGCAAACTTCCACGCGCAAAATCTAACCGCGCTGGGATAAAGTGCAACGGTTCAAATTTTCTAATTTATTTTGCTGAAAAAGAAAATCAATTGGACAGAGACAAAACAGAAATTTAGCATTCAAACTATGACTCTCCAAGAATTTGACCAACGCATGATTCAAGAGGAACAGCAGTTCCTCGGCATATGTTTGGATTTTGGTGTTTGGGATAAGTTACACGAAGGAAGAATATCACCCACGCTTGCACGCGCTTTTGCAGAAGGTTTGATTCTTGATCTCTCTGTCGAAAATGCAAGAGCACGAATGCGGTCTGATCCAGCAGGAGCGGCAGCCGTCGCCGAAGTAGTTCAGGCTTTAATCCACGACCGAAAATCCAGACCGCATTTAGCCGCTACGATGCCCAGTGAAAACATGACCCCATTTTATGTGATGAGTTCGCTGGTTTTGGATGTATCGCAGGAAGAATTGGAGACGTTTGAGAAGATGCTCAACGCCGAGTAATTTATGGCACGAATCAGCACAGAAGCAATTGCCTACAGCGCGGCAGCACTGCAATCTGGGGATGTGCAAGCCGCGCTTGCTGTTCGCAACCGCTGGTATAATCAGAAGGGTGGCACATTCGATGATTCGATTGTCGAGATAATGAAGAACATTCTTAAAAGCACGCCAGCACTTTTGGCCGATTGCCCACCGCAAGTTCTGGAGCCTCTTCGTATCGCGGCAGCGATGATGGAATTGTGGGGCATCGGCGACATCCGACAGTTTGTAACAATCGAAGGACAGTTAGATTATCGCTTCGGCACAGATGCTATTGCTCATATGTTGCATTCACATGGAATTTTTTTGCGCTCGGTGGAAGAATTCCGGCGTGTTGGCATTTTGAACGTCCAACTGCTTGGAGCGCATCGTTCGGATGATTGTAAGGCGTGCAAAACAGCCGATGGAAAATCGTTCACAGTTGATACAGTTCCAGAATTACCGCTCGTTGCTTGCACTTGCAAAGACAAATACGGATGCGGAGTTATTGTAATTGCAGATAGCCGCGCCACCTGATTGTCCGTAGCTTTCCGTTTTACGATTTGCCACGTCCGCCATTTTGAGAGATAATGTCCGTCCGCTTTTTGCGGAAAATTTATGAAACCCCAAGTCGAAATCTATGACACGACCTTGCGCGACGGTTCGCAGGGCGAAGGCATCAATTTCTCGGTCGCGGACAAACTCCGCATCGCCGAGAAGCTCGATTCTTTCGGGGTGCATTACATTGAAGGCGGCTGGCCGGGCAGCAATCCCAAGGACATCGAATTTTTCGCGCAGGCCAAAAAGCGCAAATTCAAAAATGCGAAGCTCGCGGCGTTCGGCTCGACGCGGAAAAAAAATACGCCCGTCGAACAGGACGACCAGGTGCGCCTGCTCATCGAAGCCGGAACTCCCGTCGTCACGATCTACGGCAAAACTTCCATGCTGCACGTGAAAGAAGTTTTGCGCTGCACGCCGGAAGAAAATCTCGCGATGATCGGCGACACGGTGCGTTTCCTGAAAGACCACGGCAAATTCGTCATCTACGACGCCGAGCATGCGTTCGACGGTTTCAAACTGGATTCCGATTACGCGCTCGCGACGTGGCAGGCCGCCGAAAAAGCGGGCGCGGATTTTGTCGTGCTGTGCGACACGAACGGCGGTTGCCTGCCGAACGAAATCGCCGCCATCACGAAAACCGCGCTGGGCAAACTGAATTGCAAAATCGGCATCCACACGCACGACGACATCGGCCTCGGCGTCGCGAACGCGCTGGCCGCGCTCGAAACCGGCGCGGTTCACGTGCAAGGCACGATCAACGGTTACGGCGAGCGCACGGGCAATTGCAATCTGACGAGCGTGATTCCCTGCGTCGCGTTGAAGCTGAAAAAAACTTCCGTGCCGGTGAAATCGTTGGCGAAGCTCAAGGAACTTTCCGCGTTCGTGGATGAAGTCGCGAACATGAGGCACAACCCGCGCCTGCCGTGGGTCGGCTCCTCCGCGTTCGCGCACAAGGGTGGCGCGCACGTCAATGCCGTGCAGAAACTCGCGTCGAGTTACGAGCACATTGACCCGTCGCTCGTCGGCAATGCGCGCAACGTCCTCATCAGCGACCTCGCGGGCCGCAGCAACATCGTCATCAAGGCGCAGGAGCTTGGTTTCAAGATCACGAACGACACGCCGGAGTTGAAGGCGATCCTGAACCGCGTCAAAGAGCTGGAACACGAGGGCTACGAATACGAGGCCGCCGAAGCTTCAATGGCGTTGATCATCCGCAGCATCCTCGATCGCAATCCCGCGCTGAAGTTCGGCGTGGAAAAATATCACGTCTCCATGCGCCGCGACGCCAAGCAGTCGGTTTGCGAAGCGACCGTGCGAGTGCGCGTCGGCAAAAAAGTTCACGACGAAGTAGCGGAAGGCGATGGTCCGGTGAACGCGCTGGATTCCGCGCTGCGTTCCGCGCTGGCGAAATCATTCCCGAAGCTCAAAAAGGTGACGCTCACGGATTACAAGGTGCGCATTCTCGACGGCGTGGCCGGCACGGCGGCCAAGACGCGCGTGCTCATCGAATCGAGCGATGGCCAGCGCGGATGGGGCACCGTCGGCGTGAGCGAAAACATCATCGAAGCCAGCTTGCAGGCGCTGGTGGATTCGATGGAATATGCGCTGCTGAAAAAATAAATCAGACAGAATTTACAGAATTAACAAAATTGAATTGGTTTCAATGGCGGCAAAATAATTCTGTAAATCCTGTTAATTCTGTCTCAAATCATGTCCGAAATCTCCAAAGCTTACGAACCGCAGTCCGTCGAGGACAAATGGTATCAATTCTGGCTGGCCGGAAAATTTTTCGTTGCCAATGAGAATTCCGCCAAACCGGCGTATTCCATCGTCATTCCGCCGCCGAACGTCACCGGCGTGCTCACGCTCGGCCACGTGCTCAACAATACCATTCAGGACATTCTCTGCCGCAAGGCGCGCATGGACGGCAAGGAAGTGCTCTGGCTGCCCGGCACCGATCACGCGGGCATCGCCACGCAGACGGTCGTCGAGCGCACGCTGAAAAAAACCGGCGAGATCAAGCATCGCGACGATCTGGGCCGCGAGAAATTTCTGGAACGCGTCTGGGAATGGAAGGAGAAACACGGCGGCATCATCATCCAGCAGTTGAAAAAGCTCGGCGCGTCGTGCGACTGGACGCGCGAACGCTTCACGATGGACCCGGAATATTCGCGCTGCGTGCAGCGCGTGTTCGTGGACCTCTACAAGAAGGGACTCATCTACCGCGGCAAGCGCATGGTGAACTGGTGTCCCGCGTCGCTCACGGCGTTGTCCGACGAAGAAGTGGTGATGAAGGAGCAAAAAGGTTTCCTCTATTATTTCAAAGTCGAAGTCGTGGGGAGCGCAGCCGCCCCGGCTGCGTCGGTGGACGCCTCGTCCACCGAAATTCCGAATGTCGAACGCGAGGCGCGTTCGACTGCGCCCGGGGCGGGCGCGCTCCCCGAAGAAAAAATATTTTTGACGATTGCGACGACGCGGCCGGAAACGATTCCCGGCGACACCGCCGTGGCCGTGAATCCGAAAGACCCGCGTTACGCGCATCTCATCGGCAAGCACGTCGTGCGGCCGCTGCCGGCGGAATTGCCGCGCGAACAGAAGCTCATTCCCATCATCGGTGACGAGCATGTGGATTTTGAATTCGGCACGGGCGTTTTGAAAGTGACGCCCGCGCACGACAAGGCGGACTTTGAAATCGGCGCGCGGCACAAGCTCGCGCAGATCGAGGTCATTGACGCGAAGGGCCACATGAACGACGCAGCCGGCGCGGACCTGCGCGAGCTCGACCGTTTCAAGGCGCGCAAAGTGGCCGTGGAAAAGCTCACGGAACTCGGCGCGCTGGAAAAAGAGGAACCATATACCAACAACGTCGGTTACAGCGAACGCGCCGACGTGCCGATTGAACCGCGCTTGAGCGAGCAATGGTTTTTGAAATATCCGAGCGTGGAAAAAGCGCGCGGTTGTGTGGAGCAGGCGGGTAGCACAGGCTGCCAGCCTGTGCCGCCCGGCGACTCGCCGGGCGGAATGGGAGCGGGTGATCAAACTCAATCCGCCGCTGCTCGTGCAATGATGTCGTCCGCCATTCCGGCGGGCAGGTTGCCCGCCGGAACAGGCCAGTGGCCTGTTCCACCCGGGAAAATGCAATTCCATCCTGACCGCTGGGCGAAAGTTTACGACCACTGGATGGGCGGGTTGCAGGATTGGTGCGTCAGCCGCCAGCTTTGGTGGGGACATCGGATTCCAGTATGGTCGAAAAAAGCAAATGAGGGCGACGCGGGCTTTAGTTCATTGCAGAATCAACTTAATGTTTTAAAGCAAACCGGTGCGTTGATTCACATAAATCTTTATACGCCTCATGCGAGAAATGAAGGCGGAGCGAATATTTTGCAGCGTGATCCTCAAGAAAATTATTTTGTCCGGCTTGATGTCGCCGTTGATCCGACAGAGGAAAAAATAGTTTTATTGCTAGAGCAAAACGGCTTCACCCAAGACCCCGACGTGCTCGACACCTGGTTCAGTTCGTGGCTCTGGCCGTTTGCGACGATGGGCTGGCCGGAGCAGACCGACACGTTGAAGAAATTTTATCCGACCACCGACCTCGTCACCGGGCCAGACATCATTTTCTTCTGGGTCGCGCGCATGATCATGGCGGGCTACGAATACATGGGCGAGCTGCCGTTCCAAAATGTTTATTTCACCGGCATCATCCGCGACAAGCAGGGCCGTAAGATGTCCAAGAGCCTCGGCAATTCGCCCGACCCGCTCGACCTCATCGCGAAGTTCGGCGCGGATGCGTTGCGCTTCGGCGTGATGCGCGCCGCGCCGCTCGGCCAGGATATTTTGTTCGATGAACAGAACGTCGAGCTGGGCAGAAATTTTTGCAACAAGCTCTGGAATGCCTGCCGTTTCCGCCAGATGGTAGGACAGGCGTCGCGCCTGTCTCCAACTGATTCGGAAAACATTTCAAAGAATGAGACAGGCGCGACGCCTGTCCTACAATATGAAGTGCAGGGCGAAATCGAGCCAACATTGCTGTCGAGCGATGACAAATGGATTTTGCTCAAGCTGGACGCGGCGATCCGCGAAGTGACCATCGCGCTGAACGAATATAAATTCAGCGATGCGACGGCGGCGCTCTACCGCTTTTTCTGGAGCGAGTATTGCGACTGGTATGTCGAGGCGTGCAAGGCCGTGTTCTTCGGCACCGACGCCGCGCGCAAGGCGAACACGCTCGCGGTGATTGATTTTGTGTTGTCGCACACGCTGCGATTGTTCCATCCATTCCTGCCGTTCATCACGGAGGAATTGTGGCACGGCATGGGTTACGCGACGGACATGCCGGAAAATCAGGGCGGCAAGACGATCATGTTCGCGCCGTGGCCGCTGCCGCTCGACGACGATTTCAAATCGCATTACGGCTTGAGTTCCGACGATGAAAAATTTGTCGAGGCGCGCAATGAACTTGTCTCGCAAGGCCGGAATTTGCGGCGCGAAGCGAACATTTCAACGGCCAAAAAAATCCGTTACGTCCTGAAGCCAGTGAATTTTCTGCCGCCGCACGACATTGAAGTGATCCGGCTGCTGCTGAATGCCGAGGCGGTCGAAGTGAAAGAAAATTATCAGCCCGCGAAAGGCACGCTGACGGCGCGGACGGAACTGGGCGAATTATTTTTGCCGCTCGAAGGCTTGCGCAGCGCGGAAGAGCTGGCTGCCGAAAAAACGCGGCTGACCAAGGAACTCGAAAAAATCGAGGCGGAAATTTCCAAGGTCGAACAGAAGCTGGCCAATCCGAGTTTCACGCAAAAAGTTCCGCCGCAAGTTTTGCAGGAGCACCAGCAGCGTCTCGCCGAATGGCAGGCGAAACGCGGGCAGGTCAAGGCCGCGCTCGATTCGTTGGGTTGAATTACCGGCTGCCGGCGGACGAATTAAACCAGTTTTCATGAATTCCTGCTTTCCTAATTAAATTGCTCGGTTAATTTTTCAGCCGCATGGAGCACGGACTTGTCACGGACATCGCCATCTGCATCATCGCCGCGTGGGTCGTGGCGGTGGGATCGCAGGTCGCACGCCAGCCGTTGCTGCTCGCGTATCTCGTCGCCGGCTTCGCCATCGGGCCGAACGGGTTCAAGTTCATCACCAACACCGGCGACATCGCGACCATCTCGGAAATCGGCCTGTCGCTGCTGCTGTTCATGATTGGGCTGGAGATTGACCTGAAAAAAATGATGAGCGCGGGCATGGTCATCACGCTCACCGCCGGCGTGCAAATCCTCGGCTGCTTTTTGCTGGGCTGGCTGGTCTTCGACATCTGCGGGCCGGCGCAAAACCGGCTGGAGGCGCTTTATCTCGCGGTCGCGGCGGCGATGAGCAGCACGGTCATCATTGTCAAAATCCTCTACGACAAACGCGAACTGGAAACGCTCGCAGGCCGCATCACGCTGGGCGTTCTGGTGTTGCAGGACATTGGGACGATTTTGTTTCTCGCCGTCCAGCCAAACCTGAAAAACCCGGCGGTCGGCCCGCTGGCGCATGCGTTCGGCAGCGTCATTCTGCTTTTGGCCGTGGCGTTTCTGGCGAGCCGGTTCGTGCTGCCGCCGGTTTTCAAATTCATCGCGCGCCTGCCGGAACTCGTCCTGGTCGGTGCGCTGGCGTGGTGCTTCGCGCTGGCCGGGTTTGCGGATTATCTGAAACTTTCCTCGGCGATGGGCGCGCTTATCGCCGGCGTGATGATCTCCACGTTTCCCTACACGCTCGACGTGGTGGCGAAGGTTACGAGCCTGCGCGATTTTTTTGTGACGCTGTTTTTTGTCTCGCTGGGGATGATCATTCCCCTGCCGACGTGGAGTTACATTCTCTGGACGGTTTTTTTCTGCCTGTTCCTGATCGGCAGCCGGCTCGTCACGGTTTTCCCGGTGCTGTATTCCTTGCGGCAGGGTTTTCGCGTGAGCCTGCTGCCGGCCGTCAGCCTCGCGCAATTGAGCGAGCTTTCCCTCGTGCTGCTCGCGCTCGGCAAAAAATCCGGCGACGTCTCGGACAACATCATCGGCATCGCGGCGTTTTCGTTCGCGTTCCTCGCCGTCGGCTCGACCTACGCGATTTTGAAAAACGACCAGCTTCTGCGCAAAGCTTCGCCGTGGTTCAACAAACTGGGTCTGCACGACCTCGACCAAACGACCTTTCTCACCAAGGCCGAGGAAAAACCCAAGCGCATCTGTCTGCTCGGTTTTTCTTGGACGGCGAGTTCGCTGCTCGAGGAAATCAGCCGCGAACGCTCCGACCTGCTTGCGGAAATCGTGGTCATTGATTTCAACCCGGTCGTCCACGAAAAACTGAAGGAGCGCCGGGTCCGCGCCGTTTATGGCGACATCACCGCCCGCGAAGTGCTGCATCACGCCGGCGCGGCGCAAGCCGAGGTCATCATCTGCTCGCTGCCCAACATGGTCCTGAAAGGCGCGGACAACCTGAAAATCCTCCGCCAGCTCCGCGAGTTGAACCC
>Ga0224554_1001682_pt1 | contig 13300 bp, 11 predicted proteins | sample 714S22024metaG_FD_180666 | JGI IMG/M metagenome (GOLD analysis project Ga0224554, IMG submission 180666) | Peat soil microbial communities from Stordalen Mire, Sweden - 717 S2 20-24 | ecosystem: Environmental > Terrestrial > Soil > Wetlands > Peat | place: Sweden: Norrbotten County, Stordalen...
TTTTTCACGAGACGAAAATTCCTCGCCTGCCTTGGCGCGGGCGGCCTTGGGCTGGCTTGCGACGTTGGCCTGGTCGAGCCGTTTCGCCTGAAAGTCGGACGCCACGAATGCAGAATCCGTTCCTCCAACTCGGTTTCTCCCCTGAAGATTCTGCATTTGTCCGACCTCCACGCCTCCTGGGCCGTCAGCCTTGGTTTCATCCAGGAGGCCGTCGAACTCGGTCTGCAATTGAAGCCGGACTTGATCTGCCTGACCGGCGATTTTATCACCCATCAATATGTGGACTTCGATGCCTACGCGCGCGTGCTGGCAAAATTATCGGCGGCGGCCCCGGCTTTTGCCTGCCTCGGCAACCATGACGGCGGCGGTTGGTCCGGCATCCACGGCGGCTACACTTCCACCCAGCCTGTCCGCCAATTGCTCCAACAGAGCCGCATCGAATTGTTGCACAATCGTTGCGCCACGCTTCGCCTGAATGGCCGCGACGTCAAAATAACCGGGGTCGCCGATGCCTGGGCCGAAAACGTGGACCTGCCCGCCGCTTTTCCTGCCTCAGAGGCCGGCGGCGACGCCACACGAATTCTTCTGTCCCACAATCCGGACACCAAGGAGTTCCTCAAATTTCATCCTTGGGACCTCCTCTTGTGCGGCCACACCCACGGCGGGCAGATCGTCCTGCCGCTGATCGGCGCGCCTTGGGCACCCGTGCGCGACAAACGGTTCATCGCCGGGTTGTATTCATGGGAAAATCGCTGGATTCACATCACCCGCGGCGTTGGCAACGTGCATGGCGGCCGCTTCAATTGCCCGCCGGAAGTCAGCCTCCTTACCCTCCTTTGAATGAGCCGCGCTTTTGTCATTGCCAACGGTCGGAAAACAGAGGCTCCCCTGCCCTGCTCCATCGAGCAATTTCTCATTGCGAATAAACTTCTCCCCCGCAGCGTCGTCGTTGAACTCAACGGCCAAGCCATTGCCCCGTCCCAATTCAGCCGCCGTCTCCTCGCCGACGGCGACCGTTTGGAAATCGTCAAAATTGTCGCCGGAGGCTAGTCAACATGACGGCGGACAAGCTGACCCCCGACCTCGCCGCGCTGGCGGCTGCCATTACAACAGAATTGCTTTTCGGCCAGGCCCTGATCCGCCGCTCCGGCGCCGGATTTGAACTCCGCCATAGGGAGGATCGGCAATCCGATGCTGCCGCGCTCCGCCTCCTGTCAGAAGACGAAATTCGCCCCCTGGCCCAGCTCGATTCCGACGGGCGGTTTCGTCCCCTGAAATCCGCGCCCAATTTGCGACAGGGCTGGCGCATCGCCGCCCGCGACGAGCGCGCTCTGGGCGCGGCCCTCGGTTTCCTTTATCCCGGCGCGGTGGCCGATTGGTACGCCGCCCGCTCCGCCTCGCCGCCCGTCACTTCGTATCGCCAGTTCACCGCCCGCCAGACCGGCATGTACCGCCTCACCACCAAACTGGAGGACGCCGCCGCGGCCGCGGTGACGCAGGCCTGCTGTCATAAAGATTTTTGTCTGAAGCAACGCCTTTGGACTGTTGGCGGCGCGGCGCATGACCCTCCCGATGATCCCTCCGAAAAAAGCATGATCCCCTGCCTGGAACCGTGTGCCATTCTGTTGGAATCCGCCCGCAAAACCGCCCGCCGGGAGCAGCGGCAAACTTCCGCTCCCGCCGAGCCTGCTTCTGAAGGTTGGTAGGGCGGGCAGTCCTCTGCCCGCCGCGACGGTAGTGCGACGTTAATTCCTCTGCCAGTGCTTGACGGCGGGCAGAGGACTGCCCGCCCTGCCTTTCCCCATCCAACCATCACTGACCCGACACGATTCATTGTCAATAACAATTGACAAATTTGCCATGACCAATTCTCAATTCCAGTTCCAGCGGAACACCCGTAAGACAACACTTGCCCGCGCCCCATCATTAGAATTTGTTCCCGCCCGGCGCTATCGCGGCAAATCCACCGGAGCATCCGCCACCTGCCACGCCATCACCGCAAACGCCGCCGAACAAAGGCCCAGTTGCCTCGGATTCAGCTTGTCCATCGTGTCCGCCGCGCTGTGATGATACCAAAAATAATTGGTGCTGTCGCAATGGAGTGACATGACCGGCACGCCGTCCTGGATCAACTCGTTCACATCCGCGTCCCCTCCCCCCTTGCTCACACTGCTCATGCCCAGTTGCGCCAGCGCGCCGGTCCACTCCTTGAGATGGGCCAGCGCCTTGTCGCTCCCCGCAAAGGTGAAATTGCGCGGTTGGCAGGCCCCGCTGTCCGATTCCATGGCGAGAATGTGTTTGGCCAATTCCTCCTTGTGGCGCTTTTCATAACCCTTGGCTCCCGACCCGCCATTTTCTTCGTCCGTCCACAGCACCACTCGCACCGTGCGGCGCGGCTGCATCCCCAGTTGCTTCATCAGGCGGGCGGCTTCCCAGGCGCTGATCATCCCGCCGCCGTCGTCCTCCGCCCCCTGCCCCACGTCCCACGAATCAATGTGGCCGCTGACAATTATAATTTCATCCGGCCGTTCCCGGCCCGTGACTTCGGCCACGATATTGCGCGACGGCGCGTCCGGCAGCGTGGCCGCGCTCATTTGCAAACGCACCACGATTTTCTCCCCGCGTTCCTGCATCCGTTGCATCATCTCCGCGTCCTCCACCGTGATCGCCGCGTGCGGAATCTTAGGCACGCCGTTGCTGTACAACATTGCTCCGGTATGCGGGGATCTCAGCGAAACCGGTGTGACCGACCGGATCAGGCTTGCCACCGCTCCGGCCTTGGCCGCTTCGATCGCGCCATCGCGGCGGATGCGGACCGTTCGGCCGTAAGTCTCAAAAGGCTGGTTGATCAGCACAATTTTGCCGGCTGCTTCACTGGCGCGCTTCTGCAACTCCGCGAAATTCGTCACCACCAGCACCTCGGCGGTGATGCCCGCCGCCGGAGTGCCGATGCTGTTGCCCAGGCCGAGCATCGGCAGCGCCACCCGGCGCGGCTCCAGCATCTCGGCCGATTCCGCCCCGCGCACCCAGTGCGGCACCAGGACCTCCTCGCCATGCACATTGTCCAGGCCGTCCTTTTTCATTTCCTTGACAATCCAATCCAGCGCCGCCTCCAAATTACTGGAGCCGGCCTGGCGCGGCCCGAAGGTGTCGCACAATTTGGCCAGCCGGCGATAAGCAAAATCCGTGTTGGTGGCGGCGGCGATCAGCCGGTCGGCCGGAGAAACCACGGCGGCCGGATCATTCTGCGCCGCTGCTGCGATGGCGCCGGCAACCAGCATCGAACCACAAGCCAAAAACCACCGGCGCGTGAGCGACATTTTCAAAAAGATTTTGGACAACATCGTGGGCGTGATTATGCGGTTGGCGGCCCGGACGGCAAGCGCATACTCGATGCGATGGCGATGGCGCCTGAGAATTGTGGGAAAACTTATTGAAATCGTGGCGGCGCCATTTTAGACTCCTGTCCGACGGTCATGGCCGGGGCGTAGCGTAGCTTGGTAGCGCGTCTGAATGGGGTTCAGAAGGTCGTGAGTTCAAATCTCACCGCCCCGACCATCTTAAACCGAGGGAAATGTCGCAGAATCAAGGTGTTGCAATAATTGTCCAAAACTGCTGGAGTTGGGAGCTGTTGGGTTTGATTGGGGTTTCTGGGTGTTTTAAACGGCGCTTTTTGGCGCTAACCTTGGCGCTTTTTGGCGCTAATTCGGAAGAAAGTTGACATCTAAGGGTCGAAAACGCAAGATCGCACCATGCTGGTCCCAAAAGAGATCGTTAAAAACGGAAAAAAAGCGTTTCAAGTTGAGTATCCACCCTACGAAGGCAAGCGAAAACGCGAGGTGTTTTCGGGGAAATCAGGAGAGAAGGACGCCAAAGCTGCGTGTGACAAATACGAAAAAGAGGTGAAGCGGGCCGGGGAATGGTGGGCCCGCCTGGAGCCAGCCGAGCGCCGCGCAATTGAGCTGGTCTGCACCGAAATCAAGGACGCTGGCGAGACGATCACCCAGGTTTGGGAGGAACGGAAAAAAGCGAAAACGGAACAGGCTGCACAGTCAAGCAAAACCCCGATGCCGTACGAGGATGTCGTCACCGAGTGGAAACGCAGAAAGCTCAATTCTGGCAAATCCGCAAAGTATGTTTATCACGCCGGCCAAGACCTGATGAAGTTTGCCGCAGGTCAAGAGCGACGCCCAATCCACGAATTTCCCGTCAAACAGCTGGATACATGGCTGCACGCTCAGACCATCCAAAAACCGGGTAAGGATTTTGGCAAGCCCTGGGGGCTCTCCACCAAGCGGACCTGGATGTCGCTGTTCCACGGATTGTGGGAGGTCGCCGTGACGTTGGATTGGGCCAGCGTCAACATTGTTGACAAACTGGAGCCAATCGACAAGCCCAGCCGCATCAAGAAGATTTACCCCAACGAGACAACCCGCAACCTCATGGCAGCCGCTCTGGAAAACAAAAAGACGCAGGATGGCCTGCTGCCGCTAGTTTTGGGTTTCTTTGGCTGCATGCGGCCCGAAGAGATCACGAGCGAAAAGCCGAAGGAAAAGAAACTGCCCAGGGAACGCTGGTTTGATTGGCACAACATAAACCTGGAAACTGGGCAGATTGACGTCAGCGTGGACGTGGCCAAAACCGGCGACGAGCGGGTAATCACACTCCAGCCATGCGCGATCGAATGGCTGAAACTGGCCAGGAAATTGGAATGTCCGCTGCCTCCGAAAAATGAGTTTAAAGTGAAGCGCGTGATTTGCGAACTTATCGGCCTGGACGAATGGTTCCGGGACAGCCTGCGGAAGAATTGCGCCACCCACCTCCGCGCAGTTTACAAAAATGATTACGACGTAATACGGGACCTGGGGAACAGCGTCCGGGAGCTTCTCAAATCTTACGCCGATCTGAAAACCCCCGAAGCAGTATCCCTGGAGCACTGGATGATTACGCCAGCCATGGTGGAGGAGTACCGTAAAAGCCGGGATTGGAAAAAAGTGCTGCGGGAGGCTGGGGAAAAGGCGGATGCAAAGCGAAAGGCAGAAATCAAGGCGAAGCTGGAAGCAGAGGGGGCTACCGCTGCTTTTGAAGCCACGCCAGCACCGTCGGCCAATGAAACCGCCACATCCGGGCATTGATGCGGATACAGGGCATTTTTCGGCAATTGACCTGATCATAGACCCAATCCTGGGATGCCTGGCACCGGTCCGCCAGCTCTGGCACCGTCAGCAGCCCTTCTCCCCTATCTTTGTCAGTTTCACTCATTTCCAGTCACATTGTAGGTCTCTTTATTTCGTGCGTTGTCCCGCGATATGCTGGGCTGTCACAGTCCCCGCGGCCGTGGCGCTCCCCGGGGTGTATTGAGTCCACCTGGGGCCATGTACCGCGTCCTGTGACGTACTAGAGGGGTTGTTTTTGAGCCTGGAGGGGGGATGTGCGGCGGATGTCCATGAAGAGGGTGAATGGGGTACCCCCCTTGCATTTCCCACTCGGTGCCGCCCCCGGAACCGCATCGCACTTACCAGGGAATATCAACCAATCGCAAATGTCGCTGGTGGTGGGTTCTCGTAATCCCCGTCGATGTTGTGGGTCGGACGGCCAAAGCCGGTGCGCTTATGCTGTCTTTGGAGCGATCGGGCTGGTTCACAGGCGCTACGTTACAAGAGGAATCGCCGCCACCGCCCGCCGGATCGTAGAACAGGGACGCAATATTCTGGGCCTCAACAGACCCACGGAAAGGCCATCGGGTTATGATTTGCAAACATCTGCTCCGGGCGGATCGGCAGCGTCAAATCTCGCCCAGCTTTAGTTGGGTCAATCACCGGCTCGTTCGCCATCGCCAGGCGCCGCAGCTTTACGATCTTCATCTGGACCAGGCTTTGTTGGTCTTGGTTTTGGCGATGAAACGAGCCCGGCGTTCCCCAAGATTACGCGCTCACAGGCGGCCAGACTATCACGAACAACAACTACCCTTCTAATCCGTCGGGCATTCCGTAGCCCAGTCAGGCCTGGGCCTGACCGGCCTACGAACCAAATCGCCACCACCCACGGAATAATCCGCAACTACACCACCCGTTACCACGAATTAACCAGCCATTAGCCACACGGCAGCTAGAATTGGTTGGGGGGCGCTGGGAGCGGGCAGGTCCGGCAGGCGGTTGGGGGCGACGGGCTGGTCGTGGTTGCTGTCGGTGCTGTAGACGCGAAAGCGGCCCTTGGAGCCAAAATGTCCAGGTTATTGGCTGTCCCTTACCAACAGAGTTCGCCCACTTCCTTTCAGTTAGTGTGGACGACCGCTTGATTAGGGCGCTCCCAAAACTGAAAAAAACTGAATAAACCGTGCTCTGAACATCCAGTAAAGTGAACTAAAGTGAAGAATCAAGCCACGATCGGTTGTGTATTATAGAGGCTAGATGCATATATGGCTGATTTTACGGGGGTTGAGCTGACCAGAGAAACCATATGTCCCACGTAAACCCCGTCGAACAGCTCGGGATAATTGAAAACTGAAAACCAATGGCTTACAATCGGGCGTTTTCCCTCGTAAAACAAGCTTTTTGTACTCAGAAATTGCCTTTGAGTTTAGCGAACTTACAAATCTGACTTTTGAAAATGAAAAATAACTGAATGTTTCTCTTGTGCTCTATGCCAAATCGAGGAGAATCAGGTGAAAGAGAAGCTTCTACTTCTACAGGCTCAGCCTATCGAGTACCCCATCCTGGGGGCCAAGGTCACATGGATTCTACATGCGAGGAGAACCTTTTTACCGCGTCCCGTGCATGCCGACTCATCGCCAACCGGACATGCTTCTGAACTGCTCCAACTTCTCCCGGACCGAAGACGCTCAAGAGGAGTAGAATTCATCGGAATCCGCAACCCTATTGGTCGTGTTCGTGCTGCAGCATCAGCAGAGGCTTGGTTTCTTTTAGGTCAAACCAAGCCTTTACCGTTTTCGGTATGTACCACACTCGCCGTCCGCGTTTGACAAAAGGGATCTGCCTAGCCTTGACCTGCTTGCGGAGCCACGCCATGCTGGGTCGGCTGGCGGTCTCCGGCCAAAACATTTCCAGGATCCGTTCACCTCGTACCAATTGATCCATCTCTGAAAGCGGGCTGGGTGTGCCAGCCGAGGCTGTAAAAGCGGGCGTGGCCCGTGGAACTTGGGTTAGCGGCGCCTGCTCCTGCTCATTACTATTCATACCCTTTTGTTTGGCAGCGATTGCTTCGGCGTCATAACCGCAAACGCCGCCACGTAGGTTTTGCTGCCGGCACCAGCCTGGATTTCCACGGAGAGCAATTCGCCTAACACCGGCGGCAAGAGCGGTTGAGTTTTTGCCGGCGTCGCGTGGCTTGTCCCCGGCTTCTGTCCGCACATGGCGGCGGTTTCGACGGGGTCCGACGGCGGTGCGCGAGGTGCTCAAGGCAGAGGGCTTCGCCGCCTTGCCCCGCCGCCTGGATGAGGAACGGCCCCAGTGCGCGCGCCCGACCGTCGAAGCGGTGGCCGATGTGCGCGCACTCTCGCTGGCCCCGCGCCAGTTCTTCACCACTTGCGGAGGCTTGTTCTTGTTCTTGCCCCATCTGGCCCGCCTGCCGGTGGAGACTCTGGCCCAGGCTGCCCGCCTGCCGGGTTCCAAAATGATTCCCCCCGGCCCATGCCTTGCGCGCCTGCCTGGCCCTCAAACTCTGGTCGATGGAGCGCAAAAGTCATGTCATGTCCCTGGTGGCCGACGGGGGCTTGGCCCTGTTCTCCGGCCTCAACGTCACCCCAGCTCGCACAACCGTCTGGATTGAAACCGCTGGGGATGTGCCTGGCGGTATTCTTGCCAGAACAAGTGGAGCGTGACACCCTTCCGCCGCACCTATTGTTCAATCTCTGCACAGGGCGAAACTTCGCTCGTCGGCGTCGCCTCTGGACAAGGCCGCCAAGCATCTGGGCCCATAAAAATGGACGTCTTCCTGGGCAGCTATCGGAGTATAGGGTGCCTGGTGTGACGATTACTTGAGGTTTCCAATCGAAGAGCGTTTTTACCTGGCCAATTGAATGGGAACGATGTCCGATCAAAATCGAAATCATGCCCAATGTTTTCATCGGAATACGCACGGTTAACCTTTAGACCTTGGCATTGAGCCCGTGAGCCAGCAATTTCTGGAAGTGATCCGACATCCAGGAGTGTAGCGTCTGGACGGTCACTCCGATTCTACCGGCATACTCCTCACGGGTTATCGCAGGATCAGTTTCCCGGAGCTCTTTGAATTTGCGCACATGCTCGATGATTTGAGGGGCCGTATGCCGATTAGTCTCTTGAAGCAGATCTGCTTTGGAAAAGTGCTTGCGCACCGTGCTGTACGGAATGCCGCGCCGTTCCGCGTATTTTTTTGCGCTCAATTCCTTGTCTTCCAATTTGCAGGCTTTAAAGTCCTTGATCATCCATTCGATCTGCTCTGGAGTCCGGTGAATATGGTTCACACCTTCATTTTTCTCACCTTCGGCGACGTTGCGAACGCCTTTTTTCCAGGACGCGATAGTGAACTCACTCACGCCGATCTTGGCCGCAAATTCGCGTTGCGACATTCCGCTTTTTGCCAGATCGTCAAGGAGCTTGGCGATTTCCTCCGGAGTCCGATGCCTTACCTCCTTGGTCTTGCCAGCGTCACTTAAATACCTGTAAAGAGTGTTGTATGGCACGCCCCTTTTCTTCGCGAATTGCGTCATCGATATCCCGTCTTTCGCGGCCTGTTCGAATTCTCTTAAAAGCTTCTGGATATCTTCCTCAGAACGCTGCTGCCTGAACCCAACTGCTTGAAGCATGTCAGTTAAGGTAGATTTGCCCATTCCCTTTTCCTTCGCAAAATCGTCCTGATTGATTTTGTCCCCCGCCTTGATCCGCCTTATGTATTCATCTACGATTTGCTGTCGTTCCTCTTGAGTGAATTTGGGCGCCTTACTGCTATACCCCTTTCGGCGCACAGGCATATCCTTGGCAGCTTGGTTGAAGACATCAGCATCATCGGCAATCCGTTGTTCCGTGGCAATTACATGCGAATTCCGAAACTCATCCAATTTATGCCCAAACGGCAGCAGCCTTTCCCGATTCTCGCCCAGTGATTTGGCCATTGCCGTGTAACCGACGGTCCAATGTTCACGAGAATACTTTTTGTCTTGGAAACATTTGTAAACGAACTCGACGCTGCGCTTGCCGGTACTGAAATAATTCGCAGATCTGTCTGCATCCTCAAAAAGCAGGAAATGCGCAGTCAAGCCCGACCGGCGCAGGCCATTCTTCGGGTAGTTTTGACGGGTGGAGACGAGCCCATGCGAAATATCTTCCAAGAGCCACCGGTTCAGACATTTTAGGTTTGCGCCAGATATGCCTGTTGATTTCGACTTTTCCATCATGTGCTTCGCGCGATCCCTTGGCTGCCGATCGAGGTCCGGAAAAAGAGATGGATCGAAAATCGACTGGCCATTCATCAGATCATTCAGCCGGCAGGCGATTAATTTAGGCACCTCCTTATTGTTGATGGAGCATTTTTGAATCAGCTCAACGTCCTTCGGCGGGATCCCACGAAGGATTAGAGTTCCCGTAAAAGATGGCTTCCGCAAGAACTGTACGAGGCGCCCGATGTCGGGGAAATCCAGCGCGGGATCAAATGGCGCATAAGCAAAATCCTCGCACGGCATTTGATCAGCTAAAGATAAATGATCAGCCCAAGACTCTTCCCAGAATCCAACCCAAGCCAGAATCCGCATCCTTGTCGTGGGCATGAACCCTTCCTTGAGAAACGTCGTGCTCCACCGATTAGTCTTCATGAGGAAAAAGGCCATGTAATAAAAATTGAGCAGCGCGGTGACCATTTTGCGCGAATCATTTTTATTCTGGTTTTCGTTGATTCTTATCTGACCGTCTTGCCAGATAAAATTCTCTTCACAATATTTTTCAATGTCCTCCCTCCGCCCTCCGCCCCACCCCTGAAAAAGAGCTGACGCAGCTCCGCGGCCTTGGTCTATGATTAGAGACCCGTCCAGACACCGCTGTTTTTCTTCTGTTGTTAACACCCTGTTCGTCAGCATTCGCTGTGCCATCTGCTCCTTTTTCCGCTCTCCCCAAACGCCGCCCTCCTCCATTAAAAGGTCTTGTCCAGGCGGTTGGCACCACCCCGCGGGCACCCCATCAAGAGTTGGAGAGGACATAATTTTCTTAAAGTGGCGGACCTCGGTGATCATGGTTTTGGCTTGCTCATAAGTCCATGGCCGGGGCCTTTCGCACCTGACTGTGAAAAATACACTGGCATCCCATAGAGGGCAAAATTCGACCGTGATCCCTTCGTTCTCCAAGGGGACTTGATCGGCCCACGGCGGATCGGCTTTAAGAATTTCAGCTCATTTTCACCCGCGCATAACTTGTTTCGACGGTGAAGTGATCGGCTGTCCCATAGGTTTAGACAAATCCAGGGAAGAACGCCTGTTCCGGCCGCCCCAGATAACGGAAGCTGCCTCCGGCTGTCCCATAGCGGGCCAAGAGCCTGAGTAAGTCCCACTTGCGCCACAGGCCGGTGCGCACGAGGGCAAAGAGCCGGCTGAAGCTGTGCGACCAGTCGGTGAGAAAGGCCAGGTATCGGAGTAGCAAATAGACCAGCAACGCCGTCCAAATCTGCCACCGCACTGCATTGGCGCTGGTTCCCAGAAAGTCCGCCAACTGCAAGGTCTGCTTGATCTGCTTGAAGAACACTTCAATCCGCCAGCGGCACCGATACAACTCGGCCACGCTCTCCGCGCTCCAGGTAAGATTGTTGGTCAGGAACGTCATCAGGCGCTCCTTGCCATCCACTTCCACCCAAGCCACGATGCGCCGCATCAACTCCGGATACGCCTTTTGCGACCCCGCGTTCTTTAGTCCCACCAGTTCATCGGAGACGATCTTGCCGCCCTCCTTCACCGGGTAGTTTTCGATCACCTCAAATTGCAGGTTCTCCTTGGCCCGCGTCACCCAAAACACCCCGCGTTGGTCCAAGGCCCAGAGATGGTCGAAGTCCAGATACGCCTTGTCGAAGAGGACGATTTCGCCCTCCTGGATCCCGGCGCACAGTTCCCGCGCCCGCTTGGCGTCGGCCTCCCGCGCCGTGTCGATGATGGCAAAGCGCGGCAGAAAACTTTGCAGGTCCAACCGCAAATGGCATTTGGCCGCCGCCTTGCGCCGCCGATGCTTGGCCCAATCCATGCAGGAGGCGATCAACTGAATCGTCGTCGAGTCCACCACATGGATCGTGCGCTTGAATTTGCGCGCAAACCGCTTGCCGGCCTTGCCGCTGACAAACTTCGGCGACAGGTTCCCCAAATGTTCATATACCGACCAAAACAGCAATTCGGCCAGGATCGGGTCGCGCACCTTGTTAGCGTGGGAGAGGTTGTTGCGCGTGGGCGGAGTCGCGCCCCGCAGCGCCGACAAGGGGCCGGAATTGAGTTGGAGGGCGTCACAGACATCGTTGAGTCCGATGCTATGAGTGACTTGCGCATAGCAGAGGGTGACAATATGGCTCCACTCATCGTAGGTGCGAGCCTGCTCATCCACTCCAGTCTCCCGGGCCAACTTGGGCACCAGGTGGTTGGGAATGTAGTTGCAAAACTGGCGGAGGACGGTGAATTTAGAGGCGGTTGGAAGTTTTATGTTTATCATGACCTGCCGTGTGGCAGGTTTTCATCAAATTTCCAACCATTTTTTCTTAATTCCTGTGGGATGGCAGTGTATTAAAACTGATTATTGTGCTCTTACATTCGTTGAACAAAACTTATTCTTACAATTTCTTTTGTATGCCGCTTTGCGCCAAACGTCAAGCGCAATTTTGCACTTCTTTCAACCGTTTCATTTCAAATACCCCTCCAGCCGCCGCAGGAGAAGCTGGTCGCAGCGGTCGCGGGAGGTGATGCCGATGGTCTGGTAATCGCGGTTGTGGGAGTTTTGCATATCCACCACCACCAAGTCGCCCTTGCGGTCGCATATCACCCAATGCACGAATCCCTGGTCCGCGTGTTGCGGATTGAAAAAATAATCGGCGTAAAGCGCGTAGTCGGCCGCGGGCGGATGGGCCCGCACGTAATCCCGAAATTCCGTCGCGATCCCCCACAGCGCTTTCAATTCGTTCGGATCCGCCAGCGAGGCTTTCAGAAGAACCGGCTCTTCGGCCTGAACCGCCTTGCACAAGCCCGCTCGATTGAGCGACCGCACCACATTGCTCCCGCTGACGACGCTAGGGTTCGCTCCGTCAATCCGCGGCGGATAAACCAGCACGGTCGCGCCGGGCATTGCTTTTTTCATGGCCTGTTGCAGTTCGGGCATCGCCGATCTTTCGTCCGCCGGGGGCAGGCCGCTCCGCTCGTCCATAATCGCCGCCATGTTGCCCGGCTTGGCTGCCTTGGCCGTGGCGGCGTCGAGGCCCAGTTGCGGCTTGAGCCGTTCGACCATCAATACCGCCAGCGTCAACGGCTCCGTGTTTCCCGCTTTTTTAAAGGCATCGTCCTCCGCCGTCAGACGGTCCGTCCAGACCGTCTCGCCGGCCGCATCCACCACCACCGCGCGCATTTCATTCAAGCCGGTTTGCCGATCGCCGTTGAACTCCGCGTAAAGCGCGTAGTTGTTTGTGATTGCATTCGACTTGACAAACGTGCCGACCGCCGCGGCCAGGCCATTCAAATTTGTCGCCGGCGGCGAGAACGGCTTTTTTCCAAGCTCGATGTGTTTTAATCCCTGTTGTTCCAAAAGCAGTCCGACCACCTCCGTCACCCGGTCCCACGACTGACTGGCCAGCCTCACCGGCAGGATCGTCAGCGTGACGTCCGGCCCTTTGGATTTCATCAACTCCAGCCGCTTCTGCTGCATCTCCGCCTCCGGGCTGGCCTGTGGCGTCGCCGCCATCGGCAAAACACCCGCGCCCGTCGCCAGCAGGATCAGGCACGCCGGGATGGTGGCGCGAAACCCATTCATTGTTGTAAAGAATTTTTTCATAATTTCATCTGAATCATCAGCGATGTGTTTGCGGATTCACCCAACAGGTGGACTGATTCCGTCCGAAAGATTCCGTCGGCGGGACGCCGACGGGTGCGACAGTGAGAACAACATCGTGCTGGCCCGCTGAACGGGCTGGGACGGTCGCGCTCCTCCGGAAAGTGACAGATGATTGTGCAAATTCATTTAGCTTTGGGTCCCCTTTTATCATTTATCATTTATCATTTAGCCTTTCCCCCTCACTGCCCGCGCCGTCCGGCGGACCGGTTCAATTTCATGTCCAGCCACGAATCCATCTTGCT
>Ga0224554_1001687_pt1 | contig 13269 bp, 7 predicted proteins | sample 714S22024metaG_FD_180666 | JGI IMG/M metagenome (GOLD analysis project Ga0224554, IMG submission 180666) | Peat soil microbial communities from Stordalen Mire, Sweden - 717 S2 20-24 | ecosystem: Environmental > Terrestrial > Soil > Wetlands > Peat | place: Sweden: Norrbotten County, Stordalen...
CCTCTCTGCATGAGCAATCGGGAATACAGAACAGATAGCGCCCGGCCGATTTTACTGAAAACGATCAGCATTAGAGAAAACACCAGCAATGGGGAAAGCGGCCAGCAATGTGGTTGCGCAGCAGTTCTAAATGGGTGGAGCTTTGCTTGAGGCGAGGGTATTGATGAGGCTTCCCCATGAGGGAAAGACGATGTAGGCAGTGATGGTGTGGAGATCCTGAAAGAAGCGTGAGCGCGTTCCGATCACCTCGCGGGCTTGTTGCCAAAGCGTCTCCAGGCAGTCGCAGGCGGTGTGGAAGGCGAAGGCCAATAGGTTCATGGCCGCGAATGTTCTGGCCAGATATTTCTTCCCGTGCCCGAAGTTGTGCGCCAAATTATAGCCGTTGTTTTTCAGCACGTTGAAGGTCTCGTTCTCGATCTTCCAGCGAGCCCGGGCGCAGGCCGCAGTCTCCACCACGTTGTCGGCCGTCACCGGCAAGCTGGTCACGAAGGCGCCATCGTAGGTGGTTTTTCCCTTTTCATCGGAGATGGTGACCCCCAGCCAGTTGACGGTGAGCGCATCCTTGCCGTCGCGTAGCGGAACTCCCTCGATCCAGCGGTAGCGATAAGTCAGGCTGCGCTTGCCGGGCTTGCGTTCAGTCACCGTGCGCTCGTCCAGCGGCGCTCCATCGACATATTCATACAGCGTCTTGTGGCTGTCTTTTTTGCATACGAACAGAAAGTCCGCGCCCGTTGCCAGCACCGCCTCGGCCAGCGGCTGGCTGCTGAATAGAGCGTCGCCGAGATAGACAGGGCAAAGCGGCCGAACCCGCTCGCCATGCGCGATCAGCCAGCGTTTGGCTGCGTTTCGCTCGCAATCCTGCTTCTCGGCTCCATCCTGCGGCGCAATGAACTCCGGCATCAGCGGCAGCACCATGTTATGGCCGGGAGCGACGATCATGGCCGCCAGCATGGCGTGATAATGCTCCGTCTTGCCGTTCGATCGCTTGCGTGTCAGGCACTGCGGACAGCTCAGTTTTTGCGAACAGAAATACTCCGTCCCATCCAGCGCCACCAGCGTCCGCCCGCCCAGCCGTTGAAATGCCTTGAGGCCGTCGCGCTGCCGCAGTTGCTCGATGACTTGGTCGAAACAGGGCTGCAAGGTCTGCGGGGAGACCTTGTCCAGCATCAGACGAATGTAGTTATCGGTTGGTATCTTCTTCATTCCGAAGAGAGTGTGGCAATTCGAGGTAACGTGCCCTTGCTCCAGCCGCCGCTGGTGGGACAAAAACGATTCGCTCTGCATGAAAAACAAGGAAAACGCCGAAAGCCCAATATCCGCCATCGAGTAGTCCACATCCGTGCTGCGCCGTGTATCTGGAAATCCCGCGCAGACCGTGCCCAATCCATCCAAAAGCGACTCGAATATCTCCATGCCTCAACAAAGCACAGTGCAACGCTTGGGCAAATAGCTACCTGGGTTCCCATTTTCATTTAGAACTGCTGGTGGTTGCGTAAAGAGAGTGACAAAAGGGCTCGAAGCAATGTAAGCTGTGTATCATTCCCTGTGGAATTCCCCCCGCGGATCTTGCAGATACGTTGTCCAGAAAAATGTTTCTCCATTAGGAGCTTCCCTGCCAATGCTCTCTACCGCGTTTGCGCCTTCAATTTCGATTGCCTCTCTCGACTCTGGGGCTCTTCGACTCAGGCGCATTTGTAATCGCCGGGGCTTGGTTGTGCTGTCTCTCATGTTGCTTCTTGTTGCGCTGCCCTGCCTCGCGCTTGCCAGTAGTGTGAGCCTGAATGTCTCTCCCACAAGTGCGAGGTTTGGGAGCCCCTTTACGCTCACTGCGAGCGTCCAGGACCAGAACGGCAACCCTGTCACGACAGGCAGTGTGACATTTTACGATGGCAGTACCATTTTGGGAACGGCGCAGGTTGTCACGACCACTTCCGGGGGCGGAACCATCGGCTCGGCAACCCTGAAAACCATCCTTGTCCCGCTTGGGGCCAACACCCTCAAAGCAGCTTATGCGGTCGGCGCAGCAACCAGCTCTTCCGAACCTGTAATGGCCACCGTGACAGGGCAGTATCCGTCGGCCCTTCAGATTGCCTCCTCGGGGGGCGTGTTGGACTATATCCTTACCGCTAAAGCGGCGGGTGGGAAGCTTGTCGCACCCATAGGGAATGTTACTTACACTGACGGCGCCACCGGGCTTGTTCCAGGCACGGCGGCTTTGGGTCAGGCGACGCTTGCGCAGACCTTCATCAACGCCCCAACCATTTCTGGATTCTCTAACCCGCTGGTCGTTGTGCTCGCCGACGTCAATGGCGATGGCATACCCGACCTGTTGATGGGAGACGGCAAACAGATAACGGTTGCGATCGGAATCGGCGATGGTACCTTTCAGGCGCCGAGCCTCATTCTAAGCGGTGCGGCGGCAGAGAAGGGGATCGTCGTAGGCGATTTCAATGGCGACGGCAAACCCGATCTTGCGGTTCTCTCTGGCGGGAGTCTTGTCGTGCTTCTTGGCAAGGGGGATGGAACATTTAATTCCCCGGTCTCCTACGACAACGGGAGTCTCAGGGAACTCGCAGTTGGCGACTTTAATGGGGACGGGATACTGGACCTTGTGACGCTCAATTCGTCGGGGACAGTTGACCTGCTTCTCGGCCGTGGAGACGGCACCTTCAACCATCCGGTGCAATACCCGGTCAGCTCCCCACTATCGCTCGCGGTCGGTGACGTCAACGGCGACGGCATCCTCGATCTGGTGGTCGGAACGGCGCCTGATAACGTCAGTGTCTTTCTTGGGAACGCAGACGGTACGCTCCACCCCGGCCGGACCTATGTTACGCAATACGAGCCGGGGAATCTGATCCTCGCGGACTTCCGTGGCATCGGCGCCCTTGACCTGGCAATCGTCTTCAACCAATGCTGCGAAGGCTACAATACCAACCTCAATCTCATGCTCGGGAATGGGGACGGAACCTTCCAATCGGAGAGGACCATCCTCAGCGGAACCAATTACAGCGGCTTGGCGGTGGGCGATTTCAACGGGGACGGCAAGTTGGATCTGGTGGTTTCCGACTACGGCTACCCGCAGGCAAATGTGTTGCTCGGCAACGGCGACGGCACCTTTCAGACCGCCACCACCTATCCGACCGGAGCCGGTCCGATTACGCCTGCGGTTGCCGATCTGAACCACGACGGATGGTCCGACATTGTCGTTCCCAACCTCAATGACGGAACCGCGGACATTCTGCTCTACCAAGTGACGCAGACTGCTACGGCGACCCTGGAAGATGCGGTTCTCCCAGGCACAGGAATTCACTCCGTCTTCGGCGCATATTCAGGCGACACAAACTATCTCGCTGCCACGTCCAACACGGTGCAACTTGCCGCAAGCCGTCTTACTCCCACGATGAATCTGGCAGAGATGTCCAGCACGACTGCGCCCAATGGTCAGGCGCTCAGCGTGAAGGTGACCGTTTCAGGACCGCTGGCGTCTGTCCCGGCTCCCACTGGCAGCGCTAGCTATGCGATCGATGGTGGAACGGCGCACCTGGCTACGCTCGCTTTGGGGACGGCTACGATTCCTCTGAGCGGACTCAGCGCCGGGCCACACTCTATGGCCGTTTCTTACGGCGGCAACCCGTATTACACGCCCCTTGCGAGTCAGACATTACCGCTGAGTAGTCCGATCGAGACTTGCCCTCCGCCGACGATGAACATCACCTACTTCACGATTGCGGAAGCGGACCAGGATGCCAACGGCCCTACCCGTGGCTTCAGTAGCAACTATGTACAGAATACGCTCGGGGTGAATGGTCTTCCGGTATTTAACCCCGCCGCCACCGCAACCTTAGGGGCCATCGCTGCTCCACTCGATGAGCTTCCCGATGGCGAGATTACCTGGTGGAGCCCAACGCTCAACAATGGAGGGCCTGGCGGAACCTCCGACGAAGTCCAGACCGGCGCAGGAACCGTTACACTTCCCTATGACAACCAGAACTTCTTCCCCCCGAACGGGACGGGGTCAGATGATCTGAACGGGTTTCAAGCGGCGATTCTTACGGCCAACCTGGTGGCGCCGTCAACAGAGCAGGTTAGCTTTACGATCTCCTCCGACGACATGGCCTTCCTTTATCTCGACGGGCAAATCGCTTGCGATGACGGCGGCGTGCACGGAGATACTCCCGTTCCCTGCACAACGCCTACAATCGCTGCCGGACCTCACACGCTGGAGCTGTTTTATGTCGATCTCCATCCTACGTCCGCGGTGCTGAATTTCAGCTTCACGACGCCCGTATGCATTAACCCCATTTTGACGCCTCCGACGCTTACCTGGGCAACGCCGGCGCCGATCACCTATGGCACGGCTCTGAGCAGCACCCAACTGGATGCTTCTTCTGGTGGGGTAGACGGCACATACGCGTACACTCCGGCTGCCGGCGTCGTGTTGGGGGCCGGAACACAGACACTGTCGGTGGTGTTCAGTCCGACCGAAACGACTGTCTACTCGACGGTCACAGATACTGTCCAACTAGTTGTGAACCAGGCTACGCCCACAATTACCTGGGCGACACCGGCGCCGATCACCTATGGCACGCCTCTGAGCGGCGCCCAACTGGATGCAACCTCCGGTGGGTTGGCCGGAACCTTCCTCTACTCGCCGGCTGCGGGTACTGTTTTGGCGGCTGGAGTGCAAACGCTGTCGGTGACTTTCACTCCCACCGACACGACCGACTACATGACGGTTACGGCGACAGTCCAACTGACAGTGAACAAGACCAGCACTTCGCTCACCTGGGCAACACCGGCTCCGATCACCTACGGCACGCCACTGAGCGCCACTCAACTGGATGCGTCCTCCGGCGGAGTGGCTGGCACATTCCTCTACACGCCGGCTGCGGGTACCGTGTTGGGGGTTGGAGTGCAAACGCTGTCGGTGACTTTCACTCCCACCGATACGACCGACTACACGGCGGCCACGGCGACTGTCCAACTGACAGTGAACAAGACCAACAGTTCCATCACCTGGGCGACACCTGCGGCGATCACCTACGGCACGCCGCTGAGCGCAACTCAACTGGATGCGTCTTCGGGTGGAGTGGCCGGCACTTTCGTCTACACTCCGGCTGCCGGCACCGTGTTGGCCGCTGGAGTGCAAACGCTGTCGGTGGTCTTCACGCCTACCGATACGGTTGACTACCCAACGGCGACGGCGACTGTTCAACTGACTGTGAACAAGGTTACTCCCACGATTACGTGGCCAACGCCGGCTCCAATCAGCTACGGCACAGCGCTGAGCGCCACTCAACTGGATGCAACCTCTGGCGGATTGGCTGGAACATTCGTCTACACCCCGGCTGTGGGTACCGTTTTGGCGGCTGGAGTGCAAACGCTGTCGGTGACCTTCACTCCCACCGATACGACCGACTACACGACGGCCAAGGCGACTGTCCAACTGACAGTCGGAAAGCCCAACAGTTCCATCACCTGGGCGACTCCGGCAGCGATCACCTACGGCACGCCGTTGAGCGCCGCCCAACTGGATGCATCCTCTGGTGGTATAGCCGGCAATTTCGTCTACACCCCGGCTGCCGGCACCGTGTTGGCGGCTGGAGTGCAAACGCTGTCGGTGACTTTCACTCCTACCGATACAGTTGACTACTCGGTGGGTACAGCGACTGTACAACTGACAGTAAACAAGGCTACCCCCACGATTACGTGGGCAACTCCGGCTCCAATCAGCTCCGGCACAGCGCTGAGCGCCACGCAACTGGATGCCTCCTCGGGCGCAGTCGCCGGCACTTTCGTCTACACCCCGGCTGCGGGGACCGTTTTGGCGGCTGGAGTGCAAACGCTGTCGGTGACCTTCACTCCCACCGATACGGCCGACTACAACAATGCCACTGCCACGGTGTCATTAACTGTGAACCTGGCTCCGGTAACTGTAGTTCTTACCTCATCGGCGACTTCAATTCCGGCCGGTAGTCCGTTTACCCTGACAGCCACTGTCCAGAGCACCATAGCTGGCACCCTCAGCGGAATCGTGACTTTCTCCGATGGTGCGAGCGTGCTCGGCACGGCTTCGCTCGTGAATGGAGTGGCGACACTTCCAACTGCGCTGCTAATTCTCGGAAGCCACACGTTGACCGCCAGCTATGCGGGCAACACGCAATTTCAGGGCGGAATATCCAATCCCCTCGTAGTCAACGTGACGGCCGGCCTAACCACGACCGTGCTCAGCGCCTCGCCGAACCCGGCAGTCATTGGGACTACTGTAACCTTCACTGCCACGGTCTCGAGCCTTGCGGGCACGCCTACGGGGAGTGTTTCCTTCTACGATGGCGCCACCTTGATCGGAACCGGTACTCTCGCCTCCGGCGTGGCCACCTATTCCACCAACACGTTGACCGGGGGCTCGCATAACATCGTTGCTACCTATGTGGCCACACCCAGCTTCGCCACCAGTACATCGAGCGTGGTTGTCGAAGTGATTCTGGATTTCAGCATTTCTGCCTCTCCCGGCTCACTATCCGTGTACACCGGAGTGGCGGCAACATACTCAGTAACGGTGACGGCCGATTCAGGTTTCAATCTGCCGGTTGCTCTCAGTTGCTCCCAGTTGCCGGTCGATACGACCTGCACGTTCACTCCGGCAACAATCAGCAATGGAAGCGGAATCTCGACGATGGTTGTGCAGACAACAGCTCCCAGTCATGCTTCTATCGCTCCAGGCTTTTCTTCTGGATATCGAGTTGCCGCGCTGGCGGGTCTCTTCCTGTTTTTCATCCCCAAGCGCCTGCGCCGCAAGGGCTGGCCCATACTTCTCCTGCTCCTCGCGTTCCTCGCTGCCGGGGCGGCAATCACAGGATGCAGCGGATCCAGATCGCTGGTGGGCGGCACGCCTTTGGGCGCACAAACCATTACAGTTGTCGGGACCGCGACCAATGGATCCCAAACACTGAATCATCAAACGTCTGTAACACTGAATGTCACTTCGCTGTTTTGACAGTGTTGAAATCTACCCCTAACGAGGCACGTCGATGCTTTTTCTAAAACGCTCGCCCGGCTTGAGACATTTCTGTTGGATGGTGGCGCTCGCAGCAGGCGTGTTTGCCAACCTGGCGCAAGCGCAGGTTGTCCCGGATGCCGTGGATCCGCGGCGTGCGCTCTGGGTCGGTGGGGAATACTCCAATATTCATGCGGGGTTTCCGTATCAGAGCAGCCAGCGGCTGTGGGGGATTGGCGGCTTTGCCGACTACCACTTGACTGTCCATATAGATGCCGAAGCGGAAGCGCGCTTTCTCCGATTCAATAGTTTTTACGGAGAGACGGAGGACAACTATCTGGCTGGGCCGCGATACCTGGTCGGAACATTTGGAAAGTTTCAGCCCTTTGCCCAATGCCTTGTGGGCTTTGGCAGGATGCAGTATCCCTTCAACATCGGCAGTGGACAGTATTTTGCACTTGCGCCGGGTGGGGGCGCGAACTATCGCATCAGCCGCAAATGGACTGTGCGTGGGGAATACGAGTTCCAGTTTTGGCCGGGATCTCCCAACTTTGCCAACGAGCCCGCGCATCAGATCACGCCAAACGGCTTCCATGTTGGCATAGCTTACAGGCTGGTTCGATGACGTTTTGACGTAGCTCGCTCCAGTGGCGATCTGTTCGGTCCCAATGTGTGGGCATTGACCATTCTTTGCATCGATCTCAGCCCAGTGGTGTCCGCCACACAGGTGGTCGTTTATGTTTTGAAAGGGCACGACTTCAGTCGTGCCATAAATGGCGCAAAACGAGCCGGGCTTTAGCCCCTGAGGGAAGTCTCTTCTGCGAATTCCGCCCATTTGCGTGCATCGGTAAAGGACTCTATTTGCGGTGGCCTACACTAGCTTGCTGAGAGGTGACTCCAGATTCGTGCTCAACTCCTGGCGGATATAGCGCTCCATGTTCCCAGCCAGCGATCGAAGCTCATGCACCACTCCATTGAGTCCGTCAACCGCATCTTCAGGCACGGCCCCACAGCCGCGCATATATCTGGGCTTTAGTTCCTCGATCGCGATATCCACAAAAGCAAGGTCCGTCAGGACTGATCGCGTGACCGGAATCTCCGGCGATTCCGGCTTCAAGTACTGCCAATCCAATGTGCGCAGAAGTTGAATGCGGAGACGGGAAATATGCTCTTCTATCACGCGGGTCTGCGCAGGAGTGACGTTTACGACATAGCGCGGGAACGGAGACTGCGATGCCGCGGAATGGAGAGCGTGCTCGATGTCGCACAGCAAGTTGTCGATGTATTTGCAGGTGATGCTCAGGCGTCGCTGCTGGGCATCGTTCAGCGCTCCCGGTTTTCGCGATTCTGGTTCTCGTGTTCTCGCGATCTCAGCTTCGGGTTCGGGCATGACTCCTCCAAGTTGTGTTCAGCTTCGAGGAGTCATCTGCCCAGTTGAGCGGTTTCAGGTGGACTCCAACACCCCCGGTTGCTTGCCGCTTGCTATGCCTTCACAGTCTTGTGCCACCGCTCGTACACGATGGCGCCGGCGTAGCGAGCCTTTGCCCCAAGCTCATGTTCGATCTCCAGAAAGCGGTTGTATTTTGCGATGCGCTCACCGCGGCTGGTCGATCCCGTCTTGATCTGGCCCATGCCGGCAGCCACGGCCAGGTCCGCGATGCTGGTGTCATCGGTCTCACCCGAACGATGAGAGATCACCGCGCCGTATCCATTCTCACGAGCAATCTGAATGCATTCGAGCGTTTCTGTCAGCGTGCCAATCTGGTTCAGCTTGATCAAAATGGCGTTGGCGATCCCGTCTTTGATGCCCTGACGGAAGATCGTTGGATTGGTGACAAAATTGTCGTCGCCTATCAACTGGATCCGGCCTCCAAGTGTCTTGGTCAGGTGCTGCCAGCCGGCATGATCGTCTTCGGCAACGCCATCTTCAATGGCCCAGATCTCGGGATATCGGTCGAGCAAGCCCTTCCAGAAATCGACCATCTGCTCCGGCGACTTCCGGCTCTTGTCTGATTTTTCGAACACATAGGCGCCGTCTTCAAAAAGCTCGCTGGTGGCGGGGTCGAGCACCAGGACGATGTCCTTGCCCGGCTTGTATCCGGCCTTTTGGATCGCTTCCAGAATCAGCTCGATGGGTTCTTCGTTGGACGTCAGTTGCGGCGCGAATCCGCCTTCATCGCCGACGCCTGTGTTGTAGCCCTTCTTGTGCAGAACAGTCTTCAGCGCATGAAAGGTTTCAGCCGCGGCTCGCAAGCCTTCGCTGTAGCGAGGCGCGCCCACCGGCGAAATCATGAACTCCTGAAAATCCACATTGCTGTCCGCGTGGCTTCCGCCGTTGAGCACGTTGAACCACGGCGCCGGAATCAAATTGGCCGACTCGCCTCCCAGGCTTGCATACAGCGGCAGCTCGTGGTCTGCGGCGGACGCCCGCGCAACCGCGAGAGAAACGCCAAGAATCGCGTTGGCTCCAAGGCGCGCCTTGTTCGGTGTGCCATCGAGCTCGCACAGCTTCTTGTCCAATACCTTCTGGTTGTTTGCATCGAATCCATGAACTGCCTTTTGAATCTCGCCGTTCACGTGGTCTCTTGCATTCAGTACGCCCTTGCCGCCGTACCGTGCCTTGTCGCCGTCGCGAAGTTCAACAGCTTCCCGCTTGCCGGTCGATGCGCCAGAAGGAACCTTCGCCGTTGCCTTCACGCCGTTCGACAGGGTTGCTGTAACTGCCAGGGTTGGGTTCCCTCGAGAGTCGAGGATTTCGAGCGCTTCAAGCTTTGCAATTTCAGACATGATGATTACGCTTTCCCGGCCAAAAGGCCGCTAGTTGTGAGGACATCGATGAGTTGCTGGTAAACAGTGTCCCTCTGCTGCAGCGGCGGGCCACAGCGCTGCCTGTGCTGGTTTCTTGCTTGCTGACGCTTGGGGAAGAAGACGTGGCAGGAGAAAGGAATTCGCAATCACCCGCTGAATCACGGCGCTCGCAATCACCGCGCCCACCACAATTTCCGAAGGCCCGGTCGAGAACTTGAACCAGATCGGATGCAATGTCGTGGCCGGTGCCAGACCCGCCAAGGGCGCGAACAAAGCACAAGTGCTCGTCATCAGCGCGAACTCCTAGATTTTCAGATCAGGGATCGTGCCGGGATATGACTCCGCAACAGGATTCCCTGTCAGGAGTCATCATCTGTCCGGCCCATTGGGTGGACAGCGGTTAAGGGTGAACTCCCTCACCACACCAACTAGATAGTAAATACCCGTTTCGTCTTGAAGTCAAGACTGACTCTTGTCCAACGCAAGATGAGCCTGAGGCACAAGATGGGTTTCCAAACGGAAATGAAATCGTTTACTTGGGAACGGTGGGTGATGTATAGTTCGGGGTTGATTGCTGCGCGAATTGTTTTTTGTGGCATCGCGTGTGGCCAGAATTCAACCTTAAGAGGACTTCCATGTCGACTATCTCTCGTCGTGACCTGCTTTCTTCCGGAGTGGCACTTTCGGCTTCTTCTCTTGTTGCTCGCTCGGCCTGGGGGCGCACTGCCGCCTTGCTGGCCGCTTATCCTGAGGCCGTGTCGGCCGAGGCGCTTGCCGCGGTTGCGCCGCGCGAACAACTGCTCTTCGATTTCGGTTGGAAGTTTCAGTTTGGCAACGGCACTGACCCGGCCCGCGACCTGGGCTTCGGCAACGGTCAGGGTGACTTCGCCAAGACCGGCGATTTCGGATTCTCGAAAAGCAAATTTGACGATTCGAAGTGGCGCATTCTCAACCTGCCGCACGACTGGGCGGTGGAGTTACCGTTTGTGCACGATGAGGTGCAGAATTCGCACGGGTTCAAGCCGCTCGGCAGGCGGTACCCGGAGACCAGCGTGGGCTGGTACCGGCGGGAGTTCGAGATTCCGGCGAGCGACCTGGGGCGGAGGATCACGGTCGAATTCGACGGCGTATTCCGCGACGTCCTGATCTTTGTGAATGGCTGCTTCATCGGGCGCAACGACAACGGCTATGCGCCGTTCCGCTTCGACCTGACGGACTTTCTGGCCTACGGGGCGAAGAACTACATTGTGGCGCGAGTGGACGCGAGCTTCGGCGACGGGTGGTTTTACGAGGGCGCGGGCATCTACCGCCATGTGTGGCTGACCAAGACGGACGCGCTGCACCTGGGCAAGTGGGAAAGCACGGTACGCACGGCAGTGAGCGGCGACTCCGCTACGCTGACCCTGGACACGGTGGTAGAGAACCAGGGCAAGCAGTCGGAGAGCGCCAAGGTACGCTGGCAGATTCTCGACTCCGCGGGCAAGACGGTGGCCACAGCCGAAGCCGCGCCGCAACCGGTTGCCGTGGACGGCTCAGCATCGTTTACCGCAACCGCGAAGCTGGCCAATCCGTCGCTGTGGTCGGTGGATGCGCCAAGCCTTTATTCGGCCATTGTGACGGTGGAGGCGGGAGGCAAGCCGCGCGACGCCGAGCGGGTCAGCTTCGGTGTTCGAACAGCGTTGTTCGACGCCGACAAAGGCTTCTTCTTGAATGGCAAGCCGTTGAAGATTCAAGGCACCTGCAACCACCAGGACCACGCGGGAGTGGGCGCGGCTTTGCCTGACCGGCTGCAATGGTTCCGGCTGGGCGTGCTCAAGCAGATGGGCGGCAACGCCGTGCGCACTTCGCACAATATGCCCACGCCGGAGTGGGTTGAAGCTTGCGATCGCATGGGGATGATGATGATGTGCGAGACGCGGCAGATGAGCTCGAGCCCCGAGGGGCTGGCGCAACTGGAGGCGATGGTCAAGCGCTATCGCAACTCGCCGTCCATCATTCTGTGGTCCATCGGCAACGAGGAGTGGCAGTTGCAGGGCGATATGGCCGAAGAGGGCGCCAAGATCGGGGCGACCATGGTGCGGCGCGTGCATGAACTGGACCCCACCCGCGTGGTCTCCGCAGCCGTGAACGGGAACAACGAGAAGGGCGTTTCCGATGCATTCGACATCATCGGATTCAACTACGGCTTGACTCTCCCCGACAAATATCACCAGGAGCATCCGAAGCGGCCCATCTATGGGTCGGAAACTTCCAGCGCCATCTCCACCCGCGGCGTATATACAACCGACCCGCTGCGCAACACCGTCAACGCCTATGATTCCGTGGTCCGGTGGGGCGAGACGGCTGAGGAGTGGTGGAAGTTTTATGGGACGCGGGATTGGGAAGCAGGGGGATTTGCCTGGACGGGGTTCGATTATCGAGGAGAGCCGACGCCTTACGGGTGGCCTTCAATCAACTCGCAGTTCGGCATTGTGGATATGTGCGGCTTTCCCAAGGACACCTTCTTTTATTACAAGGCGTGGTGGGGCAAAGAGCCGGCGCTGCACCTGTTTCCTCACTGGAACTTCGAGGGCAGGGAAGGGGAGGAAATTCCGGTGTGGGTCTACTCGAACCTCGACGAGGTTGAGCTGTTTGTGAATGGGCAAAGCCAGGGAAGCAAGAAGGTTCCGCAGCTTGGGCACGTGGAGTGGAAGGTGAAGTACCAGCCTGGATCGATTGAAGCGCGGGGGAGCAAAGACGGCAAGGTGGTGCTCACCGAAAAGCGCGAGACGACCGGCCCCGCAGTGGCCATCCGATTGACTTCAGACCGGATGGAGATCAATGCCGACGGGGAGGATGTGGCGATCCTGAAGGTGGAGGCGCTGGACAAGGAAGGACGCGCGGTTCCGACGGCCGGCAACCTGATCGGGTTCAATATCTCAGGCGAGGGCAAGCTGATCGGCGTGGGCAACGGCGACCCCAATTGCCAGGAGAGCGACAAGGAACCGAAACGGTCGCTTTTCAGCGGTTTGGCACAGGTGATTGTGCAGTCGAGCAAGCGTCCGGGCGAGATCCACATCGAAGCTGTGAAGGAAGGCTGGGACGGACCTGAGCTGACTCCGGCCAAGCTGGTGATTACGACCAAGAAGGCGGAAGTGCGGCCGGCAGTGGGATGAGGCAGGGAACAGAGATCAGTGGTCAGGGATCAGTGGTCAGTGGTCAGTGCCAGTGGGCAGTGACAGCCGATCGCTGATCGTCTTTGCCTTTGAGTGTGACTTGAAAATGTCGGTCTGGAAGCCGACGGCGCTGGTAGTCCCGCGGGTATACAGATTGAAAAAATCCGTCGTGCGATAAGCCTGCAAACTGAAGAAATGGATTTCAATTTGCGGGAAAGTCGACCTGGGGCTCGGCAGAAAGGTAGCGAAACCCCGTTTCCATGCCGGCCAAAACAATCAAAACATCTCAAAAAACGATCGTTTCCG
>Ga0224554_1001688_pt1 | contig 13259 bp, 10 predicted proteins | sample 714S22024metaG_FD_180666 | JGI IMG/M metagenome (GOLD analysis project Ga0224554, IMG submission 180666) | Peat soil microbial communities from Stordalen Mire, Sweden - 717 S2 20-24 | ecosystem: Environmental > Terrestrial > Soil > Wetlands > Peat | place: Sweden: Norrbotten County, Stordalen...
GGAACGTGTTGAAACTCACATGGGACGGGCCGGAAACGGGCAACGCCCTCGGCTGTCCCATTGGCAATGGCCAAATCGGCGCCAGAGTTAAGAACGGTGTGGATTCCGAGACACTCGCCTTGAACGACAAATGGTTTTGCGCGGGCGGTCCGGGACTCGATCCGGAAAATCCGCAGCGAAAAGCCGCCTTGGAGGAAACCCGCAGGCTCCTGGCCAGCGGTGACATCCCCGGCGCGGAGAGGGCGGCCCGAGGCATGTATGGACGGGACGACGTTGGCTCGTTGCTGCCTCTCGGCAGGCTGACGCTTACCTTCGATAAGCCAGAGTCGGCTGCCGGCTTCAGCCGGATCCTGGACCTTGATCGCGCCGTTTACACGGTGAAATATGTCGTCGGAGAAGTCACCTACACCCGGGAAACATTTGCCAGTTTTCCAGATGATGTGATCGTCGTGCGTGTCGGCAGCAGCGCCAAAGGCAAGATCGGTTTCACCGCGAAGTTGTCGTATCCCACGCAAATGGAGGGCCACGGCGCCTCATTGAGAAACGAAACAGGCAATGTGTTGGTGATGAAAGGCAAAGCGCCCGCGAATGGCGGATGGGATGAGAAGAAAGGCATGACCTTCGAGGCGCGGGTGAAGATCATCGCGGACGGAGGAACTGTCATGGCCGGGGACAATGCCATTACGGTGACGAACGCCGACAGCGCCATTTTGATTTTCGCCAATGCGACAAGTTACAATGGGTTCGACAAGGAACCGGGCACGCAAGGAGTTGATCCAGAACCGCTCGTGCAAAGCCACACCGACGCCATCGAACTGCTCCCCGCGCTGCCGACAACTTGGACCAGCGGCAAGGTCAGCGGACTGCGGGCGCGGGGCGACTACGAATTGAGCTTGGAATGGAGCGGAGGCCAATTAACCAAGTGCCAGATTGATTCGCATTCCGGACTGACTCCGGTTGTGCGCTACCTGGGACAGATCGTGGACTTGAAATCCGACCCGCGGATCACCTTCAATCAGGTGGCGAAATCCGGCGGCAGATAATGATTCAACTATGAGCCAATTGCCCTCTTCCGCCGGCGCCATGCGCTCTCATTTGCGCTTACGGGTTTCTGCCTTCCTCATCATCTGCGGTTTGATTTGTCCTGGCGGCGGCGGGCTGCGCGCCGCCGAGCATACGGATTATGCCTTTGGGGCCGATCTGTCGTTTCTCAAACAGGTCGAGGACCGGGGCGCGAAATTCAAGGATGGCGGAGAGGAAAAGCCGGGCCTGGAGATTTTCCGCGACCACGGCTACAACTGGATACGCCTGCGGATTTGCATGGAGCCAGTCAGCCGCGGGCTGCCCAATGACCTCGCGTACACGCTGGCATTGGCCAGGGCGGCCAAGGGGCTGGGCTTTAGATTCTTTCTGACTTTCCATTATGCCAATGGCTGGGCCGACCCGAGGGGCGAGCCGGCCCCGGCCGCCTGGCGCGACCTTTCGCCCTCCAACCTAGTGGAAACCGTTTTCACCTACACGCGCGACACGATTGCGGCCTTCCGGGACGCGGGGCTGATGCCGGACATGGTTGGCATCGGCAACGAGATCGGCAACGGCATGCTTTGGCCGGCTGGCAAACTGCCGGAGAATTGGGACACGTTCGCGGCGCTGGTCTATGCCGGCATCAATGGCGTGGATGCGGGGCGGGGAAATTATCGGCGGCCCCAAATACTGCTCCATGTGGATCACGGCGGCGACCCGTTTCTGACCAAGGCGTTTTTCGACAAGATCAATTCCTACGGCATTCCTTACGATGTGGTTGGGATATCATTTTATCCGTGGTCGCACGGCACGTTGCTGGACCTGCGCGCCAATTTGCGATTCATCGCCGAGGATTTGCAGAAGGACGCCATGGTGGTGGAGACCGGGTACTACTGGATGGCGAGCCGCTATTTTCGCGAGACGCCGCCGCCGTTCCCGGAGTCGCCCGAAGGCCAGCGGCAATGGCTGGAAGCCGTCAATGAGGCGGTGATGAGCGCGCCGCACGGGCGCGGCAAGGGCGTGTTCTGGTGGGAGCCGGCGGCCTCCGGCGAGTTGGTCAACCGGGGATATTTCGACGCCGCGCACAACGCGCTGCCTGTTATCCAGGCGTTCGACAAGTACGCGCGGCCCGCGCATCGTGCCGACGGTCAGCATCCACCCGCCGTGCCGCCCTCCGCCCTCAAATTCGGCCCGGCGCCATAGAAACTGGCTGATTGGCGGATACATTCAGAAAAGTCGAGACCCTGGCAGGCCGATCAGAAAGTGGGGCCAGGCGGACGCCTGCGGGGGCGAGCGGTCAAGGTGGTGGATGGGACGACGGTCCAGTTGGCGGGTGAACTTCAACGGTAAAGCCGAGAACAGATCGCCACGGGTTAAGAAGTCCCGGTCCCAAGTCTGATCTGTTGATCCCGAGACCAAACATCATCGAGAATGTTGAACAATCACCCTCGACAGTTGTTACCAGCATTCACCCTCAACATTGAAACTCAATCAATGAACTCATCACACCCCCCGACCTGAACAGTGAATGCTCCAAACCACGCCATCACATTCAACATCAACAGATTTGAGGCGGCCAGTTCCTTCTCTTGCTTGACCAGGAACAGCATCGCCAGCCCGGCCTGCAAGGATAAACTCTGCCCTTGCTCAAAGATGATCAGAACGACAGAACCGGAGTCTGGCCTTGATTGGCGGTCCGGGTTGCCCTTTGCAGGCATGTCACCCTTGCTGATGCGATTCTTCAAGTTTTTCTGTCCAATTTTCCAAATTGGGTGGAAGTATGAGTAAGACCAGAATATGCCTTCGATTTCACCGAATTCATTTGGCGGCGCGAATGCCGCCCGACAGCGGTTCCTGGCGCTGTTTTTGCGCAGCGAAAGGGATATCTTTCGATATGTGGCTGCGCTGGTGCCCAATGTGATTGAGGCGGAAGAAATCGTGCAACAGACGGCGCTGGCGCTCTGGGAGAAATTTGATTCGTATGATCCCGCCCGCCCCTTCACGCCCTGGGCCTGCCGGTTTGCGCTGAATTGATATTCAGTGGTATGAACCCACCGCGCAACGAGACCAATACCGTCGCGGGGCAATCCTGGAGATGGACGCCAACGGCCGGCTGTTGCCCGCAACCAACCGTTTTCCCATGACTGCGGAGTCCCATTCGTTCAAACCGATGGGCGATTATTTGCACGCCAAGGGGCTGAAGTTTGGCCTGCACCTGATGCGCGGCATCCCGCGCCAGGCGGTGGATCGGGACAATGTGCCGATTCTGGGCACAACCTATACAGCCACGAATATCGTGGACAAACCGCACTCCTGCGGCTGGAACCAGGACATGTACGGCGTGGACATGAGCAAGCCCGGTGCCCAGGAGTATTACAATTCCGTCTTTAAGCTGATGGCGTCATGGGGGCTGGACTTTGTGAAAGTGGACGACCTTGCGGGGCATCCGGCCGAAATCGAAGGCATCCGCCATGCGCTCGACCAATGCGGACGGCCGATTGTGCTTTCCGTCTCCATGGGGTCACAACCCAACCAGGGCGCGCATCTTGCGACCAATGCCAACTTATGGCGGGTCAGTTTCGATTTTTGGGACAACTGGCCCGCGTTGCACAATCAATTCGCGAATCTCAACGGCCACCCGCCGTATCAAGGTCCCGGCCACTGGCCCGATGCGGACATGATTCCGTTCGGCCATCTGAAGACTTGGCAAACCAATACCTACACGAAGTTCACGCATGACGAGCAATATACCGTCATGTCGCTGTGGTGCATCGCCCGCTCTCCGCTCATCATGGGAGCCGACATGCCTGACAATGACGAGTTCACCCTTTCGCTGATGACCAACGACGAGGTGATCGCCGTCAACCAGGCTTCATCCAACAACCGGCAAATTCTGAACAGCTCCAATCACGTCGTCTGGGTGGCCGATGTCGCGGGGTCGAAGGACAAGTTTGTCGCCCTCTTCAACACCTCGCCGGCTCCGCCTCCCGGTGGCGGTCGTCGGGGGCGCGGCGGTTTTGGCGGGCGCGGCGCTCCAGGCGACGCGCCAACGAATGCTCCGGCTGTGGCTGCGCCGGCTACCAATGCGCCACCGGCCAACGATCCGGCGGCGACTCTTCCTGCCAAGGTATCGGTTGCCCTCGCCGATCTCGGCCTCTCCGGTTCCTGCACGATGCGCGATCTCTGGACTCACAAAGATCTTGGCATCGTCAATGGAGAAGTTTCGGCCGTGGTCAATTCCCACGGGGCGGTGCTGCTCAGGGTCCACCCGGAATAACCAGCCTACGACTCTGACAGACCCCAAGACATGAAAACACGAACCGCAGTCATCTCGTGCCTCGCTGTTTTGGCTGGGAGCCTTTGTCTTGCGCAGCCGACTCAAACCAATGACGATTCCAAGCCGGCGACCTCGAATGTGGCCGGCCAGCAGTATCCGCGGATTGACTCGGAATTGCGGGCGACTTTTCGTATCCAAGCGCCCGGGGCGCAGAAGGTCCAAATCAGCGTTGGCGGAACCTATGATCTGACGAACGAGGGCAATGGGACATGGATGGGCACCACCAAACCGCTGGTTCCCGGCTTCCACTATTACTCCCTCGTCATTGATGGGGTGTCCGTGGCCGATCCTGCGAGCGAGACTTTTTTCGGCGTCAGCCGCCAGTACAGCGGCTTGGAAGTGCCGTCGAAAGGCGAGGACTTTTACGACGCCAAAGATGTGCCGCATGGCGAAGTGCGGGCGCATCCCTATTACTCGAAAACCGAAAGCAGGGTAAAGGTGTGTTACGTCTATACGCCGCCGGACTATGACAAGAATCCCGGCGCGCGGTATCCAGTGCTCTACCTTCAACACGGCATGGGCGAAGACCAGCGCGGCTGGTCTTTGCAAGGCCGGGAGGGCTACATCCTCGATAATCTCATCGCCGCCGGCAAAGCCAAACCGATGATTATCGTGAACGAGGACGGAGAAATCGCCGGGGGCATGGGCGGACGCGGCGGCGGGCGCGGAGGGTTTGGCGGCGGCAGAGTGGGCGGCGCCAATGCGGAAGGCCAGGCGGGGAATCCGGCGCCGACGGGCGACGCTCCTGCCAGGCGCGGCGGACGTGGCCGCGGCGGCTTCGGCGGCGGCATGGGCGGGGGAGGGTTTGCGCAAGTCCTCATCAACGAAACGATTCCGATGATTGACGGGACATTCCGGACAATCGCCGACCGCGAGCGTCGCGCCCTGGCGGGGCTGTCCATGGGCGGGACGCAGACCTTCCAAATCACCCAGGCCAACTTGGAAAAGTTCGCGTGGATCGGCGCTTTCAGCGCCCCGTTTGGATATCCCGACCCCAAGACCGGGTATGGCGGCTTGATGGCCGACCCGGAGGCCTTTGCCAAGCAGGTCAAGCTGCTCTTCATCAGCATGGGATCGGTGGAAAGGACCGGAGCGGGGGCTAGGACCAGCCATCTGGCGCTGGAGGCGGCCGGGGTCAAGCACGTTTATTACGAATCTCCCGGCACCGACCACGAGTGGCTGACTTGGCGGCGCAGTCTTCACGAATTCGCCCCGCTCCTTTTCCAGTAGATGCCGGGCCACTATCAAACATACAAACACCACAAACCTCACCACGATATGAACTCAAGACTATTCCTTCTGACGGCACTGCCAATGTTGGCAGCCCAATTATGCCTGGGCCAAACCGACCCGGCCGCCGACGACTCCAAACCCTCCTTTTGGAACAGCTACGGCGCGCAATATCCCCGGGTGGATTCGCAGTTGCGGGGCATCTTCCGGTTGCAGGCGCCCGACGCCCAAAAGGTGCGGCTGCACCTGGACAAGGATTACGACATGGTGAAGGACGACAATGGCCTCTGGAGCGTGACCACCACGCCGCAAGCGGTGGGCTTTCACTACTATTGGTTTATGGTGGACGGCGTGAATGTGTCCGACCCGGCTTGCAACTCGTTCTTTGGGGTTGGCCGACAGTATAGCGGCTTCGAGGTGCCGTCCAAAGGGGAGGATTTCTATGACATCAAGGATGTGCCGCATGGCGATCTTCGCACGCATTATTATCATTCCGAAATCAGCCAAGCCTGGCGGCGGTGCTTTGTCTATACGCCGCCGGGTTACGACAGGAACACCAGCCAGCGTTACCCGGTGCTGTATCTGCTGCACGGAGCGGGCGAGGACGAAACCGGATGGGGCTGGCAGGGCCGGGCCAACTTCATTCTCGACAACCTGATCGCCGAAGGCAAAGCCAAGCCGATGATTCTGGTGATGGATAATGGCGGCGGCAATACCATGGGCGGCGGGCGCGGCGGACGCGGGGGTGGGCGCGGTCCCGGCGGCGGGCCGGGCGCCACGACCAACGGCGCGCCAACCGGACCTGGCGGACGCGCGGGGGGACGCGGCGGACCTGGAGGGATGTTCGGCGGCGGCGATTTTGCGCGAATCCTGACGACGGAAACCATCCCCATGATTGATTCCAATTTCCGCACGCTGGCCGACCAGCCGCACCGCGCCATTGCGGGGTTGTCCATGGGCTCCATGCAGGCCGTCTCGATTGGCATGGCCAATCTCGACAAGTTTTCGGGCATCGGGTCGTTCAGTGGAGCCAGCCTTGGCGATCCATCGAACACCAACAGTCCGCTGGCAAAGCCGGCGGAATTCAACAAGACGGTCCAGGCGGCCTTCGCCAGTTTTGGCAGTGTGGAGGGCGGTTCCAACAACCTGAAGAGTCAGCACGACGCGCTGGTGGTCGCCGGGATCACCAACTCCTATTATTACATTTCTCCCGGCACGGCCCATGAGTGGCAAACTTGGCGGAGAAGCCTGCATGAGTTTGCCCCGCTCCTCTTCAAGAATTGAAAAACTCGCGCTTCATTGTCCGATTTGCCAATTGCGGAATGAACTCGATGTTCCCCACCTTCCATCGTCCGCCGTCGCGCCTTCGCGCCGGTGTGCTGGCGGCCCTGGGTTTCTGCGTCGCTGGTTTCAATGCCGTTGCCGCCGGTGATACCAATGTCCCTGGCACGCCAGCGGCGAGTTCGCTTCCGCGCCAAGGGCCTTCGGTCATCGCTCCTGCCGGGCGGTCTTTTCCAAGCCGCCGTGGTGGCATCAGCGGGCCGGGCAAACCTCTCGCTCCCGATGGGAAATGGACCGTCTCCACACGGGCGACATCCAACTCGGCGGTGAGGCAGGGATTGCTTCCGCCCATCCGGCCGTTGCTCGACTTGCACATGCGCGACACGGAGATCATTCTCGGCGGCGACGGGAATTATTACATGACCGGCTCAACCGGCGACAACATCTGGGCCTTCAACGACGGGGTGGAGTTGTGGCGCTCGCCGGATTTGAAGAAGTGGGAGTATCTCGGGTTGGTGTGGATCACCGCCCGCGATGGCACCTGGGAGAAGGAGCCGCAGAGTTTGCACGGACAACCGGTTGTCACCATTTGGGCGCCGGAGATTCACTATCTCAAGAAGCTCAACACCTACGTCATCTGTCTGAGCATGGCGCCGGGCGGCATCTCGCTGTTGAAAAGCTCGACTGGAAAACCGGAGGGGCCCTATGTCAACACCGTGCCGGATGGCAGACCATTACGGAAGGACGGAATTGATGCGACCATTTTCGAGGACGACGACGGGCAGGTTTATTTCTGCAACGGCGGTGGCGGAAGCATCAGCCTGATGAAGGTTGATTTGAGCGGTTTCGCGGAAACACGCACGGTGACATTGCTCAATCCCGATCACAACCCGGCGCATCACACGGCCAGTGTGGTGCAGCGGGGCATGAACGGGTTCGGTCACGAGGGCGCGGTTCTTTTCAAGGCCAACGGCCGATATTATCACGGCGCTGAGGACGACTACGAGGGCCGTTACTCCTCCTGCGTTGCCATCGCGGACCACATCTGGGGACCCTACACGAACTGGCATGAGACCGTCCCTTGCGGCGGCGGCACGGATTTTTTCCAGGACAAGGAAGGGAATTGGTGGTGCGCATTTTTCGGCAACGACAATGCCGCCCCGTGGCGTGAACTGCCCGGGATTGTCCGCATTGATTTCGACCAGGACGGAAAAATATTTGTCGCTAAAACACAGCCCGGCTTTGTCCTTCAAAACTCCACCCCCTAATACAGACTGTGATCCATCAACACCATCGCCCCTTGCGCTTGAATTGTAATATCAAGTTGGGATCGCTGGTGTCGCCGATTCTCCTCGTTGTCGCTCTGCCGGCGTTTGGACAGCCTTACTATGTTGCGCCTGCGGGTAACGATGCCAATCCCGGCACGCTGGCGAAACCATTCGCCAGCCTTCAGCGCGCTCAACAGGCGGCGCGGCAGAAACCGGGCGCGGTATTCCTGCGTGGCGGGACTTATTATTTGCCTGAACCGCTTATCTTCACAGCGGAGGATTCCGGCACGAAGGACGCTCCGGCCGTTTTCCAGGCCTACGAAAACGAGCGGCCCGTCCTGAGCGGCGGGGTCAAACTGGATAAGCTGGACTGGAAGCCGTACCAGGGCGGCATCCTCCAGGCAACAGTGCCGGAAGATTTGCGGACGCAGGAGATTTTTGTCAACGGCGAGCGGCAAATTCTGGCGCGCTATCCTAATTATGATCCGAAGGCGCAATACTTCGACGGCTATGCCGCCGATGCCATTTCCTCCAATCGCGTCGCGCGATGGGCTGATCCGGCGGGCGGCTATTATCACGCCATGCATCCTTCGCTCTGGGGCGATTTTACCTGGCGCATTACCGGCAAGGACGCGCAGGGCGGCCTGACCATGGAAGGCGGCTGGCAGAACAACCGCGGCGCCGCCGCGCACCGGACGATTCGTTTCGTGGAGAATATTTTCGAGGAGCTGGATGCTCCCGGGGAGTGGTTCCTGAACACGAAGACGCACATGCTGTATTTCTATCCGCCCGCCGGACTGGATCTCGCGAAAGCCACGGTGGAAGCGACGCGGCTGCGCAGCCTGGTCGAGCTTCGCGGAAGCGAGGACAAACCCGTGCGCTTTGTCACGCTTCGTGGCCTGACTTTCCGCCAGGCGGCGCGCACGGTCATGGACACCAAAGAGCCGCTGGTGCGGTCGGACTGGGCGATTTATCGCGGCGGGGCGATTTTCTTTAACGGCGCGGAGGATTGTGCGCTGGAAGAAAGCTTTCTGGATCAGGTTGGCGGCAACGCGATTTTTGTCAACAACTACAACCGCCGCGTGGCAGTGCGGGGCTGCCAGATCGCGAAAGCCGGGGCGGGCGGCGTCTGTTTTGTGGGCGATCCACAGGCCGCGCGAAATCCGCTTTTCAATTACAGGCAGGCGAACAAGCTCCAAGACATTGACCGCACACCCGGCCCGAAAAGCGATAATTATCCGGCGGATTGTGTGGTGGATAATTGCCTGATCTATCTGACCGGACGTGTGGAAAAGCAGACCGCCGGAGTGGAGATAGACCTCGCCCAGGACATCACGGTGCGCCACTGCTCGATCTATGACATGCCGCGCGCCGGCATCAATATCGGCGACGGTTGCTGGGGCGGACACGTCATTGAATTCTGCGACATTTTCGACACCGTGAAGGAAACCGGCGACCACGGCTCGTTCAATTCCTGGGGACGCGATCGTTACTGGCTGCCGAATATCAACACGGTCAATGCCTGGGTGGCGCAGGTTCCAGAGCTGCCGAAGCTGGACGCGGTCAAACCAAACATCATGGCAAACAATCGCTGGCGCTGCGACCATGGATGGGACATTGACCTGGACGACGGCTCCTCATACTACATCATTACGAACAACCTCTGTTTGCGAGGCGGCATAAAGAATCGCGAGGGCTACGGGCGTGTCGTTGAGAACAACATCCTGGTTGGCGGAAGCCTCAACCCGCATGTCTGGTTTGCGGAGAGCGGGGACATTTTCCGGCGCAATATTGTCTGGACGGCCTATCGTCCCGCCAATATGCACGGCCCGCCCTGGGGGCAGGAAATGGATTACAATCTGATGCAAAAGGACGGCGCGACAACCAATGCGCCGGCGACCGCGCTGCAACGGCAGAGCGGACGGGACGAGCATTCCATTGTGGCGGACGCGCAATTCGTGAATCCCGCCGCCGGGGACTATCGGGTCAAGCCCGGCTCGCCGGCGCTGGCGCTGGGTTTCGTGAATTTTGCGATGGATCAATTTGGCGTCCAGAAACCGGAATTGAAAGCCATCGCGCGGACGCCGGTGCTGCCGGGGCAGAGGACGGTTGCCGCTGCGCCCGCGACGCGCGACACCACCCCGCGCGCCTGGCTCGGCGCGAGCGTCCGCAACATCGCCGACGAGGGGGAGATGTCGGCGTTCGGCCTGCCGGGAGTGACGGGGGTGCTGGTGCTGGAAGTCCCGGCCGGTTCCGCTCCCATGAAGGCGGGGTTGCAAAAGAACGATGTCATTCTGTCGGTCAACGGCGCCAAGACCGCCGATGTCGGAACACTGCTCCAACAAGCTCCGGCCCCGGCGGCCGGGCAGCCTCTGGCCATCGGCATCTCGCGCAACCAGAGGGAAATGACTCTTTCACTGACGCCTTGAAACCACGCTTCGTTGCGATGAAATCTTTCTCAAAAACAGGTCTGACGCAAGGCTACCCTGGAGTTGCCGCCAAACCACCAGGGACGCGGAATTTCAGCGGCTTTCTGCCGAAAGCCATGGCGTCTTCAGGCTTTGGAGTGGCGCTGGTTGTCGCGTCCATGTTAAACGCGGCCTCCTTGCAGGCTGCCGGCGGTTCCACTGACGGCAACCCGGCTGCCGCGGGCAATTCGGCGGACGCGTATTCGGGGATCAGCGGTCCCGGCGAACCTGTGACGGGGAACGGGGTCGGCGGGTGGCGCAGCGGCCGGGACGGCGTGCGCTACAAAGGCCCGCATCCGAAAAGCGCCTGGCAACTGGACTGGGACGCGAAGGTAACTTCCAGCGACCAGGTGATTGAACTCGGGCTGCTCCCCCCTATCAAGCCCCTCTGGGAATTGCATCTGCGCGACACGATCATCACTCCCGGCGGGGACGGGTTGTATTACATGACCGGCTCATCCGGCGACAACATCTGGGATCGCAATGACGGCGTGGAGTTGTGGAAATCCGCGGACCTGAAAGAATGGGATTACATTGGTTTGGTCTGGAGTTTGTCGAAGGACGGCACATGGCAGAGGGGGGCGCATTATGTTTGGGCGCCGGAAATCCACTATCTGAAAATCAAGAAGACCTGGGTCATCGCGCTCTGCGTCGGTGGCGGCCCCAGTGGCGCGGGCCTTCTTGTCAGCACAACCGGCAAGCCGGAAGGCCCTTATGTCAACCCCTTCAAACCGGATGCGCGGGTGACGGGCGGAATTGACCCGACCGTGTTCGAGGATGATGACGGGAAGATTTACTACACTTGGGGCCACGGCGACACTATCTACCAATTGAAGGATGATTTGAGCGGGTTTGTGGACGGCCCGCACCGGATTGAGCTGGACGCGGAAAGCCGGCAGAAAGCGCGGGGCTTTGGAGTGAGCAGCGGCGTGGGGTCCGAAGGGCCGTCGCTGTTCAAACGCAACGGCAGATATTATCTGGGCGGCGCGGTGTTCATTGGCGGGGTCAACCGGCAGACGGGCCGCAATGGACGTTACAGCAGTTGCGTGGCGGTGGCGGACAACATCTATGGTCCGTACACCATGTGGGAAGAAGCCGTGCCTTGCGGGGCGGGGGGGGACTATTTTCAGGACAAAGAGGGCGGCTGGTTTTGCACTTATTTCGGCAATGACGAGGCATCGCCGTTCCGCGAGAAGCCGGGGCTTGTGAAAATTGATTTCGAGGCGGACGGGCGGATCAAAATCGCCGACGAGCAGCCGGCGTTTGTCCTGCGCGACGGCGCGCCGACGCACTGGCGCGCCAGCGTGGCGAAGCCGGCGCCGCCCGCCACGCCGTCAAAAACTGAAACATCGCCGCCTGGAAGGATCTTGCCGCCATGAAGGTTCTGAAGCTTGTTTTTTGTTCGGGGTGGCTCGTCGCTGTAGCTTGGGCGAATTGCCTGGCGCAGCCGGGGGCGGCGGCATCCGCCGCATCCGCGACGAACGATTCCATGGCGCCGCTGCATGTGACACCGATTCATACGACGCATCCGGAAGTTTTTTCCGGCATCTCGGGTCCGGGTCATCCCGTCGCGGGCGATGGTTATGGCGGCTACCGGACTGGGCGCGAAGGAACGATGTACCGGGGCGCTGAACCGCCAAAACCCGGCTGGCTTGATTTTGGAGATCGCGCGCGCGGCACGGCGGTGCGCGACGGGATCATTCCGCCTTTGCGTCCGATTTGGGAACTGCACTTGCGCGACACCATCATCAACCTGGGCGGCGATGGTTTCTATTACATGAGCGGTTCATCCGGCGACAACATTTGGGATGTCACCTCCGGCATCGAGCTGTGGCGTTCCAGAGATTTGAAAAAATGGGATTACATCGGTCTGGTGTGGAGTTTCGTGAAAGACGCCACATGGGAAAAGAGCGCGCGCTACGTATGGGTGCCGGAGATTCACTACATCCGGGGCAATTACTACATCGCCTACTGTGTGTCCGGCGGCGATGGCGGCGGGACGGGCGTTCTCAAAAGCAGCACCGGCAAACCGGAAGGCCCCTATGTCTATGCCCTGGCCAGCGGCACCCGCATCGGCGGCGGGATTGACGCCACGCTGTTTGAGGACGATGACGGCTCGATTTATTTCACCAGCGGCGGGGGCGGTTCGATTCGAAAAATGCTGCCCGACTTAAGCGGTTTCGAGGGCCAACCTCAGAACATCGCCTACGAAAAACCTGCCGATGGAAGCTGGACACGCAACACCATCGCGCAGGAAGGCGCGTCGCTTTTCAAACACAACGGGATTTATTATCTTGGCGGCGCGGGTTTCTACCAGAACCGCTACAGCAGCGTGGCGGCCATGTCCACCAACATTTTTGGGCCGTATAAGAACTGGCACGAAGCCGTGCCGTGCGGCGGCGGAGGGAATTATTTCCAAGGCGCGGACGGCTTCTGGTATTGCACCTGCTTCGGCAACGACGACCAGTCCCCGTGGCGCGAGAAACCGGGACTCATGCGCGTTGATTTCCAGCCCGACGGCCGCATCAAGATCGCGGACGAGCAGCCGGCTTTTGTCCTGCGCTCCGGATCGCCCACGCATTGGCGCGCGGCGACAGTGAAATCCGCCCCGACACCGTAAAACTTTTTTGACGCCCGCCCCCAAGAAACACA
>Ga0224554_1001689_pt1 | contig 13243 bp, 6 predicted proteins | sample 714S22024metaG_FD_180666 | JGI IMG/M metagenome (GOLD analysis project Ga0224554, IMG submission 180666) | Peat soil microbial communities from Stordalen Mire, Sweden - 717 S2 20-24 | ecosystem: Environmental > Terrestrial > Soil > Wetlands > Peat | place: Sweden: Norrbotten County, Stordalen...
CCGCCACACAGACGATCCTGACCAGCGGCACCGGCATCGGAGGTCCGGCCGTGCCCACGGTTACCACTGCCGCAATCGGTGCGGTCACGCAGACCACGGCATTCACTGGCGGCAACGTCACCGCCGATGGCGGAGCTACAGTTACTGCCCGCGGCGTCTGCTGGGGCACGTCGCCGAACCCCACCTTTCCCGATTCGTGCACAAGCGACTTCTCAGGTACGGGCGCGTTCAACAGCTTGATCACAGGACTGACGCCAGGTACCCAGTATCACGTACGCGCTTACGCCGTGAATTCGGTGGGGACTGCTTACGGGGTTGACCTGACATTCACCACACTCTCAGCCGCAACGCCCACCATCAACTGGACCCCAACGACGCCCATGACCTATGGCACGGCGCTGGGCTCAGCAAACCTTGCCGCTACGGCCACCTACAGCAGCACCAACATCAGCGCCGACGGCACATTCGCCTACACTATTGGTTCGGTGGGTGGGACGGCAGCGACGGCCAGCACCATCCTGCCCGGCGGGAGCAATCAACTCTGCGTGCAGTGGACGCCCTCTTCGAGCTACACTTCGCAGTACACCACCGCGTCCGAGTGCCTGCCCATCACGGTCAATGCAGCATCCACCGCCATCAGTTGGTCGCCGGCCTCGCCCATCATCTACCCTGCGACGCTCGGCTCCGGGCAGTTCAACGCCTCCGTATCAGCAGGATCGACCAACGTGGTCGAGTACGGTAGCTTCGTCTACTATGTCGGCGCGGTGGGCGGAACGGTCGCCAACAGCAGCACCGTGCTGCCCGTAGGCAACAATCAGCAGCTCTGCGTACTGTGGACTCCGTCGTCTTTCTACACGGCGGATTACAGCTCGTCACAGGCTTGCACAACGGTAAGCGTCATCAGCACGCAGCCCACGACGACAACGCTCGCGGCCAACAACAACCCGGTGTTCCTGTCGAACTCCGTCACCTTCACGGCCACCATCACGCCGACCACGGGCAGCATCGTTCCCACCGGTTCGGTGACCTTCTACGACGGGTCGACCGCGATCGGAACGGGAACGCTGAGCTCCTCGGGTACCGGCGCCTCGGCCACTGCCAGGCTCACCACGACCAGTCTGGCTGCCGGTTCGCACGCGATTACCGCCGGTTACCCAGGCGACTCGAACAACCAGGCCTCCAACTCTGCCGCGGTGAACGAAGTGGTTGTGGACTTCACAATCACCTCGACCGGCTCGACGTCCGCGACCATTGAACCCGGCTTGGCGGCCAGATTCATCTTCACGGTGAGCCCGGTTGCGCCGGCGACAACCTTCCCGGCGGCGATCACCTTAACCGCTACGGGCCTGCCCAAGGGGGCGACCTATACCTTGTCGCCGGCCACTATCGCCTCGGGCGCGGGCTGGACCACGGTCACTCTCAACGTGATCACGCCCATCACCACGCTGTCGCGCAACCTGCCGCCGCCTGGGCCCGCTCCGGATAAATGGCCACTGATGGCCGTCGCGCTCCTGCTGCTGCCGCTTGCAGGCAGATTCCGCCGCGCTGGCCGCAGGCTGAGCCGTATGCTCTCGCTCCTGCTGCTCGTTGCCGCCGGACTCGCTGCCGCGGCTGCCCTGAACGGCTGCGGTGGTCTTTCCAGCGGCTACTTCGGTCAGGCGCCGGCCACTTTCCCGATTACAGTCACCGGAAACTCGGGTTCACTGAATCACAGCGCCAGCGTTTCACTCACGGTCGAGTAACGACATCAAGGAGACGAAAGAGATGAAGAATATTCTGCCTGTTTCTGCAACGTTGGCGATGGTTCTTGGCACGTTGTCGCTGTCAGCCGCCGGTCAGACCGGCGCGCCGGCGCCCTCGGCAAACAAGTTCGATGTCGCCGTGAACTTCACCTACAAGGTGGCCAAGATCGCTTCAACCACCACGAGCTTCGTTCTGCCGGGTGGCTCAGCGGACGCGGCCTATAACTTCGGCGGCAAGGTGAAAGGCTTGAGCCTGGTCGTCGACCTGAATGGCGAGTCGAAGTCCAACATCGAGCCGGGCGTGAACCTGACGCAGTTTTCGATGCTAGGCGGGGCGCGTTACACCGCCCGCCTTGCCCAAAAAAACCCTCATGCCGTAGACCTGTACGGCCAATTCCTGGGCGGCGGTGTGTTCGCTTCCAACAGCCTTTTTCCGGGTCTTTCCGGTACTACCAGCAGCGCCAATAGCAGTGCGATTCAGTTGGGGGGCGGCGCCAACATCCGCCTCACGCACTGCATCGCGTTGCGTCTCCTTGAGGCCGACTTCATCTTCACACATCTGCCCAACGCCACCAATCAAAGGCAATACGACGTCCGCTTCTCCAACGGCGTCGTCTTCCGCTTTTGAGCAGTAGACCGGCTTTCGCCGGTGGAGATGGGAAGAAACATGGGGTTGGCGCGGAGCCGATATGCTGTAGGCGGCCATGCTGGCGGCAAGTAGGCCCGCTAGGTCACTCGTGCTTCCCATGAAGCCCGTTTTTATGCATGGTCCCGGATCCTGTGCTGGAGTTCTTGGTGACGGCGGCGGCCCTGGGGGCCGCGAGTCGATCCGTTTAGGAGAGTGCCCTTTCTGCACGGTTCGGGCCGACTGGCCCAACCTGACCGGGAATACTGCATCGGCAGCGCTGGCGGTCAGCAGCAGCCCGATCGTCAGTGGCGCGGTGACCGCATACGGATTGCCGCTGGCCGCGTGACGATCGCTCACCATGCGGACACAACAACTACTCAGTCAGGCACGACCGCGACCGATAACAGCGGAAGTTATTACTTCATACGGAGGGCCCCGGATCAATTCTGGAATGACGCTAAATCGCCGACTCTTAAACTGACCGGTCAGGAGAGCAGGATGGTCGTCCGACCGGATTTGTCCTAGCAAAACGCCGATCCAGCATGGAAAGCGACCCAAGGGATGCAGATCACATCCAGGCACACTCCAAACTCTGGAAACGCGGTATGGGCAACAGTTGACAGCCTGAACTCCTAAAGTTAATCCATCGAAGCTGTTTTGAATCAATCATCTGGCTGAGTTGATTACTGCGATGAATTGACTTTGAAAAGGCTGCCATACTTGCGGCAAGGAGGCCGCTTGTATGCGCAGAAAAAGTCAAAGCCCAATTATCGGAAGATCGTCCTCCGCCTGCCGGATCTCGACCACGCAAAAGCATCCGTACTCAACAGCCTGAGTTCTCCACAATCACGACGCAACTATCGCTTTGCAATGGAGCAATTCATCGCCTGGTACTGCTCAGAGCCGCGCCTCGCGCTCAACCGTACCGTTGTGCTCAGATTTCGACTCTATTTGGAGAGCCTCGGATTGGCATCCGCAACGATCAACCAGAGGCTCGCTGCAGTGCGACGCCTTGCCTATGAAGCCGCAGATTCTGGTCTGCTGAGTCCTGAATTGGCAGCAGGCATCCGGCGTGTAAAGGGCGTCAAGCACCTGGGCCAGCGATCTGGAAACTGGTTGACTGTCGATCAGGCCCAATTGCTCGTTGAAAAATCTGACGGTGACGGGCTTAGAAACAAGCGAGACTTTGCGATGATTTCCATTCTTCTTGGCTGTGGTTTGAGACGGGCGGAACTCGCCGCCTTAAACATCGACGACATTCAGATTCGTCAGGGACACTGGGCAATCGTCGATCTGGTTGGAAAGGGCGGCCATGTCCGAACGGTCCCGATGCCGGCATGGGTGAAGGATTCAATGGACCAATGGCTCGCCGCTGCTGACCTGAAGCATGGCCGCATATTCCGCGCGGTGAGCCGACACGGCTCGTGCTGGGGGCGAGGAATCTCCGAGAATGTTGTCGGGTACGTTGTGCGCGAATGCGCAAAGCGTCTTGGCCTTGAGCCCATTGCGCCGCACGATCTGCGTCGCACTTGCGCCAAGCTGTGCCACTCCAACGGTGGAGAACTTGAGCAAATTCAGTTTCTCTTGGGCCATGCATCTGTTCTAACTACGGAGCGCTATCTCGGTTCCAAGCAGAATTTGGAGGAACCAGTCAATGACCGATTCGGGCCTCTGTGTAAGCGCGGAATCTCCGACATCAGGAGAACCTGATATTGCCAGATGAGATCAGAGTATTGGCATTCAAGTAATAGCAAACGAATCGTGTGCGGCAATCGTTCCATGAAATGGTCATCGAACTCGTCGTCGGAAGTGCTGTGTGCGCTCTGCGCGATCTCGCCAGTTTAGAACACGGCCCCATTATCAGATTTCTAATCAATCGAGGGCTTTGCTTTACCGATCCGCCGTCAATGAGTGCTTCGGCGGATTATGCACCATCCCCAGAAACACTCAGTCGACATGGACGTTCAAAAGTATATTCTCTGACCGATACTTGTTCAGAAAATGCGTACAGCCGCAATGGTCAATTTGGGCGTATCCCGACCTTCGCAAAGATAGATCCTGAGTTTACTCCGACTATTCCGTCGATTCCCGTCCATGCGATCGCGTGGATCAATTTCAAAAGTCTTGATGAACGTGCGTAATCCGTCGATCTTCTAGAGGCTGATGTTATCTGGTCTGAATTTCGAGCAGCTTGCCCAGTCGTGGCTTGGCGGCTCCAGGCTGGAGCGGGGCCAGCAGGGCAAGCCCTTTTGCGGCCGTTGCGCGGCTAATGTCCATCTGGCCGGCGGCGCGACTGGCCTGAGCTAGCGTCAACAGCATCGAGGGGCTTTTTTCTTTGCTTAGTGCAACGGCTCGTTCGGCAAAAGAGAGGGCCGTCTTTGGTTCCTGCAGAGATGCGGGTTCAACCGCCAGGAGATCTCTTGCCGCCTGATCCAGCGTGGTTGCAGAGGCTTGATCTTGGGCGGCCAGCAACTTCGAGCTGGCGATGCCAGCCTTAGCCACGGATGCCGCATCTGCGGTGATAAGCAGTTTGGACCGAAGTGTGCCCAGACGCACCTGTGCATGGGCAAGGATAGGTACATACTCCAGGTTTGAGGGGTCTTGCTTGATCAACTTTTGTAAAATGGCGACCTCCCGCGTCAAGATTTTTTCGGCAGCGGCAAGGTTCCTGCGCCGGTCGGCGGAATCGTTCGAGGAAGCTGGGTCCGCCGCAGATTCAAATGCAACCGACTGCAAATCCATGGTGATTTGCAAATCGAAGAGAGCGCGCAGATCCAGCGGGTCCAATGCCGAAAGATGCTGAACGGTCTCATAGACCTGGGCGTAGAGAGCCTGGGCCTCGGAGAATCTCTCCATCTCGACCAGAACATTGGCCTTGCCTTCGAGCAGGGAGTTGCGCACACGCAGGATGCGCATGCTTTCCTGCTCCTCTTTGGACAATGCCGAGACGCGATCCAGGCCCGCCTGAAAATCCTTGAGAGCCTGGGCCGGATCGCTCTCGCGTTCGACTTCCGCAATCTTCAACTGCGCTATCACCAAGGCGCGAAGAGCGCGGGGAAACTTGGGATCGATGCGCAAAGCGCGATTGGCCAGCTCGATGTCCTCCTGGAAGGCCTGCAATGCGCCGGGGATATCGTGGAGGCTTTCGTTGCCGCCCTGGCCCAGTTCATCGCCCAGAACACCGTATACGCTGGAGGCTTCGCAGAGTTCGAGGGGCGTTACGCCGGGAAGCGCGAGGATGCGCTCGTTGGCCGCGATCGAAGCATGCATGGAGGCAATCGCTTCCGGCATGCGCGTGGTGCCGAAGAGAACTTCACTGCGATATACCTCGGCGAAGGCATCAGCGCGCAGAGCCTCGCGATCCTTCGATCCATTGGCCACCAAGGGTTCAACCAGAGCGATGGCCTTGTCGAGGCTGGCCAGTGCGCCGTTGAAATCGCCGAGATTCTGAAAGTAGGTATTTCCCTGGATATTTCCCAGCCTGGTGTACGCATCGGCGAGATCGAGCCGGGTCTGACGATTGCCGCGAGTGTCTTTGGCTGCGTGGTCCAGATGTTCAAGGACGCGGGTGACAAGCAGCTTTTGCGCGCCGGTTGAGCCGGGAAGCTGCTGAATCGCCTCGTCCAGCTCGGTCAGCAGGCTGTTGCTCAACTCGCGCAGATCGGCGGCGCTTTCTTCGGCATTGCGGCGCTCCTGGTTGGCCACGTGGGCCTGCCAGGTTGTGCCGATCACGCCGCCAATCAACGACACCGCCAACAGCGCCGAAACCGCCACGGATACGCGATTGCGGCGAATAAACTTACCGGCCTTATAGCGGAAGTTGCCGTGCCGCGCGGCCACGGGCTGATCATCCAGCCAAGCGTGAATGTCGGTTGCCAGTTCGGCGGCGGTGGCGTAGCGTGCCTCGGGCTCCTTGCGCAGCGCCCTGAGCAGAATCGCCTCCAGGTCGGCATCGAGCCGCCAACCGAGCGCCGCGGCGGGTACGGGCCTGCGCGGCGGCTCGTTGCAGACGGCGCGCAGCAACTCTGCCGTCGTCAGCTCGGCCAGTTCGTAGGGCACCGTGCCGGTCAGCAGCAGATAGAGCAGCACGCCCAGCGAATAGGTGTCCGATGCCGTAGTCACCGCGTGGCCCAGCACCTGCTCTGGGCTGGCGTACTGCGGCGTAAAGGACTGGTATCCCTCGCGCGTCATTCCGCTGCCCGCCGCCGCAAACGAAGGCGTGAGCAGTTTGGCAGTGCCGAAATCGAGCAGCCGCGGCGCGCCGTCTGCGGCGATCAGAATATTGTCGGGCTTCAGGTCGCGATGTACGACGAAGTTCTGATGCGCGAACTGAACTGCCGCACAGATTTGCAGAAAGAGCTTCAGCCGCTGGCGAAGCGGCAGCTTCTCCCGTTCGCAGTAGCGATGGACGGGAATGCCCTCGACCAGTTCCATCACCAGATAGGGATCGCCCTCTTCGGTCACGCCACCGTCCAGCAGACGCGCGATAAACGGATGCTCGAGGCCGGCCAGAATCTGCCGCTCCTGGCGGAAGCGGTCGCGAAAAACCTCGGTGGCCAGCGGCAGATCGATCAGCTTGATGGCCACCTGCTGCTCGAACTCGCCGTCGGCGCGGTGAGCGCGATAGACAGCCCCCATGCCGCCCCGTCCCAGCAGGCCGTCCAGCAGATAAGCACCGATGCGCCTGCCGGCCGATTCCAGATCCCTGCTCGCAGCCCCTTCGCCGGACTGCAATGCCCTTTGCCGTTCTTCCTCTTCCGAGGCACGAAGCAGACGCCTTACCTCGGTGGCCAAAGCGGCGTCTTCACTGCAGCGCGCGGCAATCAGGCCCTCGCGCGCATTCTCGTCCGCCGCGGAAGCCTCATGAAAAATGGCCTGAATAAGCCTAAATCGTTCTGTTCTGGAATCCATGCGGTGTAATCCTGGCGGGAAAAATCCGGCTCAATCCAATTTGCGTAATAAGGGGCACAACCGTCTCATTGCACCGCTACAGTCTCCGGCAAGTCCAGATGGAGGCGGCTGTAGAGCCAGCTCCGGACGAACTTCAAATCGCGATTTACCGTGGAGATGGAGACCTGCGCCAGATCGGCGATTTCCTCGATGGTGCAGCCGAGAAAGTACCGCTCCTCCACTAGCTGAACCATGGAGGCATCCAATTGGCCAAGCTCATCGAGAGCCTGGTCCAGGTCGAGCAACTCGGGACTGTCGATATGGACCCAGGCCAGATCTTCGCTGAGCGCGACGCGCTGCAAGTTGCCGCCCCGCGTCTGGGCCTGCATCTCGCGCGCGTGATCGATCAGGATCCTGCGCATCACCTTGGCGGCAAAGGCATAAAAATGGCCGCGATCTTCGCCCACGCCATTCTTCTGGTTCAGCAGGCGCATATAGAGTTCATGCACCAGCGCCGTGCCTTGCAGCACATCGGGATTGCGCTCGCGGCGAACGTAGGCCGCAGCCAACTGGCGAAGATGGGGATAAACCAGTGGCATCAATTCCTGAAAAGCTGAACGTTCGCCTTCCTTCCACTTCGCCAGAAGTACGGTGATCTCTCCCCCGGTTGGTTGCAATACCGCCTCCGTGCATGGGCTGCAACAGCTTCCCTATGTTGATGTTATCGCCTCCGGGCGGCGGTTTCTCGGCATTTGTGCAGATTTTCAGGGAAAACATAAATTCTTTGTCGCGCCGTGAGCTACTTTCGCCCCGTATCTCGCCTTCTGGTTGAGAGGCAAGGTCAACCCTGCCGCTGCAAAGGAGAAAAAATGCTCGTATCCGTCTTCAATTTCCTATGGAAATCATTTCAAATCTGCGCGAATCCCAGGACGCCGTTTCCTTCACGGGGTTGGCTCATATCCCGCATCCTGCTTGCGAGTTTGTTGCTGGACTGCGCTGGGGCCAGCGCTGGAACAGCCTCCGCGCCAGCTCCATCCGACGCCGCCAAGCTCACAGCGGCCAAATACGGCAAGATTCCGCTCAGCTTCGAACCCAACAAGGGCCAGACCGACCCCAGCGTGAAGTTTCTTTCGCGCGGCTCCGGCTACTCGCTCTTCTTGACCAAAGATGAAGTTGTCTTGAACCTTGAGCGGCAGAGCGGCTCGGCAACGGACAATGTCCGGAAGCCCGCTTCGGTTGACACACTGCGCATGAAGCTGATGGGCGCCAGCGCCAACTCCGCCGTCACCGGCCTCGATACGCAAACCAGCACGGTCAGCTACCTGATCGGCAACGATCCCAAGAAATGGCACACCGGCATCGAGACCTTTGGCAAAGTCAACTTCGCCCAGGTCTATCCCGGCGTGGATCTGGTCTTCTACGGCAATCAGCGGCAACTGGAGTACGACTTTGTGGTCGCCGCGGGCGCCGACGCCAGCCGCATCGCATGGCAGATCGACGGTGCCAAGCCCACCATCGACGCGGACGGCAATCTGGTTCTCAGCGCGGCCAACGGTCCGGCCGGATTCAAAAAGCCGGTGCTCTATCAGATGGACGGCGACAAGAAGGTTTCGGTCGAGGGCGCATTCACCGTGGCAGGCAATCGCATCGGCTTCCAACTGGGCAGCTACGACCACGCCAAGCCGCTCATCATCGATCCGGTGCTTACCTATGCCACTTATCTGGGCGGCAGCACGAACGATTACCTGGGTGGATCACAATCGCTTGGAAACAGTGGTTTACAGGTCCAAAATGTCGGCCAGGGAATCGCATACGATGGCCAGGGCAGCGCTTATGTGGTGGGCGTCACGTACTCGACTGACTTTCCGGTACAAAACCCGGCTCTGAGCGCTCCTGTAAAAGCAAATCTCTCGTATGCGCCTCCATCTGCCGTTGTCACCAAGTTTAGCCCGGATGGCAGTTCCCTTGTCTATTCCACCTACCTTGGAGGCACATATCAAGATTATGGCGAGGCGATTACCGTTGATTCCAACGGCGAGGCCTTTGTGGTCGGGCAAACTCATTCTTCCGATTTCCCCGTTACGTCTGGAGCATTCCAGACCATCTGTGCGCCCTACGCCAATGATGAGTGGAGCCCTGATTACACCCCAGTCACTTCATGCGGTGCGGCAGGTTATGGGAACGGCGCTGCCTTTGTGACCAAACTGAATGCGGCTGGGAGCGGGCTGGTTTATTCCACATTTCTTGGTGGTTATGGAACAGCGAACGCCAACGCCATCACCATCGATAGCGCAGGACGTGCCTATGTCGGCGGAACGACTAGCTGGCTTACCTGCCAATTGGATTACTCGCAGAATATTCTTCCTTTCACCTGTTTCCCCACCACCAGCGGCGCAGTGGTCTCCGGGCAAGATGCCAACGCTGGCACCAGTAACTTTCAGGGATTCATCTCGGTCATCGATCCCACCGGTTCCAGTCTGCTGTATTCAAGCATGTTCATTCCGTTGAATCCAGCTTGCCAGTGGAACAAGACCACCGGCATTGGCAGGACTCTCAGTTGCCCCCAACTGCTTGCTTATGTAAACGGAGTCGCGCTGGATGCCGACGGAAACTTCTACATTGTGGGCAACACCAATGGGACCTCTCTACCGACCACGGCTGGCGTGATTCAACCCACCACCGGCCCGGTCCAATCAACCAATCCCTTGGCGCTTCAGCTACAACGCGGCTTTGTCGCCAAGTTCAATCCGGTAACGGCATCCGGCGGCGCGTCACTAGCCTATTCCACCTATCTCGGTGGACAGGCTGCTGGCGGCAGCGATACTGTCGCTAACATCACCACCGACACGCAGGGCAATGCCTACGTCGTCGGCGGAACCGCTTCACTCGATTTTCCGGTAACTACAGGCGCGTATCAAACTTCTTGCCCCAGCTGGGCACCATGGGGCGACAGTGGCCCAACTGTAATGCATGGCCAATCAGCCTTTGTTGCCAAGCTGAATCCCACCGGCACCGCCATCGAATGGGCAACGTATCTCGGCGCAGCCCTTGCCAACCAGGACAGCGTAGGCGCCGTCGGCCCGGTCCAACTCGATGGCAACGGCAATGTCTATACCACGGGCAAAGCAAATGGTGGGAACTTCCCATGGGTGGGCAACATGGAGCCTTATAACGGCTATCCGGTCTTCGTTTCGGAACTCGACCCCACAGGCTCGAAGCTGCTCTTTTCCACGCAGTTTGGTACTGGCCTCAGCGACAATATGACTCCTGCCGGCCTTGCGGTCGACACAGCGGGCAATATGTATCTCGCCATGGATGACAATTGCGCAGGAACCATTGTTACCCCCGGTTCCTTCCAGCAGACTAATCATATGCAGTCTTCCGGCTGCGCCGAGTTCAGCACCACCGGCTTTGTCGCTAAAATCTCCGCCACTGGCACAGTTACAGTCACTCTCGCGGCTTCCCCATCGCCCGCCTCTGCCGGCCAGTCGACTACGCTGACGGCCACCGTCACCCCGACCGCGACTTACGCTTCCGTTCCCACCGGTACCATCGAATTTCAAGATGGATCGAGTGCGCTGGGAACGGCGGTTACACTAGACAGCACAGGCAAGGCGACCTATACCAGCACAACGCTCGCTCCCGGCACGCATAGCCTGACCGCCGTCTACAGCGGCGACAGCACTTACCCGGCAGGCAACGCCGCGCAATCGCTCGTGGTCAACGGATTGACGGCAAGCGTCAAAGTAACTCCGTCCCCGGCCAGCATCACCACAGCCATGAGCCTGAGTGTAACCGTTGCTGTTACAGGCTCGGGAGCCACTCCCACCGGTACCGTCACCCTCTCCGGCGGCGGATACAACTCTTCGGCGGCCACGCTCAGCGGCGGCAGCGCCAGCATCACCATTCCCGCCAACAGCTTGAGCGCCGGCAGCGATACTCTCACCGTCAGCTACAGCGGCGATGCGAACTATAGTCCCGCCACCGGAACCTCGGCGGCGCCGGAAACAGTGACCACTCCGCTGACTCCAACCGTCAAAGTAACTCCGTCCCCGGCCAGCATCACCACAGCCATGAGCCTGAGTGTAACCGTTGCTGTCACAGGTTCCGGGGCCACGCCCACAGGTACCGTCACTCTCTCTGGCGGCGGATACACCTCTTCCGCAGCCACGCTCTCCGGCGGCAGCGCAAGCATCACCATTCCGGCCAACAGCCTCAGCGTGGGCAGCGATACCCTCACCGTCAGCTATAGCGGCGATGCAAACTACGGCCCCGCCACGGGATCGGCCTCGGAAACGGTGACCACCCCTCTGACCGCGAACGTAAAAGTTGCACCCGCGGCCACCACCGTGGTGTCGGCATCGAGCCTGATCGTGAAGGTAACGGTGACCGGCGGCGGCGCAACGCCTACCGGCACGGTGACGCTCTCGGGCGGCGGCTACACCTCAGCGGCGACGACGCTCGTGGGCGCCATCGCCACCATCGTGATTCCCGCCAACAGCCTCAGTGCAGGCAACGACACCCTTACCGCAACGTACAGTGGCGACTCCAATTACGCTGCTGCCACGGGAGCGAAAGCGGGAACGGCACCGGTGACGGTTTCGGCGACTCCGCTGCCCCCAACCGTGACGGTGACGCCTGCGGCAACCACTATGGACTCGGGTTCCACGCTCAGCGTTTCGGTTGCGGTGACTGGCGCTGGAGTTACTCCGACAGGTACAGTCACTCTCTCCGGCGGCGGCTACACCTCAACAACTCAAACACTCACCGGCGGAGCTTACACCTTCAGCATCCCGGCCAATAGCCTCAGCGCCGGAACCGATACGCTCACCGCCAGCTACAGCGGAGACTCCAACTACACTGCGGCCACAGGCACGACCTCGGGATCGACCTCGCCGACGGTAACTGCGTCCGCGTTTTCGCTGGCGGCATCGACTCCTGCCGCCGTTGCATCGGGATCGCCCGCTACTTCCACCGTAACTGTTTCCACAGAGACCGCGTATTCGGGAACCGTCACTCTCACCTGTGCGCTGACCACGTCGCCTGCCGGCGCAACCCATCTGCCCACCTGCTCTGGAGGCAGTTCGACAATCACTCTCGGCGGCGGCACAACCAGCGGCACGGCAACCGTTACCGTCTCTTCGACAACCAACAGTGCCATGGCGCGGCCCGAGAACAATGGCTTCGGTCGGGGATGGGCTGGCAGCGGCGCAGTTATGGCCATCCTGTTCTTCTTCGGAATTCCCGCACGGCGGCGCAGATGGCTGTCGATGTTGGGCGTTCTGACGCTGATGGTGGTGCTCGGAGGCTTGAGCGCATGCGGTGGTAAAAGCACTTCATCGGGAACCACCGCAGGCAGTTATACCTTCACTGTCACCGGAACCGGCAGCCCAGCGGAAACCCCGGTGCCCACAACCACCTTCACTTTGACCATCAACTAGAAATACAACCCCGGCCCATCCCATGCGTGCGCTTCCCTCGTTAAGGGCTCGTATGCATGGGATGGCCACTGAAATCGCAGGCTGTAGATCAGAACCAGAGTTCCTATATCCTGTTGAGTTTTGTGCCAGGTCGCCGCACCCTGATAGTCGCGTCGACTTGAACTCTGTGGTTTCGGGAAACATCGACTCAGGTTCCGCTATAGGCCAAGCATATGCACTTTCATAGAGTAAACGCTGGGTGCTGTTGACATCCCTTCCGGCGTTTCCGGAGAAGCCGTCAGGAAACGTGTATTGGGGATCTGGATTTCCGCAAAATCGCCAAGGCACTCATCGAGCTTTCGGTCCCTGGAGATTCTGTTTCGGGCGTACCACCAGCAATTCAGAAACTGCACCGCTACCCCAAAGGGCGGCCAATATCGGTGCGCAGTTGCGCCGGGTCGCTCAAGCTTTAGACAACACAAATCCGACGCGCCAAACCTAGACTTCCCACCAATCGAGCAGCATCATGCGGGGATAGTAAAGCGCGGCGCGGAGGACTGCGT
>Ga0224554_1001692_pt1 | contig 13235 bp, 10 predicted proteins | sample 714S22024metaG_FD_180666 | JGI IMG/M metagenome (GOLD analysis project Ga0224554, IMG submission 180666) | Peat soil microbial communities from Stordalen Mire, Sweden - 717 S2 20-24 | ecosystem: Environmental > Terrestrial > Soil > Wetlands > Peat | place: Sweden: Norrbotten County, Stordalen...
TGAAAGTCGCTGTGTGGTTCCGACGCGGACGTCTGCTCATCTGCTCTCCTCATCCCAGCCATTTTAGGCTGCGGGCGAACAGAGCCTCCACTTAAACCCTTGTCTGAATTTGCGGAACCAGCTCTGACTTAGATGCTGTTGTTGCGCAAGGCGTGTGCGGTCTCGTATGGCACAACCATCGCAATGATAGCGCTTCGTACTCTTCGTGTTCATGGTAGACGGGCCAACCCACGCACGCTGCTTGTCCTGCGGTAGGCCCAGACGCCATAGATGGCGCCTATTAGGGCCACAACGTAGAAAGGTATGTGAACCACTGTAGCTATCGCCGTGAGCCCAACGAGAGGCAACCACGGCGCACTTGATCGCCACGCTGTTATTTTAGACCTTGTTTCGAGTACCTCCAGAATGAACAAGAATACGAAGAATGCTATGATCCCCACGCACAGCGCCCCCATATTGACTTGCCACGCCAGGAGTTTGTTCGCCTGATGCCCCAATGACTCCACTATGTCGCCTATTGTGTTCACTACGGTGATGAATGCACAAGCACCGCCAAACGATGCGACAAAGAGCGTCGTCGGGGTGTCATGATACTCAAAGGTCGGCGTTTTCTTTTTCCATTTTGCCATTTACTTCACCAGCAGAGTGGTCACCTCTTACCTTCTGATCGTTAGAACCGGGCATTCCGCATCGACTATGATCCGGAAGGCTCCAGATGTTCTCATTTCCATGCTTAGATGTGAAGTCTTCCGGATACCGAGCACCAAGAGGTCAATAGATCGATCTCTGATGTGTTCAATGATTTGATCGTGTGCCCTGCCGACAGCGACATAGGTTCTCGGATCGCAGAACTCTTTCGCCTGTTGCGGTACAAGACCATCAAGAGCGCTGAAGAAGCGGGTCTGAAGTTCCGATAAACGATCCGGATGCTCAATGGCATCGTCCTGAATCACATTGAGCACATCAATCTTGGCCCCAAACACTTCCGCGAATGTCACCGCATAGGTTGCCGCGAGCGCGGCCGCCGGAGTAAAGTCGGTGGCAAAGAGAATCCGCGCAAAGGGAAATGTCTGTGAAGACACGGGCTTGACATGTGGGCCAACGGTAAGTGTTGGCCACTGGGAGGAGCGAAGGATCTTCTCCGCGGTGGAGCCAATGATTCCTCGTTCGAGCCAACCCCCTCCGTGTGTTCCCAACACAATGATGGCTGGTGCATGGCTATCAGCCAGCGCTGGAATGACGTCTTTCGGATCGCCCTCCAGAAGGGTGGGAATGGCTTCCATCGAATCCATTCTTAAGAGAAGAGCCTCTCTCGATAGAAGACGCTTCAGGTCCTTCCTCTGCTGGCTCAATCGTATGTCACCAGTCTCAACTTCCAAGGCGGCTTGGGAAAGCGTGAAAGCATGAGCCACCAGCAGTGTGGCAGAGGCGTACGATGCGATGCGGGCCGCGTAATGGCCGGCGTTCTGGGAGCAAAGGGAGAAATCTGTTGCGTAGACAACTGTCTTCAGGCTCAATTCGGGCTTGTCGCCAATCATTGACATGACGCCTATCTCCTTGTGCAAAAGCTCAGCACCAAAATGATCAACACGATCACACTCACCGCCGCATAGAAACGGTCTCTTAGAATGGAGAACCCAACCACGCCGGAGATGACGCGACATGTCGGCGTAACAATCAGCAACAGGATGCCCAATGCGATCAGGCTTCCGCTGTCAAAGCGGCCTACTCCAAGCAAGACTCCGTGAACTGACTCATATGCAGCTGGAGCACCATGAAAACGCTGGTAGTCGGGTATAGGACCCGTGAATTGACTCAGATACAGCGCGCCCCCGACCAGGACGACCAGCGCCGCAACAGTCACACCGATTTGGAGCATGCGCCCCATTGCTGTCTCAAGGCGCTGATCCTCTCGATAGAACACTCAGAGCCTCCCTGTCAGTCCGTTGGAGATCATTTCAACCCCCAACGCAACAATGACAATACTGAATACCAGACGAAGGGCCTTGACATCCGCATTGACCAGGATGCGAGAGCCAACCAGCGCCCCCGCGAGAACGCCTAACATGACTGGCATGGATAGCCCCGGAAGAATATATCCGTGACCTAAATAAACCCCAGCACTGGCCGCAGCCGTCACACCAATCATGAAGTTGCTGGTGGTTGTTGAAACCTTGAAGGGCAGCTTCATGACCTGGTCCATCGCCAGAACCTTCACCGCTCCCGAACCGATCCCCAAGAGCCCAGACAGCGTTCCGGCAACGAACATGATTCCAAAGCCGGCTGGGACATGCTGGGCAACATACTCTTCCTTACTGCCTTCCACAGGGTAGGACCCTCTCAAATTTAATCGCATCGCAAGAGAGTCTGGCCGGGGACTTTTCGTCCCTGTGGAAGGTTTGCGCAGAGACGCCCACGCCGAGTACAAAAGCACTACACCGAAGATCACTCCGATCCAATTTCCGGAGACCTTGGCAGTCAGATACGCGCCTAATAGCGCGCCAAGCGTGGTGGCGACTTCCAAGAACATTCCAATGCGTATATTCGAGTAACCCTCGCGGACATAGGAGGCTGCAGCTCCCGAAGAGGTCGCAATCACGGAAACAAGCGAGGCGCCAATCGCATAGTGAATGTTCATTTTGAACAGAATACACAGGACGGGAACGATAACAACTCCGCCGCCGAGCCCTGTTAAAGCACCGAGGAAGGCCGCCAGGATCGATGTGCCAAATACGCCAAGTGTGAAAGACAGAACACTCATTCAGGAAATTGCCCCCTGACGCTCTTCTGTTTGTGCTGTTCCCATCACAATCACTGTTCTCGGCCCGTCGCTCGCGTGACTCATTGCCGAGATGTGTCTCTTAGCCACGTCATGCTCCCGGAGAAGCTCCAGCAACTGACCGACAGGTCCTCTTGGATCTGGTCCGTTGAGAAGCGCAATACTGAGTTGGCGCCGTATGGGACCGTTGTCGAGGTGAATTGCCTTGACGCTCCCCAACTTCAGGGCCTTTTCAATCGCCAGGCAGGGAGCAAAGCCAATGCCAAGTCCGGCCTCCACCCCGGAAATAATACCTTCGGTGGAATTTATGTCGATGCATGTGCGAAGCTGTTGCCGCAAAACGCCATTCCGCTCGAGATATTCTTCAACAAATTGACGCATGCCAGACCCCACTTCTCGAAGCAGGATCGGCTCCTGAACCAGTTCCGCAGCTCGAACCACCTGCTTTTTCGTCCAGCGATGATCCGGTCTCACAATGAGTGCCAACTCATCTTCTCCAAATGCTTCAATCTTCAGATCCGGGCGATGGGCGGGAGCCTCAATCAGGGCGACTCCTATCTGATGGCTGGTCAGAGCCTGAAGGATTTCAGTCGTGCTGCCGCCCACAATGTGAATTCGCAGTTTGGGCCATTCGCGCAAAAGAATGGGAAGAAGCTTTGGCAGGAGATAGACGGCAACCGTATGGGAAGCTCCAATACTCAGCTCGGCACCTTCCTGTCCTCCGAACGGAGCAAGTGCGGCAATTGCGTCGTTAGTAATCGCCTCAATCTTTCGAACATATTCCAACAGCGTTACTCCGGCTGGCGTGAGGCTGGTATCGCGGCCAATGCGATCGAAGAGAGCGATTCCAAGACTCTCTTCGAGCGACCTGATCTGTGCCGTTACGGCGGGCTGCGTTAGATGAAGCTCATCTGCGGCCCTTCGATAATTCAACATGTCCGCGACGACGCGGAACACCTTCAATTTGTAGTTCTCAATCATGGCGTTGCTCCAATCTGGTAGTTGAGCGTGGAGAGCGCGAGCCGGTATTGGTATTGCGCGTCAGTGTTGCCGATTGCCGCGTCGGTTTGTTGGAACTGCGCCTGACTGAGTTCCACTATCGAGCTGAGCCCCAATTGGTAACGCGATTGCGCCAGTTTGAGAGCCAGGTTTGCTTCTCTCAGAAGTTCGTCTGTGACAGCAACCCTTTGATAGGCCGTATTGGATGCCAGCCAGGCGGTACGGACATCGCGAACAATCCGGTCACGCAGATCCCGGCTCTGTTCTGAAACCGCCTGAGCACGGATGGACGCTTCCTTAGCCTGGGCCGAGTAAAGGAAGCCATTGAAGATGGGGATGTTCATGTTGACGCCAATACCACCCCACCAATTGTTGAGGTAATAGAGGGCGGGCCGGATAGGTACGGTGCCGACGGTTCCCGCAGCACTGATGCTTGGCAGCATTTGATCGCGCTCAGCATGGCTGAACTTGACTGCTGCTTGCTGGCTCAGGTTCAGGGCCTGCAGATCCGGCCGTTGCTGGAATGCGAGTTGCAGGAGCTGATCGGCATCTGTTGGAGGCGCTTTCAAGGCCGCATCATCCAGTACCAGGTCATATGTTTCCTGCCTATCGAGCCCCAAGACCGCATCCAATGCGGCCATTGTCGAGTCAACGTTATTTTGCGCATCAAGCAGCAAGAGCTTCCCTTGCGATAAGTTGACGTCCGCAAAGCTCAAATTAAGAGTTGATTTGAGCTTGTTCTTCGTCATCTCACTCACCTGCGTTTCTGTGGTCTGCCGAGTGCTGACGTTCTGTTCCGCAACTTTAAGGAGCGCCTGGGCCTGAAGAGCGTTGAAAAATGCCTGATCGGCCGCAAGAACTATATCTTCAGTTGAGGCAAGAGCACTTGCATTTTGCGCCTTTTCCTGGAGCTTTGAAGATGCCACGAGGTTGCTGGTTCTTCCAAAGTCGGTAATCAGTTGGGTAAATCCTCCACCGGCTCCCGCATGCTCAAAGAGGCGCGAAGCGGTGAGCGAGCCCGCAGAAACGCGGCCGGCATTTTCTGCATCCTCCGCGGTAATGCTGGCTGTTCCCGTCGGCAGTTCCGCGGCTCTGGTTTCACGGACAACCTGATGCTGTGCCAACGCAAGCAGACGTGCGACACTTACCCTCGGATTGTTTTTGATAGCAAGCTTTTCAGCGTCGGACTGCGTCAGGCGCGGGTGCTGGCCGGGAGCAGGGTTATCCGTCTGCGCCGACGCTGCCTGCCCAATTCCCTCCGGCATCGGCGTTGCACTTTGCCGCGCGAAAGCCATGAGCGAGACCCGAGGGGCATCCGGAAGCTGCGACTTGATGCTTGTCGTCTGTCCATGGAGTGACAGGGAACAAGCCGCCACCATCGAAAGAAACAACCCGGAAAGTCGAAGCCTCAATCCAGTCTGTCTGGCCATTCTCTAAACCTCCCCCGCAACCGCGGACTTCTTGTCGTGCCGGCCGTGGACGATCAGGTATACCGCCGGCACCAGGAAAACGGTTACGACCACGGAAACTGCCAGTCCGCCGATAACCGCACGCGCCAGCGGCGCATATTGTTCGCTGCCAGGTTCAATCCCAAGCGCCATCGGCATCATGCCCAGCAACGTCGCCAGCGAGGTCATCAGGATTGGACGCAATCGGATTTTGCATGACTGGACAACGGCCTCCAACAGCGACAGTCCCTGCTGATGCAATGTTCCGGCGAATTCAACGATCAGAATGCTGTTCGAGACCACGATGCCGGTCATCATGATCACGCCCATCAAAGACATGATGTTCAGCGTGCTCCCCGTGACGAGAAGGATCAGCACGACCCCAGCCAGTCCTGGCGGAATGGCCATGAGAATGATGAAGGGATCGATGAAAGACGTAAACTGGGTCATCAGGATCAGATAGACCATCAGAACCGCAATGATGAGCCCAACTCCAAACTCCGCAAACGAACCGTTCATGCTGATCACGGCGCCGCGCAAATTCAGAACTGTATTCCTGTCGGTCTTTGTGTTCGCGAGAAGCTTCTTGATGTTACCGCCTACACCCTGCAGTGCCTCTGTTCTGGTGGAAACATAAATATCAATGACGCGGCGAATCTGATAGTGATCCACTTCTGTCGGAGTGTTGATAAGCTTAATATCTGTAACGGAGCTCAGCGGAGTATATCCCGCTGCATGGTCGCCTCTGGATAGCTCGCGCGACTGTTCACCGGCTTTTTGAGCATCCTGCATTGGGCTGTAACCGACGGGCTGAACGCCGCGCAAGGGAATGTTCTCGAAGTCCTTCATCGACATATTGTTGAGAAACTGGCTTGCGTATTGGACAGTTACCATGTAGTTGTTGCCGCTCTTCGGATCGATCCAGTAACTGGGAGCGATCATGCCATCGGAGGTCATGGCGGTGATTACGTTATCCACTATGTCCTTCGCGGAAAGACCGATCAGGCTGGCCTTTTCGCGGTCAATGTTCAGCGCAATCCCTGGGTAGTCCAAATCCTGCGGAATGTAAACGCCGCTCACGTTGGGCATTGCTTTGATCTTTTGGGCAAGGGTCTTGGCCAGAGCGTAAGCTCCATCCATATCCATCGAGCTCACCTGGATATCGATTGGAGCCGGCAGACCCTGATTGACAACGCCAATCAAGCCTGGCTGTGCCTTTGATGTCTCAAGCAATCTCTCATAGTCCGCATGCAGCGCCGAATGAATGGCCTCGTCCCGCTTGATCTCGTTCTGCGCGCGAAGCAGATCGTCCTTGGCCCGCTGCATCTCGAAGACAGTGCCCTTCAACTGAGCATTCAACTCCGGCACTTCCAATACCGCCAGAGTCTCGCCTTTGCGCACCCGGTCGCCGATATCCACGTTGATCTTCACCATGAAGCCAGTCACTTTCGGATGAACATCCACCACCTGGTAAGGCTGGAATTGGCCGGCAAGGCTCAGTGTGTGTGCAATGTCTCCGCGCATCGCCGCAGCCACATTAGCCGATGGAATCTCTGCGGCGTTTGCGCCAGAATGTTGACTCTTGAAATTGCACGCAACGATGCCGGCCAGGACAGGAAACATCATTCCCGCGGCGAGGATCGAGGAGGATCGCTTTCGCATATCTCGAATGCACCTCTAAATGGATTCTTGGTTGTAGGGTCCGGAAAGGCAGGACACGTTCTCAAACAGAGAATGCATACCGCTGCATTCGACCATTGAACCTGATCGAATGCTTCAGCATTGGCTGTTGGGGAATGGCTAGACGAGAACCGGAGGGGGGCGAACGAAGTGGGTTCTTGTGTGAGCGCGACGGAGATGCCACAACCGGCTTGCACGCTGCTCCCTCTGGCCTGATAAGAGCGGGTTCAATACGCTGAGGATCAGCAACAGCATGAAGAAGGCTACCGTAGGAACGGTATAGATAACCTTTGTAGATGTTCTAGTCCGAACAACCTGCGGGCTTTCCGTGGAACTGGATCGCTCATTTTTAGAAAGCAGCTTGGCCGTCGGAATATGATGAGAGGCCGCCTCGGGCGGATCGTATAGGGAAAGCTTGTATTGCAGGCCCCACATGAAGACGCAGAAAGCCAACGCGAAGAACGCGAGTACGCTCATGCGACTAAAGGGCCGATTTTTGCTCCAAAGATGCAAAGTCACCGAGCCTAGATTGAAGTCTTGGCAAAAGAACTACCGCAGACCGCGAGGGAATGCTGTGCCGCAGAAGACCTCATATCCTTTGATAGCACAATAGCACAACATGGTTGCTTAAGCATTTTTTATCAATCATAAGAAAAACTACTCCATCCGGGATGTCCCCCGCATGGTCAGAGCAGGTTTTGGGTATAACATTCGCCCTGACGAACCCAATGCCGGACCGTTGTATACTGACTGTTTGAGGTCCCCGTAAGCCGAACGTGGATGAATTGGGGGTCTTGCGCGTCTTGCCGCCTTTCGGAATCGAAGGTCCGCACGGTTGCGGCTTCCGCGAGAGGTGGTCCATCCAACTGAAGGCTCGGCGGCGCTCAGGAATTCTTCTTCAACGGCGCAAAGGTGTCAGTCTTGAGAATTTTGCCGCCCTCCTGGATCACGTAGAGTCGGTTGACGTCCAGGTCTTTCAAGGTGTCCACGGCGCCCGAGGGCCAGCGAATCTCCACAAGGTCAACTTTTTTGGCTTCGCCGAGGCCGAAATGGATGCGCAGGTCGCTGGCCGAGTAGTAGCCGTTGCAGGAGCGGACTTCCTCGATCAGGGTCAGCGGTGTGCCGGGCTTGGCGGTCAGCACCGGACTGCCGGTATCAGCTACCACCTTTAGCCGCGCGCCGATACCGGTGCGGTTGCTCTTGGTCCCCACGGTACGGATTTTGATCCAGCTTCGGTTCAGCGTCGAATCGCAACGGAGCAGTTGCGGAACGGCATTGACGCAGTTCACCACCGCATCCAGATCGCCATCGTTATCAAAATCGCCTACAGCAAATCCGCGCGCCTTCACAGCCGCCGTGATGCCGCTACCTCCGATCAGGCTTACGTCTTCAAACTGCCCGTTGCGCAGGTTGCGGTAGAGATACTTGCGCTCGGCGTAAGCGGCGTCTACCTGGGTACCGTCCACTTCGGGATAGACGTGCCCGTTGGCCACCATGATGTCGAGCCAGCCGTCGTTGTCGATGTCGATGAAGCTCACGCCCCAGCCCAGCAGGCGCGTGTTCATGCCCAGACCGGCCTGGTAAGTGCGGTCGTCGAAGGAGCCGTCGCCCAGGTTCAGGAATAGGGAGTCGGTGTCACCTGCAAAGTTGGTTTTCACGATGTCAAGTAATCCGTCGCGGTTGTAGTCGCCGACGGAGACGCCTATGCCGGCCTGTGGCTTGCCGTCCGGCGAATAGGCTACGCCGGCTTCAATAGCCTGGTCCTTGAAGGTGCCGTCCTTCTGGTTCACGTAGTAGGTAGCCGAGGTCGAGTCGTTAGCCACGTAGATGTTGGGCCAGCCGGTGCCGTCGAAGTCTGCCACGCCACAACTGAGCGCGTAGGCTCCCAATATGCCCCACATACCGGCCTTCTCGCTCACATCGGTAAACGTTCCGTTGCCGTTGTTGTGGTAGAGCAGGTTCTTGCCGCCCTCGAGTCCGGGCGGACCACAGGCCACCTGGATTCCCTTGTAGGTACAGTTGGCATCCTCGGGGAGGGGCGCGGTCTTTATGTCGAAGTCGATGTAATTGCCCACATAGAGATCGAGGTTCCCATCCTTGTCGTAATCCAGAAACGAGCAACCCGAGTTCCACCGGAGCCTGTCCTGCAGCAGGCCGGCCTCTTTGGTCACCTCGGCAAAGGTGCCGTTGCCGTTGTTGCGGAAGAGCGCATTTTGCCCGTAGTAGCTGACGAAGAGGTCATTCCAGCCATCATTGTTGTAGTCGCCCACGCAGCAGGCCTGGCCCCAGCCTGAGCGCGCAAGACCGGATTTCAGGGTCACGTCGGTAAATGTCCGTCGCGGTTGTTCTTGAACAGGCGGCAGACCGGTTCCTGACCCTTGGGAAAGCCTTCAAGACGCCAACCGTTCACCAGAAAGATGTCGATCCAATCGTCCTGGTCGTAGTCGAAGAAGGCCGCGCCGCAGCCCGTGGTTTCGAGTAGATACTTGTTGCGGTGCTCGCCGCCGAAGATCATTTCCACGTTGAGCCCGGCTTCCCTGGCCACGTCAACAAACTGGACGCCGAGAGGGGTGCCGGTCACGGGCGAAGGGGCCCCCTTGGGGGCCGGACGGGCCTGTGCCTCGTAAGCCTGGCGGGCGCTGCCCGTGGGCTTTTGCGGTGCGGCAGCCTGCTGCCCGGCGAGTCCAAAGGCAGGCCGAGCCAGCCTCAACACCTCCTCCAACGGCAAAACCAGTGCGGTCCTCGATAGCGACTTCAAAAATCCACGACGGGAAAAAGACAAGACGGAAATCTCCTACTGGCGCGCCGCTGTTGTTCGCGACTACACCTCAAAAATGAGTATATTCGCCAGCCCGCGGTGGATGCGGGTGATAGACGCTTGGCGCGAGACTCGTATCCCGGAAGAAAGGAGTGACTGTGAGCCCGTGCAGTATGGCAAAACAGCGCTTGTTGAAGGCAAGAACGCACCCCCGGAGTTAGACCCTACTTCTGATGGTCCGCGAGCCATTTGTTCGCCCGCTCCTGGGCTTGAGCCAGTTCGGACGGTGTCAGTCTCGCAGCCAACCTGTCGCGAGCTTTCGCGGCCTGTTCCTGACGCGCTCCACTCCAGTTCCTGGCAGCAAGGTCCAGCCAGAAAAACGCATCCGCGTAGCTCATTGGAACGCCCTGACCCATCGAATACATGGAGCCAAGGTTGTATTGCGCACGCGCCAAACCCTGATCGGCGGCCTTGTTGTACCAGACCGCCGCCTGGGCATAGTCCCGCTCTACGCCTTGGCCGTTGTCATAGAGCAAACCGAGGTTGAACTGTGCCGCGGAATTTCCCTGCTCAGCGGCTCGGCGGTACAGGTCCGCTGCCTGCGAATAGTCCTGCGGAACGCCCTGGCCGCGCTCATAAAACAAACCTAAGTTGAACTGCGCCTCGGCAATGCCCTGCAATGCCGCCTTGCGGTACCAACTGGCTGCCTGCGCGTAATCTTGCTGTACACCCTGGCCCTTGTCGTAGAGCAGACCCAGGTTGAGTTGTGCCTTGCCGACCCCTTGTTCGGCCGCCTGGAGGTACCACGATGCCGCTCGCGCGTCGCTTTGCGGCACCCCCTGGCCTGATTGGAAGAGTAGACCAAGCTCGAATTGCGCCTGGGCCATACCCTGATCGGCGGCTTTCAGATACCAGGAAGCGGCTTGCGAGTAATGCTGTTCGACGCCATCGCCATGCGCGTAAGCCAGCCCCACCCGGTATTGCGATCTCGCGTCGCCCGAGTTGGCCATGATCAACAGAGTGGGGTCGATTCTCTTCATTTGCGTAAATGCCGGAACAGGTGCCGGAATGAGAACCGATAACAGAAGCAGTTGCCTCCACCGCATGTTCATGACGCCGCCCTTTAAAAGCACCCTCCACAATAGCAAATCTCTGCCCATAGAGATGTGACATCGACTACTGAGACAGATTCACCCTTACTGGCCGCTCTTTCAGGGCTTTCCGAGTCCTCTTCGGCGAGACTTCGCGATCATTGTACTGGTGGATCGGTCATTTTGATATCCATTGGGCCTAGGGATTTGCCTGCTGCCCCGAAACGACTACCAAGAACTGCTTAACCTTCCGCCGCTGACTTTCGATAGCATCTGCCTGTTGCTTCCTGATCTCGTCATATAGCTTCAACTCCTGCTTGGCCTTTGCCGGCTCTCCGGTCCGCTCATAAGCCATCCCCAGCCGATAGTGAGCATCGTCGAGCTGTGGATTCACTTCGATTGCCTTGGTGTAAAAGCCAATCGCCTTCTCATAATTGCGTTGGGAAGAATAGAGAATCCCGAGTTGCAGGTAAGCGTCTCCGCATTGAGCGTCGATCGTCACAGCCTTTGTAAGCAGGGTTTCCACCTGTCGCGAGACCGGCTCGTCCGGTGACTGTTCCTGCCGTTTCCATAAGGCCATCGCGTAAAGGTAGTTCGCAAGAGAGTTCTCGGGCTGTTGCTCGGCAAACCGCGCCAGCTTCTGCTCAACACACACCAATGGGTTGGGAGCCACCATCTCTATCTTGCCCATAAAGATGTAGGGCTCGGGGTCTGCCGGAGTCAAGTCGGAAGCCTCACATAGGCGGAGTGCCGCCTCATCGTAGTGAGCGCCCGCCAATAGAGCCGTACCCAGCCCAGCCAGCATTCTGGCCGATTTTGGATACGCCTTCACTCCCCTTCCGAAGACCTCCTGTGCTTGCCAAACGGCCCTGTGGAGCAACAACTCGGATCCCCACTCGAAGTAGTTCTGTTCGCTGGGATCCAGGCGGGCTGCTTGCTCAAATTCGTGGACGGCGGCCAACGGATCGTCCAGTTTCTCGTCAAGTTCACCCGCCAAGCGATGCAAGTCCGCGGTCTCCTGATGCGCCAGTAGTTTCTGGATGTGCTGACGGGCCTGTGAGGAATCGCCTGCTCCTTTTAAAGCCAGCGCCAGGTCGTACTCGTTTAGTCGATTCTCGGGATCGATCTGATATGAGGTCTGCAATAGCGAAATAGCGTCCCGATACCTGCCAACTTGGAGGTAAAAGTCGCCGAGCTGATGGTTTGCAACAAAATCCCTGGGAGCGCTGACAAGAGCCGCGCGCAGCTTGCTTTCAGATTCATTCGCTTCACTGGCACCGCCGGAGACACCCGGTGCGCTGTGCTCCGGACCCTCCGGTTTGAGCGTGAGAGTCTCACGCACCAGAGCTTCGCTGGTTTGCAAGGGGATATCCGATCCATGCCCGCCCGCCGCAGTCCAATCCGCGACTCCCGCGACGGTAAAAGTCGGCCTGTCGGCGAATTCCATGGCCTGGGCCGAAGACTGGGAAGAGTGGCTGGAACCTGTATGGATCACCCCCGAATCGTCGAGGACCAAATCAACCTGCTTTTGGTCTCCCGGGGATGACGCGATGACAGCAGTGGCACGACTGCGCAGTCCCGATTTCTCCGCGCTGAGTATATAGCTCCCTGTTCGGAAAGCCGAAAACTCGAAGATACCTGCAGCATTAGTTTTCGTCTCCGCAGCGCCTGGAACATCCTTTTGTTCCAGCCGCACGACCGCATCGCCAACCAACTTGCCCGCCGAGTTGAGCACTGTGCCGTGAATCGTAACAACGTCCGGGTGTTGTGGAGAGGCTTGCTGCGCAAGCGTCACCGGAATCGATATGCTCATCAGCGCCGCAAGGATACCGCAAGCGCCTCGAAGACGCCGGCTGTTCCCTGTCTTCAATGAAGAATGCGGCATTTGTAAAACGTTTGCCACAGAGCTCTGTTCCACTGCCTTCGGAATTCTGCTAGCTTGCTTCTTCATGTTCGTACCTGCAACTGCACCTTCGCCCGTGGAGCCGCCTGATGCTCTTGGGATGACAAGCACATTATACGACCGATGTTTGTCGATCGTAGACGGGGTTCACGGCGGTTCCCTCGCGAGGCTGGTTTTGGTATCGAAAGGTACGAACTGTGTTTTGTTGCACCCACAGACTCGGTCAAGCCCGGATGGCTAACAGGATCTCCGCTACTCTCCTGACGGCATGTAGTGAGCGAACCACTCGACAGCCCGCTCCATCACTTCGCGCGGGTCGGCGGGGTTCCCAAAGCCGTGCCCCTCGTTGGGATTAAACACAGGCTGCGTGGACTCATTCTGCACGCTCTGCACGTGCCAGAACTCGTACGACATAGGTGCCGAGCACTGGCCGTGCCGGTCGCCCACTACCACTAGCGCATGTTTGCCATGGAAAGCGGGGTGGAAGCAGTTAAGTCCTTTATTATCATCGTCAGTAGCGAGGATTTTCGAAAAGTGTAGTGCCAACATATTTTGATTGAGTGCGCAAATAATCATT
>Ga0224554_1001693_pt1 | contig 13234 bp, 16 predicted proteins | sample 714S22024metaG_FD_180666 | JGI IMG/M metagenome (GOLD analysis project Ga0224554, IMG submission 180666) | Peat soil microbial communities from Stordalen Mire, Sweden - 717 S2 20-24 | ecosystem: Environmental > Terrestrial > Soil > Wetlands > Peat | place: Sweden: Norrbotten County, Stordalen...
ATTGGAAAGCCGTATTCGGGAAAACCGAACGTCCGGTTTGATGAGGGGGAGCTGGAGATAGAGCACGCAACTACTACGCCAGCTCTCTACTCTACTGAAATAAACTAAAAAAAAGAAAAAGTATTGCTAATAAATATTCAATTCTTTGAACTCTTATAAAGAAGCATTCCATTACTGCTTTTTAAAATTCATCAGCTGTTTCCTGCCAACTTGCTGCAATATAATGCAATAATATAATAAGGATGTGGTAAAAATATCTACTTCTTCTTTCATTGATATTTATAAAAATCTATTGACAACTTCAAATGACTATTTTAAATGTACGTTTGAATAATGAATGGAGGATAAGATGAAAATTCCAAGAGAAGATACCACAAGGACACGAAAAAGTCTTTTGGCGGCGGCATGTGATATTTTTGCGGAAAGAGGTTACCGGGATACGACTATTGCGGAAATCAGCGAGCTAGCCGGTACTAATATCGCAGCTATTAATTATCATTTCGGTAATAAAGAAACCCTTTATGTCGAAGCATGGCGATGTGCCTTTCACGAATCTCTGAAAGCTCACCCACCGGATGGTGGTGTAAGCGCTGATGCGCCAGCCGAAGAACGCTTGCAAGCGCATGTCACGGCTATCCTAGGAAGGCTGGCTGATAAAAACAACAAGGAATTTTGGTTTGTACAGAGAGAGTTTGCCAATCCCACCGGGCTGCTTGAAGAAGTAATGAGGGAAGAGATTAACCCCCTTCAAAAGAGAATGGAGGGCCTGGTTCGTGAATTACTTGGTTCTCTTGTTTCGGACATGGATGTAAAGTTCTGCGAAACGAGCATCATCAGCCAGTGCGTCAACCCCATGGTTGTGGGAAGTAAATCAAAGGGTAAAGATACAAAGAAAGTGGGGCCTCCGAAAATCAAAAATATCAAGGCTTATGCGGACCATGTTGTGCAATTCTCCCTAGCTGGAATACAAGCCATTCGTAAGAGTGCAAAATCAAAAACCAGTCATGCAAAAAGCAATAAAGAGTTAAAAAAATAAAAACAGGCGAATCAATGAAGTCCCCACACAGAAAAATTTACATTCAATCGGCAACATCTCTATTCTTAGTGCTTCTGATCACAATCATCGCCGGGTGTTTCACGGTGGGCCCGGACTATGTCCGTCCCGATGTAGCAGTGTCCAAAGACTGGAATACTCAACTTAAGGGTAATCAGAAAAACAAGGAAATGGATAAAGAAGCCTTGGTAAAGTGGTGGAGTGAGCTTGGCGATCCGAAGTTGTCCAGATTAATTGAACAAGCGGTTAAAGGCAATCTTGATCTGAAGAAAGCACAAGCGCGGATTCGTGAAGCACGCGCCAGGCGCGGAGTCGCCAAGGCAGGTTTCTTCCCGACGCTCAACGCGACGGGAAGCGCTAGCCGAAGCAGAAGCAGCGAGAACCTCGGAAGTAGCGTTGGCATCGGAGGTAACGTGGACATCGGAAGCACCATGATGACCAGCGATCTTTATGCCGTGGGCTTTGATGCTTCCTGGGAATTAGACATTTTTGGCGGCGTCCGTCGTTCTGTGGAGGCGGCACAGGCAAATCTCGAGGCAAGCCGCGAAGACCTGCGCGATGTCCTCGTCTCGCTTTTAGCCGAGGTGGCGACAAACTACGTTGATGTGCGAACCTATCAGACTCGGCTTGCCGTGGCGGAGGAAAATCTGAAAAGCCAGGACGAAACTTTTCAACTGACCGTCTGGCAGTATCAGGCGGGACTGAGCGACGAATTGGCGGTACAGCAGGCCCGTTATAATCTGGAAAACACTCGTTCCAATATACCGACTCTGCGCACCGGACTTGAGGAAGCCATGAACCGCATTGCGGTTCTTCTGGGAGAACAGCCGGGCAAGGTTCATGAAGAACTGGTGAAGCGGGAAAACATACCGGTTGCGCCGCTGAATATAGCGGTGGGAGTGCCTGCTGATGTTTTACGGCGCCGGCCTGATATAAGGAAGGCGGAGCGCAATCTTGCTTCGCAGACGGCCACGGTCGGCGTGGCTGTGGCGGATCTTTATCCCCAGTTTACATTAAACGGTTCAATCGGACTGGAAGCTCTTTCGACGGGGAATCTGTTTTCAGCTGGCAGCAGGACTTATAGTTTCGGCCCCAGTATCACGATACCGATTTTCGCCGGCGGGTCCATACGTCAGAACATAGAAGTACAATCAGCCCTGCAGGAACAGTATCTGATAGCTTATAAAACAACTATACTCAATGCACTGGAGGAAGTGGAAAATGCTCTCACCGCATATTCCGAAGAACAACACCGGAAGCAGTCGCTGATTGATGCCGCCGCCGCGGCGAAACAGGCGGTTGAACTGGCGAAGAATAAATATCAGTCAGGACTGATAGCTTTCAGCGATGTGCTGGATGCCCAGCGTTCCCTTTTGTCATTCGAAGATGATCTGGCTAAAAGCGAAGGGATGGTTACCACCGACCTGATAAGCCTATACAAGGCTCTGGGCGGCGGATGGGAATCCGCTGCAAACAATAATTAAATAAAAATATTTTAACAGGAAGTAACCCATGGAAATAAAACAGGATGAAAAAACAAATATCGCCGGAATGCTGGAAATCGACCGCCTGCCGGGCAGGAAAAAAGTTCCCCAAAGATGGATTATTTTGGCTATCATGGTCGCGGTAGTTGTTATAATTGCTCTTTTCTTCTGGATAAGATCAAATTCATCTACCGCTGTGCAATACAAGACTGAAGAAGTAAAACGCGGCAATCTGACGGTCATAGTCACTGCCACAGGTACATTGAAACCAACCAACAACGAGGTTGATGTGGGCAGCGAACTTTCCGGCACCATTAAAACGGTTGAGGTTGATTACAACAGCAAAGTAAAAGTCGGTCAAATCCTGGCGAGGCTCGATACCACGAAACTGGAGGCGCAGGTAACACAATATAAAGCATCCTTGGAGGCAGCGCAGGCGAAAGTTCTGGAAACCCAGGCAACTATCAAGGAGGCTCGCAGCAAACTGGCACAGTATCAGCGGGTGAGAACATTGAGCAATAACAAAGTACCCTCGCAAGCTGATATTGATGCTCAGGAGGCGACACTGGAGCGGGCCATATCCGGCGACGCCAGTGCCAAGGCGGCCATCACTCAGGCAAAAGCTTCCCTAGCCACTTATGAGACGGACCTTTCCAAATCCGTCATCCGCTCGCCTATCAATGGTGTTGTGCTTACACGTAACGTGGAACCGGGACAGACTGTTGCCGCAGCCATGACGGCGCCGACGTTGTTTACTCTGGCTGCGGATTTGACGAAAATGGAACTTCACGTCAATGTTGACGAGGCCGATGTGAGTCGCATACAGGAAGGCCAAAAGGCCTCCTTCTCTGTTGCCGCATGGCCGAACCGGACCTTCGATGCCCGGATAGTTCGCGCCAATTACGGATCATCCACGACATCGGGAGTCGTCACGTATGAAACCGTCCTGAAAGTGGACAATTCGGATTTGCTCCTGCGGCCGGGAATGACGGCAACCGCGGACATCATTATCAAAAAAATTGCCAATGCCGTTTTGATACCCAGCGCGGCGCTCCGGTTTACGCCGTCTGTCCAGGAGGAAAAGAAATCTTCCGGCGGCCTGGTTGGTTCAATCCTCCCGCACCCGCCCAGTTCTGGAAATAAACAACTTGAGGATAACGGGAATAAAAAGCAGCAGCGTGTCTGGACTCTAAAGAACGGGCAGCTCTCGGCTGTCGCGGTCATAGTCGGGTCGGCAAACGGCGGCATGACTGAAGTTTTATCAGGCGACATTCAACCGGGCATGGCTGTGGTGGTTGATACTGTCAGTTCGGTGAAATAAATATGACGGCTCTCAATCAAACCGGCAATCAGCCCATTATCGAGCTGCACGGCGTAACAAAAGTTTACGGTACCGGCCAGGCCGCTGTGTATGCCCTGCGCGGTGTCGATCTTAGCATTGAGAGAGGCGAGTTCGTGGCGGTGATGGGACCAAGCGGTTCGGGCAAATCCACCTGCATGAACATCCTCGGCTGCCTGGATACGTCAACATCGGGAACTTATAAGTTCGAGGGCATCGAAGTGGACAGGCTGACGCGTTATCAGCTGACAAGATTGCGCCGGTTTTATCTCGGATTTGTCTTTCAGGGCTTTAATTTACTGAATCGCACCTCGGCGCTGGAAAATGTGGAGCTTCCCCTGATTTATCGCGGCGTACCCGCCCGCGAGCGGCGAAGGCAATCTCTTCAGGCGATGGAAACGGTTGGACTTAACGGATGGGAATCCCATACGCCGGGTGAATTATCCGGCGGACAGCAGCAGCGGGTTGCCATCGCCCGTGCCATTGTGACCAAACCCGAAGTACTATTTGCGGATGAGCCTACGGGAAATCTGGATACGGCCCGCAGCCGCGAAATTATGGATTTACTCACGGAGCTTAACCGCAAGCAGGGTGTCACCATTGTCATGGTAACCCATGAACATGATATGGCGGCCTATGCCACGCGCGTAGTTCACTTTTTAGACGGTCTGGTGGAATCAGACAGGCAAAACGGGAGGAAAATATAATGTTCTGGAACACACTTCTTCTGGCCTTCCGTGAGCTCAGGCGCAATGTGATGCGTTCGATTCTGACAATCCTCGGTATCGTCATTGGCGTTGCCGCAGTTATTACCATGGTGACCATCGGCGGCGGAGCCACTGTGCAGGTCAGGCAACAGATTGCCAGCATGGGCAGCAACCTTCTCATGGTTACTCCGGGAAAGAGGCTTGGGCCGGCCCAGTCCACCGTCAACATTCCTTTCAAACAATCCGACGTGGAAGCAATTGCCAGCGAGGTCAGCTTGATCAAAGCCGCAGCTCCAGTCTCGTCCCAATCCGTAAAAGCAATCTTCGGCAATCAAAACTGGTCAACGCAGGTTACAGGGACGGACAATTCTTATATAATGGTGACGAACAGATCTATCAGGTCGGGCAGGGAATTCACGGAAGGCGAGGAACGCAGCGGCGCGTCCGTCTGTATAGCGGGAGAAACGGTGATTAAGAAACTCTTCGGCGGACAGGATGCCATGGGAGAAAAAATCCGTCTAGAAAAATTTTCCTGCGAGATCATCGGTGTCCTGCAGGGAAAAGGACAGAGCACCATGGGCATTGATCAGGACGATATGGTTATGATACCGATCACAACCTTTCAGCGGCGTATTGCCGGGAATCAGGATGTCGGTATGATCATGATCTCCGTTCAGGAAGGCGTAGCAACGGAAAAAGTCCAGAAAGACATTGAACAATTGCTGCGCGTACGCCGGCACCTCTCATCAAGCGATGATGATAACTTCAATGTTATGGATATGAAGGAGATAGTCAAAATGCTCACCGGTACCACACAAATGATGACTGCTTTGCTCTCCGCCGTAGCGGCAGTAAGCCTCCTAGTAGGAGGGATCGGTATTATGAACATCATGTTGGTGTCGGTTACTGAACGAACGCGAGAGATCGGCATTCGCCTCGCTATTGGTGCTTTTGAACGCGAGGTACTTATGCAATTTCTAGTGGAGGCGGTAGTGCTTTCTTCTTTCGGCGGTTTAATCGGAATTGTGCTAGCCCTTACCGCTTCCGTCTGGTTGGCCAACATTTTGGGAGTTCCCTTCGTCTTCAACGCAGGCATTGTACTTGTTGCGTTTCTGTTCTCCGCTGCGGTGGGCGTGATCTTTGGCTACTTCCCAGCAATGAAAGCAGCGCGTCTGGATCCGATTGAGGCACTGCGTCATGAATAAACAAAGTAAACATTTTTTAGAAATAACAGAAGTGTAGCATGAAAAAAATAACAGAGCCAGATGGCTGACGGTTGCCACGAGCATTTTTGCTGTGGGTTTTATCTTGGACGGCTGCGGCAAGAAACCTACGGGCCCTCAAGCATTACTTCCGAAGTTGCCGCTCAGTTAACCACAAGAGACAAATAAACCAAAATAAGGAGGTTACAACATGGATCAGAAAAAAATCGTCAGGCAATATCTTTACGTCTTACCGGCCGGCATTTACATGCCCAATAATGGCGTAAATACGGTGGGCTGTTTTCTAGGGGTGCAATGTTTTTTCTAATCTGGAGATCATTTCATAGAATAAGCCAGCCATGCTAATCCAACATACCAGCCGCATAATCCTCAATTTTTCTCATCTGTCCACTTCTGAACAGTTAAATATCCTGCGCATTACCAATCGAAAGTTGATACACATGCACACGAGCCACAAATGTTGACTTCCAATAAAATATCGTTATTCCCGCCGGACTACTCTTTTTTAGGACAGGTCGTTTTCTTTTTGATAAATAATTTGGATGTGCTATATATCAGTAATAAAGTTGGGGAAGGTGAATCTGGTATGAACAAGAAGACATTAGAAGGTATCACAAAATGCGATACCATAAAAAAGATGTAACAGAAGAACGACAACGTAATTAAATGGAGTAATCGATGACCCAGCATGAACTGATCAGTTCCGACGGAATCCAGAGTCGTATCTATACAATCAGAGGCCTCCAGGTGATGATTGATAACGACCTTGCTGACATTTATGGAGTCGAAGTAAAAAGATTGAATGAACAAGTCAAAAGAAATACCGAACGGTTTCCCACAGAATTCTGTTTTCAGCTTTCTGAAGAAGAAAGACAAAACTTGAAGTCGCAATATGCGACCTCAAGTTGGGGAGGCAGACGAACCAAGCCCTATGCCTTTACCGAGCAAGGTGTTGCCATGCTTTCCGGGGTTTTAAAAAGCGAAACTGCTGTCCGAACAAGCATTCAAATCATCAATGCTTTTGTCGCCATGCGCCGTTTTATTGCTACTAACGCACAGGTTTTTCAGCGCCTGGGTGCAGTGGAAAGAAAACAGATAGAGTATAAAGAAGAAACTGACCAGAAATTTGAACAGATTTTCAATGCCATTGAAGAACGAAGTATAAAACCAAAACAAGGCATCTTTTTTGATGGCCAAATATTTGATGCCTATCGATTTGTATCAGACCTTTTCAGGACAGCAAAGAAATCAATAATCATCATTGACAATTATATCGACGACACTGTCCTCACGCACCTCACCAAACGGCACGATACTGTCTCGGTTACTATCCTGACAAAAACGATCTCAAAACAACTGGCGTTGGATGTGAAGAAATTCAATGAGCAGTATCCCACCATCGAGATTAAAGAATTTGATAATTCCCACGACCGGTTTTTAATAATTGACGACAAGACCGTTTATCACTTCGGCGCATCACTGAAAGACCTCGGTAAAAAGTGGTTTGCATTTTCAAAGATGGATATCGGGGCAGCTGAGATGCTGACGCGGTTAGAAACAAAAGTATAGACCAACTGGATCGAATGAACGGAAAATTCCAACTTTGAATTCAACAGTCGCTTCCTAAATGTAATCGTTTGTTTATATTTCCAAAATTCTGCACCAATTTCTGCGTGAAATTACACTCTCAAAGATACCTTAGGTACAGCTTTTTAATCATTTCCCGGGAGGAATCATGAATAATATGCTCGCAAAGTCTAACCAAAAGGCTACACCTAATAATTTAGGGCTGGTTGTGATCCCGAAAAACGCCCCGGACGGCCTCCGAGTTTGGGCGCAATGGTACTTCGATCATGCCGTGACAACTGTGGAACGATCCCGAAAAGAACAACGCCGGGACCTTGCTTTGTTTTTAAAGTTTATGGAACTGAATGAAAAAACAGATGCCCGGCCAAAATGGACACCACGGCTTTCCGAGGCGTTTAAAGAGCATCTCAAGGGTGCGATCCATGAAGACGGTTCCAGACAGTGGAGTGATCGAACTATTAACCGGGTTATAACTCATTTAAAGACGTTTTCTAAATGGGTACATGGGTTGCGGCCTTTTCCTTTAGGTAATCCCATGTCCAGAATCAAGGCAATTCCGGTTACCAATTCCTTGGAGATTGAACGGGCATTAACCACCGGTGAACGAAGAAGACTTCTGGATGCGTCAGATTTACTATTGCAGATCGGAGGACTGAGCAAGTCACGGCGGCGGTATGTGGGGGAAAAGGAGCGTCCGCGGCGGAAAGGTTACCGGCCATACAGGAATAGGGCAATCATTTATACCTTGATTGAAACAGGCATGCGGAGGAGGGCGGTAACGGCGGTTAATATTTTAGATGTTGATTCGGATAAACGCAAAATCACCGTGGAAGAAAAGGGCGGTATGCGGCACGCTTATCAGATCAGCAGGGAAGGGGTATCAACGATTCTGGATTATATTCAAAAAGAGAGAGGCATAGATGATGAAAAGTGGAATTCCCCGGCTGTATTTCTTTCACCCTGTACCAATCCTCACGGCAACGGCCGTTTAACGGTAAAAGTCATCAATCAGATTTGGGATGATGTTTGCAAAGTTGCGGACGTTAAAGGCAAGACTCCGCATAGCGCCCGTCATGCCATGGGACGATATATTATGGAAAAGACCGGCAACGTGGCAGCGGTACAGCGGCAGCTCGGCCATAAAAATGCTGCCTATTCTTTACAGTATGCCCGGATAACGGATGAAGAGTTAAACGTCGTATTGGATGGACGGTAAAGTAAAATTAACTAAAAAGAGAATGATTACACCTGGAAATTTTCGGAGCAATGTATCCCACCGCAAGAGGGCAGGGGAGATTCATCTTTAGCATTGTTTGTTGTATAGTAACTTACTATTACTAATGGTTTGTATGAAATGCTTATGAATGAAGATGTTCTATTAAATCAACTCGAAGACTTGGCCGAGAAGCTTGGAATATTAGTTCGTGATGAAAATATAAATATTGAAGAATCGTCGAGCAGCGGAGGGCTTTGCCGTATTGAAGGGGAATACGTTCTGATTCTTAACTCCAAGGTTACAGTGAAAGAAAAAAATCAAGTTATGATTAATGCATTACAGCAGTTTGACCTCAGTGACATTTATATAAAACCAGTTATCCGGGAGTTATTGGAAGGGCATGAGTAATAATGTTCTTTTTTGAAAAACCTCAAAAAAGGTCTGGTACTTTTGTATGCCTTACCGGAGATCGCCTTTTATAGAGCGTTTAAACGCATCGATTTAAATTGACCAGGGGCAAATCAACCTTTCTTCTAGCCGCTATGGATCATCGGTAATCCTCAGCATACTATTTTTTCCGAATTCCCTATTCTCCCAATTTACGGCTTCATCTTGATATACAAGACGAGTTAGTAAGTAAACCACATGAAACAACATCACTTTTTTACCTTGTAGCACTTGCCCTATGATTACCCATAAATTTGTCGCACGCCCCAGATGTGCGGTGATAATGCTTGCATTTGCGGTGAATATAGACCATAATCTCCGCATGAGGTGCGAAGATTGAGTGTTTATATCCATGAATTAACTGACTGGCCTCACTTTTACTGGAGTCAGGAGACCTTGGCCCAAAAGCTTGCTGCTGTGCGATACAGACAAGGGGAACTGATCGGACGGATGAAGGCCATGGGTTTTTCTCTTCGTGCGGAAGCTGTCTTTCAAACGCTGACGCTCGATGTTCTGAAATCCAGCGAGATTGAAGGAGAGATACTTGACAGGGAACAGGTGCGATCTTCTATCGCCCGGCATCTTGGCATGGACATAGGGGCAGTAGCCTCAGTGTCCAGAAACATCGAAGGCGTTGTGGAAATGACGCTTGATGCCACACAGAACTATGATAAACCTTTAACCAAAGAAAGGTTGTTCGGCTGGCATGCTTCGCTTTTTCCTACCGGCTACAGTGGGATAAGAAAAATTAGAGTTGCTGTTTGGCGCGATGACAGCAAGGGGCCAATGCAAGTCGTCTCAGGTCAGATTGGTCATGAGCGTGTGCATTTCGAAGCCCCGTCTGCTGATCGTATAGAAAGAGAAATGACGATCTTTCTTGATTGGTTCAATAACGATGACGGAACAGATCTCGTATTACGTTCAGGTATTGCTCATCTCTGGTTTGTCACCATCCATCCTTTCGAAGACGGCAATGGACGCATTGCGCGCGCACTAGCCGATTTGATGTTGGCTCGATCAGAGCAGAGTCCCCAACGCTTCTACAGCATGTCGGCACAGATACGGAACGAACGGGACGCCTATTATGGGGGATTGGAGGAGACACAGAAAGGAACGCTGGACATTACGGCGCGGCTGGAATGGTTTCTCGATTGCCTGAACCGCGCATTTGATGGCGTGAATAACATACTTGCAATCGTGCTCAAAAAGGCCCGCTTCTGGGAATCATACTCTGAAACACCGTTCAATGACCGGCAGCGTTTGGTTCTCAACAAGCTGCTGGACGGGTTTGAAGGTAAAATGACATCGTCAAAATGGGCCAAACTGGCGAAGTGCTCCCAGGACACAGCGTTGCGTGATATTCTTGAGCTAACGGAACGCGGCATTCTGGCCAAAGACTCAGCTGGTGGCCGAAGCACCAGTTATTCGTTAATTTTTTCATACTCAATCTAAAGACATTTTCTAAAAAAGAAGGTGGCTCATATGGAGACAGATCATAAAGAGGATTGCTGTATAGAAGATGAAAAAGCAGCGTGGAACCCTTGCATGAGTTGTGGTGCCTGTTGCATTGCCTTCCGTGCCTCTTTCTACTGGGCAGAGGGGGATGATACCATGGAAGGGGGCGTACCTGTTTGTCTAACTGTAAGTGTGAATGCTTTTCGCAGAGCTATGCGCCGAACCAACTCTCAGGATCAACATTGTATTGCGCTCTATGGAACACCGGGTCAAAAAGTACAATGCACAATTTACGAACGCCGTCCCTCCGTGTGCCGGAATTTCAAGCCTTCTTGGAAGGCAGGAATCCAAAATCCTCAGTGCAATAAGGCGAGGGGTATCTTTGGTCTGGGACCCCTTTAATCAGATTTGGGATGATGTTTGCAAGGTTGCAGACGTTAAAGGCAAGACTCCGCATAGCGCCCGTCATGCCATGGGACGATATATTATGGAAAAGACCGGCAACGTAGCTGCGGTACAACGGCAACTCGGTCATAAAAATGCTGCCTACTCTTTACAGTATGCCAGGATAACGGATGAAGAATTAAACGTGGTGTTGGATGGACGGTAAAGTAAAATTAAATAAAAAAAGAATGATTACGCCGGAAAAGGGCAGGGGAGATTCATCTTTAGCATGGTTTGTTGTATAGTAACTTACTATTACTAATAGTTTGTATGAAATGCTTATGAATGAAGATGTTCTATTAAGTCAACTCGAAGACCTGGCCGAGAAGCTTGGAATATTAGTTCGTGATGAAAATATAAACATTGAAGAATCGTCGAGCAGCGGAGGGCTTTGCCGTATTGAAGGGGAATACGTTTTGATTCTTAATTCCAAGGCTACAGTGAAAGAAAAAAATCAAGTTATGATTAAAGCATTACAGCAGTTTGACCTCAGTGCAATTTATATAAAACCGGTTATCAGGGAGTTATTGGAAGGGCATGAGTAATAATGTTCTTTTTTGAAAAACCTCAAAAAAGGTCTGGTACTTTTGTATGCCTTACCGGAGATCGCCCTTTATAGGGCGTTTAAACGCATCGATTTTTAACCACCATGAATGTCAGGCAAGTGAGGGAAGCAAGAGCGAATGAAAATAAACTCTATTGCCTTGTCAGTAAAAACGTAAGGAGTCTGCCCATTATGAAGAAAATATAGGCCCACAAAAATACTTGACAACTTATAAGATATATTATATAGTATATCCATAATTAAAGGAGAAGCTTTATGCAAAAAGTTCTTGTGTCGGTTCCAGATGACCTAGTCGGCAGAATGAAAGCAGTTATACCTCCCAGACAGCGGAGTAAAATATTAACAAAGTTGCTTGAAGATGAGGTTAAAATCAGAGAAGCAAAATTATATCAATGTGCCCGCAAGGTAGAAAGTGATCAATCTTTAAACGCGGAAATGGAAGACTGGAATACAACGGTAGGAGACGGAATCGATGCTGAATCGTGGTGACATTTATTGGGTTAATCTTGATCCGACAATCGGATCAGAAATCAAAAAGAAACGGCCTTGCGTAATAATTGGTGCGACACCAATCAATGAAGCCAGGAGAACGGTTGTTGTTGTGCCCCTTTCTTCTGCCGGCAAACCACGGCCTCCTCTAACCATTCCTATAAAATGTCAAAGGAAACAAGTTGTCGCTGTCTGCGATCAAATCAGAGCTGTGGACAAAAGTCGGCTGGTTGAAAAAATAGAAAGCGCCTCACAAGAAGATATATCGGAAATAGAAAAAGGATTGCGTCAAACGTTGGCACTATAAAAGAGGCAAGGCATAGTGCAGACACAAAATAGGTGTCATGATTCTTTAAAATACTCAACGACTTAAAATGTTTCTTGGCGCATTTCGTCAGAATCCCGGCCGACCCCCTAAAAGGACAAATGCTATAATAATATCCAAATTAACGGGAAAACGAAGGTCGGATATTAATTGTTGAGATTACATAAGTATTTACTGTTGTTTCGACCATCGGATCATTGATAGGGTAATCCGTATAAAAAAGAGGGTTTGATGAATAAGAATAAGATCATACTTTCAGTTTCTTTTATCTTACTTGTCTGTATTATGCTTGTCCTGTATTTTGGACAATACAGGACAGATCATTTTTCAAAACAGAAAAATATTTATGCGCCAGATTTTTCACTAAAGGATATTCAGGGAAAAACATTTAAACTGAGCAGTCAAAAAGGAAATCCTGTGGTAATATTTTTCGGCACTACCTGGTGCCCCAACTGCCGCAGCGAAATACCGCTCTATAAAACTCTTTATGATAAATACGCCCAACGCGGACTAAAATTTATTTATATTGATATGGGTGAACCAACCGAAAGAGTGGCACGTTTTGTCAATCAAAGTTCATTCCCTAGCCTTGTTCTACTGGACTTAGACGGCAGTGTTGCCTCTGATTACAATATTGTTGGGGTGCCGACATTATTTCTAGTTGATAAGGAAGGGAAAATCATCAGCGAAAGCCACCAGGCATCGGATTTGCCGCTAGATGAGCTTTTTTCTGCAAAAAAGTAATATATGTAAATCAGGACATCAGCGGAAATTTCGTGCGTTTAGACAATTAACCTCATAAAGAGGAGACTGGTTCTGGGGGGGGTGCGCCGTGAGGCGCACAAAGTCTGGTGACTTGAGATAGTCACCCCGGCAAAGTTTAGCCAACAGCCGGGAAC
>Ga0224554_1001695_pt1 | contig 13223 bp, 26 predicted proteins | sample 714S22024metaG_FD_180666 | JGI IMG/M metagenome (GOLD analysis project Ga0224554, IMG submission 180666) | Peat soil microbial communities from Stordalen Mire, Sweden - 717 S2 20-24 | ecosystem: Environmental > Terrestrial > Soil > Wetlands > Peat | place: Sweden: Norrbotten County, Stordalen...
AGGAAGCCAATTGCGCTGCCGTCTGAGAGGACACCGCCATCGCGTTCCAGACCGCTTGATTCGTCGCCGTCATGGACGCCCACTGCGCCGCCGTGCCGCCGACGTTCGTCCAAGAGGCCGGCGCCGTCGTGGTTGCTGTCGCAGTCGCAGTCGCGAAAAACATCTCGTAGCCGATGTACGCCGCCCCGCCGACCAGAAGGACCTTAAGCCAAGTGTTCATGTTCAGAACCTCACTTCACCATCTGATAGACCAGGAAAGCCGCGCCCGCAAGCAGCAGCAGTTCCAGCGTTGACGAGCCGCCCGTCAGAGAACTGAGGGCCGAAGACACATCCGAAGCCGTGTACGCCGATGGGTTTGTCGCCGTCGCCGTCGCATCGTCCGCTACGTCCGGGTCGTTCGCAATCGGGTCGCGGTAACCGTTGAACCAGTTCCAGCACTCCCCCGCCGCTGGCGTGCCCCAGGATGGAACCGCCGCCGCCGTTTGCTTCCACGTACACGCCCCGGCTTGCCGATCCGAGATGCACTTCTGCCCGGCCGTTCCCGTACCCGTTTGAGAGCAGTTCGCTTCGAGCTGAGCCCATACTTGATCGAACGTGGCGAGAGCCGCCGCCTGGCTGGACTGCGATCGCGGCGTAGGCAGCGCAAAGTAAGCGGCTATATTCTGACCCAGCAGCGTGGCCGCTTGATTGGCCCAGGAGGAAGTCTCGACGCAGGTAACGCCGCACCCTGAGTTTTCGATAAGATACGTGGCGAGCTGGGCGATCTCTGCGATAGCCGCGCCAACGACGGGTACGGCAACCGCCGCCGAGATCCCCAGCGCCCCGCCGGCTGAGGCCGATACGCCTGTAGCTGCCAGGAGCGAAGCCGCAGTGGACGCGCCCGACTGAATCACCGTTGTCGCCGCATCCCCCAGCCCCCACCATTGGTACATTCAGCGCCCCCCGCCGAGCAGCAGCACCGCGCCGATGCCGAGCGCCGCCAGGATGAGCAGCGTGGTTGTGGACACGCCCGACGAGCTGGCGACTGCGGATGACGAGCTGGCCGCCGCAGATTGAGCAGGCTGAAACCAAGTCGGATACACCGGCGCGGGCGATGCGGCCGGCGTCACAGTCGCAGGCGTTGCAGCCGGCGTCAAGGCCGCGGGCGCCGGCGATACCGTCTGCCCAGGTACGTATGGCTCGCCCGTCGCCGCCCATAGGAACTCCGGTAAGGTTGGGTCTGCCGGGTTCGCACCGCCCCCGCCCGACATCGAAGGAATGGCCGCATAAACTCCCGCGGGTTGCGGACTGGGCAGGATCGCCGGGTTGAACTCTGTACCCGCCACCGATGGATAGGTTGACGCTACGCAGTTGGGCCCGTTGTACGCGATGCAGGTAAGCTCGTTCGCCACCTGCCCCAGACCGTGCTGCAACTCGCGCCATCCGTACATTCATTTTTTCCAGCTGGAGATCAGGACCGCGCCCAGCCCCACCAACAAGAGCAGCCACATCGAACTGGAACCGCTACTGCTGAGGTTCCCCAACAGCCCGGAAGCGCTGAGCGCCGACAAACTGGACGCTGGAGTCGAAATCATCTGGCCGTTCGCCCCCACAACCGTGGTAGTGGGCGCCACCACCTCGCCGCCGATCTTGCTCCAGGTGTTGAGCAAGCTCATGATGCCCGAGTCAATGGCATTGGATCCAGACGACGAACTTGAACTGGAGGAGCCGGAAGACGAGCCAGACGACAATACGCCAGAGGACAAGATCGAATTCAGTTGCGTATTCGCGGAGCTGATCTGAGACGCGGACGCCGAGGGGCAAATGCCATCCACCGCCGGCCCGAAGGCGCAATCCTCCGTGCCGAGCGAGGTCGAAGACGAATCGTAGAGCAGGCAGTTGCCGTCATCGTCGTAGCTCTGGCACGTGTCGCCCAGCCCGCGGCCGCTGTAATAGTGCAGCCCCTTGAAGCTCGATTGCTGCTTGTCCGATACCGGCGCCCCCGATGCGTCGTACACCTGCTTGCGGAATACGTCTTGCTTTGGGACTTCCCAGCCCGGCGCATCCCCGGCGTGCGCATCAAGAGAGAGCCGCGCGCCGCTCTCAAGGACCGCTCGCGGGTAAACGTGGGTATATAAGGATGGCTCTCGCGGATCGGCCGCCACCGCGACCATCTCATACCCTACCCCCAGGCAGCGGAGCAGCGCGCAGATCGCCATGGTGAACGCCGAGCAGTCGCCTTGCGGGGCAGCGGCAAGCAGCAGGGCGTCCGGCGCGATGAGCAGTTGCTTCTTTTCGGGGAACGCGGAGACGAGCGCCTTGAACTCGTCGTGATGCAAGCGGCCGATCATAAAGCGGGCGTACCAGAACACGGCGCGCGCCAGGTACGCTGCAGACCAGGGCGCGCTCGTTTCAATCGACTCGCCGGCGGCCGGGTCGTAGCTTCCCAGCGGCCCGAAGCGCTCTACCGCGTCTTGCGCGATCGCTTGCACCGCGGGATGCTTTGCAGCGCCGGCCACCAGGCCGCACATAAACGAAACCGTCTGCGCCGTCGCGGTATCCGGGTTCGAACTCGGTTGGAACCATCCCCAGGAGACGCCAGATTGAGGAGCCATCAACCACGATGGTAAAACAGGGTCTTGATTTCTTCTAACCCCTTTGAATACGTTATAGTACAGTACAGGCGCTACGGCCCCTCTACAAACCCTGTACGAGCCGGATACGCGAGAACAGGTCAAAAAAGATGCCAAGAACAGCCCAAAAAGCCCGCCCAACTCCAGCCGCACAGGCCGAGATACCCCAACCAATCGAACCCCAGCCGGTTCAAACGGACCCCCAGCCCGCCGAGGCCCAGCCAAACAAGCCCATGAGGACGCTTACGTTTTTCGAGAACATGAAGCGAATTCATACCGAAGATTGGGGAACCCGCGCCGTCGTCTACCTCTACCGATTGGAGCCGATCACCGACCGGCTGAAGGGCGGGAACAGTACGGTTTTCGTCATGAAGTACGACGAGCCGGTAGACCAGGACAAGATCCTCGTTGACCACGGCAGCGGGAAATACCGGGCCATCTTGAACTTCCGAAAGCCGGGACAGGATACTGGCGACCAGGTTGACTCCGCGATTTTCGAAATGCTCAATACGAACTTCCCCCCGAAGGTTCCACCGGGCGAATGGGTGAACGACTCGCGTAACAAGAAGTGGGCATGGGCCGCCCCGCTGATGCCAAAGACCGCCGCGGAACAGCAGCAGGAACAGGCGCAGCGCCCAATTGACGACACGGTAGAGAAATTCCGTCTTTTCCGCGATATCGCCAACGACGCGAAAGAACAGGCCAGGGCCGACCATCCCACACCGCCCACCGCTCCCGCCGCCCCCGCCACGGACCCAGTTATGACCGGGCTTGCAATCGCTGAAAAGTTCATGGCGATGAAGGCCGATAACCCCATGGTAGAGATCATGAAAACCATGCTGGAGGACCGGCGACAAGAATTGGCCGCCGAACGCCAACGCTCCGATAGGCTCCAGACGGAGCTAAGAAGCAAGGAAAACGCGCCCGGCGCATCCGGCCTTGGTTCCCTCAAGGGAATACTCGCTGAAGCGAAAGAACTTGGGTTGCTCCCGGAAGGCGGATTGAAAGGCCTCTGGAGTAGCGCACAAGGCGCCCTGCAAAACGTCGCCCGTTCCCGGATGTCAGGCACGGAGGAATTTCTACAACCGATCCTAGTGGAAGTAGCCCAGGCCGCCAAGCCTCTCTTGCCGATGCTCGTTTCACGAATGCTTCAACCGAAGCCGCCGCAGCCAGGGCAGATTCAGCAGCCGCCGCAACCGAGCGCCCTTCCCTTCCCCGCCGCGCCGCCGCAACCGGGGCAGCCGCCAGCGCCAGCAGCAGCAGCGCCCGCCAACGGAGCGCCGCCGGCCGCCACCGAAGCGCCGCCCGCCGCAGACTTCGACCAGGCTCAGGCTTTCGCGTTCATCAAGGCCTTTGCCGATCCCTTCGTGCGATGGTTCAAGGAAGACAAGGGCACTGGAGGCGACTTTGCGGAGTGGATCTTCGATGCCTACGGAGCCGATTGGCAAGGCTTGAAGTGGCTCCACATGAAAAGCGGCGTAGGCTCAGAGCCAATCGTGGCAATGTTCCGAGGTTCCCCGTTCTGGCCTGAGATCGCAGCCGCTGAACTGAAGTTCACGGAGTACGTGGAGCAGTTCGTGAAATGGGCTCCAGAAGCCGCCCAGGTGGTAGTAGACCTCGACAGCGGCGAGCAAGACGAAACGGAGGCGAACTAAAATGTTCGAGCCCCCCATCACCCCTTTGACCATGTGCCGCCTCTGCAATCAGCCCATCGTGCAAGGCCCTCCGATCATCGGAGAATCCGAAGCCGATCACGCAATGCGCGTCATGCGATCGCTCGTGCGGCACTTGCAGCACAGCCACCCGGAGCACATGAAAGAGATTGCGCAGCAAACGCAGATCCTCTCGGCTTCGCTCTATGGCATCCAGATAGTGCAGTCCTACGAGATCGCAGACCCAGTGATGCTCTTGGAATACGACAAGGCACGGGCACCGCTCCACGCCTTGACGCGCAAAAACACGCTGACGGATGCCCAGCTTGAAACCGTGCTCACTGAAAAGCTCGCGCCAACCGTCTATAAGTTGATGGCGATAAGAGCCGCCATGCCGATAGCAAAGTGGTTGCGAGACTTTCTCTCGGAAGAGGGAGAGTTTGAGCACGCGACCGTGAAGCAGGCCAGGGAATCGACGGTAGCGATTAAGACGGCTTGAACGTCGCCGCGATGAAGCGGGCCAAATCGAATGGTATTTCGGCCCGCTCTGCAATCGCCCTCGAACTCAGATGCTCTTTCCGGCTCCGCTCCGCAGAGGGTAGCAGCGCCGGAACATCCCCCCACAGATACCGCGATCCATAATGAGCGCGGGCACTGCCGAGCCAACCTTGAGCCATTCTGACATTTTCAAGCACGATAGGCGCTTGTGCCTCACGCGCGATGCGCCATGCCGCCTCAACAAGCGATAGATCTGGCTCTGGAGGATTCAGCCGCTTCAGCCATGGTAGTTGATGCCGCGTGAACTGTTCGCATGGCGGGCTTGCAACGATGAGCACAGGCCGCTCGAAATCGTATCCGCTCACGCTGCGAATATCCCGCCGCCGAAACTCGCCCGGATATTCAGGCACGTCCACAACGTCATACCCGATCACCCGGAAGCCCTCAGCCACAAGGCCCCGCGTCCATCCGAACCGCCGGCCGCAGCAGAGATCAATCGCCAGGGGCTTCATTGATGAAACCTTGCGTCCCTTTCAGGCGTAGAATAAGACATGATTTCCAAACTTCACACCGCTCATGCTTGGCTGATTGGACACGTTATCGACAGACTCACGGCGTTGTGGCCTTTCGTCTGGTAGCCGCCCCTTCAGCTTGGTCGCGCAGCCATTCTACGAAGGACCGCCCCGTATCAGCCCGTAGGAACTCCCGGTATCGCCGCTTGCCCTTGCTCAACTTCGGAGGCTTCGGGCTTTCATCGCGCACAGCCTGCTTGCCGGCGTCCGTCACAGAGCAATTGAAATAAGGGAGCCAATCTGTAGTGGCGTGCTGGCGCATGTAGCCGAGCGCCACGAGTGCGCGGCAAGTTCCTTCATCATCGCCACCCGCGCAAAAGTGATTGCGGTACATCTCGCCTTGCCCGTATTCATCGAGTCCTAGGCTGTGCTGTAAAATCTGCAATTGATCTGGCGTCATGCGATCCTCCGTGCAGCGTTCCTAACCTTCTCCGCTTCATGCTTGGCTTTCACTAGGCAGTCTTTCGAGCAATGCTTATGCGTACGCTGTTTGCGTGCGAACCAGACGCCGCAAGCGCACCGGCTGAAAGCCTGTTGAACCTCCCGCATCAGATCCGATAGCATCCGCCCTTCGCAGCCCGCGACTTCGCACTCGCTGTACTTCAGACCGTGGCCGCAATAGTGATTGTGGTTCCACATCCCCCGGCACTCGCCGGAACAGAACTCGTGAAGGCGTCGAGTCTTCAGAAACTCTTTCCCGCAGGCTTCAAACTTGCAGTGGACTAAAACTCGTGCGAATGGCATTTCAGGGTGGATTGTAGCATATAGATTGCCCGCGTGTCCATGCGGTTTAATTGATGTCTAGCGGGAAAGAGGATAGATTGGACGTGAAAGCCCGGCGGGCCTCTGAGGGGCTTGCTACAGGCTTGCTGTAAAAAGGCGAATGTAGGGCGAATAGAAAACACCAAAAACAGGCGAAAGTACGGCGAATTGCCGAATGTTTTCAACTACTTGGTTAGGACGCCGGTGTCCTACCTTGATGTTTCGCTTTTTGTTCGTAGGGTTTGAAAAACCGGTCTGACGGGCGGAAGCCATGAGGTACACCACAAACACTACACCCCGGCGCGATAGGTGTCAAGAGGGAGTTTAACCTCTCTGCCTGTGACAACTTGAGCAATAACGATTTTCGACAATTCCACCGCAAGGGCATAAAATTGGTTCCTGCGAACCAACGCCCGTAAGCACGTTCGGAACTGCGACCACCAAGAACCCGATGGGATTGTCTTTTTTCACCGCGAGAGGCCCTTTCATTTCGACAGCCGCGCAGATCATGGCCGGTGTGACGTTCGCAAGTTTCGCGTGGCAATTTCGGACCATCAGGTCCAGTGCGCCACGTTCCGGCAAACAGAACTTTCTGATCGCTTCGCTGACTTGTTCCATTTCAGCCGTCATCATCATCGGTTTTCCGTTGCCGTTCACAGGTGATGATGATGATGAATTCTTCTTTCTTTCCTTTCTTTCAATTTGCACGCCACCTTCCAATCCTTCTAGCTTACTGATTCCATTGGAGTTAGTAATAATTTTTGCGTCACTCTGGGCGGACACGCGCGTCCTACCTTTCGACCGCCTGTGTCCGCTTGCGCCCAACTTTCGCCCCTCCGTTTCAGGCTTCAAAATGTGCCGGATTTTACCCTCAATTTCGACCGCCGAGGAGCATAGCGGCTTCAACTCTTCGAGCGCCGCGGCATCAGGCATTTGCCTCGGCCGGAAGCGCCGTAAGTAGTGGAGCAAATAATCCGGCAGATCCCCCGGGAACTCGATATTTTGTGCCTTGCTCGTTTCAGTCGCCACTGTCCCCGCAGAGTGCGGAACGGCGTAACAGGTAATCCGCTCGCCAACACGCTCGAGAAATCCTCCGTCCTCAAGCGCCGCAAGCGCCCGCCGCACCTGGCGCCGTTCCAGACCCGTCTCATGCGAGATATCCTTCGGGCCGATTGGCGTCAATTTGCCCCGTTCCAAACGCACCGCGACCTGAGATGCGAACGCCATGCAGTGCAAAGAAAGACACGAGTACACCCGGCCCATCTCGCCGGTCCAACCGGAGCACTTCATCGCACCGCGCGCCCGCGGCTTGGCATCAAGGAAAAACTCGCCTGGGCCTATGCCAAGCTCAACGAGCCACTGAGGTACGCCGTTGCCTTCGGTTCGCGCTTGTTTTCTTTCAGTTGGTTGTGATAGGCTTGACACGAATAGAGACTCCTACGTAAGTTTTTCAATACCCCTGGGCTGAGGTGAAGCGGCCCAGGGGTTCTTTTTTGCAGCACGGGATTATTCTAGCGCCATCCGGCGAGACTCGCCAGACGAACAGGCTACGAAGCCGCCCGCCGTGCCTCAATTGAGGTTTGCCGCTTCTCCGCTTCCGCTCGCGCCGCTTCGATGTCAGGGAAGCCTCCGACACGCACCACGGCTTGTTTGGGCGAATTGCAGCAGACAAAGTGATCGAGGAATGTAGACCGCATGGATTCGCAGCCGGGATAGATGCGCCATTCGCCGCCGTTACCATCGGGACCAAACCAGTAGCGCAGAGCCTTGTTAAAGCTCCAGGTCATCTCCAGTGCCCCGTGGCAACCAGAATGACCACAGCCACGGCCAGCAGCCAGCAGGCCGCAAACCAGAGGATGCGTTCGCGCTTCAGGCGAGCATTGCATTTTGCGCGCACCGTGCCCACGTCTTCAGCGGACGCCAGCAGTGCATCGAGTTCTGAGACGTGAAAGGGGTTATCTAACGCTTTCCATGCTTTCCAGGCTTCTAAATCGTCCATGCCTGAAATGATGCGCCGACAAGCCCGAAAACGTCAATCCCCGCGTTTGTGGGCAGTACGTACTGCCCTCATCAGCGGGTATTGCAAGCCCGTGAAAACCATGAAAAGATCGGCTTGTGAGCGACCTACATATCCAATCGCAAGCGACTGCACCCAGGGGTGAGCGGACAGTGCCGAGCCGCTCACGCCCAAGCCGCCGCAAGGTGAGCAAGCTCGACCGCGAGGAACACGAGCACAAGGCGGCCCGCGCCCGATGGGACGCAAGCTTTCGCTACCCCTTCGGGCTTCTAACGATCATTGATCTGATCGGAACCCGCAACAAGGGAAAGGACGGCCCGGAGTGAGCTACGATAGCGCCTACTCCATTCGTCCGAAGCCCATGGCGCGCCAGGAGGCCGCACCTGTGGATAATCCACGATACCGGGCATGGATACGGACGTTCCCATGCGTCGTCTGTAATTCAGCAAGGCGCATTGAAGCCGCGCACACCGGAGCCCACGGCTTAGGTCAAAAGTCGGATTCGCTCAAGTGCATCCCGCTTTGTGAACGATGCCACAGGACCGGCCCCGAGTCCTACCATTCAAGCGCCGCCACGTTCGCAGACCGGCACCAATTGGACATTCCGAACCTGATAGTGCAGTTCAATGAGTTGTGGGGCGAAAGGCAACGCCGGAGGGCAGCATGAGCGAACTGGACTCGAAAGCCTGCTACAACGCCTTCGTTTCAGGCAAGCTCTCGCCAACGCCGTGGGAGCGCCTTACGCAAGCCGAGCGGGAGCAGTGGGCCCAAGCCGTCGCAGCAGTGAGGGTACGTTATCGCATTTGCCCCGATTGCGGCTTCGAGTACACGCGATGCGCCTACTGCGAACAGTTCAAGGCGAGCGTTCCAAAACCCGCCAAGAAGAAGAGGAAGGCCCGCGTATGATGGATGACGTTTGCGACCGCTTCACCAGCGAACCTTACGCCCTGCCCCGCCGCGCACCGGAGCCATTCTTCGTTGAATCGCTCCCCTGTGAGGCTTGCGGACGCCCCGCCGAGCGCCGGGAGTGGAACGCTGAGCACCAACTAATGATCGGCGTCAACTGCGCCTGTAGCGAACCAGATGAGCCGGTATGTCCAGCTCTGGAAAGGTCAATTCTCGCGTGCAGGAACGTGGGAGAGATCGTTTCAGCCTGCAAGGAGCACCGGGAGTACTGCCCGATGTGCAAGCCAGTGGAGCGCAAGGAAATCACAAGGGCAGGGGATTCTGAACAAGAGCAGCCACGGGAGGCAGCATGAGCGACCCCCGTTACATCTCATGGCCCGTCAATCCCCCGGCCCGGCCCAGGAAGAAGCGCAACGTGCTCGATTCTTCCACCTGGGGGACGGAATGCGCCAGGGGTATCAACTACGCCAGCACGGGAGCGCCGGTAGCGTCAGGCACGAAAGGCGTGGTCCGCAAAATCAGCACCGGCCGCAAGAAGTACCGAGGCATGGCGTCCGAGGGGCTCGAAAGGCAGGAAAAGTTATGAAAGGCTTCAAATTCGAGATCCGCCGCGGCAAAAAGGGCGAGTCCCATAAGTTCATGTGCAAGGTGGGAGGCGTCATAGCAATCGGCGCGAACAACATCACACGGCTTATGGCGCTGATCCAGAGAGAGGCCGAGCTTCAGTTGGACGTGGAAGCCGTACCTCAAAAACCGAAAACGCGAACAACGGAGGCCATGAAAAACGCCGCACGCAAAACCGATGCCCGGATGAAGGCCCTTAGAATACTCGCCACGGGGCGCATACCGGAAGACGAGAGCAAGCTATGAGAAGTGGCATCAACCCCTACCACCTTGCTTTCTGGCGAGGCTTTCTATACGGAGCCTTTGTGGGCTTCGTGGTCACTGGTTTGATATGGAGGTTCGCACGATGACGCCGGAACAAAAGAACGCCGTGGGAGGCTTCTACTGCCAGAACTGCTCAAGAGTGCTGGTAGAGAATCAGGGAGGCATCTGCCAGAAGTGTATGGAGGTTCGCACGATGAGAGATCCCAACGGCCCCGTCGCATCGTTTGATCGAGGATTCTGGTGCGGTCTATACCTCGGACTTTCAATCTGTGCCGTGATCTTCGCCGCCGGAGTTCTGATATGGAGGTTCGCACGATGAGGCAACTCGGCATTCAAGACACGTTCCATTTCCCACCAGATACGGTTGTGGCGATGCAACGAGCATGGCGGCAGGCTCACCGGTGTGGCTTCTGGAAGGGTACACTATTGGGCCTTGTTCTAGAAGCCGTCGCAGTTTTGATATGGAGGTTCACACGATGAAGCAAAAGAAGGAAAAGGCCGAGAAGGAGCGCCCGATCCACCTAACGTCAGGTCAACCCGGCAGGGCACCGTCAGGCGATATGGGCCGATGCGGGCAGCGCAAAAACAAGGACGCCATTGCCGACGACCTAAACGCGGTCACCTGTTTACTTTGTCTCCGGGCTTTCGCGCAGCGATGCCAAGAGCTTCTGGACTCGATTGTCCGCAGCGCAGCGAGGCCACGATGAACCGTCTTCGATTCGCTCCCAACGTCCCACAGATTATCGCCCTTCAAGACCCGGAAGGCGACTACAAGCCCGAGCAGGAAGAGGTTGAATACCTCTTGACCGATGGGCGCATTCTTGTCTTGAATGTGCCCGACGCCACCCGGCTGAACCTGATGAACTTGCAGACCGGCGAAACGTTCTCCGTTTGCAAGCGCATCACCGAAGGCCAGTTGCCCTACATCGAAATTGCGCTATCGAATGCGACCGAGAAAGCTCGCGCCGCCCAGGAGCAGGAAGCCCCGGCGCCGCCCGTACTGCGACGTAACAGGCGCGGCGGGAAGGTCCACGAGATGAGGCCGGAAGTCTCAGAGCCGATTCAGCCACGGCTGTTTGACCGCAAAGGCACTGGAACCTACGGCCCCGCCCCACAAGCGCAGCCAGCGCCAGCCAGCCGTATGCAGTCCATTCCCCTCAATCAAGCCTTCGTCGAAGCCGTCAAGATCGTTCGAGACGGTCTGAAGGAAGCGGGCGTACAGTGGGGCGATGGACCGCAACAAGACGCTGTATCAACGCTGCTGATCGGCGCCCTTAACCGAAATTGGATAGGACCGTGGGAGCGCCAGTGAGATACGCTACCCCAGGAGAGCACGAGCAGGCAGCTTTTCGTGCATTGCTCGCCGTCAGCAAAGCAGCGCAGAAAGCAGACGCGGCGTTTGCGCAATTTCACCATAACGACGACGAAAAACTCGGGATGTACGATGAACTGCTGAGGGCAATGCTTTCCGTTCGGGCCGCGGTGAGGTGCTTAAAAAGCTTTTATGTCACATAAACAACGGATTCCGATCTGGCGTAAAGACCAGAAGCTCGAACGGCTATCGGATCGAATCGACGCGAATAAAGACTACATAACCCAAATGGAGTTTCCCATGCGCCTTGAGCCGACCGGCGCCGAGATACGGCAGGAAGTTCAGGCCCGGTTGATAGGCTTGGAACTGCGCCAGCAGATGCGAGACGAAAAGCGGAAGCGATTAGCAGCAAAACGGAGACGACATGGAAACGCCCGATGAAATCGCCCGCTTGCGCCGGGTGATCGAAGCCCAGGAGAAAGCCTTAGCGCACTGGCGAAGCGAAGCCGACCGGGACGCGGGAACAATCAAACGTTACACGCACGCGCTCGAAATGATCGACCGTGGAGTAGAACGGGACCGCATCAGCGCAGCCGAGGCCGCCTGGATTGCAAAGGAAGCTCTTAAATGAGAATCACCATCACCGGGACCGGCGAATATCCGCACCCGGAAGCCTTCAACAAGCGCCCCGTATTTGAAAGTACGACGCCCGCCGAGGCCGTAGCAGCCGCCATTGAGGCCCACATGAAGGCGTACGGGTTCAAAGACGTGTTAATCGAGGTCCGGCCATCCTGCCACATAAAACTGCGCCCCGCTTGCACCGGCGTTCCCAATGCGGACGGCATGCCGCAATGCGGAAACGTCGCCTGCATGTGCCACGGCTTGGACTGATGGCAGACCATCCGCATCCCACCTGTAAGCGCGGCCACGCGCTCACGCCAGACAATCTGATCCTTTACGACGAAGGCACGCGCCGGGAATGCCGACAGTGCGGAAACCAAAGGCGCGCAGAGTATCATCGGCAGTGGCGCCGCCGCAAAGCGCGCGTAACCCTTACCCCTGCCCCACGATAGGCGTATACTGCTGGTTATGAAGACCAGCACAGCCCTTTCCGCCTTCGCAAGCCTTCTATTCGCCGCAGTCTCCGTGTTCGGACAGGGTGCTCCAGACTGCGCGTGGACCGATATTTTTGGCGCAGCCGTCGCCGGAACGTCCCACAACAATACCAGCGCTGGAAACAGCCCATGCGTCGCCTACCGAGTCACCTACGACGCTGTTGGAATGACCGCCATCTCATTGCAGCTTGAAGGCGCGCCATGGAACTCAGGAGGCACCGGCCCCGGAACCTTCGTTGCAATCTCAGGCTCCGCGATCGTGCAAGGCGCCAACCCGCTCACGAGCGCCACCAACGCGACCCTAGCGACCACCGGCACGGTTTACTATCCCTTCGTCCGAATCCACGTCACCACGTTCACGCCGACAGGCTCATCGGGAACGATCACCGTCCGAACCTACGGCTATAAGGGAACGAGCGCAGCTAACCCAGCAGGAGGAGGTGGCAGCGGCACGGTCACAGGAGGCCCGTTTACATCAGGCAATGTAATCGAAGGTGGAGGAGGTCAGGCTATAGCCGACACCGGGGTAGCGTTCAGCACGCTGATCGTGAACCCTATGACGGCGCTAGGCGACATGATCTATGAGAACGGCACGCCAGCGCCGGCCAGACTGCCAGGCAACACCACAGCAACCCTCGAATACCTCACCCAGCAGGGCAACGGTACAATTTCGGCAGTACCGCAGTGGAATCCGCTCCCCACCACTCTGATTGCTCAAAAGTTCTTCGGAACGGCAGCGCCGGGTTCAGTAAGCGGCAATTTGCCAGGTGATCTCTTCACAGATACGGTGGCGCACAATGAGTACGTCTGCAATGCGCCAGCAGGCACGGCAGCTCCCGCGTGTACTTCGGTTACGGCGGCGGGATGGCTGCTGCTGAACACCGCAGCC
>Ga0224554_1001701_pt1 | contig 13192 bp, 16 predicted proteins | sample 714S22024metaG_FD_180666 | JGI IMG/M metagenome (GOLD analysis project Ga0224554, IMG submission 180666) | Peat soil microbial communities from Stordalen Mire, Sweden - 717 S2 20-24 | ecosystem: Environmental > Terrestrial > Soil > Wetlands > Peat | place: Sweden: Norrbotten County, Stordalen...
CGGTAAAGGAAGCCAAGATGCCCGAAGAATCCGCTCCCGCCACCGTCGAAGCCGAAAAATCCACTCCTCCCGTTGCCACCATCGCCGAGATTGGCCGCCATGAGGGGCAATCCGTCACCTTGCAGGGGTGGCTTTACAACTCGCGCGAGAGCGGCAAGCTGCTGTTTCCGATCTTTCGCGATGGAACCGGGTCAATCCAGGGAGTCGCTCATGTCAAGAGCGTGACACCGGAAGTATTTGAAAAACTGAAGGGCCTGACCCAGGAATCGAGCGTCATCGTCACGGGAAAGGTGCGTGCGGACAAGCGCGCGCCGGGCGGGTACGAGCTGGACGTGGAAGACGTGCACGTGGTGCAGCGCGTGCCCGAGTCGGACCCCTACCCAATCACGCTGAAGGAGCATGGCGTCGATTTTCTGCAGGAGCGGCGGCACTTGTGGGTGCGTAGCCCAAGGCAGTCGGCCATTTTGAGGATTCGTGCGGAGATCATGCGCGCGGCGGCAGAGTACTTTGACTCCAATGGATTTATCAGGACCGATCCGCCGATTCTGACGCCGGCGGCGTGCGAGGGAACGTCGACGCTGTTTCCGGTGGACTATTTTGGCGATCCCGCGTACCTGACGCAGAGCGGCCAGCTCTACATCGAGTCGACAGCGCTGGCGCTGGGCAAAGTGTACAGCTTTGGGCCGACGTTCCGCGCGGAGAAGTCGAAGACGCGGCGGCACTTGACGGAGTTCTGGATGATCGAGCCCGAGGTTTCTTTCTTGGATTTGGACGGGCTCATGAGTCTCGCCGAAGAGTTCATCTCGCACATTGTGCAAAGCGTGGTGAAGAATCGCGCACCGGAGCTGCAGGTGATCGGGCGGGACGCGGCGAAACTGGAGGCGATCAAAGCTCCGTTTCCGCGGCTGCGCTACGACGAGGCGGCGGAGATGCTGAACCAGGCGTTCAAGGACGGGAAGCTGGAAGCGCCGTTCGAATATGGAAACGACTTTGGCTCGCCCGACGAGACGTGGCTGAGCTCGCAATACGACCGGCCAGTGATGGTGCATCGCTACCCGGCCGACGTGAAGGCGTTCTACATGGAGCCGGATGCGAACGATCCGCGATACGCCTTGTGCGTGGATGTGCTGGCGCCGGAGGGATACGGCGAGATTATCGGCGGGTCGCAGCGCGTGTCGAGCTACGAGCTGTTGAGCGCGCGCATTGACCAGCACAAGCTGCCGCGCGCGGCGTTTGAGTGGTATCTTGACCTGCGGCGCTATGGCAGTGTGCCGCACTCGGGGTTCGGCATGGGCATTGAGCGCCTTGTGGCTTGGGTGTGCGCGCTGGACCACGTGCGGGAGACGATTCCGTTTCCGCGGATGCTGAACCGAATGTACCCGTAGGGCAGTGATTAGTGGTTAGTGATTAGTGTCCGTTGCGGGAGCCGATAGCTCGTAGCTCCGTTCAAATTCCCTCCGCTTCGGACCCGCGGGTGACGTCTTCGAGAGCAAGAATTCAGCTGATAAACAGGCGACCGCAGGGACTGGCGGCAGTGGAGATGCTCTGTGAATTTGGGTCTTGACAAACCATAACCATTTGGTTATGGTTTAATCTGTGATGTCCGCCAGTCCCAATTTCGTCTTCCGCGCCCTCGCCGACCCCACCCGCAGGGCCATCTTCGAGCATTTGACCCGGCAGGGCGAACAGACCGTCCACGCATTGACTCGCCATGCAGGCGTGTCGCAGCCTGCTGTGTCAAAACACCTCACGGTGCTGAAGCGAGCCAAGCTGGTGCGGCATCGCCGCGAGGGACGCGAAACTCACTATCAGGCGCAGACCGATGCCCTGGCGCCGATGGTGGACTGGCTCGACCAATACGGAGCCTTCTGGCGTGAGCGGTTCGATCGCCTTGAAGAGCTTTTGAAAAGGATGGAACCATGAGCACCGCAGCCCAAAGCAATGCAGCTCCGACCACCCGTACCCTCGTCGTCGAGCGGATATTCCCGCACCCGCTGGAAAAGCTGTGGCGAGCGCTTACCGAGAGCCCGCTGCTGGCGCAGTGGATGATGAGCAACGACTTTGAGCCGGTGGCCGGCCACCAGTTTCAATTCCGCACCGAGCCCAAGCCGAACTGGAACGGCGTTGTTGACTGCGAAGTGCTTGTCGTCGAGCCGATGCGACGCCTCTCGTTTAGCTGGAGTGTTGGAAAAAGCGAAAGCTCCCCTGGCCTGCATTGGATTGTGCTCTGGTCGCTGACTCCGGCCGAAGGCGGCACGCACCTTCGCATGGAACAGTCCGGCTTCAGTCCCGATCAGCAACAGGCTTATGGCGGCGCGAAGTACGGCTGGCAGAAGATGTTCGACGGCCTGGAGCGCGTGCTCGGAGCGCTCTAAACAAACGAAAGTGCAACACGAACGAAAGGCAAAGCAACGCGGCGCTACCCGCGAATTTCAACTAGTGAGGAAACCGATGAAGATCAAATTGACGAGCGTTTTTGTCGACGATCAAGAGAAGGCCTTGCGCTTCTATACGGAAGTGCTGGGCTTCCAAAAGAAATCCGACTTCAGCAACGGGCCGTATCGCTGGCTCACCGTGGCCTCAGCCGAGGAGCCTGACGGCACGGAGCTGCAGTTGGCGCTCAATAATAACCCTGCGGCCAAGGCGTATCAGCAGGCCTTGTTCCAGCAAAGCCAGCCCGCGGCCATGTTCTTCACTGACGACGTGCAGGCCGATTACGACCGGATGAAAGCGCGCGGCGCGGAGTTCACCATGCCGCCTACCGACGTCACTGCCTCCAAAATCACCATGGTCAAAGATACCTGCGGCAATCTCCTTCAGCTTACGGAATTGAAGAAGTGGTAGGGCAGGTTGCCGGTAGGTCCGGCCAGTTCGCCCGGCTCGCCGGCGCGGGTAGTTCCTATGACTGCAGGGCTTCGGTGCGGTTTATCGATTGGTTCTGGCAGTCGGGGAGAAATCCCGGCTCAGGCCCAGGCTCGTAGCCGCATCGTCCAATTCGGCCTGCGCGAAGAAGAACCGATGGGTCGGGTTGGAGTTGGGGTAGAACCGGATGATGATCTCAGGTTTTTCAACCGAATCATTCTTGCCGTCGTGAAACGGATATCCCAGATCCTGCAATAAGTGAAGCGATCCCTCATCTCCTGTGGGATTGCCTGTGTCCCCGACAATGGCAAACACGCTTCTGCGGGTGCGCCTGGAATAAACCGACACGAAATCACCCACCCGTACCCCGTGCCGCCGAGCCGCGTTTCCGCGGACGACATAACTGATATTGCGGGCGTCGACATAGCGCCGTGGATCCCGTTCATTTTGATTCTCAATATCAGTAAAGGCGGTCTGAGAAATGTAATAGCCCGGAAAGGGATCCTTTGGGCCCTGTAAAATCGGGCGACCGTGTTCGTCGATGAGGTAACCGACGATCTTCCCTTTAGCGCGATTGCGGTAATGCGCATCGAGAAGGATGTCGAGTGTCTGCGTGCCTGGCGGACCGTAGGCGTTGGGAGCTCCATCTACATCTACATCCATTCGGTGCGTCAGTATTTCGAAAAACGGATGCTCATTCCCATTCTGTGCACGCGAGACGACAGGGCCGATTAATGCGAAAGCCCAAGCTATCGCTAAAAAGCGATTCACGCATCGGCAATTCTGCGACACCGCCATCTCCTGATTCCGAATGATTGAGCCGGCCTTCTCAGGCCTTGGACTTGTTTAGGCCTGCGGCGGCGCGAATCAGGGTTTTCAGAGCCTTCTCGTTCACCTTCGCACCTTCGCTGAAATCGATGGCACGCCTCAATCTGCCCTCGAGACTGGAATTGAATAGTCCCGCGGGATCATCCAAAAAGGCGCCCTTGGCGAACGTCAACTTTACCACCTTCTTGTAGGTCTCGCCGGTGCAGATGATGCCGTCGTGTGACCACACGGGTATCTCCCACTTCCACTCCTCTACGACTTTAGGGTCGGCTTGCCGGATCAACGCGCGAAGGCGGGCAAGCATCTCTCCGCGCCAGTCGGCGAGCTCTTTGATTCTCGCGTCGATCAAATTCGACGCAGATTGGCGGGATGCAGATTCGACTTGCTGGGAACCACTCTTTTTCATAAGGCGTCTTTGCCTTCTTCCTGAGCCGGTCAATTTTGACCTTGCTGGATGCTTTCACTGACCTAGTTTTATATCAAAGAAGGTTCCGGCGGATTGACCTCAGTGGCTCAGGCTTATCTCAAGAAAATACCTGTTGCAACAACTAGTTAGGCGATGGGCGCATCTTTGCGGCCGTTGGGGAATCAAATAGCGTGAGGAAGATTGATTCCGGATTGATTCGTGAGGAGATGAGCGACATGGCAACGAGCGCGGTTTTGACGGCAAGCGAGACGCATGCAATGAAAAGGGCGCCTGTGGTCGAAGGAGTATTGCCGGCGATTCACGAACGGTGGAGCGCGCGGTCGTTTGATGGGCGCGAGGTGAGCTCGGCGACGCTGAAGAAGGTGTTTGAGGCGGCGCGTTGGGCGGCCTCCTCGAACAACGAGCAGCCGTGGCGGTTTGTGGTGGGAGGGCGCGGCGACGCAACATGGAAGAAGATCTTCGAAACGCTCGTGGGGTTTAACCGGACGTGGGCGCACCGCGCTCCGGTGCTGATTCTTGGCGCGGCGGCGATGCACTTCAGCAAGAATGGGGCGGAGAACCGGTTTGCGCTCTATGACCTGGGAGCGGCGAGCTCCTATCTGACGCTCGAGGCCGCGACTCTTGGACTGACCACACACCAGATGGGCGGGTTCGACCAGGAAGCGGCGCGGAAGGCGCTGGGGATTCCGGCGGAGTATGCACTGGGAGCCGTGATCGCGCTGGGATACCAGGGCGAGCCGACGGCGCTGGGCGACGACACGCTGATCGAGCGCGAGACCACCGCGCGGACGCGGAAGGCGCCGGGCGAAATGGTCTTCAGCGAGTGGGGAGAACCGGCGGAGTTGTAAAGGCAGTTCCAAGTTCACGGTTCGTAGTTCACAGTTTCTAGTGGATAGAGGCTCGCTAGGACTTCTTGCGCGGTACCTTCGCCCCTTTCTTACGAGCCTCGGAAAGGCCGATGGCAATTGCTTGTTTGCGGCTCGTCACCTTTTTGCCGCTACGGCCGCTTTTCAGCTTGCCGAGCTTGAACTCGTGCATTTCGGTTTCCACCTGCTTGGCGGCTGCAGCGCCATATCTTCTTTCTGAAGATTTCTTCTTTGTCGCCATGAATGAATCTCCTCGTTGAGGATGAGTCTAACGCTGATCCCACCGGGCACGATCGCCGCGCGCCGAAGCGAGGCGACGGTTCCATCAATCAATGAGCGTCCAACATGGTCTGATGCATCTTTCCCGCGATGGGGTATCGGCGTTGAGCTCGTGCGATTCCGCGCTTCGCGCGGTAGAGTGAAGCCTGGGAGATCGATTCTTGAGCACGGCGGGAACACGGAAGCGGACGGGCACGGGACGAGTGGGAGCGCGCAGTGGAAGTGGAGCGGCGCGACCGAGCCAGAGAATTCAAGGCCAAAACATTCAAAGCCGGAAGCGCAAGCAGCGGCCGGGTTGGAAGGGACGCGTCGTCCTTGCGTGCGCGGCTCTGGTGGTGGGGCTCGTGGCGTGGGCGGCGATCGCGCGGTCAATCGCCCCCACGGCAAACACGACACAGAATCAATTTGATGTGCTGATTGTGCTGGGCAGCGCGGCTGACGCAGACGGGAATCCGACGCCGACCGAGCTTGAGCGCGTGACCGAGGCTGTGCACGAGTACGAGCGTGGAGTGGCGCCGAGGATGATTATTACCGGCGGGCCCGCGCACAACCGGTTTGTGGAGGCCGAGGTGATGGCGCGGGTGGCCGAGGCGCAGGGGATTCCTGCAGGCGCGATCGTGGAGGAGCGCACGGCGCGGGACACGATGGAGAATGCGTGCGACTCGCTGAGGATCATGCGCATCCACGGATGGGAGTCGGCGGAGGTGGTGTCGAGCGCGAGCCATTTGCCGCGAACGGGGCTGATCCTGAGCCGGCTGCCGCTCGAGTGGCGGACCCATGCGGCGCCTGCGCTGGAGCCTGATGGCGAGTGGACGCAAGCGGCGATGACGGCGGTTGAGATTCTAAAGACAGTGCACTACCTGGTGTGGGCGCGGCGGATGGATGGATGCGAAGTGAAGTGAGTAGTGGTTGGTGGTTAGTCGTTGGTGCGCCTCGGCAAACGTTGCCGGCATGCAGGCCGGATCGTGTACGGTTCCGGGCCTAAAGGCCGAATGGTTCTTCCCCACTTATTCAGGGGCCTGAAGGCCCCTGCTCCTTCCGACATTTGGAGCATGCGGCGAGGGAACTGAGCAGACGGGCTGCAGGCAGCGGCGTCTAAGAAGAAATGCAGTTAAGCCGCGTTGTCCGCCCTCGGGGGGCTCCTGTAAGCTTGTTTGTGATGCATCTCCCAGTCAAGTTATCTGCAACAATCGCCGTTGTTTTCGCTCTCTGTGTGTGTGCTGGAGCGCGCATCGGGGCGCAGGAGTCCGGTTCGCAACCGGGCTCGCAGCAGCCGGCCTCGCAGCCGCAGCAGAGCTCTTCTTCGCAATCGTCTTCCTCGACGCAAGGGCAGGGGCAGGGCCAGAACGAGCAGACTCCCGAGTACGGAGTCTACCTGGCTGTCGATCCGTTGGCCAAGGTTCGCTACGACAACCGCTACGACATGTCGCTTGGCTTCGCGTACGACCACATGAAGGCGGGGCCGTCGCTGCTGCAGGGATCGAACCTGGGCGGGCTGGACGCGGAAGGCTCGTACTGGCTGACGAGGAACTGGGGGATCGTGGCGTCGGGGCGGGGGTATGTGGGAACCAGCGGCACCGGGCCCAACACCGATGGCCCCAACGGGACACCGATCAGGGGACCCATGGTGAAGCAGTATTTTTTTGTGGGCGGCGCGGAATGGCTGGGCCCGCACAACAAGCATGGGGCGCTGATTGCTCATGCCATGTTCGGCGGGGTGTATGGCAACTTCCAGAAGGATCTGCTCGGACACCCGCCTGCGGATTTCGATTTCTACTACAACCAGATTGCTCCGGCGGCGATCATCGGCGGGCACTTGGACCTGAATCGTTCGGATCACTGGGTGTTTCGCATCACACCCGACGCGGTGATGACCCACTACAACTTCAAAGCGGCTCCTCCTTCAACCTCGTCGTATTCACAATACGACGTGAACTTTGCCATCAGCGTAGGGCTGGAGTACAAGTTCACCTCCATCAAGCGCTCGACCAACCAGAAGACCAACTGGATTTCGGGCTGGTAGGCAAGAACAGCGGAGTTGGCGGCGTAAGTGGAGCCTGATTCGCCGCGGAACCGGCGGCAGACAGCGACTAAACAGGCAGCAGGGCCAACCGTTCGGCTTGCAGAATCATCACAGGGGATGGTAGGACTGCCAAGTGCATTGGTATGTGTGGTATTCTCCTGCGTTCAGCGGCGGGTAAGGGCGAATGCCGCCTGAAAGTATGCCGTTTCGGATAGCGGTAATCCCCAACCGCGCCGGGACGTGCGAGCCAAAGGTCAATTCAGGATGGGTGCCTGATGGATATGAAAGACACATTGGCCGTATTGCTTGCGGGCGGAGCGGGAGAGCGGCTGTTTCCGTTGACGCGTGACCGGGCCAAACCTGCGGTGCCGTTTGGCGGGCACTACCGCATCATCGACATCACTCTCTCGAATTGCATCAACTCCGGGCTGCGGCGGGTGTACATCCTGACCCAGTACAAAGCGCTGAGCCTGAACCGGCATATCCGTGAGGGCTGGACGGGAATCGTGGCGCAGGAGCTGGGCGAGTTTTTTGAGCTGATGCCGCCCATGCAGCGTACGGGCGCGAACTGGTACATGGGGACGGCGGATGCCGTTTACCAGAACCTCTATTCGATCGGCAGCGAGCAGCCTGCGCACGTGATCATCCTGTCGGGAGACACCATCTACAAGATGGACTACAGCCGGATGCTGGCGTACCACAAGGAGACGGGCGCGGACGTAACGCTGGCGACGCTGCCGGTTTCACCCGAAGAGGTTTCGCGGTTTGGAGTGGTGGAGGTAGGTTCGACGGGCGAGGTGCTTGGATTCCAGGAGAAGCCGGCTTCGACGAGCTTCCGTTCGCCCTTCAATCCCAATGCCGTGGATGCTTCGATGGGGATTTACATCTTCAACACCGATACGTTGCTGAAGGCGCTGATCGCGGATGCAGACGACACGGAATCGAAGCACGACTTTGGGCACAACATCCTGCCCAACCTGCTGGGCCAGAAGAAGATGATGGCCTACAGCTTTGTGGACGAGAACAAGCAGCAGGCGCTCTACTGGCGCGACGTGGGCACGCTGGACGCCTACTACGACGCCAACATGGATTTGTGCTCTGTGTCGCCAACATTCAACTTGTACGACAAGAGCTGGCCGATCCGCACGCGACAACGGCAGTATCCGCCGGCGAAGTTCGTTTTCGGCGAGCCGGGGCGCTCAGGCATGGCGGTGAACTCGATCATCACCGCGGGCGTGATCATTTCGGGCGCTTCGGTGTACAACTCGGTGCTGTCGCAAGACGTGCGCGTGAACTCGTACTCGGATGTGGACCAGAGCATCATCTTTTCCCACGTGAACATCGGGCGGCACTGCAGAATCCGGCGGTCGATCATCGACCGCGATGTGCACATACCGGAGGGCACTGTGATCGGGTACGACCCGATCGAGGACAAGCGGCGGTATTTCGTGACGCCGTCGGGGCTGACGATCGTGACGCGGGATGCGTCGATGTTTGAGAATCCCGTCGATCCGGAGTTTGGGCAGGGATACTCATCGATGGAGCGACCGGAGTAATACGAGGACGTAAGCAGCCCGGAAGGCTTTGCCCGGTTCAGCTTGCGCCGCCGGATTGCGGCGGATCGCAGGTTGGGGAGGCTGAGTGAGGCAGTTCGGGGCCCTCATACTCGAACTTGCGCAGATTCCTGAGACACTCCGTGAGCGCGCCCATCAGGGTCTCGGCCCAACCACAGGGCTGGAATTTCATTGTCTTCTGATTCAGCTCAAGATCGGCCACGGCAAAGAATTTCATGTCGGTGGTTTTTGCCGAGGCAAATTCCTTGACTGTGATGCGCGCTTCAACCTCGCCCGATGCATGTTTCTTCTTGACGGAAAAGAAGTGCAATCGGGCAAGGGCTTCTGAGGGATCCTTTTCTACAAACTTCCAATCTTCCACGTTCTGACCTCCATTTCTGCCAAGTTTACGGTGTGACGTTGCGGATCGGGCGATTTTCTTGGTGGGTGGCCGATCCAAACGTTTTTAGGCTCTCAACCCAACAGGATATGGGGTGAATGAAGAGCCCGGAAACTTTAACGTGGGCCACCCGCCCACCGCTCAAGTTATCCTTTAGGCTATATTTGGGAGTCGTTATGCGCAGACGAGCAAAAGGAATGTCGTTCCGCGAGGCATTTGAAAGCGAAGAGTACAGGCAATTCCTAGAATGCAGAAGCCCCACGTTGCCCTGCAATACCGTGCTCTTGGCAGACGGAGATAGAGCGAGTGACAGCTGTCAGTTAGCTCCGCTCCTAGATCAGGCAGATATTGATGAAGAGGTAATCATATCTCGGTTTCGAGATTACCTCTTGTCTGCGCATAGTGAGGAAGGTGCGATCCGTAGAGTAGGTCCAGGTGCGGTCTTGGAGGACTATCTAAATTCGTTTGGCCCTCGAGAACCACAATTCTGGGAGGAGCTTCCGATGACTGCCCTCTATCGTGTAACAGATGGGAAGATGCGAATCTCTTCAAGGCTTTCGGACCGACTTTCGCGGGTGTTCGGAACTCGGAGTAACTTCTGGTCCGACATTCAGGCCGAATATGACCGTTGGAAATCGGGGTTAATATGCGATTCGCGGTGAAACTCTTAGCCCCCACTTTGCTGGTACTAGCCGTAGGATGCGAACGACCATACCAGCGGTTTGTCCCATTCGCGGGCAGTCCGGATGGTGCTACCACTGGTCTTGCATTGGATACGAAAACAGGCCAGGCTGTTTTACGGGCTCGAAGTCCATGTTCCCAGGGAAGACCTCCCCCGGCGGCTATCCATTTTGCTACGACCTGTTCAAGGGCCCCGAGTAAGGGACCGCAGGACGGTACCGGCCGGATGGCCCACTCCGTTGGCTCTCCCCATCCTGAGGGTGCCCCATCCTTCGCTTTTTTCTGGCGAAGGGTGAGAAGCAACACAGCCTTGCGGCATCGGCAAGAGCGCGCGCAGGGAACGAATTCCATCCACTCTGCGTACCGAACTCCATGGAGTGCGTGGGTGCATTAAGCTGGAGCGGGGCAGTTTGGGGTGCCGGAATGGCACGCTGCGATGCCCGGGACCCGGCAAAAAAACGGCCGCGGGCCCAGGAGTTTTCCGCCGGGACCGTGGCTCAAACGCCGGCGGTACCTGCGGTGCGGCTGACCCAGGGGACGAATGATCTGGGACGCATGCAGCCGACAAGGCGCGCGGAGGTGAGACCGCTGGAGCAAGACTGGTCGAATATCGTCCACCGCTGCATGGATGGGGATTCAGGCGCATGGGCCGAGATGGTTCGCACGCACCAGAAGCGTGTGTACGGGTTGTGTTACAGGTTTACCGGAAATGCGGCCGACGCAGAAGACCTTACCCAGGACGTTTTCCTGAAGATTTATTCGAATCTGGGCAGCTTTGACGCCGCACGCGGCAGCCTGCCTGTGTGGATCACCACCATGACGCGCAACCTGCTGGTGGACAACTTCAGGCGAACGCGCAACCAGAGGGCGACAAGCTCGCTGGACGAGGGCTGGGAGCAGGCTGAAGAGCTGAAGCCGGCCGACCGGCTGATGGCCAAGGGCCCATCGCCGCATGAATCAGCCGCGCACAAGGAACTGGCCAACATGGTGCAGGGCGCACTGGCAAAAGTGAGTGTGGAGCTGCGCGAGGCGGTGATCCTGAGAGACCTTCAAGACCTTGATTATAAAGAGATTGCACAAGTCTTGGCGATTCCCGAGGGAACGGTGAAGTCGCGCATCAGCAGGGGCCGAGCGGAACTTGCGAGGCTGCTGGAACGTAATCAACTGGAGGTGATGTAGCCATGGCAGAGCGGACACAATTTCCGAATTCTCCGGCCTGCGGCGCGTGGGAGACGCTGCTGACGGACGCTCTGGACGGGCAGTTGAAGCCCGAGGATGAGGCGACGTTTACGTCGCACAAAGCCATCTGCCCGGCGTGCACGGCGCTATATGAAGAAGCGCGGAAGGGCCGCGAGTGGCTGGAGTTTCTCTCACCTGAGCCGGAAGCACCGGAGGGGTTGCTGGAGAGGATTCTGGCGCACACCGGTCCCGGACACGTAACTGGACACGCGGCAAGGGGGCCGTTGCCTGCAATGGCCGGATCGGGCGTGGTTCCAGCGTTTGTGCTTCCTGTGTGGCAGCAGCAGGGATTCGTTGCGCGGATGCGGTATGCAATACAACCGCGACTGGTGATGACTGCGGCGATGGCGTTCTTCTCCATCGCGCTGACGCTGAGCCTGACCGGGGTGCGGTTGACGACCCTGCGGCTGGCCGACCTGCGGCCGAGGGCAGTGCGGTCGTACATGGAGCGGCAGTTGAATATGGCTTCTGTGCCCATCGTGCGGTACTACGACCATCTGCGGTTTGTGTACGAGGTGGAATCGAGAGTGCGGCAACTGCGCAACCAGTCAGAGGGCAGAGGCAATGACAACACCTCCCCGGGAGGTGATGACGATCAAAAGCAAGACCACCCCGCTACACCGGGAGAGACCAAACAGAATCCGGGGAAGAACGATGGTGGGGGTCGCCTGGACCCTCGGCAGGAGCCGAACAACTCAGTGGCTCAGCCGGCGTCCGGCACAATGAATGACTTTGTGGAAACTTCGTTTCACTTGCAAGGCAAGAGGGCGATCCGACAGCTCCATAAGGCGAACACGGAAAGGGGCAGAGTATGGATTGCGTAAATCATAGTGGCGTGAATGCGACGGCGTATTGCCAGAACTGCGGAAAGGCGCTTTGCCAGACCTGCGCCAAGACCGCGGTGGGTGGGCAGATCTTTTGCGAGCCGTGCTGGATGGCATGGCAGGGCGGGCAGCAGCCGTTTGTGGCGCCGCCCGCGGGAGCGCCCAGCCCTGGACTGGCCGCCTTTCTGGGGCTGATTCCTGGCGTGGGCGCGATGTACAACGGACAGTTCGTCAAAGGCCTGATTCACGTGATGATTTTTGCCGTGCTGGTAAGCGCGGCCCACGTTTACGGAATATTCGGGCTTTTGATCGCGGGCTGGATCTTCTATCAGGTGTTCGAGGCCTATCACACGGCGAAGGCGCGGCGCGACGGCGAGCCGTTGCCCGATCCGTTGGGGCTGAACGAAGTCACCAACTGGTTCAGTACGGGCGGGCGACCGCGTCCGGGGACAGCGCCAGGCGCACCGGCAGGGACCGGGCCGATCGGATCGGGGCCTGCGGACCCGTATCTGGCACCGAATCAGGCGCAGGTTCAGCCTCCGTACGGGGCACCGTATGCGGCGCCTTATGAGGCTCCGTACCAGACTCCCTATCAGGGTCCGTATGTTCCGCCGGCCTACACTGGGCCGGGTGTTCCGCCGGTTCCGCCAGTGTTCTGGCGGCGGCGCGAGCCGATTGGAGCGGTGGTCCTGATTGCTCTGGGCTTGCTGATTCTGCTGCACCAGTTCGACTGGTTCTCGGGGCGCGTCTTTGAGTTCAGCTGGCCGGTTCTGCTCATCGGATTGGGAGTGTGGCTGATTGTAAGGCGTCTGAGTGAGACGAAGGGGAGTTCGCAGGAGAATTCCAAGGAAGGGCAACCATGAACCGCTACATTCTGATTCGCCGATTGCGTGCGCCGGCATTTTTGCTGCTGGTTGGCGTGATTGCCCTGCTGGACGAGGCCAACGTTTTGAGCTGGGGCCAGTGTTGGCCGCTGTTCCTGATCCTGGCGGGCGTGTTGTTGCTGGCAGAGCGCGCGGCGCTGGCGGGAGAAGGCTATCCACCGCCTCCGGGCACGCCCTGGCAGAACACGACGCCGGGGACGGTCCAGAGCGCGGGGCAGGGCGCGCAGCCAACGCCGGGCACGGCGACCGTGCCACAAGAAACGCATGACTTTGGGGATGAGATTCATGGAGGGCAGTCATGAGCAGCGTACCTCCGCAAATGCCTC